>SMTZ1_10010778_pt1 | contig 10599 bp, 10 predicted proteins | sample DeeMarSWOR136_30_FD_25667 | JGI IMG/M metagenome (IMG submission 25667) | reverse complement strand
CCTGCTCCTCTGTTAGCTCAAAATTCAAGGTGATCTCCCGTTGCATCTATGTTGGTTTAGCTTGAAATAATTTTTCTATAGAGACGTAATTACCTGCGTGGCTAGGTGAATAAGGGAGTAGATGTTGGCGGAAGCCCCTTCCATGTCAACGAACCCTGTTGTCGACGCCGAAACGCTTCAGCACGAACTCGTATGTCCTTTTCAGGTCCCTCCTAAGCCTCTCGACCGACTCAGGGTCCCTCTGGAGGGCGGCGTACTCGGGTGGCTCCGCCTTTCCCGAGGGCGTCCCGTAGAGGTCCATGAGGTCCCCCTTGGGCTCGTCGACGAAGTTGATTTCCACCCTCATTCCGATGTAGACCTCCTCCGGCGGCACTCCCTTGATCTGCATGGGGACGGCTGTGTCGGCATCGTCCACCTTGACATAGGCGAGGACGAAGGGGAGCTGCTCCATGAAGGCCGTGGCGGAGAAGAGCATAACCGAGTAGGTCCAGATCTCCCCCCTCATGGGGAGCCTCCTCCACTCCGTCTCCACCACCCTGCAATCCGGGTTCCAGCAATGGGCCCTCGGCGGGCAGTAGGTGGTCTCACAGAGGGGGCAAACCGTCCCCCAGAGCTCCTTGTTGGTCAGCCCCTCGAAGAACTTGGAGACGAGGCCCAGGCTGTGCTGGTATGTGACGCCGTGGGGGCGCTCCACGATCATGTAGCGCTCGGTGGTGGTCTCCCCCAGTTTGGGCCCCTTGAGGGCCTCGACGATCCTATACCCGGGGATGTTCCAGTTACCCTTCTTCGCCCAGTCGATCCACTCCTTGAGGGCCGACTTCTCCTTTACTATCTTCTCCTCCATCTCAGTCCCTCCCGAAGATGGCGACCCCTCCCTGGCAGCCGGTGCCCCCGTGGCCCTGGATGAGGGCCCTCTCGGCCCCGGACAGCTGGATGGCTGAAGCCTTCTTGCCGTAGACCTTGGGAATCTCCTCCCTCAGCTGCCAGAAGATGTGGAGGGCCATGGCGATGCTTGTCGCCCCGACGGGGTGGCCCTGGGCAGTCAGCGCGCCGCTGAGCTGGGTGGGCAGCTCCCCGCCCCTCTCCACCACACCCTCCCTGATGAGAGTCTTCCCCTCCCCCCGCTTGCAGAACCTCATGTCCTCCCAGAGGGTTAGCTCCACGCCGTTGTAGGGGGCGAAGACCTCCGCGAAGTCCAGCTCCCTCACGGGGTCCTCGATGCCCGCGTCCTTGTAGGCGGCGTCGGCGGCAAACCTCATGGACCCGAAGTTCGCCATCTCGGGGTAGGGCGTCAGGGGGATAGGGATCTGCTTAGGGTAGATCGCCTCGTCCTCAGGGTAGAGGCCCTTCCAAGCCCAGTTGGCGAGCCTGTCCCCGGGGCGCATCGAGTCGGTGCCTAGGCCGACTCCCTCGAACCAGACCGGGGAGTCCGTGTACTTCTTGGCGACCTCCTCCGAGGCCAGGAGGACGACGGCGGCTCCCTCCGAGATGTTGGCGATGTTGAGGCTCCTGTAGGGCCGGCCAGCAGATGAGGCGGGAGTCCCAGACGTCGTCGACCGTGATCTTGCCGGTGCCGTGCTGGCTCACCCACTGGCTGAAGGGGTTGACCACGGCGTTGTTATGGTCCTTCACCGCTATCCTGTGGAGGTCCTCCTCGGTCTCCCCGTAGAGGTGCATGTGCCTCACCTCCAGGGCGGCGTAGTAGCCGTTGTAGTATCCCCCGACGGTGAAGTCCCAGTCGGTGTCCGAGGCGGCGGCTATGAACTCGTTGGTCTTCGCCGTGTCCACCTCCGACATCTTCTCCCATCCCGGGACCAGGATCAGGTCGTAGTAGCCGGACTTGATGAGGAAGTAGGCGTTGATGATGGCGTCCATGGGTGTCGAGCCCCCAGACTCCACCCTGTAGCCGGGCTTCGTGCTCAGCCCCAGGTAGTCCTGGATTATCCAGCTCATGCAGAGCTGCTGGTTGAGGTGGTCGCTGAAGTAGGAGGAGATGACGGCGTCGATGTCCCTCGTCTCCAGCTCGGGCATGCTGTCCAGCATCTGCCTGTAGGCCTGGGCCACCAGTTCCTCGGCCACCTCCCTCCTGTGAACGTCGAAGCGGGAGATGCCCCCTCCGATCATGGCGACCCGGGTCATGGGTACACCTCCTGATGGGTGATTCCTTTAATTATTTCCTTCATTGCGCGGTCAAACTAAAGATAGCTAAATTGTTTTTTTAAAACTGTGGGTAACGGGGGCTCCTCAGCCCCTGATGAGGAAGCGGGCCACCGTGTTCTTCTGGATCTCCCTCGTCCCCTCGTAGATCTCCGTGATCTTCGCGTCCCTGTACATCCTCTCCACGTCGTAGTCCCCCAGGTAGCCGTACCCCCCCAGGATCTGCACCGCCTCATCCGTCACCTCGACGGCCGTCCTCCCCGCGAGGGTCTTCGCCATCGACGACTGGCGGGGGTCCGCCCTCCCCTGATCGATGAGCCAGGCCGCCTTGTAGGTTAGTAGCCTCGCAGCCTCCACCTTTATCGCCATGTCGGCGAGTTTGTGGGAGACGGCCTGGAGGTCCGAGGCCCGGACGCCGCCCACTTCCCTCTCTTTCGCGTAGCTCAGTGCCCTGTCCAGGGCCCCCTGAGAGATGCCCAGGGCCTGGGCGGCGATCTCTACCCTACTCTGGTTGAAGAAGTCCAGAGTCTGATAGAAGCCTCTGTTCACATCCCCTAGGATGCCGCCCTCTGGAAGGGGCACCTCGTCCATGGAGAGCTCCCCGAGGGGAGAGGCCCTGATCCCCATCTTGTCCCTGAGCTCCGTGACCTCGACCCCGGAGGCATCATCCTCGACGATGAAGAGGCTCTGCCCCCTGTATGCGGGTCTCGCGTCTGGGTCCGTCTGGCATAGGGTCACGAAGAGGCCGGCTATGGGAGCATTGGTGATAAGGGTTTTGCGCCCGCTGATCAGCCAGCCCCCGCCTCTACGGTGGGCCACCGTGTCGAGGCGCTCCGAGAGGGCGCTCCCCCTCGCGGGCTCGGTGAACGCCACGGCGGATACTGACTCCCCGGAGGCTACCCCTTGGAGGAAACTCCCCTTCTGCTCGTCAGTGCCTAGCCTAGCTATCAACTCGCATCCGAGGTCCGAGAGGATGAGGGCCGTGCCTAGGGTGGAGTCGTACCTGCACATCGTCTCGGCGACGATCGCGTTCTCCGTGCAGCCGAGGCCCTGGCCCCCGTACTCCTCCGGGAGGTGGATGCCGATGAGGCCGAGACCAGCCGCCCTCCTGTGGAGATCTCGGGGGAACTCCTCCTCCCTGTCGCACCTCCTGGCGAGCTCCGGGGCGAAGTGGCCGACGCAGAACTCTGCGACTGCGTCCTGGATGTCCCTCTGCTCCTCGGTGAGCTTGAACTCCATGGGAGGGGCCCCGGGTCACCGCCGCAGGAGGCAGCGGGCGATGTTGTTCTTCTGGACCTCCTTCGTCCCCTCGTAGATCTCGATTATCTTGGCGTGCCTATAGAACATCTCGATGTCGTAGTCCTCGAGGAAGTAGTAGCCCCCGAAGATCTGGGAGGCCTCGTCGGTGACCTCGACTCCAGCCCGGGCGGCGTAGGTCTTCGCCATAGACGAGACCATGGGGTCCGCCCTCCCCTCGTCCGCGAGCCAGGCCGCCTTGTAGGTGAGCAGCCTTGCCGCCTCCACCTTTATCGCCATGTCCGCCAGCTTGTGGGAGACTGCCTGGAGCTCGGCGAGGGGCCTACCGAAGAGGCTTCTCTCCTTGGCGTAGTCGAGGGCCCTGTCGAGGGCTCCCTGGGCGATGCCCACGCCCTGGGCTGCGATCTCTATCCTCGACTCGTTCAGGAACTCCAGCGTGTGGTAGAAGCCCCTGTCCAGCTCGCCCAGGAGGTTGGCGCGGGGGACCCTGGCGTCGCTGAAGGCGACCTCGCAGGTCTGGGAGGGCTTGATCCCCAGCTTTCCCTTCAGCTTGGTGGCCTCAACCCCGGGGGTGCCGTTCTCTAGGATGATCATGCTCTGCCCCCTGTAGGGGGGCTGGGCGCCTGGGGTCGTCTGGCTGAGGATGATGATGAAGTCGGAGATGTTGGCGTTGGTGATGAAGGTCTTTGTCCCGTTCACCACGAAATCGTCGCCGTCGCTGAGGGCCACGGTGCCCAGGCACTTGGAGATGTCGCTCCCCCCGGAGGGCTCAGTGAAGGCTGCCGCCGACAGACCCTCGCCGGAAGCTATCCTGGGGACGTACCTCTCCTTCTGCTCCTCCGTGCCGTACTTGAGTATGAGCTCGGTTCCGAAGTCGGAGAAGGTGAGGGTTATACCCAGCTCGGGGTTGGCCCGGGTCATCTCCTCGGCCACGATGGCGTTCTCCAAGTAGCCGTAGCCCTGGCCCCCGTACTCCTCCGGGAAGTGGATGCCGATGAAACCCAGCTTCGCCGCCCTGCTCGAGAGCTCCCAGGGGTGTTCCTCGGCAGGGCTGTATCTCGCCGTAGCCTCCTTGGTGAGCTCGCTGGCGCAGAACTCTCTCACCGCAGACCTTATGTCCATCTGCTCCTCGGAAAGGTCGAAATTCAAGGGCCGACCACCTCAGACTGAGGGTGCCAATTTAACGCGAAATGCATAACTTAGTTCCCCATTACACTAAATGGTGTTTGGAATAAATCTATCTATCACCTTCAAAGGGCAGTTAAGATATTGGGGGCCTCCCGCTGCAGATTATATATCTTGAAGAATGATATTCATGTAAATCAGGCTTTCAAGGGGTGATGGAGACGGTCCTAGAAGACGAGAGGGATCGGGAGATGCTCAGGGAGATGCCGGAGGGGCAACTGATGGACTTTTTCGCCCTCCACGTCAGGAACATCTGGAGGGTGGACGGCCTCTACTTCCTCGGCATCGAGGGCGAGTACGGGACGGAGCCCGCCACGAAGATAGACGCCGACTGCTGGGGGGTCATGGGGAAGATCGAGGCGAGGCAGCTCAAGAGGATCCTGGGCGTCGAGGAGGTGGAACCGCAATCCTTCCTCCACCTGCTGAGGAACACTAGCTGGGCCCTCGACGTTATAGGCAAGGAGTACGACGCCACGGAGGACAGGGTGACCTTCAGAGTGACCCAGTGCGGGACCCAGCTGACCCGGCTCAGGAAGGGGCTCCCAGTCTTCCCCTGCAGGAGGGTGAGGCACGGCTACCTGGAGGCCTTCGCCAGGGAGCTGGACTCCGGGATAGAGATGGTTTGCAGGGCTTGCCCGCCCGATGAGCGGCCCGAGGGCACCTGGTGTGAGTGGGAGTTCAGGTTCAAGAATCCGTGAGAGACACCGCTCTCAGTACTCAATACCCTTCCTTGCCTTCACACCCCTTCTGAAGGGGTGCTTCACCTCCCCCATCTCTGTGACAAGGTCGGCAGCCTCGATGATCTCCCCGGGGGCGCCCCTGCCAGTCAGCACCAGCTCGACCCTCTCCGGCTTCCTGGCTATCAGATCCAGCACGTCCTCTACTGAGATGAGTCCATACATCATCGCGACGTTGACCTCGTCCAGGATGAGTATGTCATGCGTCCTCTCCTCCAGCACCCTGCTGGCGCGCTCCAAGGCGAGGCGGGCCTGGACGACGTCCTCCTCTGCCGGGGATCCCGCGTCGATGAACCTCCCACATCCGAAGGCCTCCAGCCTGAAGTGGGGGAGTTCCTCGGCGATGTGCAGCTCCCCGTAGTCGAACCCGCCCTTGATGAACTGGATCACGTAGACGTCGAGGCCCCTGCCGATGGCCCGGAGCGCGAGGCCGAAGGCCGCCGAGGTCTTCCCCTTTCCCTCTCCGGTATAGACTTGGACAAGGCCCCTCTCCAGGCCCTGCTCTTTATTATCGTCGTGCGTCGCGCCATGCGCCATGAAGGATTCAAGCAGCTCCTCAGCGGCGGTGCGGTGATCGATCTCCCTATTGAGGACCCTCTCAACGGCCCTCTCGATGCCGTCGCCAGCCCTCATGCGCGCGATCAGTCGTTCAGCGGCCCTCTCACTCAGCGTTGAAATCAGCTCTTCTTCCACTGACCGTCTGCGGAGCCCCTCGTTGGTTGGGGATCGGTGATGCTCCCCGTGGTCGATGACGCTGTCCAGCAGGGCCTCGACTCCCTCCCCCGTGGTCGCAACAGTTCTTATTATCGGGGGCTCCCATTGCGCCTCGGTCTTCTTCATGGAGAGAATGCCCCTGATATCGGCGATGACCAGTTCGGAGCCCGGGAGATCCGACTTGTTGACGACGAAGACGTCCCCTATCTCCATAATGCCTGCTTTCAGCGCCTGGATCTCGTCGCCCATCACGGGTGAGAGGACGACGACCACGGTCTCGGCGACCCTGATGACCTCCACCTCGGACTGGCCCGCCCCCACGGTCTCCACGATGACGTAGTCCTTCCCCGACGCGTCCAGGACCCTCACCACGTCCCTCGTAGCCCTCGCCACGCCGCCGTGGCCGCCCCTCGTCGCCATGCTGCGGATGAAGACCCCGTCGTCTGTGCTGAGGCCCTGCATGCGCACCCTGTCCCCCAGGAAGGCCCCGCCTGAGTAGGGGCTCGTGGGGTCGACCGCGACGACGCCGACGGTCTCCCCTCTCTGCCTGATCAGCTGGATGAGCTTCTCAATGAGGCTGCTCTTGCCGACGCCCGGCGGGCCCGTGACGCCGATGACGCGGGCACCACCCGTGTGGGGATAGAGGAGGGAGATGGCCTCTCGGCCCTCGGGGATGCCGTCCTCGATGAAGGTGATGAGGCGGGCCATGGACCTCTTGTCTCCCCTCATGGCCCCCTGACACAGCCTCTCCACGTCAGTCAAGATCCTCTCGACCTCACGGGGTCACTTCTCGCGCCTCGCGTGCTCGTTGATGTACTTGACGATGTCCTCGGTGGAGGTCCCGGGTCCGAAGACGTCCGCGATGCCCGCGCGCTTGAGGGCGGGGACGTCCTCCTCGGGAATTATCCCCCCGGCGAGGACCAGGACATCCTCGAGGTTGTTCTCCCTGACCAGCTCCATCACCCTCGGCAGCAGTGTCATGTGGGCACCCGAGAGTATGCTCAGCGCCAGGACGTCGACGTCCTCCTGGAGGGCTGCCTCCACGATCTGCTCCGGGGTCTGCCTCAGCCCCGTGTAGATGACCTCCATCCCTGCGTCCCTCAGAGCCCGTGCGACGACCTTCGCTCCTCTGTCGTGGCTGTCCAGCCCGGGCTTAGCCACAAGAACCCTCGTCTTCATACTCAAATCCATTTCACCTCAGAAGACTATCAGCTCCCTGTACTCACCGTACATCTCCGTGAGGACGCCGCAGATTTCCCCCAGGGTCGCGGTCGCCTTCACGGCCTCGATTATGGGGTGCATGAGGTTCTCGTCCCTCTCCACGCACCTCCTTATGGCGTCGAGAGCCCCCTCCACCCTCCTCCCGTCCCTGCCCCCCTTCAGCCTCATGAGTCTGACCCTCTGCGTCTCCTCGACGCCGGGGGACACCCTGAGTAGCCGAGGGATCGTTCTTTCCTCCGCGACGTGCTCGTTGACCCCGACCACTATCCTCTCCCTCCTCTCCACTTCCCTCTGGTGCCTGTAGGCGGAGTCAGCTATCTCCCTCTGGAAGAAGCCCCTCTCAATCGCAGGGATCACGCCCCCCATGGATTCTATCCTGTCGAAGTAGGCCATGACGCCCTCCTCCATCTCGTCCGTGAGGGCTTCGACGCAGTAGGAGCCCCCCAGGGGGTCTATCGTCTCGGCCACGCCGCTCTCGTGGGCGATGATCTGCTGGGTCCTGAGGGCGTACCTCACCGCCTCCTCGGAGGGCAGCGCCAGGGCCTCGTCGAAGCTGTTCGTGTGGAGGGACTGGGCGCCCCCGAGCGTCGCGGCGAGGGCCTGGACGGTCACCCTCATCAGGTTATTGTAGGGCTGATGGGCGGTGAGGGCGCAGCCGCTGGTCTGGACATGCATCCTCATCCACATCGACCTCTTGCTCTCGGCGCCGAACCTGTCCCTCATCAGCCTCGCCCAGATCCTCCGGGCCGCCCTGAACTTGGCCACCTCCTCCAGCAGGTTGTTGTGGGCGGCGAAGAAGAAGGAGAGGCGGGGGGCGAACTCGTCGACCTTCATCCCCCGCTCCAACGCCGACTCGACGTAGGCTATTCCATCTGCTAAGGTGAAGGCCAGCTCTTGGAGGGCTGTGGAGCCCGCCTCCCTGATGTGGTAGCCGCTGATACTCACGGGGTTCCAGCTGGGAAGGTTTCCCGTGCAGTACTCGATGATGTCCGTCACCAGCTTCACCGAGGGGGCGGGAGGCCAGATGCAGAGCTTCTGGGCCATGAACTCCTTCAGCATGTCGTTCTGCGTCGTCCCCCTGAGGGCCTCCCGGGAGGCACCCTGCCCGTCGCCGAGGGCGATGTACATGGCGAGGAGGACGGCTGCGGGGCCGTTGATCGTCATGGACGTGGAGACCCTGTCGAGGGGGATGTCTCTGAAGAGGATATCCATGTCCTCGATGGAGGAGACCGCGACGCCGCATACCCCCACCTCCCCCAGCGAGAGGGGGTGGTCGCTGTCAAGCCCCAGGATGGTGGGGAAGTCGAAGGCGACGCTGAGCCCCGTCTCCCCCTCCCCTAGGAGGTACTTGAACCTCCTATTCGTCTCCTCTGCCGTGCCGTAGCCCGAGAACTGCCGCATCGTCCAGAGCCTACCCCTGTACATCGTGGCGTGGAGGCCCCTGGTGAAGGGGTGGTCCCCCGGGAAGCCGAGGTCGCTCAGGTAGTCCAGGTTGGCCACGTCCCCCGGCGTGTAGAGCCTCTTCATCTCGACTCCGGATGTGGTCCTGAAGGAGTCACTCCTCTCCGGCGTCCTCCTCAGCCAGGCGGAGACGGTCTCCTCCTCCCAGGCCCGCTCCCTCCTGGCTATCTCGTCGATCTTGCGCCTGTTGAACACGCGGGATCCCCGATTCTATGGAGGCTAGATCCCCTCATAAAATTAGTCATAGGTTCATGTGATGCTGTCAGATGCCTAGGCGCATCCTCATAAAGCCTTGGTAACTATCTCGGCGATGTCCAGTATCTCCATCTTGCCCTCGTTGCCCGAGGTCAGCACGGCATCCTCCAGGGTGGAGAGGCAGAAGGGGCAGCAGGTGGCCAGCACCTCGGCCCCCGAGTCGATGGCGTCCTCGATGCGCCTCTCGGCGAGACGCTCCCCGGGCACGTCTATCCACATCCTGCCACCGCCTCCCTCACAGCAGAGGCTCCTCTCCCTCGACCTGTCCAGCTCGACGAGCCTCAGCCCGGGGACGGCCTCCAGAACTTTCCTGGGCTCGTCATAGACCTTGTTCTGCCTCCCCAGAAAGCAGGGGTCATGGAAGGCAACGGTCCTCTCGAACCTTTCCTTGAAGTTGATTCTGTCCGAGTCGAGGAACTCCGCGAGGAGCTGGGTGTAATGCTGGACCTCGAAGCTCTGGCTGCCGTACCTGTTCTTGAACGTGTGGTAGCAGTGGGGGCTCGTGGTGACCATGCGGCTGAAGCAGGCACCTCCGAAAAGCTCGGTGTTGTCCTCCACGAGGAGCTCGAAGAGGCCCCTCTCCCCCATCCCGTAGACGCAGCTGCCACAGCAGGTCTCCTCGTTTCCGAGGGTTCCGAAACTGGCGTTCACAGTGCTGAACGTTGTAACAAGGGCTCGGGCCACCTCCTGACACCTCGGGTCGTAGGCGGGGGTGCAGCCGACGAAGTAGAGGAAGTCCATGCCCTCAGAGTAGGGCTTGACATCGAGTCCCTCGGCCCACTCTGATCTCTTCGCCCTGATGCTGTCCCAGGGGTTGCCGTGTTTGAAGACGCTCTCCAGGGCGTCCCTGATGGTGGGCTCCACCCGCCCCTCCTCGATGACGGCTCCCCTCATGCCTATTATCACGTCGAAGGGGGTGAGCCCCTTGGGGCAGCGGGCCTGGCACGTGGAGCAGGTGGTGCAGCTCCAGAGGGTCTCGCTCGGGGGGATATCGAGCTTCCTTGTGAAGACGACCTCCCTCATCATCCGCCTGATGTTGAGCCCGGCCTTCGTGGAGACTGGGCAGCTCCCCGAGCAGACGCCGCACTGGATGCACTCCAGCAGCTTGTTCTCCTCGATGAAGGCCTGCGCGCTGAACTCCACGGTCCCCGTCCCTCGGCTTAAACCTAATAGAAATGGATCCTCCATGACGGCTTTTCAGCTTTGCTGCAAGTCTTTTATAATCAGCGCCTCCGAAAACCAATGGATGGCGATGACCGAGGGCGCTGACGAGCGGAGAATAGGCATCTACGTCTGCGAGTGCGGGGGAAACATCGGCGACGTTGTGGACGTCGAGGCCGTCCGGAAGGAGGCGGAGGCGTGGGATGAGGTCTCCGTGGCCAGGAAGGAGAGCTACCTCTGCTCCAAGCCCTCCCAGGACAAGATCCTCGGCGACATCGAGAGGCACGGGCTGGACCGGGTAGTGGTGGCCTCCTGCACCCCCAGGATGCACCTGCCAACTTTCCAGGACGTCCTCAAGAGGGCGGGGCTTAACCCCTACCTCCTCGAGTTCGTGAACATCAGGGAGCAGTGCTCTTGGGTCCACGGACCTCACGCCTCCGAGGAGGCCACG
>SMTZ1_10007953_pt1 | contig 10600 bp, 11 predicted proteins | sample DeeMarSWOR136_30_FD_25667 | JGI IMG/M metagenome (IMG submission 25667) | reverse complement strand
ATATGCTCAAATAAATAGTCAAATTACATACAACGATTCGGAAAGCCTATCATCAAAAACAGCAGCTAGGGTTTAAATAAATTCAATTTTTCAGGAATACTTTCGCATGATTGTTAGGCTCTATCTCTTCAATTTTATCAGGCCTATCAAGTCCCTTAGAACAAGCTAAGTATGATAGAGCCATGCAGTATTATTCTTTTCTTAAGTCTTCTTTTTTAAAGCAAACTTTTCTCTAAGATAATAAGCATGATACGTGCACAAATCAACTTTCAAAGCAAACACGCTCATCTCAAGTTAATCAAGAATCAAAATACAATGCTGTTAAATTTTCTGTTCTTCGGCTGTTTCCTCGATTAAGCCCATTTTAAAGTCGTCACTATTCGCATTTGACTCTTTTATTTCGGTCGGTATTGTTTTTCTTTTAGGCAGCTGTTTGTTGCCTGTCCGCCCTTCTTCGAGCGAATAAAGAATCCAGCTTGCCAAGAAAAAAGAAAAGGTTACAGGAAAAAGCAGAATTATTCGGATACGTCTTCGCATAGTGGTCGACCAACAAATCAATTTTGATTGTAGCTTTAAGTGATTTATGAATCCAGAATCTGGATCCAACCTTCTGAAGTATAATAAACAGTTGAAAACAACAGCTTTGTTCCACTTATTAAACTCCAAGCGGAATGTTGCACTTTAAGGTAGTAGTGAGATGCTAAATAATGTGGAATGAATGGCGTGAAAAGCAAGCAAACTTTTTGCATTGGAGAAAGAAGAGGCGAAAGCAACGTGACTTGAAGCTTTGGGCTGTTCTTAAGAAGCAGTTTTTCAAGATGCTGCCTGCTTTGCGTTCCAACTCTGTCGTTTTGGATGTGGGTTGTGGTGGTGGGGTTTACTTGAAGAGTGTAGTGGACAGGTTCGGTTGTTTCGGTGTTGGTGTTGACCCTTACCCGATAAAGTCAGGTATTCCTGTAGTGAAAGCTGTGGCTGAGCATCTGCCATTCAGGGAGTGCTGCTTTGATTTGATCTTTACTACAGCTTCTCTTGACCATTTTCAAAATCCTCGAAGATTCGTTTCTGAAGTTAATTCAATTCTGCAAAGAAACGGGTATTTCATGGTCATGCAAGGTTTAGATGAAAAGGAAGATAATGACCCTACACACCTGCATTCTTTCTCTGAGCGTAGCCTGTTTCGTTTGTTCTGCAGGTTTCAGCTGGTGGTGAAGAAGCGTATTTATGCTTTTGCTTGGCTACTCCCAAATTGGCTCTGCAACTTTTTCAGTCCTGTCTACGGGAAAGCTGTGTCTATAATGTTGATGTTTAAAGAAGTAGATGATACTGAAGCCCTTGTGAGTTGGGAGTTGGAAGAACCCTTCCTGCGTGTTTGAGCAGTTGTTGCGGTTCTGCATTGTGGTCTGAAACAGGAAAGCAGTAAGCCCTTAAAACGATAGGTGAACCCTTGACTCTTGACTAACGCGTTTGTAATCAGGCTTACACCTGTTGCTGCATAGTCGCAGCGTCACCTTTTTTAGGGTGAAGTTCCTTAACCAAGTTTGTTCTTGGGTGTTTGTCATGGAAAAATCGGTTCAGAAATATTTGTTGATGATTAAATTGAGTCCCAATATGGCTGCTAAGCTTTATGAACCTTTGATGGAATACAGCGAGAAACCTATGGAAGGGGTGAAACTTGAGGAGGCGTATCAGGTCTTTGGAGAATGGGATTTTGCTGTGCTGTTTCAAGCAGACACTAACGCGAACGCCTTACATTTTGTCTCTGACAAAATTCGCTTGATAGAGGGCGTTACTGAAACTTTCACTATACCCTTGGCGCCAATAAAGGATTACCGCAAAAACGCGCTGTAATGATTGGTTTCATTAAGTTTAATTGCGTTAACGATTTAGTTTTCGCTGCCAACCTTTTCCCAACGTGTTATTCTTTGAAAAAGCGTTTCTGATGCCTCCGAGAGGGAATAAGTAGAAATAGATGCTCTTACATTATAATAGTGGGGCGTTTTGTATGCCTAGAGCCCTCGTTCTGATAGATACCCATTTCTATTCAGCAGAAGAGGTTCTCCAAGAACTTAGGGCATGTGAGGAAGTTCAAGAAGCTTTCATGGTTACCGGTGTTTACGATATTGTTGCCAAAGTAGAAGGAAAAACATTTGACTCTCTCGTAGACATCATAAACCGCCGTATAAAGCGACTTTTTCAGGTTCAAGAAACATTATCGATGATAATAGTTGAGTCTGAAAAAACTGCACAAGAACAAGAAAACAACGCGATAATGGTATGAAATTAACCAATCAAACCCCCTTTTTCTATTCTTAACCGTCCAGAAAACTCAAAATAGCTTTTGTTGCCCAACAGTTATTGTTTAGTTTTGAGCCGCCATCTAAGCTGAACTTGGACTCTTTGAATTAATCCCTGTCTCTCTAAAGATTTTAAACTACGACCAATCGACGAGTATTCCTTTGTTTTGTATTCTACGGGTTTGCCAAAAACCATTTCAGCAAGTTCTTTCGTTGTCATTTCCGGCTTCACTTCCAGAAACTTCAAGATTAATTTCTGATTTTTTGACAAACCAGGCATTACCCAATCCTTAAAAAAATAAACAATCTAAATTATTTATAGCGTTTGTTATTTATAGGTACGACATTTTCCAAGGAAGCGTGCCAATATCCATTCTGCCAAGAACCATGAAAAGTATCTACCAAAAAGCAAATCTAATAGTAACATAAAGTAGAGGTATCTAAAGCTCAAAAAGGAAGGAACAAAGTGAGTGAAGACAACTTTGTGCCTGCAATAGACGAGGCAGAACTTAAAGACGGCTCAATGAAACTCGTGAATGTCGCAGGTAAAGACATTCTACTGGCAAGAACTGGTAATCAGGTTTTTGGTGTTTCAAATCTCTGTCCCTGCAAGGGATGTTTACTTTCAAAAGGAAAAATCGATGGGTACATAGTTACTTGTCCTTGTCATGGCTGGAGATTTGACGTACGAACTGGCCAATACCTGAAAACAAACGAGAAAAAACTAATGACGTACAGAGGCAATATCAAAGACGGAAAAGTCTATGTTGAAGTTTTTTAATTTTTAATTCCCTTTCTTTCTAGAGAATCTTCTAAATCGCTAGCGACATGACCTGAGCTGTTCAGAAAACCTAAGCAGTCTTCCGATTCCTCTCTTCTTGCTTCTCTTTTTCTGCTTCCAACTCTCTAATTCTGGCTTCCATTTCCTCTATGCGCCGTTCTTTCTCTTTGCTCAGCAAATAAGCCAACGCGATAATTTGGAAAAAAAGAAACAGCACAAAATTATACGGGTAAATATCACTTGCAAAAACAAAAACGACACCAAAGAAGGAGATAAGCAAGGCTGTAGCATTTACCTTCATTTGCCTTTGCACTTTTTTTAATAATCGAACTGTTTTTCTTATCTGCTTTTCTATGCTAGAGAATTATCAGCCTGCACAGCAACATATTTGAGAAACATCCACTTGATGTTGGCAGTTTCAGAAAGAAACTAAAAAATAGAAATACACAGATTTATAAAAGCAACCTTATGGGGCTTTATACTCTTACTGTTGCTGTCTGGATTGCGATTCTCGTTTTCGTTTTGATAGCGTCTTATTTCTATTGACGTGATCAGAAAGAACACAAAAAGAAAAATGAAGAAAAATTGAAGCAACTATTGAAAAAAGATCAGGGAAATTATTACTATAACAATTAACGAAGACGGATCTGCTCAAATCACATTTGAAGACGGCAAACCAAGAGAAAGGCTTCCCGTCGCTGGCGGGCGGAAAATCAATGTGTCATATAAGGTATTGGAAAAGAAGGAAAAGCGCCAAGCCAAAAAACTGAAGGTAAAAAAAGTCTTTGCCGATAGGAAGCAGATGATTGAGTTTTTGGATGAGAAAATCAATTTTTACTTGGCTGAAAGAATACCCGAAAAACCGGGGATCTACAGAGTATATTTGGATGTTTGGAAGTTAGCCAAAGAAAGTTAAGTGGACCGAGCGGGATTTGAACCCGCGGCTTCCGCGTTGCGAACGCGGCGATCATACCAGACTGATCTACCGGCCCGGTTCTGCTGTTGCTTCTGGAATAGAACCGCAACTCGGGGAATAAAGCGTTTTGGTCCTAAAAAGAACGCGTTGAACTCACATGTGCTGTTTAGTGGATGCCTATGTAGATTTTTTTGCCGTCCAACTTTGATTCATGCCAGTCAGCATCAACTTCGCCGCGGCTGCCATGCAAGTACACGTTTCTAGTGCGAACCAGCTCAGTCATCTCCCTCAAGTAAGACTCCAACAGCCCAACGTCATCCTCCCCAAGCTCAGCTATGTGCACAGCGTCCAAAACGTCCGTGGGCACGTAGCCAAGCTCCTTTCTTAAGGCTTGAACACGACGGGCTAAATCTCGCATTAGACCCTCTCCCAGCAGCGTTTCGTCGCGTTGCCCACTTACAAACACGAACACGTCGCCTTCCGAAGCAGAAACCCAGTTTTCACCTCCAACGTAGTCGGGAACTTGCCTTGCGTATTCTGCTGCTTTGATGTTAGTCAACTCCAAGAATAGGGACTCATGTTTTCTCAGAGCTTTCGGCGCTTTGTCTGGTGCGACTACGATTACCTTGCTGAGGGGCCATCTTCTTTTAAGCTTCGCTTGTTGCCTTGCAGCGTAGACCAAGGAAACGCATTTGAACAAAACTTCAAACTCTTCTTCCAGGGCTTTGTCTCTCATTTTCTCGTCTGGTTCAGGCCAGCATTCGAAGTTTATCGAGTTGGGCAGTTTAGCATCAAATTTCTTGTAGACTTTCTGGTACAGTGCTTCGCTGAGGTATGGCGTGACAGGGTTGAAAAGCTGCGTAACCGTCTTCAGCGTGTAATGCAATATGGCGTATATTGTCTGTCGCCTTTCGAAGGTTTCAGGGTCATCCGTCCAGAGTTCTTTCCGTATCATGGGCACGTAAAGCCTGCTTAGCGTTTCGATTACGAAATTCTCTAAAAACGCCATGGCAACGTTAAACTCGGAGCGCTCCAGCGTAACCGTGTATTCCTCTATTGTCTCTTGCAACTTCGAGAGCAACCACCTGTCTGCGCTCTTAAGCTGAGCCGTGCGGGTTGCCCGTTCCAAAGTGAATTTTTCAGGAGTAAACTCGTCGAATTCGGCGTTCTGCAAGAAAAACCTGCTTAAATGATAAAGCGTTGACAACACTTGATAAGACCGGCGGTTCAGCTCTTGTAGGTCAAAATTCATGAAATCAATTGGCGAGCACTTACGCATCATGTAGAACCTGCACAGGTCCGCTGAGTATTTTTCCAGAAGCTTGTTTGTTTCGACGATGTTGCCTAGGCTTTTGCTCATCTTTCTGCCTTTTGCGTCTTGCGTTAAGCCTTGGAACAAGAACGCATGATACGGACTTTCAGGCTTTCCTGTCAATATTACGTATTCTAGAAGAAGCGAGTTAGCCCACCCGCGAGTTTGATCTATGCCTTCCGTGAGGAAATCCGTGGGCACGAACTTTGCGTATTCTTCGTCGCTGAACCTCGCGTACGGTGAAGCCCCGCTGTTGTGCCAAGTGTCCAAAACGTAATCTTCTCGCCGCATCACGCCACTGCACTTTTCGCATTTAAGCGTTACGCGGTCAATCCACGGCTTATGCAACTCGAAATTCTCAGGAACTTTTTCCAAAGCGATCTCCATGAGCTCCTTTTTGCTGGCTACGAATCGCTTGTGTCCGCAGTTTTCGCAAGTCCATATAGGCAGAGGCGTGCCCCAAACACGTTCACGCGAGATGCACCACGGTTTGCCCTCTTTCAGGAAAGCGATGAAACGGTTTTTGGGTTCCTCAAAGTAGTACTCGATTTTTTCCGCGGCTTCAAGGACTTTGCTATTTATCTTGTCGGTTCGAAGGAAGTACTCTTTCCGAGCAAGCCACACTAGCTTGTGATGCGAACGCCAGCACGTTGGATACTCATGCGTGACTTTTTTAACTGCTACAAAGGCGTTCCTGTTGCGGAGTTCTTCGACTACTAAGTAATCTGCGTCTCTTGCAAAAACGCCGTTGAATACTCCTGCGTCTTTTGTGAATTTGACTTCGTCGTCGAAAGGCGCGAACACTGGAACTTTGCGTTTCTGCGCTACCCAGAAGTCTTCTTCTCCGTTTCCAGGCGAGAGGTGGACCACGCCAGTTGCCGTGTTGACGTCCACGAAGTCTTCACAGATAACCGTGTGTACAAGCGCATGGTTAGTCTCAAGTTCCGCTTGTTTAGGAATTATGTCTTTAAGCGGATAATCGTATCTGGTTCCTTCAAGGCTTCTGCCCTGTACTGCCTCGGTGACTTCGTATTTTTCTATGGCAAGCTCCTGCATGACTGGCTCAACGCGCTGCCGTACCATGATCCACAGTTCATCATCGACCTTAACTTTGACGTATTCGGCTTCTGGATGAACCGCAAGCATCGTATCCGTGATAATCGTGAAGGGCATGGTTGTCCACACAAGGAAAAACTCGTTTTCGGTGTCTGCTACTTTGAATTTGAAGTACAGTGAGGGGTCTTCCACTTCCTTGTAGGAGCCTTCGTAGCCTACTTCGGCGCTGCTGAGCGACGTTTGGCAGCCTGGGCAGTAAGCCACAACGTAATAGCCCTCTTCGAGCAAGTTCTGGTCCCAAGCGCGTTTGAGGTACTGCCATTCTCTTTCGATGTATTCATCAAGGTAGGTCCAGTAGGCTTTTTTCTGGTTTATGAATATCCCTAAGCGTCTGTCAGCTTCCACCCATTCGTAGTGATATTTCATGATGACTTTTTTGCATTCTGTTATGAAGCGTTCTAGGCCTACGCTTTCCAGCAGTTCCCGCTTGTTCTTCACGCCTAAAAGCTTCTCAACCTCAAGTTCCACTGGCAATCCTTGACAGTCCCATCCAGCCCAGAACGGTACGTAGTAACCCTGCATGGTTTTCCACCTGTAGCGGATGTCCTTCATCACGCGGCCTCTGGAGTGACCGATGTGTGGAATTCCATTCAAGGTTGGTGGACCTTCAACATAGCCTAAAACGCCTTTGGCGTCTTTTTCTCGGAGTTCCAGCTTTTCGCGTATCTGGTTTTTTTTCCAGAATTCTCGGATTTGCTTTTCCAGTTCAAGCGGGCGGTAATCTGTCGAGAGACCGAGACTATTGGCATCTTTGGATTTGGCAGTCACCTTGCATCCCAGTATACCCGCAAATACATGGAGATAGTGTATAAAAGTATTAAGCTTTTGAGTCTACATTTTTTCTGGACTCACATCTTATATCTTGAAGCGCAAGTTTAACATAAGCTAAGCGTGTTTAAGAGATAATCAAAACCGTCGCCGTTTCAGAGGGGAAACAAATGAAAAAGTTAAGCTTGGCCGTCTTCAACACGCAGCCTCCGCACTTGTACTTCGGGGGCGTGGAACGCCGCATCGTTGAAACGGCTAAACGCTTGAGCAACAAGGTTGACACAACGGTTTACAGTGGCACGAAAGCTGGCTTCAGAAAACCAACTTCAGTTAATGGAGTAAATATCGTTCCCTGCTTTTCCACAGACGCGGTTTTTCCAGTGGATAACTGGTTTTTCAACAGGACCCTTGCGGGGGCCGTGGATGCGATTGAGGCTGATGTTTATGAAGCTCATACGGTTAGCGGCTACGGGTTTTTGAACGCCCTCAGAGAACGCGGCATCAAGAAACCGTTCATACAAACAGTTCACGGGGTTCTTGCAGATGAATACGTGCAGTCGTTCCAAGGAATTTCTTCTACATTTCGGGCGAAGCTTGCGAACCTCATTATGTGGCGGCTTTCAAAGATTGAAAGGAAATCAGCTAAAAACGCAACTTTGATAGTAACAGTTAGCAAATATTCGTCCGAGAAAGCGGTCCAATTTTATGATGTTGATAAGGCAAAGATACGAATAGTACCCAATGCTGTGGACACCCAACGATTCAAGCCTTCAGAAGGCTGCGAGACGATCAAGCGCCAGATTGGAATAGATAACAAATTTTGCGTGCTCTTCGTTGGCAGATTAATTCCTCGAAAAGGCCTGCTGTTTTTAATCGAAGCTGCCAGGCAGGTTGTTAAAGAATTTAGCGAAACCATGTTTGTGGTTGTTGGAAATGGCCCTCTCAAGAATACGCTTAGGGCGTATTTAGAAAAAATAAACCTTTCAGGCAACTTTGTTTTCTTAGGCGACGTAAACGAAAGCGTTCTTCCCGCTGTGTACAATTGTGCTGATGTTTTCGCTCTTCCGTCCATCCAAGAAGGTCAAGGCATAGCGTTGTTGGAGGCGCAGGCGACTGCCAAGCCTGTTGTCGCCTTCGACGTGGGCGGAGTCCATGAAGCCATGTTGGATAAGGAAACTGGGTTGCTGGTTAAGCCAGACAGCCGCAAATTAGCGGACTCTATTCTGAAGCTTTTGGCAAATCGGTCTTTAAGAGAGAAAATGGGAAGTAAGGGTCGAGCATTCGTCTCGGATAATTTCTCGTGGGATATTTGCGCTCAGAAAATGCTGCAGGTTTATCGTGAAGCAGCGGTCGCATAGCGTTGTGTTATTGGCATGTGACGTTTACGGCTTTTGCTAGAACTTTCAGGTCTCTGTCGCTCATCCACTCGGTTTTGAGGTACTCGCAGATTCTCTCGTCGCTGAGTCCAAGTCGCCTAGCTTCTTGAACCGCGTAACGGTAAGCTTCAACCTCCGTGGGTCTTTCAACATAGTTGTATCGAGGGTCGAAAAGTTCCTTTCCTTCCATAAGCTGCCTGACATGGCATAACTCGTGGATTAAGTCCAAGTAAATATCCACTTTGTCACCCCTGTTCAAGTAGCGTGCACTTACCACAAGGTGCCCGCTGGTGCTGTCCACATACATGTAGCCGCTGAACCATGTGAGGTCAACCTTGAGGTTTTGGAGAACTTCTGCTGTTTTTTCACCAAAAATTCCCCTCACGGCGTCTATCTTATCAAAATTTTTAAAGCAATCTGTAAATACGCGAGTTGAAGCCCCTGCACTTAGTATTCTGTTGAACGGTGTTCTCCTAAACAAACGCAGTATTCTAAACACGATATACTCTAACCAATCCATACTGCGAGCGCTCCTACTCCAATACTGTAAGTTTTTCGACCTTCATTCCCCTGCGAGCTAAATCCCCCAATTTTTCCACACAGCCTATGCTGGAGTCAATGTTGCGGTGCACTGGGTGAACCCACATGTAATCTGGGACAAGGTTAAATTGCAACGGAACTTCTGTCCGTACCCCATATTTCTGGTGCAAATTCCTAATCGGTTGGCCTCTTCTGCAAGAATCTCGGACAGACACGTAGCTTTGCAGCAGTTTCGGTGCTGCAAACGCGCCAATGCCATGCCACAGTACAGCGTTTTCAGGCGACCCTAACGAGTAAAGGAAAAACTGCGGCGAAGACGGCGTTTCCGAGAAACTGTAATCAGCAAGTTTTTCTCCTTTCACGGTGAAGCTGTCTTCACTTTTTGCGATACTAACGTCTTCCGGGTCGATCTCATTCGGATAAAGCAGCGTAGTGCGGTAATTGACGCTGACGCTTTTCAGTTTTGTGCCTTCAAAATGGAGTTTACCTCGGCCGGCGCGCTTGGAGCCATAGCCATTTTTTGAGTGGGGCACAGTCAACAAGGTTGTCCGTTTTGTCATGCTTCTTCTCATACAGTTGTACGCTTGGCTGATTGACTCGTAGTCTCTGTGGGTCTCGCTGATTATATGATGCAACAAATCGTCCTTTGTTTCGACTTGCAATGTTGCTATGGGCATGCGCAACGCATAAAGCCCCAAATCTATTCCGAAGGTTTCCGAGATTTCTTCAAGCTGCGCATATTTCACTGAGTCCACGAAATCCACGTATGAGCCTTTGGCGTTTTCAAGTTGACGCGTAATGAGTGCTACTTCGCTTGTGCAGATTAGATTTCCTTTGTACTTATCTACGAAACGTGGGTCTATGCGGAGCTTTTCTGTTCTGGCGTAGGCTACGGGAAACGCGCTTTGACCGCTGGCTACGATTGATTCTTTCAGCGGGTTCATGGAGTACCTGTCTGGCTCTATATCGTCAGTGTTCAGCAGAAACGAGATGACGGGTCCTTCAGACGGCTTTTTCAACGTTTCGCACATTTCAGCGATGTCAGCGGCGTCTGGCTCGCGCAAGCCATAATTATGAAAGTAGTTTCCGCAACTTGCGAGCATGCGTGCGCCTATTATTCCCTGAATCTCCTCTAACGTTAACTGCGGATTTGAATACTCCACTGAACCTCTCAGAAAGAAACTGTTCCCTTCAAAGCTCTGGTTAACCTTCTGGCCGTTTTTGAATCGAAACAAAGATACTGGTTTACGCTTTGTTTCCTCCGCCTTGAAGCTCATGAGCCTTTCGACGATTGTTTTCACGCAGGACCATGAGCTTTTAAGGAAGTCCTCTACGAGCGTTCGGCATAAGTCATCAGGCATTTAGCATCATCCTCTCTCCAAAGATTCTGCAGTGTATATGCAGTTTTTGGCGATAGCGGGACCCAAAAACATTCTTACTACGTGAAAGTCTTCGTTAAGCTCCGCTTTGTGTAGTATGTTAAAGAGTTCAGTCTCT
>SMTZ1_10007952_pt1 | contig 10600 bp, 6 predicted proteins | sample DeeMarSWOR136_30_FD_25667 | JGI IMG/M metagenome (IMG submission 25667) | reverse complement strand
ATAATCTTTTTCATGATCAAAGAGCCAAAAAGCGGCAACTTGAGCTTCATCTGATCCCAGATATGTCCACCACGCTCAGTTTTAGTGAATTTTTTGATGACGAACGCGAAAAAACCAATAGCGACTGCGGCAACTAAACCCTTGGGACCCCTTATATCTTGCGATAGATCTATAAGCATCTGGGTAGGACCAGGCAACGAGGCATTCATCATTTCAAATATACTGGCAAATCTGGGCACGACAAATACGATCAGTCCAATGGTAATCAGTATACAGAATCCCAGAACCATCATCGGCAGAAAGAGCGCCGATTTGACTTTATTTCGCAGATCCCGCTGCCGTTCCAAGAGGTCGGCCAGTTGATTAAATATGGGTTCCAGTTGGCCACTAGCTTCCCCAGCTCTGATCATGTTAATGTACAAATTGTCAAATATCTTCGGATACTTGCCCAGAGCTTCCGACAACGATCCACCGCCCTCCACTTCAGCCTTGATCTCGGCTGTCGCTTTGGATAGAGTTGGGTTCTCGGTTTGCTCTATCAAGATATCTAGACATTGAGCCAATGGCACTCCTGCGCCCACCATAGTGGCAAATCCCCGGCTGAATACCGAGATATCATCAATCTTCACCCTGGACCGGAACATACTCAGGGAAAATAGTTTCTTCTCTTGGGTCGCCGGGTGCGAGGAACCCCTGACGGCGATGGAGCTTCCGATATGTCCGCGCGATCTAAGCACTATCGTTCCTCCTCCTTATTCAGTCGCTAGTCAATAATCATTAGTCAATAATTCCCTAGCGACTACTGACTCACTGACTATTGACTAATATCTCTAGAAAAACATCTACCACGTCGGGAGCAAACAACCTTCCTGCGTTTGCAGCGATAAATTCTCTACGTTCAACGTTCAACGTTTCACGTTTAGCGTTCTCTGGCCCGATCTCCTCGTAGCTTTCGGCCACTGCTACTATTCTCGCTCCTAATGGTATGTCATCCCCTCCTATACCATCTGGATATCCACTGCCATCCCAGGCCTCATGATGATGCCGTATTATAGATTCGGTTCCAGCCAGAAGGTTCACCGGCCTGACCATTTCAGCGCCGATGATCGTATGTGATTCAGGAATACCCGTTACGCGCAACGCGTCACGCGTTACGGGTTTGCATCTGATACCCAGTAATCCTATATCATGCAGTGCCGATGCATAATACAAATTGTGAAGATCGCTGTCCTCTACACCGAGTTTGTGAGCCATGCCCATCGAGCTTCTGGCTACCCTCATGCAGTGTCCTGGCGGAACGAATCCAGTAGATTCTATGGCTGTCACAAATACCTCTATAGCGTTTATGAAGAAGTTGCGTCCGTCCCCGACTGCCTTGGCATTCCGCACAGCAATAGCCGCCTGATATGCGAAAATAGAAAGGATCCTTTGATCCTCAACGGTAAATTGGTGCGGAAAATCTCCCATACCCCTTTGGTCAAGATTTTCCATAGCTTGAGGTGGCTCCAGCATTCGCTTCTGCTTGTTGATAACCTCGATCACCCCAATTATGGATGCCGGATACTGCATGCTGGATCCTGGATCCTTCCGTTCCCTGTTTAACCGGGGGGCATCCAGCATCGAGTACCCAGTATCGAGAATAATGGGAACGCACAGGATGTTTCTAGTATCAAAGCTCGTAACCTTATCCACAGTGCCAGTGAAACGCGAATCGGATGCTGTATCATTGACGATAGCAGGAAGACCATTTGTAAAGACCCACCACGCTATGCCATCACGTACAGTAAGGCGACGAAGAATATCTTCTTTCTCCCCCAGAGCCACTTTGAAATAGAGCTCGTCACTCTCAGGATCATACAACATAGTGGAACCAGTTTCAGCGTGAGTCAACTCACATGCACATACACTGATCTCCTTCAACAGCGTATCCAGATCCAGTGTGGAGTTCATCGCCCGGCTAATGCCGATAAGCCGCTGCTGAATCGCTGATTCACCACGTTCGCCATTGGTTCTGCTGCCGCATTGAGGGCAGAAGTTTGCTTTACCAGGCAAATCCTGCCCACATTGAGTACATGTAAACATTGATAAATATTTCCGATTTCAATCGAAAATCAAAAATCGAGAATCCTATACATCCATTGTCTTCAGAATTACCTCTTCGTAGGTTGTTATACCCTTAGCCACTTTCTCCATACCATCTTCCCGCAAAGTTCGCATACCTTTTTCCCTGGCGAGCTTTCGGATCTGCGGCGCCGAGAAGTCCCCCTTCAAGATTAGCTGCTCTATATCCTCATCAATATACAGAAGCTCATGGATCGCCGTCATCCCTTTAAGTCCTATGCCACCGCAGGCGTTGCAGCCAACGCCTCTATACAACTGCAAATTCCCAGTATCTACATTGCAGGCTTCCAGTTCCCTGAGCATTTTCCCCGTAGGTGCGACCGGCCTCTTGCATTTATCACAAACCTTTCGAACCAGGCGTTGGGCCATAGCTAGTTGTACCGATGATGCCAGGAGAAACTCGTTTATTCCCATCTCATACAGACGTATCATAGAACTCGCGGCATCGTTAGTATGCAGAGTACTGAAAACCAAGTGGCCTGTTAATGCAGCCTCTATAGATATCTTAGCTGTTTCCTCATCTCGGATCTCACCTACCATTACGACATCAGGATCATGTCTGAGGAAATGTTTGAGTATCTTAGCAAAGTCCAGATCGATCTCAAACTTTGTCTGCACCTGCACAGCACCATTCAGATTTCGTTCAACGGGGTTCTCGGCGGTTAGTATCTTTATCTCCGGCGTATTGATGGTGTTAAGAGCTGAATAGAGCGTAGTGGTCTTACCACTGCCGGTGGGACCTGTGACCAGAATGAGACCATAAGGCTGCTCAATGGCGCTCTGAAACATCTCCAGGTTCCTGGGAGCGAATCCCAGTTGCTCCAGGCTTAAGTCAGTTGAGCTTTTATCTGTTACACGCATGACTACAGCTTCCCCAAAGTCAGACGTGGGCACAATTGAAACTCGCAGATCATATTCCTTACCCGCGGCCCTGAGCTTGATCCTTCCATCCTGTGGTAGCCTTCTCTCCGCAATGTCGCATGATGCCATGATCTTCAGTCTGGAAACTACCGCATCGTGCCTGGCTCTGGGCAATGATGGTATCGTAGATACCTCACGCAGCCTACTGTCAATTCGGTATCTAAGCAGGCTTTTCTTCTCGAATGGCTCGATGTGAATATCGGTAGCGCCCTGCCTCACAGCTTCCAAGAGGATTGCATTCACCAGGCTAATAATGGGTCTTTCTCGCGCTGCTGCCTCGGATCTGGCTATGTCAAGTTCATCGTCCGACTCTTCACTTAGGGATTCCAGCGAAATCTCATCATCCTGTATTCCTTCGAGCATCTCCTGGACTATGGCATCCGTGACACCGTAGGCTTCATCGAGTTTCTTCTGTATCTCTTTGGGGAAAGCCAAAAGTGGCTCTATCACAAAATCGAGACCCGTAGAGTGCAGGCTGATCTTGATGTCATCTGCGGCAAAGATGTCCAGAGGATTGGCCATGGCAACGGAGAGTTTCGTCTCATTCTTGTATACAGGGATGCTCAAGTTGCGTTGAGCTTTGGATTTGGGAATCATCTTTATGATCTCCGGGTCTATGTCCTCCGCTTCCTCCAGATCAATATATTTGACGTCCCATCCCTCAGCAGCCGCCTCTAGTATCTTCCTTTTGGGTACCAGTTTCATATCGGCGATAACCTGATGGAAATAGACTTTTGTCTCTCCCTGTTTCTCGATGACTTCCTCCAACTGGTTTTGGGAGATCAATCCTTTCCTCAACATGATCTCGGCGCAGCTCGTCTTTGATGCTACCTTGTCCAGATTTCTTGCCCTCTGCAGCAACTCCTTCAGTTTTTGATCTAATGAGATTGCCTCGCTCCCTGCAGGGAAGGGACCTATACCCCCTCGTTCCTCTTCCCTTGCTGGGAGAGTATCAACAGAGACCTGCTCGGCAATTGTCTCTGAAGGGGTCCCGACCCTTTCAAAACCCCGGTCATCATCAAGCCGCCGCGTACGCCTGGGTTCCAGTCCTATAGTGCTCTCAGATGACAAACCCTCATACAAACGATCCGGCGGATCTTCCTTATCTTCGCTCGAGGATATATCTTGGTGGGGAAAATCCCCCACACCTCTTTGCTCTGATCCCCGCGTACGCGGGGATTCCAAAGCCTGGACAGCATCCTCCTTAATAGAGGGGGACTTGGGAGGCTGCTCATCTACGGAAGCTGTTTTTCCATCTTTTGACGGTCGAAATAGTTTCTTCATCTGGTTTCATTAGTCAATAGTCGTTAGCCGCCAGTCACCAGTGCTCCCTATCGACTAGCGACTACTGACTAGCGACTATTGACTAGCGACTGGTGACTACGCGATCCTCCTCGTCATCCGTCTCAACTCGTCCGGATTGGTCGCATAGGTAAGAGCGTTCTCAAAGCTTATGATTCCTCTTTCATAAAGCGATCTCAAGGATTGATCCCGCGTCTGCATGCCAATATCAGCGCTGGTCTGAATTACATTGATCAACTGGTGCGTTTTGCCTTCACGGATCAGGTTCCCCACGGCGGGAACAGCTAGCATTATTTCCATTGCGCATGCGCGGCCCTGACCATCTCGAGTGGGTATCAGAGTTTGGCATAGAACTGCCTCCAGCGTGGTTGAGAGCTGCGTTCGTATCTGCGCTTGCTGATACGGCGGGAAAACATCAATGATACGGTCAACGGTCTCCGACGAACTCTTAGTGTGCAGGGTGGACATTACCAAATGTCCTGTCTCTGCGGCAGTTATGGCCGTTTCTATAGTTTTATGGTCACGCATCTCACCCACCAGTATCACATCCGGGTCCTGGCGGAGCACACGCTCCAAGGCAGAGTCAAAATTGTCTGTATCGTGTCCTACCTCACGCTGGTTAATATAACTTAGGTTATCCCTATGGACGAACTCGATGGGATCTTCCATCGTCACGATATGGCATCTTCGATTGCTATTGATATGATCGATCATAGCAGCCAAAGTGGTGGATTTGCCACAACCTGTAGGGCCAGTGACTAGAACAAGCCCTCTTTGTTTGAGCGACAGTTCTTTCAAAATCTGTGGCAGCCCCCAGTCATCTATGGTTAGAATATTTATTGGGATTGCACGAAGCACAGCCGCCATAGACTGACGCTGCATGAAAACATTGACTCTGAACCTATACAGGTCCGAGAAGCTATATGCGAAGTCCAACTCTTTCGTCTCCGCAAAGTTCCTTCTTTCGTAGTCCTCCATTATCGAGGTGATCAATCGCTCAGTATCATCGGGCGTGAGAGGCGGCATATCTTCCACAGGCAAAAGCTCACCATGTACCCGAACACCAGGAGGGCTTCCGGCCTTAATGTGTAGATCAGAAGCCTCTCGCTCAATCATTACCCGCAATAGATCATCGATCCCTTGTATCATCCTCTGCTCCTCTTTCAATTGTGGATTTTCGGTTGCCGATCTTCCAAGGATAGCCAGCACATCCGCGCGGATTCCAACGCTGTCCTATGCAGACAAATCCAAAAGCAAAAATCAGCGGAGACCGGCTGCCCATCACTTCAAATCGCAGATCAGAAACCATTTACGTCTTACTGTTTACGTCCTAGTGGTCTAATCCCTAAGCAACTATAGTTTTGTAGGGGCAGGTTTTCTCGTGTCAATACATTGTCATTTGTACCAGCCAATCCGCTAATGAGCATAACTTACATTGACTTGAAACCTTCTAACCTGCCCATCATGGAAACACATGCTATTTAGCGATCAAACCACTTAGTGGTTCTCTCGCTAAGTAACCATCGTTTTCCATCTGTCGGCTCAGTCTAAGTTCCCTCCCTTTGTAATAAAGGGGGGTTAGGGGGGATTTTGAGGCTCTGCCAAAACCATACGCTTCTGCAAAAGCCCAAAAACATTACTGGTACATACTTAGGTGCGGAACCACAAGTGTGCGGTAGCAAAGCACACAAACCAGTGGCAGGGACATATTGAAATACATCCCTGCTACTGGTCCCTGTGGGCAATACCATTGCTATATACAAAGATTTTGCCCGCAAAGGTGTTAGACTTAACGCCTTTGCCCTTCTTTGCCATGTACATAGCGTCATCTGCATGTCTGAACAACGTCCTGCTATTCATTCCCGGGCCAAGTTCAGCAACGCCAAAACTCAGAGTTACCTGTTGGAAATCTACTTTCAGCAAACTTCTGCTTATCCTTCTGGCGACCTCGACTGCTTGCTCTGCGCGCACTTCAGGGAGAATGACAGCAAACTCATCTCCACCACACCTGTATCCGGAGTCAACATTCTCTCTTATTCTCTGAGATATGCTCTGTGCAACCGCCTTTAAGACATCATCACCACCTAAATGGCCGTAGGTATCGTTGTATGCCTTGAGACCATCTACATCGAAAAAGAGGAGGCTTAACGGATGTTTCTGCCTCCTATTCCTTGTCACTTCCTGTTCCAGCCTATTATAGAAGTGTCTCTGATTATACAATCCAGTTAGTTCATCGGTGATGGACAATTCCTCAAGTCTCCTGTTCTTTTCCCACAGTAACTCTATCTGCTCTTTAGCCATCTCCAATTCCTCTTGGAGGCTTCTGATGATAGCTTTGGCAGCCTCTAAGTGGTTATCATAACCTACAACGGTAGAATACACTGCTAGCTTATGTGTAGTGGTCGCATATCGCATATTTCAGATTCCTCTGATACCCGAACTTACAGGCAAAACCAGCTAAAAGGAACATTCAGCTTTAGCCAAGGCTTCCTGATCTGTCTCACCTTTACCATGCCCATATATAAGCTGAGCAGTCAGAAGTTCAGGTGAATATGTGGCAAATCTCTATGCTACGTGCCGGTTTTCCGACCAAATTCCAAGGTATGAATCAATATACTGAAGAAAAGCTTGAGAACCATCTGCAAATCATCTGCTCACCTTTCCCAGGCAACGCGGTTTCAAAGGAAAGAGTAAACTATAGTCACATTCTTAGTCGAGAGTTCCTCGCAAAACCGGTCTGATATTTTGATAACTGATACAAGGCCTGTACTCGGACGCACCGAAGGATTGTACCCGCGCGGCATCTCTGCCAAATCCCCTATAGTTCCCATCCGCCGTCAGAATTTGTGATCTTGAAGAATGGCTTGTAGAAACCGTTCGCGTAGGACATGCTATCAACTTGCTCAGTAGGAATAGTGAGGAAGGAATTAACCCAACCGGAGCACATTATAGTGATCAGCTATCAACCATCAACTTGCAGCTTAACTGTTAGGAGCCTATCCCAAAACCGTCGGTTGAGCCTCCAAGTGGGACAGGAAAGTCCCGTCTGTAATGCACAAGCAAATAATGGAAATAGTATAGATGGTTGACATCTGCTGACTGCTGAGAACTGAACGCTGATCGCTATCTCGACTCCCTACGTCCAGATTCCGGGTATAGAATGTCCGCATTTTCTGCAACTACCCATTCTATCCAATTCCATGATAGCGACTTCTGATCCGCCTCGGCGGATCAGTTCGGTTTTACACTCTGGACAATAGGTGGATTCGTATTCATGGCCGGGTACATTGCCCACATAGATGAATTCCAGTCCATTAGAGCGGGCAATATCGCATGCCATATCCAGTGTTTCCACTGGTGTAGCAGGTAGGTCTGTGAGCTGGTAATTTGGAAAGAACCGCGAGAAATGTAGTGGAACATCGGCCCCCAGATTTTCCTTGATCCATGCGGTCATACCAGCTATATCCCGACGGGCATCGTTGCGCCCCGGGACGATGAGGTTGGTGATCTCCAGCATTACGTTTTCCTGTTTGATAGTCTTGAGTGTGCTCAACACCTGTTCCAAGTCTGCTAACCCACACATTTCCAGATAGTATTTATCTGAAAACCCTTTGAGGTCAACGTTCACTGCGTCCATGTGCGCCAGGAGGGCTTTAAGCGGTTCTGTGTAAATATGCCCTGCGGTATGGCACAGCGTTGTGAGGCCGGCCTGCTTTGCCGCTCTTGCTGTTTCCAGCGTATATTCATAGCAAACTACTGGCTCGTTGTATGTAAAGACGATCATCCGGCAACCTTTGCTTACAGCCAAGCGTACCGCATCCTCTGGGGACAGATTCTGCACCTTAGTTTCCTCTGGTCTCACCTGCGATATGTGCCACGTATCGCAGAACTTACACTCAAGATTGCAGCCTGCCGTGCCAATGCCCAGAAACTCGCTGCCCGGGTGTACATGATAGAAGTGTTCACGCTCAATTGGCTCCACGTAGACAGCGCATGGTCTGGAATATACTAATGTGTAGTATTTTCCGTCTCTGTTTTCCTTAGCGCCGCAGTATCCCCTCTCCCAGTTGTTCACTATGCACTGTCTCGGTTCCAGCATACACTGTATCATTACGCCATCCAGTTGCTTGTAGAACATGGCTTCCCTCAGATCCTCGGCTGGCGTATCGCCGACGGCAGAACATGTTGCCAGTTTGCTCAAAGACAGTGACCTCGCCGCTTCGGAACCAGCGGCAAAGGCCGCGCCCCTTTTCACAATATCCTTCATGAAGTCTCTTCTGGTAATACGTGAGTTCATATCTTGATACTGGATGCTGGACAATAGGCCTTTCACAAAGGAGCCGGGGCTTTGGAGATCCGACTTATGAAGATTGAGAGATTAACTGGTAATAGCAGTTCCGCGTTAGGCAAGCCGTCCCGATACATCTCATTCTGAGCGAAGCGAAGAATCTCTCAAGAAAGACACCGTCCTCGCGGAGATTCTTCGCTTCGCTCAGAATGGCAAAAATGTTACCCGATCATTTTACCAAACCTTATCAGTCAGAGAATTCTCGCTGAAGCGAGACCTCCAGAGCTCTGGTAGTCCTATTCAAAACCTGAGAGAGTGTCTGAGAAGTCCCGCTAGGGACGTTATGTTTATAGATATGAGTGCTCCTCGTCATTTGTAGCCCCTTAGGGGCGGCATGTAAGACATTTCGCTCCTACGGAGCTTGAATTTTGGGGCTTCCATTGCTATAAACATTCCGCCCTTACAGGGCTTCATTGGGGTATCTTTTCAGACACGCTCTTAGCTCTCTCGTATTGAACGTATTCCATGAGAGAACCCTGACTTCTTTTCGTTCACGTTGCATAGGATTTCTGATTCCCGATCTAGCCACCATCAAAGCCTATAGATACTGGATGCTGCAAGGAAACGAGAAGACGGGGGAACGAGGGACGAGAATCGAGTATCCAGCATCAAGCATCCAGTTTGGTGCCTTTCACTGCCAGAGCCACAGTATACGCTTTCCCCTGCTTCACTTTTTTGTAATTTCCGAAAACTTCGATGAAGTTTCTTTTGATGAAGGCTCTTATGCCTGCGATCGTGACTACATACAACCTTCCACCTTTTCTCAAATGCCTCTTCGCATCAGATAACATAACATACAAAAGCTCTTTCCGCACATGAGCGGGAAGATTCGAGGCAATAACGTCGAATTTCACATCATCCGCAATATGGCTGAACGCATTGCTCAAGAATATCTCGCAATTGGTCAGTCCGTTGAGTTCAGCATTTCTCTTTGCATACTCAACTGCCACAAAGTCCCTATCAACCATATAGACCTTTCCCCGGGAAGCTAATTTGGCCATGGTCAAGCCAATGGGACCATAGCCGCAGCCCAAATCAAGGCAAGTATCGGTCTCCTTAACCTGCATATACTCTATCAGAAGCCTCGAACCCGCATCCACATCTCTTGGAGAAAACAACCCCCATGTGGAGTGAAAGACAAAATCCATCCCGCGAAGATATTTCTGGAATACAATGTCTCTTCGTATCTCCTCTACGCCCAAGTACTCGCCCCTTTCAATTCCAGATTTCTGGTTGCCAATTTGCGATTCTGGAAATCAGAAATCGAAAATTCTATCACCCTGATCTTCTCAGGATCTTTCACTCCCAGAAGGTGGTCTGGATCCGCGGCTGTGGCGATGTATTTTGGGAGTCGCCCTACGGCGGCCAATGGCGGCAGACCCTCCCTCGCACGTTTCTCCTCCAGAAGCATCAAACCGATCTGATCCACCGCGACGGGGTCTGTACCGATGATCAAACCGTTATAGTGCCACATATATCTAGGGTTACAATCCGTCGGACCGCCTTCATACAGGGCAGTTATAGCATCGCATATAGTCAGTTTGCTTTTTTCCCTGATCTGCGGCACCATATTCAGATCCGCCACATACGGGTCGCAGTTGCTCATATGGAATTTATTAGGATTTTCGATAGCGCCGAAATAGTTCTTCAAGCTCAGACTGAGACCTGCTATATTATGATCCTTAAGCACAGGAACATTCACGAGAGCGGTACACTGACGGGATATGATCTTGCTGAGCCGCGAGCCCATAGAGCCAAACACGACCAGATCCTTTCCATAGCCAACCCGCGGCTTGGTACCGTAGCACCTAACCCCCGGCCCGTCCGCATTGATGGCATAACCGGCCGACACTAGCTCCCTGTCCTCGCGATCCCAGATTATGATCTGATCCGCCGGGACGCCTGCGG
>SMTZ1_10020029_pt1 | contig 10601 bp, 4 predicted proteins | sample DeeMarSWOR136_30_FD_25667 | JGI IMG/M metagenome (IMG submission 25667) | reverse complement strand
TCGGAATAAATATGCCGCCCGCAGTAGTCGGAGGTGTATTGGCGGATTCACCTGCGGAGCATGCGGGCCTGAAGGCGGGTGACGAGATAGTGGCGATAGACGGTAAACGCGGCGACCTGGAGTATTTCAATATTGCGGTGGCGGCGGCTCTGTCGGAGAAGGGTGAGCCGGTTAAGCTGAGAGTAAGGCACGAGGATGGCTCTGAAGAAGATGTCTCAATTGTGTCCGAGTCCAGAGAAGGGTCGGCAACGAGACTGTTTGGGATAGAGATGGCTCGGAGTCTGACTGTTGCGAAGGTTCATGAGGCCGAGCGGCTATTCGAGAAAACCGGGCTGCGGCCCGGGGACAAGATTACATCAGTCAACGGCAAGGAGGTGAGGGCCTACTGGGAATTTGAGGAGGAGGTGGTCAACGCAAACGCGGCGGTGGTGACAGTCTCGGCTGAGCGAATTAGTGGTGACCCCCAAGAGGTCGAATCTGTCGAGACGCGATTAGACATTGTAATACAAGCATTGAGCAGATCGGCTATTGAGAGTGAACCGTCTCTTCGACACATTTGTTCCATGGTTCCGCGATTGCAGGTTGACGCTGTCGGAGGTAAGAAGCCTTCTGCCGCGGGAGGATTGGTGTCTTTGGTGCGAGGTTTACTTGGCAAAATCGGCATCAAAACAGGCGGCACGCAGGATGTTTCGGAAGCTGAGCCTGTTCTTGAGAGCGGTGATATCGTTTTGTCGGTGGGCGGGGTAGAGAATCCTACATACAAAGAGTTTCGTAAGGTTGTCGCGGAACACAAGGACAAAGAGCTGGCAATCAGAGTGCTGCGAGCAGACGCCAGCGGGGAGGAGAAGCCTTGCACGGTCTCCGTAAAGCCAAGGTTTTGGCCTGATGTCAACGAAGTACTGATTGGGATTTCTTTTCTGCCGGCGCTTGATGCCGGGCATCCGGTGGTTGCGACGACGATCGAGGTGGAAGGTGGGGGCGGGAGGTTGGAGATTCCTCGCGGGGCAACGATAACGGCTATCGATGGTACGGCGGTGTCGAGCTTCTATGACGTTATCAGACTGATGCGGGGGCGCGTTGGGCAGGCAGTGGCGATCGAGTATCGTGTTGATAAGGGGACGGTCGGCGAAGTCAGCTTGGAACAGGGCTGGGATGAAGGGTTCATTACGGTCGTACCCACTACCAAGGAGCTCATTCCGTTCAGGCGTTTGGAACGGCTGTACAAGGCCGATGGTCCTGTGGATGCGATTGTGACGGGCTGCAAGAAGACCGGTATGTTCATGGTCCAGACGTATTTGACGCTGAAGGGTCTGATCAGCAGAGCTATTGGGCCGCGCGGTCTGATGGGGCCGGTGGGGATTCTTGCGACCAGCTACATGACAATTGCGGAGCAGCCGTTGATCTACTACGTGTACCTGCTGGGGATGATAAGCGCTATGCTGGTGGTGCTGAACTTCATGCCGTTGCTGCCGCTGGATGGAGGGCATTTCCTGTTTTTGTTAGTGGAGAAGATTAAAGGTTCGGCGGTGAGCGAGAGAATTCAAGGGACGGTTGCTTATGCCGGCTGGTTGCTCATAATGGGACTTGTTGTTTATCTGACGTACAACGATATTACGAGGTTTGTTAGAGATTTTCTGGGCTGACGGTGGAAGGCTATGGATTGCGGATAAGTGGAATAGGTGATTTTCGGCTGGAGAAAGGATTCGAAGGTATTAGAGATGTCCATGGAGAGACTGAGTGCGGAGGGCTATCACGAGGGTATATTCGGGGCTCTGAAAGAGGCGGACGCGGAGGTTTTGGAGTTAGTCAAGCGAGAATACGAGAGGCTGCAAAATAAGTTGCAGCTTATCGCGGCGGAGAATGTATGCTCGCGGGCGGTGCTGTCGGCACTGGGGTCGGTCATTCAGAATAAGACGGCGGAGGGTTTTCCGGGGGCGCGAATGCACGGCGGGTGCGAGGTGGTTGACGAGGTGGAGCGGCTGGCGGCGGCGCGGGCGAAAGAGGCGTTTGGCGCGAAGTACGTGAACGTTCAGCCGCATTCGGGCAGTCAGGCGAATCAGATTGTGCTTACGGCGGTATTGGATGGCGGGGACAGGATATTGAGCTTCGGCGTGGACCAAGGGGGACATTGGTCGCACGGGGCAGCCATGTCGTTCAGCGGGAAATATTTCAGCGTTGAGAATTACTACGTTGATAGGACGAGCTTTCTTCTGGATTACGGGGCGATCAGAGCCAAGGCAAGGCGGTTCAGGCCGAAGCTGATTATATGCGGGGCGAGCGTGTATTCGAGGACGATTGACTTTGAGAAATTCAGGGAGATCACGGATGAGGTGGGGGCGTATCTTCTGGCGGACATCTCGCATATATCGGGCCTGGTGATAGCGGGGGCGCATCGGTCGCCGGTTGATTGGGCGCACTTCACGACGACCAGCACGTACAAGCCGGGCGGGCCGAGAGGCGGTTTGATAGTGATGGGCAGGGACTACGATAGCCGGATAAAGGTGGGGGGTGAGAGTCTGCCTTTGTGGCGGCATATCGAGAGGACGACCTTTCCGGGAGTGCAGGGGACGCCTTATTTGAATCATATCGCGGCGAAGGCGATTTTCTTCAAGGAGACGGCCAGTGAGGAGTATAAGGCGAGGCAATTCAAGATTATTGAGAATGCGAAGGCTCTGGCGAAGGCACTGGTGGACCTGGGATACGATGTGATAACGGGGGGGACGGATAACCACATGGTGCTGGTGGATGTGGGCAGGCTGCGGGAGGGTTTGACGGGGGCCATAGCGCAAGAGTGCCTCGATGAATGTGGGATAGTGACGAATAAGAACCGCGTGCCGTACGAGACGAAGGGGCCAGATGCTGTCAGCGGTATGCGGCTGGGGACGCCGATTGTGACGAAGAACGGGATGGGGGGCGCGCAGATGGAGGTGGCGGCCGAGCTGATCGATGCGGTGCTGAGGCAGGTGCAGATAATATCCGACACCCAATATGAGATAGAGAAGCCGTTTGGGAAGAAGGTGAGAGAGAGGGTGAAGGAGCTTTGCACTAAGTTCCCGATGCGCTGAGACTTGTGTGGTTATGAACAGGTACTAATAGTCGCCGCCCGGGTTGCTATTTGCCGAGGCACACTTCTTGGATTTCGTCAGGATACAAAGCGCGGTTGTACACGCGGACATCGTCGATTATCCCCTGGAAGTGGCCAAGGTCGCCATAGTCAAAAGCCCCGATATTCCACTCACTGTTACTGAGAAATATGTTTCCCGACTTAGGTAAAGAGTTGTCTTCTTGACCATCTATGTACAGCTTCATCTCAGTTCCGTCATATGTCCCCGCGACGTGATACCAGGTATTTGGCAAAAATTGGAGGTTAGAGACCAGACAGGTATATGTGGCGGTAGTCCCGTCTATACATATATAAAACCTGAATGTATCAGCTAAATCTCCACGGGCGTCTAACAGAATAGATCTTTTGTCCGGTGATCCCGCATAATTCCAGCGCCCTACAATACCCTGGGCAATTGTTGATGAACTCGTGTTAACCCAAGCACTCAATGTTGCCCCGGAAGTTAAGTGCAGACTCTCACTATCGCCGACTCTAACGTAATCATTGGCTCCATCAAAGCTCAAGGCGCCATTGATTTGTCCAACGGTCCATTGGGCCCCGTGAATAGTCCCATGATTGTTGCCGACGGAATCATACGCTATTGAACCTTCACCCTCATCGAACTTCCAATGGCTGATGAGGTTAGGCACAGGTTCGGTCTCCCAGGTAGTGAAGCTCCAGGTATCACCTTTGTAGGTACGTGAGGCAGTAACCTCGTCAATTCGCCAATAGTAGGTGGTTAGCAGGTCGAGGCCGTTGGGGTCATAGGTATTGGCATCCTGGTTGCCCATATATTCGTTGGAGTCTGGGGTTGCATTATTGACGTCATTGTAATCGGTGCCGAGATATACATCGTGTGAGAGGGCGCCTTTCCCCGGTATCCAGTTGAGGACTACATTCGGGTCGATGTCCGTTGCTCCATTGGCCGGATACGGATTAAATGCTTCATCACCTAAGCCATCGCGGTAGAGCTGCGCGATTTCTTGTGCGGACAGGGCCCGGTCATAGACTCGAATGTCGTCAATCGTTCCGTCAAAATAGGCGTCTCCGGCATAATTGAAGGCGCCTATATTCCATTCACTATCGCTCACAAATATATTTCCCGATTTGGCCACAGAATTATCTTCTTCACCATTTATGTACAGTGTCATTCTGCTGCCGTTATATACGCCTACGACGTGGTACCATATATTTGCTGAGAATTGTAGATTGGAAGGCACATGGGTTATGGTCCCGGACGTGCCATCTGTGGAGATCCAGAATCTGAATTTATCGCCCAAATCTCCTCGAGCGTCTAACAGAATAGACCTTTCATCTGGAGAACGTGCGTAATTCCATCGGCCGACAATGCCTTGAACACGAGTTATTGATCTGGTGTTTATCCAGGCACTCAGCGTTACCTCGAAGCTCACGTCTAGACTAACATCGTCGGAGACAATAACATAATCGTTTGCTCCGTCGAACCTTAGTGCACCGTCTATCTGTCCTGTTGTCCATTCGGCTCCATAGATGATTCCGTCGTTGTGGCCGGCGGAATCGAAGGCTATGGAACCTTCGCCTTCATCGAACTTCCAGTGCGCGACGGGTTGGAGCCACCAATCCTCTCTTGCCATCCAGTTATCAGCGAAGACAGCAAAGTCAACCATTTCAACGGTACTGCTGAAATCAAGGTCGGTCTTATCACACCAGTATGGGATGTTGCAATCCGCGTTGAGCCAGTGCAAAGCCAATATGGCAAGGTCGCTCCCGTTCACCAAGTAATCTCTGTTGAAGTCGCCCCAGGGACAGCACGGAGCGTAGCCGCTAAGATTACTTTCTATGAAGAATACCGGCGGCAGGCCTTTGCCCTGCGATAATCCTGCGACCGATGCTTCCGCCGCCAGTTGCAGCCAGGTAATACGTATGCTGCCGTCCGCAAAGAACATCTCGACCTGGAAGCTATTCTTTGCTGCTTTATCACCGAAGAGCGGGACGTCCTTGAATGTGACTACCGCCTTGTCGTCAAGCTGCTTAAAGGAAACGCACTGGCTGTGCGGCGGCGCAAGGTCGGTGAACAAGGCCGATATCCGCGGCAGGTTGAAGTGGCCTTGCAAGGAGGGCACATATTCAGTGTCGCCTTGGCCAAACGTTATGTAGCCGTTGCTGCCGATATAGAAACGGTCGTAGTATTGCCCGTAGAACAAGACCTTGGCGCCGTCACTTAAAGTTACCTCGGCATAGTCATCATCCCAAAGTGGAATAAAGGTTCCGCCGTTCGGGTCGGTCGGGAATTCAGTGGCTTTGTTTCTGCACGCCTCGTAATAGGCGGCGGAGCCATCCGGGCTGAACGTGAGCGAAAGGAAGGCCAAATCATTCTCGCCGACATCGAAGGACTCGGTAAAGCAGTCCGGGGGCTTTACGGTCAATGTTGCTAAACGCGGCTTAATACTGCCACTGTCGATATTCTGAAATATCAATATCCCCATATAAACATTCGGATCAAGCAGGTCCGCCGCGGGTGAGATACAGAGATTTACGTCTATGGTCTCGTTTGGCTCGAGGACGCCCTCGTTTGGGCTTACCACAAGCCACTCTTCGGTCTCGTACGCCACCCAGTGGACGGTTTGCGGCAGGTCGCTTATATTTGTCAGGGTATAGGTTGCACAGGTGGGCGTGAAGGGACCGCCTTTCGTGCCGCTCGACTCAAAGTCTTCACGCGGGCTAACCGCGAGGTCATCCTGCTTTACCGTCATCGTTACCGGAACGACTTTTGTGAGATGCTGGCCATCGCCCGCGATAATAATGATCTCGGCCCAATATGTGCCCGGCGTCATCCCGATCGCATCAAAAGTCACCGTTATCTCGTTCGAGTCACCCGCACCGACGGCGCCGGCTTCGGGTTGGATTATGAGCCAGGGCACCTTTGTCTCCAGAATCGCGCGGTAAAGGTTGAGGCGCCCCTGCGAGACACACATCTCCGGCAACGTGGGATCTGCGGTCCGCAAGAGTATGTCTTTTACCTCGCTATTGGTCAGCGCCGGATTCATGGACCACACCAGGGCACAGGCGCCTGCGACGTGAGGTGTAGCCATTGACGTGCCGTTTCCGTATCGATATCCGCTGCCCGGCTGGCAGCTCAGGATGCTGCTTCCCGGCGCGCCGATGTCAACACTGTGGGGACCGTAGTTCGAGGCCCACCCGGAATGGACGGACCTTTCGTCATCTGAATCGGTGGCCATCACCGCGATGATACTCTCACAATCGTAACTCGAGGGGTAATGCGGGTCCTCGTCGTTATTGTCGCCGTCATTGCCTGCGGCGGCGACGAAAAGCATGCCTGCGGCCCCTGCGGCATTTATGGCGTCCCTGCAGGCAGGATTGTAGCTGTGGCCGCCCCAGGAGTTATGCTAATTGCATTGGAGGTGTAGCCTCCGCCGTCCCAGTCGAGGAATTTCAGGGCCATAATGCGTACATTCCAGCAGATGCCGGTAACGCCGACGCTATTGTCACCCACAGCACCGATGGTGCCGGCAACGTGTGTACCATGGCCCTCATCGTCGATGGGGTCGCTGTCGTTGTTGCAGAAATCGTAACCATAGATATCATCCACGTAGCCGTTGCCGTCGTCGTCGACGCCGCCGCTGCCGTTCAGCTCTGCTTCATTGACCCACATATTTGCTGCCAGGTCGGGATGGGTGTAATCGACGCCCGTGTCGATGACCGCCACGATGACCTGATTGTTTCCGGTGGATATATCCCAGGCCTCCGGCGCATCAATGTCGGCATCTACGGTTCCGCCGGTCTGACCCGTATTGTTCATGCCCCAGAGGTCACCAAATCTGGGGTCGTTGGGGACTGTCGATAATGCCTCCAGTTTGTAGTTCGGCTGAGCATACAGGACGCCATCGGCTTCATTAAATGCAACCAGTGCTTCTTCTACCGTGGTTTCAGCCGGCAACTCCACCAAGCAGAGGCCCGGCACGAGCCCGAATTCTTGTCTTATCTGTCCGCCGCCCAAAGCCTGCAAAATCTGATTCTTTTCTGCAAGGCTGCGCAATTTTCCGTCAGCCTTCGCTGCAAAACGGATGATCACTTCACCCGGCCGGTAGGGACTCTCCCCCAATGCTCTGAAATCATAGTCTTGCGGCGCAGAGACAATCCTCTCCTTGCCTGCGGTTGCGGCGCCGGCGATTCTTTCTTCGAATCCCTCCGGGCCGCCGACCTGACGGCTCCGGATCGTGAACTGTAGATCCTCTAATGTGTTGTTCGTTATGGTCAGAGTCTCGGTCAAACTGAGTCCCTCTACCAGGTTTACATCAAAACGTGGTGGACTGACCGAGATGGGAGGAACATAGACGGTCAGGGTCACTGCTCGAGTCTGTTCCTGGCCATTGGTGAGGTTGGTGAAGGTGAGCGTATCACCGTAAACGCCGGCTCCCAACGAATCGGCCTCTGCTGTTAAGCTCACTGTAACCGTGGTTGACTCGCAGGGATCCAAGGAGCCCCACTCAGAATCCAAGTCGAGCCAGCCAGCCGTCTTGGCGACGCCCCAATAGAGTATGCTGCCCCCGAGATTCGTCAACTGATAGTCTTTCGCTGATGGTGTGAACGGGCCGCCTATCGGACCCGTCGGCTCGAAGTCTTCTACGGGGCTTATCTCCAAGACGCCCTCAGGGGCAATCACCGTTAACACAACGCCGCGTGTTTGCACCTGGTCGTTGGTGATGTCAGTAAACGTCAACGTGTCCGTGTGAACTCCACCCAGCAGTGCATCTGCGGCGGGTGTCAGACTCACCGTGACAGTGGCGGACTCGCATGGGTCCAAGCGGCCCCACGCTGGGTCCAAATCCAGCCAGTCGGCGGTCTTGCCGGCGCCCCAGTAAAGTGAACCTGGCCCTTCGTTGGTCAACTGGTAGTCTTTGGACGATGGGGTGAATGGCCCGCCTTGATCGCCGGACGACTCGAAGTCATCTGCAGGGTCGATTTTCAGGTAGGTTGTGGTCGCCGCCCTACCTGGGCTGGTGCCGAGCAAGGCAGAGGCACAGAGAGTCAGAAGCATCATCACTGCCATGCGGAATAGATTTGTTTTCGCCTTCATAATCGTTGCCTCCTGTCTGATTGCAGAGCTATGAAGCGCAATACGCGCACGCATCGTTCGCTCGGCGCAATACTCCAGAGCACAGAACCTGTTCAATTCCTCGCTCAATGAATCATATTCTATCTTGTGGCGATTTTCAATAGAAATCGTGTGTTTTTTCGGACTTTTTGGGGGGTTCGTCGTTTTCGCGGGAATTACGGGGTGTTTGCGCCCGGCTGAGTAGATTCAGGCAGGGCGAGAAGCTATTTTGCGGGATGGTAGGGTTGAGCGATGGTGCGTCTGTGGGCCTGTTGATGAGGTGGGCTTTTGGCAGCGCGTGCGGCGTTTGCTCTGTTGGCCTGATCGGGATCCGATATTGTTCATTTCAATTTTGCAGTGGATTCGCTATAATCACAAGGATCGGTAAAAACCGATAGAGCTTGGCAGGGCATTTAAGATAAGGCTTCAGGCTTTTGTTTTGTCAGGGCTGCGAAAGTGGATGAGGACAAATTGGTTTCGCTGGTTGTAACGATTCCGGCCTTTAATGAGGAGGCCACGGTGGCCGACGTAATCAAGGCTGTGCCGAGGGATATTGCCGGAGTGGGGCGCGTTGACGTTGTAGTGATAGATGACGGTAGTACGGACGGTACCGCCGAGGCGGCGACAGGGGCAGGGGCAAAAGTGGTCAGCTTTAGTTATAATAAGGGGCTGGGGGCTGCTTTCAGCGAGGCCCTGCGGACCGCGCTGGCGCTTGGAGCCGACATTATTGTCAATATCGACGCTGACGGTCAGTTCAACGCGGGGGATATACCGAAATTGCTGAGACCCATCGTTGAGGGCAGGGCGGACATGGTTACAGCGAGCCGGTTTGCCGACCCGGCGTTGGTTCCGAAAATGCCGCGGATAAAGAAGTGGGGCAATAAACGGGCGGCAAATCTTTTGAACCAACTGACGAGTCAGAAGATGTATGATGTTTCGTGCGGATTCCGAGCTTACAGCCGGGACGCGGCGCTGCGGGCAACGTTGTTGGGGGGACATACATATACGCATGAGGTGATACTTGATTTGGCATTTCGCGGTCTGCGGATCGTTGAGGTGCCGGTGAAGGTTATCGGTGTCCGTAAGGTCGGAAAGAGCAGGGTGGCCGGGAATCTCTGGAAGTATACATGGAATAGTCTGACGATAATTCTACGGGCATACAGAGATTACAAGCCAATGCGTGTTTTCGGGGGGATAAGCGTCGCCTTTTTAGTTTTGGCATTGATTTGCGGCGTGTTTGTGTTAAGTCATTATTTGGCAACCGGCGCCTTTTCGCCGTACATTTTTGTAGCCTTTATGGGCGCCGGCTTTGGCCTTATCTCGTTCATTTGCTATTTGGCAGCGATGCTGGCGGGTATGATCAACCGTCTGCGGGTCCTGCAGGACGAACAACTGTTCTTGTTGCGCAAGCAGGCCTTTGGCAAAGGCCAAAGGAAATCCTAATATCTAAATCCGAAATCCTAAACAAATTCAAATGTTCTCCACAGGATGCCTTGCGGCAAAAACAGAGGATTTAGGAATTAAAATTTAGGATTTGCGCGAAGCCAAGAGATGAAGAAGCAGAAGCGTAGAGTTTCAGAGAAGGATTCGAAGCAGCAGGGCAAGAGACCGGTAACTACCGCTGAGGCGGAATTGGGCCAGAGGCGGTACGGGCTGACGAAGGTCGAGTATGTTGCAGCGCCGGTGGTTGCGATGCTGGCCGCGGTGTGGGCCTTTCAGTACCTGGGGACATCGATTGAGTGGGACGATTTATTTTACATGAATCTCTCACAATATACAACCAAGCAGACCTGGGTGCTGAATCGTTACGGGCACATATATCTGCAGAAGATATTCTTCTGGCTTGCCGGTGAGGCCTTCGCCGGGGCGAAGGCGTACTGGAGCTTTTTGGTTTTCGGCACGGCTGTTTTGGTTTACTGGTGTGCGAGGATGCTTGCGGGGGCGAGGCGCTACGCAGTGGGGCTGGCAGCGGTGCTTTTGTTTTGCAGTTTCCAGCTCTTCATTTATTACGCGGGGTGTACGTTCTCCGACCTTACGGTGATGTTTCTTTTCATGTTGGCGACGCTTATTTACTTTGCGTTTCTTGTCGGCAGGAGGAAGCATCGACGGCTTATCCTTGGCATATTGGGGCTGATATTCTTCTGGGCGATCAAGTCGAAGGAGACGGGCGTTTGCATGGTGCTTCTGTTTTTGGGGCTGGGGGAGGATGAGAGCGGCGTCCGGAGTATCAAGCAGTTCGGCAGGGATATGCGCTGGGTGCTGGCCGGGATGGGAGCAGGTTGTGTGCTGCTGATGGTTCTGGACCAGGTTTTCCTGGGGGACTTTCTGTTTTCGGTGCGGCCTTCGAGCATAAGAGGGCTGTTTGCATTTAATACGGGGGAATATATACACGACCAGAAGAAC
>SMTZ1_10007950_pt1 | contig 10602 bp, 7 predicted proteins | sample DeeMarSWOR136_30_FD_25667 | JGI IMG/M metagenome (IMG submission 25667) | reverse complement strand
CGCCCCGTTCGGAAGTCCACTCTGACAGGTCCTTACCATCGAACAAGACAATGGCATCGGAAGGGACTTTGCCGGGTTGCTCCTGTGTGCTCTCGGTGCCGGGTGTGACGACCGGTGGAGCGGGACGATTCATGTCATGTACGAGCCAGCGACCGGTTTCGGTTTCAAGGTATCGTGTTCCTTTTGTTGTGTTTTCCTGCAAGGCGGGATCTTCCGTTGCCTGGGAATTTTTTTTCATTGTCGCACATCCGGCTGCAATCATCGACAGGCAAACGGCGATATTCAGCAGAACCGTCCTGGTCATAATCATTCCTTTCATAATCCGGTTTTATCAGCAATCATTATATAAATGTACAGCAAGACCTTTGGTGAATTATATTTCGATTAAATGAAAGCGCCAAGAATATGTTTCAAATATGAGCACGTTAGGATTTTATAAAGTGTTACCAACCGGCTGCTGCAGTGAGCTTGTCTATCGCCAATTGTCTTCTATGATTTCTCGTTTCTTCTGGGTCCAGGTCCAGTCGTTTTTCTCGAATTCCACTCTATCTTCGTGAATTTTGACGATTTTTACTCCGTGTATATTGTCATTTTGCCTTACTATTGTATCGTCTATGATAGAGATTGGGTTGTCTGTGGTGTAAATGATGCCGGAGATTACTCCATGTGTTGATTGTGGTTTCTTTTGTAGCAGATTTTCTTTTAAGCGGTCCCGGAATTTTTCAAATCCTGCAGTCAGGGCATAATTTTTTTGTCTTTCAAGCCTGACTGCTCGCCATTCCATATTTGCCAATATATCGTTTTTTCTCCTGGCTATTCTGCTTAATCCTATAGCAAGCCGCTCTGCGGGGCTAAGAGTTGAGGCCTGATCAAGATTGTAATATCTATTTTCAAGGCCGTTGATTTTTAGTACTGTTTCAACAAACTCGACCCATTCATCGAGCATGGCACAATCCGCTTTTGGTTGTTCCGCTATTTCGAGCAGTCTTATATCCGTCTGAGCACGCAGCCGTAGCTCGATGAGTCTGTCCGTATAATAATTCTCTATGGCTTTTCTGCGCCCTGAAATGTATTGCTCGATTTCGAAAGATTGTTTGTTTGAGTTATCTGATTGCTGTGTAGATAGTTTTGCTTGTCCGTTTGCTGCCTGGGACAGAATAACTATGAGCAAACAGATTAAGGACAGTAGCGGCGGTTTCATTTTAGTCTCCTCCAAAATCAGCTTATTTATCAAGAGCCTCTATAATTTACATCACATTACTATATTTTTCCGTCTTATATGTCAAGTAAAAATAGGCCTTTGAAATTAGTTTGTTTGCAAACTATAATGCTCACATGAGAGTATTAATATATGGTGGCGGTGCGGTAGGGCTCGGGCTTGCGAGCTGTTTGCTGAAATCCGAAGCCCGGGTGGATATTATTTCCCGAGAAGATACGGTCCTTTCTTTTCGTAAAAACGGTCTTACCAGAACGGGTATTTTCGGAGATTACCGTGCAGAACCTTCTGCGTTCGGCAGTTTTTCATCTCTTGATGAGGTGGTGACAGGTGCCTATGATTATATCCTTGTGTGCACGAAATCATTTGATTCGTTTCATTCCGCGAAGGACCTTTCCATGTATAAGGCCTTGTTCGGGGGGAGCACGAAAATCGTATTGTTTCAAAACGGATGGTCGAATGCGGATATTTTTACGTCTTTTTTCGATAAGGAGATTGTTTACAGCGCGCGTGTTATCACCGGATTCCACAGATTCAAACCCAATGAAGTGACAATAACCGTTCATGCGGACTCAATTCATATCGGCAGTCTGTTCGGTGAGGAATTGTCGAAGGTCGAAGAATTGAGCAGGTCAATAAACAACGGAGGCATACCCTGCGAGACGACCGCGGATATCGAAAAAGACCTTTGGGCCAAGATGCTGTATAACTGTGCCCTCAATCCTCTCGGTGCCATTCTCGATGTCCCTTACGGGAAGTTAGCCGAGCAACAATACACGCGATCCGTGATGGATGGGATTGTCGAGGAAGTATTTGAGGTGATGACAAAGGCAGGCTTTCGAACACATTGGGAAACTGCTGCGGACTTTCTCGATATATTTTACAGCAAACTTGTCCCTGATACCGCCGGTCACAAATCTTCAACCTTACAGGATATTGCCGCAAAAAAACCGACTGAAATTGATGCCCTGAATGGGGCCGTTATTAAATTAGCCGAAAAGTTTGCAATTCCCGTACTGAATAATTTAGTCGTTTATAATATTATAAAGTTCATCGAGGCAAAAAATCCGAAAGAATCCCGAACGGGTGGGGACAAGGTATCGGAGTAGTCACTCTTCTATAATTTCGATGTTTTCGGGGTGAAGGCGTTTTAGTTCCGGAAGTTGATTTTGTCCGAGCCTGGCATCGATGAAAACAGAAGTATGCGTGTATTGCTCGTTCAGGATTCGGCCGTGTGCGTGCAGAAAGCTTTGAATCCTGCCATTTGACAGACTGCTTTCCACTCGAATCAGAAGCTCATCGCCTTTGTATTTCACTGTAACCGCACGGTTTAAATCCTCCAGACCGAAACCTGTTTTGGCGGATATATTAACGGCATCGGGATATATGGTTTGCAGCATATCGAAATCGCCGATGTTTTTAACGATGTCAACTTTGTTAAATACTTCCAAAATGGGTTTTTGGCCGCAGCCGATTTCCGCCAGGACTTTATTGACGGATTCGATCTGGTTCAGCGCGTCGGAATTGGATACGTCCACGATATGCAGCAGCAGGTCGGCGTTGATGGCTTCTTCGAGTGTCGCCTTAAAAGAAGCAACTAATTGATGTGGCAGACTTTTGACAAAACCGACCGTATCGCTCAGAAGTATTTCCACTCCCTTTGCGGGCATCCATCTCCTTGTTCGCGTATCCAAAGTCGCAAAGAGTCTATCCTCGACAAGAACGTCCGCATCGGTAAGCTTGTTCAGGATGGTGCTTTTGCCGGCGTTGGTGTAGCCGACAAGACAGATTTTAAATAGTCCATGCCGTGCTTCGATCTCACGAATCCTTCGGCTGTCTATTTTTGCAAGCTCTCGTCTTAGTTCCGTGATTCGCTTGCTGACCAACCGGCGGTCGATTTCAAGCTGCTGTTCGCCGGGGCCTCTGGTTCCTATGCCGCCGACTGCACCGGCGGTCGTGCCGCCACCTGCTCCGGCCACCGTGTCTAAGTGTGACCACATCCGGGTCAATCGCGGATATGTGTACTCAAGCTGGGCCAATTCGACTTGGAGTTTTGCCTGTTTTGTTTTGGCTCTGGTGGCGAATATATCCAGAATCAATTCGCTCCGGTCGAGGACTTTGGCCTCGACAATCTTTTCAAGCTCGCGAATTTGACCGGGCGAAAGGTCGTTATCGAAGATAACAACATCGGCATCGTACCGTTTGACACGTGTTCCGAGCTGTTCTGCTTTTCCCTTACCTATATAAGTGGAAGGATTTATTTTACGGATTTTCTGCTGTAACTTGTCAACTACGACCGCCCCGGCACTTTCAGCTAAGGCCGTAAGCTCGGATAATCCGTTTGCCCCGTCGGGATTATGTAGTATGGCGGCTACTAAAACGGCCCGCTCTTTTTTTACTTTTAGCGTCTGGCGAAACTTCTCCAAATATTTACCTCCAAAATCGCTTTTCTATTTTAACATATTTTGTCATATTATACAAAAAAATCTAAAAATCAGGAAAATCAACATTTTTTTGGTCCGATATAGGTTTTTTTATAAATAGTGTGCAATTTTAGGGTAAAAAAGCGTGGTGGAACAATTTTTAACTTGAAAAAGAATAAGTTCTGCTTTAGATTGAGGAACTTAACGTTTTTTGACGAATTAATATAGGTTAGAGTTTTAGATAGCTCAAAGTGTCAGGAGCAAAATAAGGATTCTTTTTTTATGTTGAAAGTTAAATCGCGGGCAGGTGAATCGGTTCAGCAAATGATAAGGCGCTTTAAAAAGCTTTGTGAGAAGGAGGGTCTGATTAGAGATATGAAGCGAGTAGCGTACTATGAGAAGCCATCCGAGAAGAATCGTCGGCGCATGCGCAGAGCCCAGCGAAACGTTATCAACAATTAATACGAGTGTTGCTTCGGACCCCAGCTAATTTTTACACTCCCTTTAATTCAGCCGATTTTGGTAAAGTAATTTCACTTCAATTGCTGTTGAAAATATTCTCACAGGCAAATTTTTGAAGTATTTCACATTCGTTGATAACGCGGTCCGCCGCCCCCTTCGGGAACAGTCCATTTGATATTATCGAACGGGCATTTTCTCTGGCAGGTTTTACAGTGCAGACAGTTGGACGGATTGGCCGGTTTTACGTCGTCGTGGATAGTCTCGTATACCCCGGCGGGGCAAAACGTAATACAAGGGCTGTTGAACGGAGGCGTGCATTTTGTCCTGCAAATATCCGCATCCAGAATCGTCAGGTGTGACGGTTCCTCTTCCCGGTGCTCTGTCGCCGCCATTGCGGTGAAAGTGTCTTTATCGAAATTCTTGCCGGGCTTGAGACGATAGCGGGCGACAGTCATTGCTTGGTAATCTTTTTCGATTTCAAACTGCGGTAAAAGCCTGCCGAGGATCGAGAGTGGCATCCCCTGGAGAGGTCCGAATTTTGCGACAGTCTGTCGGAAGTTTCTTGCAGATTTCATTTCTCTACCGATCTCGGATTCTTCAATCAGTTCCGTATATACCGAAGCAGCCGATTCGGGGTTATCGAGTGTCTGTGTGATTGCTTTTGCAGCCTGGATGCCGGAGTTGATGGCGTTGTGCAGGCCTTTGATTTTAAGCATATTTACGAAACCTGCACTGTCACCCAATATCATGACGTTGGCTTTGCCGATGTTTCCTGTTTCAGGCTCTCTCGGGATGGCATAATAACCACCTTCGGGAATCATCTTTGCTCCGGCTTCCACAACCGAACCACCTTCGATAAATTGCCTTACGAATCGATGGTTCTTGAAGTTCGTCAGTGCATCCTGCGGATTAAAATCGCAGTATTTCCAGTCGGCTCCGACAATCATCCCGACGGACAGATGGTCCTGGGCGCCGGCGTAAACAATCCCACCTCCGAACATTCCCGGCCCGATTATTGGTGTCCAGATAGGATAGCCCATCGCATGAACTACCCGGCCCGATGTAAATTTTGAATATTGTTCGGGAGTGACCTTGATAAGCTCTTTGACCCCCACCGAGTAAAGTTGCGGACTTTGCCTTTGCAGATTTGCCTGTTCGATGAATTTTTCCGTCACAAGCCCGTCGCATCCTTCGGCAAGCACTATAAAGTCTGCGTGAATAATTTCACCCTCGGTGAAATTCGGCTGCCGGTTGCCTTCTTTATCGAGTCCCTGATCGACGAGTTTTATACCGGTGGCCCTGCCGGAGGATTCGTCGAGAACGATGTAATGAGCAGCAAAGCCGGTCAGCACTTCGGCTCCGACGTCTTTTGCAATTTGTCCCATCCATTTTGTGAGTTTGCTTATCGATACGGAATAGTCGCCCTTGTGTATCATTTGGCCGAAGCCGAGTTTAAAGGTTTTGGCGAGCTTTATTGCGAAAAAGATATTAAAGGATAGTTTTTTGCCCAACAGGAATAAAATGTCATCTTTTTCAATTTTATTTGCCAGCACATCCTTGACGGCATCGGTGTCACGCCATCCGGGGGCTGCTGCATCAAGCAGTGTATGCAGCGGTTCAGGTTCCAGGACGGCCCCGGAGAGATTGTGGTTGCCTAAATCTGCGGATTTTTCCACCACACAGACATCGATATCCGGTTTCAGGCTTTTAAGCTGTATTGCAGTTGCCAGGCCCGCCGGCCCCGCACCGACCACTAATACCGTCACTTTGTTGTAATCTTTGTTATTTGGCACTTTTTATTTCACCTCTAAAACTAATAGACATGATTTACACTATAGCTATATTTCATCAAGTTCCGTTTTACACCTGTTCCAATGCCTGAACCAATTGGGGTATTGTCTCTTCCACGGTTCCCACGATATAGTAATCGCATTGTCTAAATATCGGCGCGTTCGGGTCGCTGTTGACGGCGACAATAGTCTCGGTGTTGGCGACTCCTATCATGTGTTGAATGGCGCCCGATATACCCAAAGCGATATAAAGCTTCGGTCCGATGGATGTGCCTGTTTGTCCGACCTGGTGTGCCCGTTCGACGAAGCCCTGCTCCACAGCCGCACGGGATGCGCCTTTTTCGACCTGTTTATTTAACTTTTTCGCAAGACCGTCACAAAGTGTACTCAGGAGTCGGTTGTAGTTGTCGCGGTTTTGCATGCCTTTGCCGCCGCTGACAATTACTTCGGCGCCGAAGTTAACATCACCGGTGCCTAACTCGGTCCTTATGATTTCCAGAGAAATATCATTTTCTGAAAGCTCGACTTTATGATTTATGACATTGCCTTTTCTTGATTTATCCGGCGGTATTCTTTTCATAACGCCCGGTCTTGCCGTAGCCATTTGTGACTTCGAGTTTTTCGTTCGGATAGTGGCCATGACATTTCCGCCGAGGGCTGGACGGGTTTGTAACAGCAGGGCGATATCGCCTTTTCGTGAGCTGTCACGAATATCCAGGCCGGTACAGTCCGCGGTCAGACCGCATTCAACCCTGTAAGATACCATCGGTGCAAGCATTCTTCCCTGTGGTGTCGCGGCGTAGAGGACAATCTGCGGCCAGTATATGCTTATCGCATCGGCAATCGCTTTACGATACACCATCGGATCGAATATGCTCAAAAGCTCGTCATCGATTATATAGATATTGTCTGCTCCTGCAGCGATTAATTCCATTGCCATAGGTTCGACTTGATGCCCGGCAAGGCATACACCTACTTTGGTCTCGAGAGACTCAGCCAGTTCGCGGGCTTTTCCGATAAGCTCGAAAGTGGCCGGGTGCACTACGGCTTCGTTGTGTTCGGCAACGACCCAGACTTCACCCTTAAATGCTGGTTCGATTAATTCCAGGCCGTTTATCATATCTTCCAGTGCCCTGGCGTGGAAATGCTCACCTGCAGCTTTGAGAATTTTTTTTCTGGCTTCGTCATCGATTTCGTGCGCTTCTTTTATCCCAAGCTCTCTGAGTTTTTTACTGAGGATTGCGTAGTCATCCTGCTCTTTCTTGGTTCCTTCGAAATTTCTCTCAAGCAGGCTTTTTCTTCTTTCCGGCAGGATATATCGGGAAGCCTGTTTGCTACCGACGGTGTCTTTGTCGCCGTTGCCACTTTTGAGGCTCTCGACGAGCGCTTTGGCTAATGATTTTACATCCTTGAGCTGCTGGCATTTTCTCGTACTTTTTCCTGGCGGGAAAACCCTGATGACCGCAGTTTTGGAACCTTTTACTCCGAAATGGGTGGCGTTGATATCTTCGCTGGTCCAAGTGGTAATCTCAGCTTGATTCGCCCATCGTGTTTTAGCAAACGTGGCATAAAGAGGAAATTCATATTTGGCAACGGTGATCACAGCCGGCAGTTTTTTTGCGGCGACAATCTGGCTGCCCCCGCTGATAATACGTGTGAATTCAAAGCGATTGTTTTTGAATTCGGCGTTGGTGACATAAGCAATGCACGGCAGCGACAGTTCTTCGGCCATTTGCGGCGGTACCTGGGCGGTGTCACCGTCCACGGATTGCATGCCGGAAATGACATAGTAATCATTAACGTTATCGAAAATTTCCTTAACGATTTTTCTGACTGCAAATGCCAATGGATTCGCGGTTGCTACGGTATCCGCTCCGCCGAGCGCTCTGTCGGTTAACAAAATTGCTTTATCAACACATCTGCTAAGGCTGTATCGCAGGACCTCCTCAGCCATGGGGGGACCCATCGTCAGGGCGATGATTTGCCCCTGCCTGTCCGTACTGATTTTTTTCATGTAGTGTGCAAAAGCCAGTGCCTGGGCGTCCAGTTCGTTGATTACACTGGCTAATCGAGTGCGTATGAGCGTGCCGGTTTCGGGATCAAATGCATTATCGGTGATTTGTGATACATCAGGGACCTGTTTTACCAGGACTATATAATTGCTCATGTTTGAAGTCTCATATTAATTATTGTATTGCGATTTTATCTTGATTCAGGATATAAAAACGAAAAACCAAGGCGATAAAAACCCTGTAACCAACGTTGCCTGTACAAAGCGGACAGTTTCACAACGAACGAAAAGAAAGATTATATCAGGAAGCGGTTTTTTTTCAAATGCTATAAACCGAGATTTTCGAATTTGGTTTCCTGGTGGAATTTATTATAATACAGCTTTTTGCGGTTAAAAAGTTCGATTTAGTGCTTGTAATATGGTGTTAGATAAGATTTAATGCGGCATACGTGTATAAAAACTTAATGTGAGTAAGACGGCTAATTTTATGAGGTGAACGTTAATGGCAGATTTGAAAGCATTGTCTGATGCAATTATCAAGGGGGACCAAAACAAGTCGGTGGAAATAACCCGAGATGCGCTAGCTGAAGGAATGGCTGCTAAAAGTATTCTCGATGATGGACTAATTGCGGGTATGGATGTTGTCGGTGCACGGTTCAAAAAGAATGAGATTTATATACCGGAGGTTCTTATCGCCGCCCGTGCAATGAAAATGGCTATGGAGGTGCTTGAGCCTGAGCTTGTCAAAGCGGGCGTCGAGCCGATTGGAAAATTGGCAATTGGAACCGTTCAGGGGGATTTACATGATATCGGTAAAAATTTAGTGGCAATGATGCTGAAAGGAGCGGGTTTCGAAGTCGTCGATCTCGGAGTGGACGTTGGGCCGGAAAAATTTGTCGAGCAGGCAAAAGCCAAAGGTATCCAGCTAATTGGCATGAGTGCTCTTTTGACGACAACGATGCCGGGTATGGAAAAGACCATGAAGGCTCTTAAAAATGCGGGCCTTTCAACTAAGGTCATTGTGGGCGGAGCCCCTGTGACACAGGATTACGCCGACAAAATTGGAGCCGACGGTTATGCAGCCGATGCCGCCTCGGCCGTCGATATGGCAAAAAGCCTTGTGGCATAAATCAGGAGAATCGGACGGAACAAGGTGATTGACCAAATCTGATTCGTATTTTTGCCCGGCAGAAAATAATTGTGTGCATAAATTCTGGAAGTGAAAAACAGCCATATTAATGGCTGTTTTTTGTGCGCAGATTTTGTAGAATGAAGATTGATTATGCGAAAGATCAGCAGTCCAGGTTTGGCTCAATTGTTGTTACAGCTTCGGTACACACCGCTGGGGAAGCGACGAAAGCAACTCGGTGCCGCGGAGAAACTGTTTGATATTATCGAGAAGGACAGGGAATATCCATTCGAGTTTGTGTGCTTCCATATCACAGGTTTCCACCTAAAGAGCGAGGTCGGCAGCGAGCTTATAAAGGGATGTGAACTGTTAGAGGATTTGCGTATTTTTATATCCAAGCTCAGCGGTCAGCTTGCGCAGCCCGTTTTCGAGCAGAAGGAAAAAGTTTATACGGTTGAAGAACTTGCGGAAAAGATGAATGTCTCAGCGAAGACAATTTACCGCTGGCGTAAACGAGGTTTGATTGCCGAGAAATTCATTTTTGGAAAGGGCACAAGACGATTGGGCTTCTTGCAGTCATCGGTAGATCATTTTCTCAAGGAAAATCCGGAGCTGATTGTCAAAGCCAAATGTTTTGAACGACTGACAGCAAAAGAAAAAAGTCGGATTGTAAAGATGGCCGCCAAACTTAGGGCATCTACAGATATGTCCGATTACCGGATTATCAAAAAGATAAGCGCCGAAGTGGGCAAGTGTAACGAGACCATAAGATATACACTGTTGGATTACGACAAGGCCAATCCCGAGAAGGCTATTCTTAAAAAGTCCGCTGGCGTTATCGAGCCTGCCAAGGCCGCCGAGATTTATAAACTCTATAAACAGGGTTGTGACATTAAGGAATTGATGGAACGTTTCGATAGGAATAAAAGCTCGATATACCGGATTATTAATGGCAGGCGGGCTAAAGCTCTATTTGCAAAAAAAATTGAGTTCATTGCCAGCGATGAGTTCCTTGCCGAAGATGCTTCTGGGAGGATTCTGTCAAGGCCGACCGATGAAATACAACCGCCCGCTCATAAAAATGTCGAACCGTTGAAATTGGCCGACGGTTCGCTTCAGGATTATCTGCAGGTATTGAAGGATGTCCCCGTGCTCAACAGAGAAAGTGAAGCCGAGCTGTTTCGCCGGTACAATTATTTGAAATATTTGGCCTATAAGGAAAGTGCCATCATAAAACCTGCTCAGGCCTCTGGTATGAAAATTCGCCGGATAGAACGTTATCTCGACGAGGCCGAGATTATACAAAAGAGAATAATCGAAGCGAACCTGGGACTTGTGGTCGGCATCGCCCGCAAACACACTTCCGCAGGAGCGAGCCTGCTGGATTTGATCAGCGAAGGGAACGTTTCGCTGATGCGGGCGGTCGAGAAATTCGATTATAACAGGGGCTTTCGATTTTCAACTTTTGCCTCCTGGACGATAGCCAAGGACTACGCCCGCAAGATTCCCGCGAGGGCTGCCCGGCTGGATAAGACAACTGCGGCGTCACTGGCGAATTTCCATCGTGATTT
>SMTZ1_10007949_pt1 | contig 10602 bp, 10 predicted proteins | sample DeeMarSWOR136_30_FD_25667 | JGI IMG/M metagenome (IMG submission 25667) | reverse complement strand
GGTGTTTATTTCGGTTTCTAAGTCTTCGCTCCATGGAGCTATGCTGTTATAGATTAGTTTGTCTTTTATTCCTACTTCTGCTGCGTATTTTGCTCCTCCTAGTTTGGGGGGTACTTTCCAGGCGTCGATCATTATTGGCCAGTCGCATGTGGCGTCAATAAATTCTATGTATTTTTCCATTTCTTCTGGGAAGTTTGCGACTACATCTATACAGGCTGAGATTCCAAATCTGTCGCAAAGCTCGTCATGGTGAGCTAGAAGTTCTTCTGCTTTTGCTTTATCGAAGGTGCCTTCTTTTCTTTTCCCTACTATTGAGTGACCGCTGTAAAACATGGTTCCGATCATAAACATCGGGTTTTCTCCGGGCATTCCGCCAACTTTTAATCCGCCGATGTCTACAACTTTTTGAGGTGTTTTTAATTCTAACATTTTGAGGTGTCACCTCTCTTTTTTTAGAAAGTTTTTTATTGAGAATAGGAAACATGAGTTTTTAACTTTCCTTGTTTCTCATTTTTGAGAAGTAGACGCCCTTATTAAGTTTTATCGCTAACTTAGTCTTTAAAATGGGATTTTTAGGTTTTAAGTTATTTGTTCAAATTTGGTTTTAGGCGTTATTTGTCTAGTATGAGGATCGAAATATTTTAGTTGAATAAGTTAGTATGTAATTTTGGGAAGTTTTTGGATTGTGATGTAGGAGGATTTTTTTTATGTTGATTGAAAGTCGAGGAAAAGTGCCTTCTGTTGCTGAAACAGCTTTTGTGGAGGAGGAAGCGAAGGTTATTGGTAATGTGATTGTTGGTGATCATTGTTATGTTGCGCCGGGGGTTGTGGTTCGTGGTGATCTTGCCCGGGTGGTTTTAGATAGTTTTACCGCGGTGCAAGATGGTACTATTCTATATCCTTCTGAGCATTTTATGAATGGTTTGATGGAGCATAAGGAGATTTTGATTGGTTCGCATGTTATTATTGGGAAATATTGTGTTATTCAGGCTACTTATATTGGTGATGCTGTTTTTGTTGGATCTTCAAGCGTTCTCGATAGGGAATGTCAGATTAGTGATGGAAGTGTTGTTGCTGCTGGAAGTGTTGTTCCGCCTTGGATGATTGTTCCTCCGCGTATAGTTGTTGGCGGTCAGCCTGCGAGAGAATATAGACGTTTATCGCCAGGTGATGTTGAAAAACAGAAGGAAAATGCTGAAACTTACTCAAAGTTTGTTGAAAAAGTTTTGAGAAGATAAAAATTTGTTTTTTTGATGGGGCGGTTTTAATGCCTTCTGAATATGTATGTAAAACTTGTGGTAGATTTTTTGATGAGTTCTACGAATATTACTGTCCTAGTTGTCAGCATATTATTTGTGAGAAATGTATTGAAAGTCATCCTTGGACTTGGCCTTGTGTTAAATGTGGTTGGTCGGCTAAAACTAGGGCTGAAGCGATTAATAATGATTATGCGTGTCCTACTTGTTATGTTTGTCCTTATTGTAAGGCGCCTGTTGAAATAGTGGCTGAGAAAACGGTTGAAGGAGAGTCAAGGTATGTTTTTGAGTGTGGTTATTGTCTTTGGAATTCCGGTAGTGAGGCTCCGGATTCGAAATGGTATATTGAAGCTTTATCTGAGGAATGGTTAAGGAAAAAAGCAGTATCACTATATATGCCAAGATTGGGTTTGAGAGAGGTACCTACCTTTCTTTGTTCTGTTTGTCATTCGACTCTTGTTTCGCCTAAGGGAGGTGCTGAACATTTGACAGCGAAAACTTTTCCTCGCGTAACTTTAAGGCTCTATCATGCTTTAGTAAAGGGTGTTGAGGAAGAGGTAGAGATCACTGTTAAGAATACGCGTTCTAAAAATGTTAATCTGCGTTTTGATTGGAAAGCTGAGGGTACACCTGTAATGATAGCTAGTCATACACGTTCTCATGATTTTGATTTTTCGGGTTTTGAACAAGAGAAAAGTCTCAAATTGATTTTGAAACCTGAAGAAGATGGAACTTTTTACATAATAGGGGAAGTTTGGTTTTCTTTTGAGGAAATATCCTTAGGGCAAGCAACTACATATATCAGGCTTGGTCCCATATATGTTGTACCTAGAATTACTGTTAAAAAAGAGTTACCAGGTTTTATAGAGACTGGAAAGGAGATCGTTATGAAGGTGAGAATTACTAATGAAAGTTCGAAAGATATAACCCGTGTTATTATTGAAGAAGGAGTTTTACCCGAGGGTATGCGGATTGTTGGGGAAGATTTCTTTTCAATACCAAGATTAGCCCCGGGGGATACTAAAGAATATTCATATAAAGTAGTTTTTGAAAAATCAGGACGATACAGTATACCTCCCTCAAAAATCCGTATAAAGATCCCCTCAATAGATCCTAATCGCTTAATAGAAATAAGGAGTAACTCCTTAGAACGCTTATTGACATAGATTAGAGTAAATTGGAATTTTAGCCACAGATTACAGGTTGGTGAAGAAAAAATATCTAATTGTTGCGTAATATCGTTATTTTTGCTAGGTCTTTTTTTCGCTTTTAAATTTTTATTTTTTATCTCATTCTCGAAAAAGGAGAGAAATTGAATGACTATTATACGTAAAGCTACTTTAGAAGATGTTGATGATTTGGTTAAACTTAGAATGGAATTAATTCGTGAGATAAGTGAGGTTGACGAGCATTACATGTTAGAACATAACGATGATTACTTGGCAAAGTTAACTGAAACGATCAGAGAATATTTTACAGCTAAAATGCTGGAGAACGAGTTCTTAGCCTGGATCGCCGAGGATGAGGGTAAGATTATCGCGAGTTCTGGATTGGTATTCCACGAAAAGCCTCCTATTCATGGAAATCTGACTGGTAGAGAAGCTTACATTATGAATATGTATACGGTTCCTGAGTGGCGGAGTAAGGGATTAGCAACAAGCTTGTTAAAAGAAATTATCAATTATATTAAGGAAACAAATGTGCAACGCATTCGTCTCCATGCTACTGAGGCTGGTAAAAAGATATATGAGAAGATAGGTTTTGTTTCGGTATCATCAGAAATGGTATTAGATTTCTAAAAAAGAGTTGTAAAAACATAGAAAAAAATATTATGAGAATTTATAATGCTATAATAGGTAACTAACTAGTTTTTTCTTTCAGCAGGTACATTCAGAAGATTTCTCATCGCATCCATGACAAATTCCATCTTTTGTATCTTTACCGCATTTTTTACATGGTGTATAGTTCCTAAATCCACATATACACATAATTTTTCACTTCTTTTCGATATTTTGTCATGGTTTCATGTTGTAAAGGATTCGATTATTGAAAAGTAGTAAGGGGGAGGGAGGGCGGATCCACCAAATGAAAAGACGATAAATATTATCGAATGGACCCGCCATTATTTTTATAGTATTATAATTTTATAAACATTTCCTTACGCTTTACTGCATATTTTATTTGATTTTTATCGATGTTTTGCTTATAGTTTCGGTTCCTATACATCAAAAGTGTTTTTTAGATGCTTATTTCTATTTTTGAACTTTTTTTACTGTTTCTTGTTTTTTTTAGAATATTATTAGGCATATGATTTTTAAGTGGGGAGGTGCGCGTTTTTAAGGATGATGTGTTTTTTGATTGGGGCGTGTTTTTTTGGTAGATATTGATGTTGTTCCTGAAAGTTTGTTTTCTAAAGTTAGGAATCTTTTAAATCAGCACCATGATTTGTTCTCTTCTGCTATTCCTCTTATTGCTAGTGAAAATATTGTTAGTCCTGCGGTTCGTGAGGCTATTTGTTCTGATTTTTCCCATCGATATGCTGAAGGTTGGACTGGTGAACGTGTTTATGCTGGTTGTCAATTTATTGATGAGGTTGAGCTTATTTGTATTGAGTTAATGAAAAAGCTTTTTAGGGCTGGTTTTGCTGATGTTCGCCCTATTTCTGGAGTGGTTGCTAACTTGACTTTGTTCACTGCTTTTGCTAAGCCTTTGGACACTCTTATGGCACTTTCAGTCACCACTGGGGGACATATATCAATGGCTCCTCTTGTGGGGAAAAGCGGCGTTTTTTTAGGAGGTACAGCCGGTGCGGTTAAAGGCTTTAATATCGAATATTTACCATTGGATGAAAAGGAGATGAATATAAATATTGATGCTGCTTTGAAAAAAATTCGCGATATTAAACCCCAACTTGTTCTCTGTGGCGCAAGTGTGTTTCTCTTTCCCCACCCAGTAAAAGAACTGGTTGATACAGTTAATGAAGTTGGAGCCAAACTTATTTATGATGCAGCCCACGTTGCTGGATTGATATGTAACGGTTATTTCCAAGATCCTTTAAGGGAAGGAGCAGAAGCTATTAGTATGAGTACCCATAAGACTCTTCCAGGCCCTCAACATGGAGCTGTTGTGGCTAAAGCAGAACATGAAGAGATTATTAAAAGAGCTGCTTTTCCAGGCATGACCAGTAATCATCATTTGCATAATGTTGCAGGTCTAGCTATTACTATGGTAGAGATGCTTAAGTTTGGGAAGGAATATGCAGGTCAAGTAATTAAAAATGCAAAAGCGTTTGCAGAAGCCCTTTATGAAAGCGGGTTTGATGTACTTGCTGAGCATAAAGGTTTTACTGATTCTCATACGCTTCTTGTAAACGTTGTGAATTTGAAGGATAAGGTTGGTTTAGGGGCTGATGTGGAAAAGTTGTTGGAGAAGGCTAATATAATAATTAATAGGAACATGCTTCCGTGGGACGTTAGAGAAGGACGTCACTATACAAATCCTGGCGGGATAAGGCTTGGGGCATCTGAATTAACCCGTTTAGGGATGAAAGAAGGGGAAATGATTCAGGTAGCAGAGTTTATAGAAAGGTTACTTTTGGATGGTGAAAACCCAGAAAAAATTAGAGAAGAGGTTAAGGAGTTTCGTTCAGAGTTTCAGAAGGTACATTACTGTTTTGAATCTGCAACAAAAGCCTATGAATACATTAAAATACACTAGAGGTATAAAATATTTACACTAATTTGATATGATATTAGAAGAAAGATTATAAAAAAAGAGAAAATGTTTGCAAATAAAATCGAAAAAATAAGATCCCTTAATTATTGGACGTTGGAGCAAGATCAATTTGCCAACCCGTATGAACATAAAGTGTGTGATCATAGGAGATAGAAGCGTAGGAAAAACCTCTATTTGTAATAGATTTGTCTACGACACTTTCCAAGCTCTCTATGCGCCCACAATGGGGTTCGACCTTTTTTCAAAGCGTATTATTAAGGATAATGTGGAATATCGAATTATTCTTTGGGATCTTATGGGAGATTATGAACTTAAAGTCAATCGTAAGGACTATTATATGGGAGCCATGTGCGCTCTCTTAGTTTATGATGTCGCGCGTTTTATTACATTTCAACATATTCCTGATTGGGTTGAAGAGCTTAAGATCAATTTGGGAAAAAATTATGATATTCCGTGTGCAGTAGTAGCTAATAAACAAGATCTAGAAGAAAAAAAAATGATCGATAATTCTAAAGGAGAAAAACTAGCTGAAAAATTTAACTCTCTTTTTTGGCCCACTAGCGCTAAAACAGGCCAAGGCGTCGATGATGTAATCATCGAACTTGTAACCAAAGTAATCACAAAATGATTTATTTTACCGATATCTAAAAACTAGAATCATTTTTTTGTATACGTGTTATTTCTATTCTTCTCCTTTTCCCTTTTTAGTTACCATATTTATTGCTTTTTCTACAGCTTCTTTTGAGGTTTCTGCTTTGTATATACGGTTGATTATACCTTCTTCTGCTATTTTTTCCGCTATTTTTGCTACACCTCCCCCTTTAATCAATGCAATAATAGGTTTATTTAAAAGGGATGCTATGGCCAGTTCGGATAAAGTACCGGCCCGTCCACCAATCACGATTACAGCATCACTAGAAGCCACTACTAAAACATTTCGAGCAAGACTAATGCCCGTAGCTATGGTTATAACTAGGTATGGATTAGCATCTTCTCCAGTATATGAAGGAACTATTCCTACACTTATTCCCCCGCCATCTTTTACTCCTTTAGAAACAGCCTCCATGATGCCATCTCTTCCACCACAGATTAAAACTGCTCCTCTTTTAGCTATTTCCTGTCCAACTTCATAAGCCAACGAAAAAAGCTTAGAATCGATCACCCCACTACTGCCAATAACCGCTATTTGAACCCTTTTAAAAGAAACATCAAACATATAAAATCCCTACAAAAAGGAGTTTATACCATTTTTATAAGCTTTTTCTCCTTTTTTGAGAATCGGAGAATTAATTAGGCATAATGCATAATAATATTATGAGATTATAATGGTAGTGGATGAGAATTCTAACTTAATAGGGTTAAAATGAGGTTGATAGTGAGCGGGGAGTCGTTTAATTTTGACGAAAGAAAAACGTTTAAGTTTACTACTTCATCCCTTAAGGAGGAAAATTTACGAAATAATTTGTGAAGTTCCAGGTAGTTATTTTTACGAGTTAGCAGACATCCTTGCAACGCCTCCAGGAACCCTTTTATGGCATTTAAAAGTCCTACAAAAATCAGGGCTTGTAGGGAGTACTAAATATGGAGGTAAAAGGATTTTTTACCCAAAACTCTTACGTTCTATTGAGGTAGAAAAAGCTTTTATTGTACTTAAGAGTGAAAATGCGAGGAATATTTTCAGAGAAGTTGTTAATAATCCTGGAATATTTCAGCTGGAACTTGCAAGAGCCTTAGATGTTCATCATGATACTGTGAAACATCACTGTGATCGTTTAGCGGACGCAGGTCTTCTTGAAACGTTTAAAGAAGGAAAGATGGTAAGGTATTATTTAGGCGATATAGGGGAAAAATTAGTGGAGGGAAGTAGTAACATCATTACTGAAACGTTTATCAGGTTTTTAAACGCTAAACTTAAAGAAGGATGCTTACATCCAGAAATAATGGAACGAGAAAAAGACTATATAAGAATAGAGATAAAATGTCCAGGAAAAGAGTCTATAACGATTTCAATTAATTTAAGTAATTGGAACTTTTTTGAAGAAGAGGAAAATGAAGAAGAAGATGGGGAGAAATAGGTCTTCTTGAATCTTTTAAGAAGGCTATTTTTGGTTTAAGTTTTCATAAAGGATCATTTATGTGGTTTAACATTTCTTCGTTCTCTACTTTTATCTTTTTTACTTGGTTTTTTTTTATTCCTTTTATATTTTCCTTGAATTTTTCTAGGGTACCAGTTTTTTCTAATTCGTTAAAAGTTTCTACGACTTTCCATATGTCTTTAAGAAAATCTTCTTTATCTTTGTACGCTGAAACTTTATCTTTTATTTTTGATACCAACATTGTTATTTTCGAGAAAGTTTTTTCAGCTTCTTTAATTGCTTCTTTTGCTGTAAAAAATGCTTGTTCTTTTTCTACTAACTTTTCTGTTTCCTCTGCTATTGTAATATTTTCCAGGTATGAGGCTATTAATGTGGCTAATTTAGCGTTCTCAGCATAAATTTCTTCTATAGGTTTTAGAAGATCGTGCATTTTATTGATTGAATTGACAGAGATCCACAAAAGATTTTCAATCACTTCTTCAGACTGATCACGGGTAATAACACCGTATTCTGGGGATATTTGATCTTTTATTGGAGTTTTAGATAAGCCTTCATAAATTTTTGTTAAGTACCCTATGAGTTCCCTTTTAGGAAGATCATGGTGGGGTATTCTCTGCAATTTTTTCACCCTATCTATTAAAAGGTCGACTTATTATTATAATAAGTATTTAATTTTACTTCTTCTCATTTTATTATTTTGATTGATTCCAAATAAGCTTTACTACCATATTCGCGGATATCGCAATAATTGTTGTATAATATTATATAAAATTCGCGAACTTCGTGGTGTTTTTTATTAAAAATTCTGAAAATCATAATAATATTAAAGTGAAATTATGAATTTAATAAAAAATAAGGGATTCTAAAAAAATAACAAAATCCCGAAGAAAACTATTCAAATCAATAAAATCATCACTATATCACGCTTCTAATAGACCATGAATATCTTCTTCTAATTGTTTTTACAACCTCTTCAATTTTTCTTGCTTCAGAAGTACTTTCATAAAAAATTATGACAACATTTCCACCCCTTATCCTCTTTAAACGTTGATAAACAGTCTTAGGTGTCCTTATAATATCATGCATCACCAACAACTCTGCTTCAGGAAGATCGATGTCCCTCTCTCCTATTGGAGACATAACTATAACTGCACGATTTTCCGTCCTCCTAAAATCCTCTAAAACGGATTGTTTGTTGAAAACACGACCAGTTAAAAGAAAGGCTTCATAACCTAACTTTTCAAGATAGTTAGCAATAGTTTTAGCTGTATTCACATAAGAAGTAAGTATAACAGCCTTTTCCGCCTTATATTCCCCGATTATTTCAGGTAAAGCTTTTATTTTAGAAGAAGAGTTAGGGATGTTTTTTAAAACTTCTTTTTTTATTCCTATTTTCTCCAAAAGATATCTACGATAATTCCAAGGAGTCATAGCAGTTACATATTTTCTAACCATTGTGAGGGCATTATATTTTTCCTTTAAATTGGTTGAGATAGGGAGGTAAGATATTAAGCGAGCGACCTCCCACCAAGGCTTTCCTTTTACAACTTCAGGATCAGTCTCAAGAACCTCTTTAAGGATCTGTTTTTTTGTTTCTTCGATTAAGTTGTCAAGTTCATCCATAATAATGCTTACAGCCTCGTCTTTTATACCCCAAGGCTTTATTGCAATTTTTTGAATATATTTTTCCACGTCTGTGTCTTTTACCAAATCGCTCATCGAAAGTATTGCGCTTTTTGGTATTGTTTGCATGATGGTTTTTATTTCTGGAGTAATACCGTAATCATTGCCTTTTTTTGCTACATGAGTGTCACGAAGAGTGCCTGACATACCTACAATCCAAGTCTTCCACCTTAAAAATATGGGAAGTAGCTGATTCCAAGGGAAGGTTAATGAGGTTTTATGAGCCTGTCTTAGTACAAGTTTATCCACTTCATTTATCAATACGACATTAAAAAAGCTTGTAGTAGCTTCTTGTTTTTTTAAAATGTTAAGGGCAACTTGTGGTGTTGATAAAACTACTCTTGCTTCCTGAAACGCTTTCAAACGAAGCCAAGTAGGTGTCCTTGAGGAAAGATACTCCATTCCATTAACACCACCATAATTTTCTTTGAGGTAGTGAGAGGTTTCAAACAAAGAGCTTGTAGAATGAAGAAGAACTAAAAATCTAAGCTCTGGGAATTCATGCTGAACGAGAAGATAAGTTAAAACCCGTTTTCCAAGCCCACAATCCAATTCAACGATAACATTTACCTCTTCAGCAAACTTTTCACGTAAAAACTTCAAAACTTTTGCTTGATATTCCCTTTCCTCAAGAACAGTTTTTTCAATCATAAATTGCCCTCTCTTCAACTATACTATTATTCCATTTAATTTATTTAAAATACTATATTGAAAAGTTAAAAATATCAGTAAAAGAACTTGCCCTCTCCCCAAAAAAACTGAAAAAGTTTCGAAGATACTCAAAAAAAGGAGATAAGAATTGAAAGGTATTATATTCCTTTTTTATAGGAGGAATGTTGGTTTTTAGTGCTAGCATTTTTAGATTTTTATTTATCCTGTTTCCAAGAGTTTGAGAAAAAAAGTTTAATTGATTTAATCAAGTTCTGATCTCTTGTGATCTAAAAATATGGTGAGAATTGCGGTGAAATAGATTGCCGTAAAGCGCAAGAAGTTAATATTTTCTCCATATAAAAGCTTGATGAAAATAAATAAGGTATAAAGCAGGAAGAAGAAAGCGATTATAAATTCAAAATCTTTAAGATCTATCCTACCTTCGGAAGGAGTATTTTCAGGATTTTTAGAAATAAAGATATAATGTATAATTAGATAGGTTAGCAGCAAAAATACAGCTGAGAAACCTATAATAATATTTAGCCCTGAAAGAATGAAAAACAGGCAAAAAGAACCAGCAATTATCAAAATTAGATCAAAAATTTGCGTTTTTTTAGGTGAGATTTTTTCATTCATTTCCATTGTCTACAACCAATTTTCGATTTTATGCTGGGTGGAGGCCTGGGTAAAGTAGGCCTACAGTTTCTTCAAAGCCAAACATGATATTCATGTTTTGTGTTGCTTGTCCTGATCCACCTTTCATCATGTTGTCTAAGGCTCCAAAGGCTACAAGTATTTCCTTTCCTATTTCGAACCCTACATCGCAAAAATTGCTTCCTATAAGGATTTTAGGATCAGGATACCTGTACAAGCCTGTTTTCATTTTAACTAATCTTATAAATGACTCGTTTTCGTACTTATCTCTATATCGTTTCCAGATTTCCTTTTGATCGATCTCTGTTCCCATTTTTATATAAGCAGTGGCTAGGATACCTCGCACCATATCTATAGCTGTTGCTGAAAATTTCACTTTTCGTCCTATAATCATCTCGATTTCTGCTTGATGTCTGTGCCCCACAGGAGCGTAAGCCCGTACAGTATTACTCCTTTCAGGATGATGACTACTTTCACTAACTTTACCCCCTGCTGCTGAAGAACCTATTTTCGCCTCTATTAGTATA
>SMTZ1_10013842_pt1 | contig 10603 bp, 5 predicted proteins | sample DeeMarSWOR136_30_FD_25667 | JGI IMG/M metagenome (IMG submission 25667) | reverse complement strand
TACCCACCGTAGGGTTATCTTCGGAGAATCATAAGATAAAAATTGTCCAGGGCAACAAATAAATTCAATGTTTTCGCATTATAAATAGATCAACCGTAACACTACCGCGAAGCGGTTTAGTCCAATCCGATTACACATAGAAAATTATCAAAAAAATCTGTATTTACTCGAAAAATCAACTTTTATTCGGACCAGATACAGGCAAATATGGTATTTGTAGTGACAAAATGGAGACACGATGTCACTTGAAAATCAGGGTGTTTTTTGGCTCCTGAATGAGGTGACATTTCGAGGAATTCAGGTATTTTTCAGCTTTTGGAAAGTGTAATTCGTGGTATCAATCGTGTAAGATTTGCGCAGTTTCAAAAAGCAAGCATGCGATTTTTACTTTAGTTCCGCATTAGTGCCCGCAGTTAAAGCACGCGTGGTTAATGTTGATAGTGAAAGAGTACAGAACTCGCATCATTTCTGAACCTTTAACAAGATTATCCCATTTTCTGCGGAAGAGTCAGGCAGAAAATGGGTCATGACGAGTATATACAATCGTTGGCTACAGGTGCCTGAAAGGTTATATTATCCCCTAATTGTGTGTCCAAGGAAACTCTAGGGCCAGACAATTAGAGGTTCTGACAACTGTTTCTGTCATTTGCATGAGCTATGAATAGCTGAATCGATTAGAGCTACCTGACGTCCAGATCAAAACTCTCCGAATGACTGTTAAATTCGGGGGCGTACATGCACTGGATACTGGCAATGCCTGTTTGGTATTCTCCCTTGTGTTGGATACGGGTACTGTACTCGAAGACATACACACCCTTGGGCAGATAATCCATGAAAAAGTGTGATGCGGTGTCACGCGTACTCTCATAATAGCCTAAACCATCTTGATATCGGTAGCGGCTGATGACATTTACCGGCTCTGTACCGCTGCCCCGCTGGTCTTTAAGGTGGACGTATTCCATATCACGGTCAACCCGTAATTCTATTCGTACGACCAGCTCATCACCCACTTCAAGCGAATCCTCCACTGGATAAAGCACCTGGCCCTGGTCGGTTGTGCGTTTAACGTACAGGGTTTTAATAAGTTGTAATGGCGTGCCTTCATAGGGTGTAACCTTGCTCATATCCTCAAGATACTGCCAGTGCGCGCTGCCCCAACTGACACCCTCATCGCTCTTCCTGACTGTAATCATACCCATGTCGGGCTCAATCTCCTGGCGGATGAAACGCTTTTCGTAAAATCCGGTACCTGCTTCGACCTGCTCGGGTTGAATCCATTCACCTCCCAGCGCCACTTCAACCAGGGCGTTAGAAGCGAGATAATCGGTACCTCTGAGGAGTAATCCATAAATAGCATCGGCCGTAGCCTTAGTGGTCTTCCAATCCTGGGTCTGTTTTTGTTTGAGCAGCCAAACTCTGCACTCTTCGACCGCCTCCGCATCGCCTGAGACCTCGTCAAAAGCCTCTATCATCAGGGCCTGAGTTTCGATTGGTGCATGATACCACCACCAGCTGAGTTCGAGGTCCCGCCAGTACATGCCAAGTTCTTCGTCAACGATACTATGCTCCCGGATGGACTGCATAATATCGTGCGGGACTTGTTGGTCGCCAAAGCGTTTGAGAGCAATAGCCAGATGGGCCTGGGAATGGCGCCATAGCTGGAGCCAGTACTGACGGGCTTGGTCGAGCCAGTAGTCAAGGGCCTCTTGGTACTGGGCATCCACAGACCAATCATTAAGGAAGAAGCTGCGCCCGTACAGGTAAAATGCAACCGTGGAATTAAGGTGGCACTGGTCTGGATCGCTGTATAGGAGTATCCAGCGGTATCGCTCGTCCATCCATCTGTCTAAGGCGTCCAGTGCTTTAATTGCGCAATTTACATTCATCTGCCTGACACCCAGGTGACGCAAACGCCCGAATCCTGTTGTTATGTAGAGCGTAATGTAATGGTTACCACGACAGCCCGGGAACCAGGGCCACAGGCCGCTCCCCAACTGCATCTGTTCGAGTTGGAACAAGGCGCGTGAAGTTTCATCGCGGAGCCGGTTCTCATCGAACAGAATGCCCACGTTCCTGCGCGCCTGAGACTCTGCCACGGCCTGTCTAAGCCAGGGGGTTTCCTCAAGGGTCACGGCCTTGAGGTCTTCGTTTTTCTCAAGGGGGCTGTCCAGGGCTGGTGTAGCCTTCCACAGGTCAAAAATGCGCCGAATCTCGGGGTCTGAGTTGGCTATATAAGAGGCCAGGGTATTAGCATAGAGCCGGTTGAAGATTTGCTCGCTGCATTGATACGGATATTCCATCAGATAAGGTAAAGCCATGACTGCATACCACGCAGGTTGAGATACCATCTGCACGGTGAGGCTTTGGTGACGCAGGGTCTCCGATTGGCCTGAATTGAGCAGCCTGGTGAATTCGAATTCCTTCGTCTGTGGCCCGCGTATGGGCAGGGGCAGGGATTCAGTCACCAGAATCCGGCGGCTTAATACAGGCAGATATCCTTCCTCGCCGTCACTAAGTCTGCTTGAGGCGCCTACGGCTCTGTACGTGAGAAAATCACATCCATCAGGTATTGTTAGACGCCACGAATACGTGCGGGATTCCTTGCTGGGCACGTCGAAGGCCTGTTCCGGAGAGTGGTTACCTAATGCCTCATCACGGGATTCAAGAGTGCGCACATCAGCCAGCGTGAGGCTCACCATACCCATCTGGCGTGCGGCGGATTGGTTGGTGACCTTGACCGTGAATTCGATGACGTCCCCTTCTCTTACAAACCGCGGGGGATTAGGCTCGACCATCAGCTCCTTGGCTGTGACGGTTGTGCCAGTTAAGAAACCGCTGCGCAGTTGATTATCGTGGGCAAAACCTAAAAACCGCCACTCGGTTAGGGCTTCCGGCATAGTAAACTCGATTCTGACCATACCTTCGGAATCTGAGATAAGATGCGGGAAAAAGAACGCTGTTTCGTTGAGGTTCTCGCGTGTTGGTATCTTATCAATGTCCGTATCGGTTGACGGGGGAGGTTCCGTATCAAGCTCCTCTTCGGCAGATGTCTCGTCTTCAGTATCCGAATCATCTGCTGAGAATCCCCTTCTTCCGGCTGGTGGCGGGACGGCGCCGGCACCAGAATAGCCGTAGGGGACAATCTCATAAGGAAAATGACGATAGATCAACTCTGCATAAATATAGTCTACTCTCCATCTATAAATTACAGTTCTGAAATAGAGCAAGTTGTTCTCGAAATGGCTGTATAATCGGCTCGACTCACGTCGAAAGACATTAAAGCTCTGCATCCAATTGTGTCGCAGATACTGGTCCAGGGATGCATCGTACATTCCTACTACCATCTCAGCAGCAGCCCGTCTTGCATCCGGTCCTGGAATTATCGCGATCCACGTCTCTTCCTGCCCCGGTTCCAGTAAGGACCTGAAGTGCTCCCATCGGATGGCCAATTGTTTGGTGGTCCATGGAACGTTTATGATTCTCTGGCTCAGATACGCCCGGTTCTCGCGCACGTACGTGATGCGCAACGTAAATCCGCCGCGCATGTACTCGGTAACCTCCTGCTCAATTAGTTCCTGAGTCTGGTTAGGGTCTGTCCACCACACCCGCATAACTTCGCCGCGACACTCCAGTTCTATAAATGCCCTGCCCGTGTCATACCCCGTACCCCATAGGGCAACAAACGATTCGCCCGGTTCAAGTGACCATTTGGGCGCAGCAAGGTAATTAGCTATATTCACATCAAAGTCCTGAGCTTGTGGGTCCACTACATGGATAGTGTGTAGCGCTGTCACTGATTTACCGAAACGGTCCTGAGTTTGTAATTTCGCGCGATAGATGCCTGCCTCTAGTACAAAAGCAAGCGTGGTCTGGCCCAAGGCGTCGGTCTGGAATGAATGTTCACTAATTAATTCCATCATCTCCCATGTATCCGGATCAGATGCATCCGGCTGTAACCCTAGCGATTCCATCGAGGTGCGAATGACCCTGTCCGGCTGTTTCAAAGTATAGACCTGCACCATGCCTTCAGCAGGCTCAGGTTCACCATCGATGGATTGAGTCGTGATAGTCAGCTCCACCGGTTCATCCGGCGTCTGCCAGGCGTTTACATTGATACTGGCCTGCAGCGCGGTATATCCGGCGGGCACGATGCGCTCAGCCGAGCGTGTTTCACCAGTGGTGTCGGTCACATCTGCGTGGACTGAATACTCAAATATCGGCTCATCTTCCTCCGGGATAGACAGATCCGGCTTGGCCGTGAAGAGGATTGAAAATGAGCCGTCAGTTTCTGTGATTGCCTCGCCATGGGCAATGGCTTGTGCCTCTGATGTCGGGTGACTCCAGCGGCGCCACCAGCACCAGAGGGGAAACCGCGCCTGCCGCATAACACGCCAGGTGACTTCGGCGCCGCCGATGGCAGCGCCGGTATAAGCCATGGCTTTACCTGGTACGACGATCTCTGTGTTGAGTCTGGGCGCCTCCGTCGGCGGTTCGAGCTCAACTCGGAATTTGGGCCGCTTGTATTCTTCTACGTTGAAGTATGTGTATCCCCGCGAGTATGTGGGCCCCCGGGGCACAGGATGACCTTCTTGTGCTTCCAGTGACATCCTGCCCATTAAACGGTCTCGAGGCGCTGTAAAGCTGCCGCTGAAAGAGCCGTAGTCGTTGCATTGGCGTTGATGACTGTCAATCTCGTCACCATTGACATCTCTGAATACGATAGTCAGTTGCCTGCCGGCCAGGGTCTGGTAGTCGTCATTATCTGTGTTCGTGAAGATAAAAATACCTTTGTAGTGGATAGTCTGGCCCGGGCGGTAAAGTGACCGGTCGGTGAAGAAAATGGCCTGTACGTTCGCCGAAGAATACCCATACACATGTCGGGTATAATAGGTGTTTTCACCGGCAAGCTTTTGGCCTCCGTGTTCGGCAATAATAAAGAAGTTCAATCTGCTTGTACCCTTATGTGCGAAACGGAACAGCCCGTTCTCATCGGACCGCACTTGGTCGTCTGGTTGATATAAATCGTTTGAGCGGTTATATAACCAGCGCGTGACCACCGCGCCAGCAAGTGGTTCGCCCGTCTCGGCGTTGAGTACAAAGCCTTCGACTTCACCTTCCCGATAAAGTCTGCGCACCACTAACGCCAAATCACTAACCCAGACGGGCACAAAACTAATATTGTTATCGTCTCTGTCGAAGGAAGGATCGTGACTGGCGATAATGAAGTAGAAGCCTTTTTCAAGGCTTTCGGGTGCTAGCAATCTCTCTGTCCTACTTTGATAGTCCAGGGTAGCAGGCAATTCTGCACTCCACTCGAGTGCCGGTTGAATCGAGAGCAGAGTTTCCAGGTCTTGCATATCGATATATCTCCACTCTGTTTGAATAGCATCCTTGACATCAAAGGGTACAGCCCTGAAGAAGACCTGAGTTATGTTCCGATAGGTTACTTGGATGTCCGGTAGCGGATTGTTCCATACCCGTTCGGTTTTAATTGAGATGGACCTGGCCTCGACACTTTTGATCAAGTTGTAGCACAGCGCGCCGCCGATGCTTTCCGGATACATATCCCATCCCTGGCTGGCCAATGCGTGTGCCTGGGTATTGTCTCCTTGCGCACGCACAACACTGGCCCACTCGTACAATGCCCGTGCAGCGATCTCGTGGTTTGTCCAATGGTCCACAAATCTCTCCAAAGCCACTATATACAAGGCAGTCTTGTCAGGCCCCAACGCGTGGTTGTAGCCGAACTTGAGCCGATGTAAATCCGCGTCGATGAATGTGGTCTTGTCGGAGTCGTCTTGATGAAAAGTTAAGAGGTCTTGATATAGCCGGACAGCCTTTAGCTTGGCGGATTCCGTATCCAGACTCTCAGGCTCCCATTCGAGGAAATCGCTCACAGAAGAAAAGATAGGGCTATCAGCCATGATTTCAAAAGTGTCTTGTGGCTTAGCACCTGCTTGTTCGCCCGCACTGTAGAATAAAAGGGCCTCATGAGCTAGGAAATCATATAGTGTCGGTCTGTACGTGTCCGGAACGGTACCCTCTTGCAACAGGTCATCATATTGCTCGATAGGGATGGTCTTAAGCTCCTGTTCTGTAGCCAGGGCCAGTGTGAAGTGCCGGTCGATCTCTGCCAGGATACGAGGCAGGTCCCAGGTCGTAAAGTCTTCTCCCGGCGGTTCGGCGGTCTGGGTCCGTCCTACAAAACGCCACTGGTTCTGCTGGAAGTACTGCCAATACCAATGAGCAAGAATCGCCTCCATCACGGGTTTCATTGGCTCCGGAGCGTCGGCAATCTCGGCCTCGAGGCGAACAATCTTCTCCTCAGCCTTGCCTCCTTGAATCTGGCCCTCCATGGCTATTTTAAGGCATATGGCCTTTGTGGCCTCCGCGTATGCCTGGTCCTCCAGTGCTCCGGGGATGATTTGGTCTAAAACCGTAATAGCGGTCTGGGGCAGCCCCCTTTCAATCGCATCGTACACCTCACTCCACAGGCTGTCTCGCGGCCCTGCCGCAGACGTGCTAGCCGTGACTAACAGAATCAGTACGCACGTCAGCCATTTAATATGATTTGATTTTCCTCTCATTTTGCTGTCCTCTTGAAAAAGAGCTATAAGAATATAATAACGCTACAGCCTACGCAACTGCAGCATACCTGTATTATGAATCGGACTATTTAGTAAGAGACTTCTAATTGCATAGATATAACGGCAATTTGGCGTAAAATGTACATTTTATAGGTTAAGAAGCCGTATTTTCGACCAATTAGGGTACATGGCGTCATTCCTATCGCACTAATCCGGCTCTTCTCAGGAATAATCCTGAGAACACACAACAACTTTTTAAAATGGAAAACCTCTTATTCGTTGAAGGCAGAGGACGTATGAAAAAAATACGTAGAAATTATGATGACACAAATATATATAATTGTTCTCTTTCTGCCTTTCTTATATACTTACGACTATACATATGATGTTGTTCACTAGCAAGGTTTTTTTGCCTATAGCTTAACTTGTTTTTCACCAGAAAATCGTAGCGCCAACATACTACACTCCGTAGGGTACAAAAACTCATACGTATCAGCGCACATGAAAGCTTGCACCTGCTTTTATCAGATTCTCAATTCCCTGAAACGGCAGGTCAAAGCTGTCGGGTCTGGCACCTGTCTTCTTAGTAAAATCCTCTGGTGTTCCTGCCTTGAGTGAGACTCGCGTGTGGACTTTTCTGAAACAAGCTATCTGTTTTGCATAGTCAGGGTCGGCCCCAATGAGTATGCCGTTGGTCTCAAGGATGAGCAAACGAAATGGCGAACTCTCTACTCTTTCCAATACACCCAGAAGATGGGACTTGCCGAGAGTCGGCTCTGCTCCAGAGATACGGAGTTGATTGACTTGTGCTTTACGTGCAGCGCCGCTAAGCCGATGAAAAGCCTCTGCTGATGGTCCTATGAACCAGGAAGCGTTCCGCATCGTCCATAAGGCCATGCACAAGATGAGAAAAGCCGGGATCGGGCAGATATGATACCTTTCCCGTGACCCTTAGGCCTTGTCCAGCCCTGGTCTGTGTTTTCTGCGATATGAATATACCCAAGCCGGCTAAAACAAAAGGTGTTGCCATCAGCCGAGAAGCTCGGCCAGACTTCCAACTTGTGTGGCCGGGTATCACTGATCAGTCCCGGTGCAAAGACCTGAGCGATAGGCCCAGGCGGGCTCTGCCCCAGGTACGGTCCCTCGGCGAAGGGCTTTCCGAACACTGGGATATAATATACTGCCAAAACAAAGCCCATAACCCAATACATCTCATTTTTCTTTTGCTTCATCTATAGGATTCGGGTAGATATTTCTTGAGTGCAACCCAGTAGATGTCGGAGGTGTCACTACTCGAATTCCCCCACCACCCGTTACTGCGGATGAAGAACATGTATTTCTTGTCCGGGGAGATTCTCGCTCCAATTTCATAGTACCCAGTATTAATTCGAGGACCCATATTCCGGGGTCTGGTCCAGGTGCCATCCGGCCGTCGCAGGGTCAGGTACAGGTCCGTTTCCGTTCCACGAGGTGCTCCCGGTCGAATGGAGTAGAATACCATAAAGGACTCGTCCGGGGCAATGCCCGGATGGCAGCAGTGTAAGTTGCCCTGCTCCAAAGGGATCTTTATGCCCCGAGGCCAGGTGTTGCCCACAAAAGGGGCAAACTGAAAACGTCCGCCTCGGTCGGCATTGCCAGTAAAGTAAATACTGTTATTCGCTGCTACAGAGAATCCACCAAACACCCTAGAGACGATGAAGGGTGGTCCTAATTTCTGCGGCAAAGACCACCCTTCGGACGTGCGCATGCAGCGATGAAGACTATAGCGTTTGGATGGATCGTAGCTGTAGGTGAAGAAGATATTATTGGCATCCGGAGATAAACAGCACGACCAGGTACTGCGTGGAATACTCTCTATACGCTGAGGCGTTGTCCAGCCCTGGTCCGTGTTTTCTGTGATATAAACATGCCCACGCCGGCTAAAACAAAAGGTGTTGCCATCCGCAGAGAAGCTCACATGTCCTTCGCTACGGTGCGGCCGCATATCGCAGATCAATCCCGGGGCAAAGACCTTGGGGATAGGGCCGGGTGGGGTCTGTCCCAGATAAGGCCCCACGGCAAACGGCTTTCCGAACACCTGGATAGAACCTACTGCCCAAAAAACCACAAGCCAAACAAATTTTTTCTTTGTCTGTTTCATAACATATCTCCCTTTACTAAGAGTAGAACTGGTTCCTAATGTGATCATCCCGCAAAAAGAGATTTGTTTCATAAGAAAGCTAAGCGAAATGAATAAAAGAAATTGATTCCGCCTGAGACTTGTGTAAGCTGTGGCTGCGTGAGAGAAAGGCCATTGAATCAGCTCACGCAAAATCTGTGTTTTCTGATTAAAATCAGCACCGTATACTTAATCAATTACGAGTTTTTGTGTCGCGCAGCCGACACAAATGCTCCATTGGACTGAACCGCTGAAGCGTTATTTGGAATTTTGATAGACATTCTGGAGTCAATCTGTCACCTGGAAATCAGGGTGTTTTTCAGGCTCCTGAAAGAGGTGGCTTCTTGAAGAACTCTGGTATTTTGCAGGTTGTGGGAACGATGAGGGTTCAATTATGAAACTTCTAACAGCCTCGAGTTGAGCGGCCCCGCAACTCTATCCGAATTCAATTTCGCGTCTCGCTCTGGGTCCGCTCCAGCGAGACGTTAGTCGGACAATGCACCAGATGTAGATGCCGCAACGTCCCGGTACATAGCCGGATGATCCTCAGGGAGCTTGCGCCACATTCGGTCAGAAATAACAACAATAATAGCGAAGCTGACCAGTAGGATGTTCCCAGCAGTGGTAATCGGAAAGATCCCCATTAGCGGATTCATGGAATTCATGGAAGCATGAAAAACTGCCGGAGCCAGAATACTGCCATTCGTTCGGTTATAGACCCAGGCGAACAAGATGGTGATAAACGGGTATAGCGCAAACCGCTTCAGTAAGTAGCCGCCGAGTTGGTACTGCACAATGTCGTTTGGAATATGCCAGATCACCATCAGGAACCATAACATAAGGCATGCGACCAGAGGGCTATACTTCGCTTGTAGCCTCTTTTGAGCGAAACCTCGCCAACCTGACTCTTCGTTAATACCACCGGTAAAAAGGAGCACAGAAAAGAAGGTAATGAAGATGGTAAAGGCAAGGTCGGCTCCTTGGCTCACTCGGGGTAGCCAAGCGTTACCATTCGGGACATTCGTGATCCCCGTGCCAACGATAAGGATGAACGGAAATGTCAGCAAAGCGACCAAGTAGTAGACAATGCTCCCCTTCGGTCTGACTAATGTCGACAACATCTTTTTGACGCCATCAGCGCCCGAAAACGCCGATGAGATAACGAAGGCCGGAAGAAGCGCAACCGGCAGGGAGACCACCAAGAGTGCGATGAGGGGGGCACCAGGCTCAACATCAAGATTGAGACGAGCGGTGTGTATGATTGCTGCGATGAACCACACGGGCAGGAAGACGGATAAGCGTCGGGTCAAAGAAACTCTCTGTCGGCCAGGTTGGATGATACGCGCAACGAACATGCCTGCAAGAACAGGACTGTAAGTCCCTATCCTCCCAAGAAACAAGAACAGAATCTGACCGAGCACATCTTCCTGACGGATGATGAGGAATACCGGGAACAGCAATCCGAAGGACATGGCAATCGCCAATAGGAAGAAAGCCTCAATAGGATGCCCTCTAATCCATTCTTTCAACCGTTGATTCATAGAACCTCCGGGGGACATTGTCCGTCTAACGTATGGCTCAGTTGCCAAGCCGCTTACTCTAAAACTGATATAGTACACTAAAGTTCAAATTTTCTGAACTAGCTTCAATTGAAGCACCGCGGTTTGGTCAACTGCAGCCGATGGTTAGGTTTTATGGTTATTCAATATTCGTCGCTATTTCGATCTCCGGATATTTTTTAGCCTGTTCTATTAAGTTGATGTCTTTATTCTCTTTTAGATATTTGTCAAAGAATGCCAAGACAATCACATTCATGATTTCGATTGTCTTATTTCCATCAATCGTCCCAAGAAGAAAT
>SMTZ1_10007948_pt1 | contig 10603 bp, 7 predicted proteins | sample DeeMarSWOR136_30_FD_25667 | JGI IMG/M metagenome (IMG submission 25667) | reverse complement strand
ACAGCAAGATCCGCTGAAACTCAAAAACAGTGACTTCGCATACGCTGTTGTGTCTTCAAAGGCGATTGGTAGGTGGAGCAAAATACTGATTGCTGCTGGCGGGGTATCACTCGTTCTAGCTCCAGTTGGGGATATGATGGTGGAGTCAGGCCTTTATGGAGTGTCGATGCTCATGGGACTGCTCCTCACGTACGTGTTCATCCCATTAGCTGCAGCCAATGCTGGCGTAGCATATGCAGTCTTTGTGGCCTCAGTTGTATTTGTGGCCGTAGTTCTGCTCCTGCTGCCACAAAGGGTATACAAACTCATCAAGAGAGGCGAGGACATCTTCGCCCTAGAGCCCAAACACGATGCCGACAAGAGTAAACAAAAGACCGTAGAGAAAGAGAAAGACGCTGGCAATCATTAGGCTCAGCCCCAACAATGCCCTACGCCAAGCTGGACTCGGATTGCCCTCCGCATCGTATCGCTTGCTGTCTTCAAGAGGCTGACGTGAGAAGAGACAGCCGCCCAAGAATAGCAGGATCCCCGTTCCCAGGAAACTCAAGACGCCTACAACATAGAGGAAAATGAGAGCCTGGGCTATCACTGATGCAAGAAGTCCTGCTAACGCTATTCCAGCCATCAAAACAGTTGCCTGGAGGAGGCCCCGCTGGATTGCAGGTCTCCACACGCGCCCTCTCTCCGGTTATGGCAACACAATGAATAGCAGCCCGATGGCGGCAAGCACTACTGCAAGCAACACAAGGGGAAGGAAGATTGATTCAAGAGAAGCTATGAAGATTGCAACATAGTCAGTCCCGTCAAGAGGAGGATGTCTGCTTTCGCTTTCATGGTCTCCATAGTGGGACCAGTCAAACTCTTCGCGCGGTTCGTATCTTGGCTCTTCGTCATCCATAAGGTGTAGCTCCTTTGTATGTCCTTGCAGCAGTGTTGCTCGCGAACCCTTTTGTATCCAACAAACTACGCAATTGCCGCCTCTTGGGCTTCAACCGCTTCCTTGTAGCCAAGATCCAGCTCTCCAGCGAAGTGGCAGGCCACGAGGTGGCCTTCGCCCATGTCGCGAAGCTCTGGAATCTCTTCCTTGCATATGTCCTTTGCGAATCTGCAACGCGGATGGAAGCGGCAACCGGTTGGTGGATTGATGGGACTCGGTACTTCTCCGGCTAGAATCTCGGCCCGACCGGCCATCTCCGGATTCGGGATCGGAACTGCCGAAACAAGGGCAGCAGAGTATGGATGCATTGCCTCCTCGAATATATCACGAGGCGTCAACTCTATGATCTTGCCGAGATACATTACCGCAACTCTGTCGCTCATGTGCTTAACAACACTCAAGTTGTGAGAGATGAACAGGTACGTCAGATCAAACTCTTGCTGCAGGTCTTTCATGAGATTGAGCGTCTGAGCTTGTACTGATACGTCAGTGCTCGACGTGGGTTCGTCCATCACAACGAACTTGGGATTCAGAGCCAATGCTCGGGCGATACAGATGCGCTGTCTCTGACCTCCACTGAACTCATGAGGGAATCTGTTGAGGTGGTCCTCAGTAAGACCGACTTTCTTGAGAAGCTCCAAGACCTTCTGTCTCAGCCTGTATCCTCTTGCTATGCCGTTCACCAGTAGCGGTTCACCGACAGCGTTCTTGATAGTCAGTCTGGGGTCAAGAGACGCCATGGGGTCTTGGAATACAATCCCCAAGTTCCGACGGAATTGCATCATCTCTCTTTGATTGAGCTCAGTGATGTCTTTACCATCGAAGATTATCGAACCAGCAGTGGGAGGAATCAATCGTAGAATGGTTCTCCCAGTTGTGGTCTTTCCACAGCCCGATTCTCCTACGAGCCCAAGGGTTTCGCCCTTGTATATGTCGAACGTGACGTCATCAACAGCTCTGACATACCCAAGCACCTTGCGGAATACTCCGCCCGTCAGCGGGAAATACTTCTTCAAGTTCTTTACTTCTATCAAAGGTTCTCCATTTGGCATCTCATATCACCTCTTCTTTCCCTTCATGGAGCCCTGCGGATGGAAGCATTCCACCCAGTGATTGGGCTTCATTTCCTCTCTGGGAGGCCGCTCCTTCTTGCAGATTTCAGTTGCGAACTCGCAACGAGGATGGAATCTACATCCCGAGGGCGGAGTGATTAGATTCGGCACAGACCCCTTAATCTGCAGAAGTCGATGAGTCTTCTCCGTCAGCTTCGGAATCGCCTTCAGCAGACCCGTCGTGTAAGGGTGTATCGGGTCCGAGAACAACTCCTCAGTAGAAGCATACTCAACCACAACTCCGGCGTACATGACAGCAACCTGTGTGCATGTTTCAGCCACAACTCCGAGGTCGTGTGTAATGATGATGATTGACGAGTCGAACTCAGATTTCAGCTCGTTCAGAAGGTTAAGAACCTGGGCCTGCACAGTAACATCCAGAGCCGTCGTAGCTTCGTCGCAAATCAGAATCTGAGGATTGCAGGAGAGAGACATAGCAATGAGAGCTCTCTGCCTCATACCTCCGCTCAGCTCGTGTGGGTACTGGTTAGCCACCTCTTCAGGTGACGGCATCCTGACCATCTTGAGCATTTCAACTGCCTTCTTCTTGGCAACTTGTTTCTTGTCATCGTCTGTTGGTGGAGGGGGATCATCGAGCTGACTTCTGTACTCAGCAATCTTCTCCTGTATCGTAGCCACGTTATCTGCATCCGGATTCTCAGCCAGAGTTGTTTCGAGGCGCTCAATCTTCATCTCAAGAACGTCCTTCGCAAGTTCCTGATGAAGAGTAATCACCTCAGATATCTGGTCACCTACACGGAAGACGGGATTCGGATACGTAGCCGGGTCTTGGAAGACTATCGCAATACGATTGCCTCTTATCTGCCGCATCTCATCTTCAGACAGTTTGAGAAGGTCCATAACGACTTCAGAGCCATCCTTTGCCCGGTCTCTGAAAATGATTTCACCTTCTTCGATCCGACCGGGAGAGTCGACCAGGCGGAGAATGGATTTTGCCGTCACACTCTTACCGCACCCGGTTTCTCCGACGAATGCAAGAGTATCACCCTTCTTGAGTTGAACGGTGATTCCATCTAGAGCCTTCACGACCCCCTCATACGTGTAGAAGGAGGTCTTGAGCCTCCTTACATCGAGAATCACACCAGGCTCTAGGACAGGTATTTCATCGTGCGTTTCTTGTGTACTATCTTCTGATGCTACCATTGTATGTCATCTCCTGCAATCATCGTCTCCTGAGTTTGGGATCCAAGATGTCTCTGACTCCATCGCCGACCAAGTTGAAGGCAAGCGCACAGAGGAGGATTGCCATTCCAGGATAGAACACCAACCAATAGAATACGAAGTGGGTCTGGCCCGTAGCAATCATCAAACCCCATTCTGCAGTGCCGGCTTCAGCTCCGAAGCCGATGAAGCTAAGTCCAGCGGCCGTGAGCAGGACACCGCCAAGGTCTAGCGTGGCCTGAACGATTATCGGCTGGATTGTGTTGGGAAGGATGTGTGATACCAGGATACGGAAGTCCGATGCTCCAACTGAACGCGCAGCTTCCACGTATAGCCTCTCACGTTCAATCAGTACTTGACCCCTGATCAATCGCGCGTACGTGGGCCACCAAACAACCATCAATGCGATGGCAATGTTGTCAAGGTTTCTTTCACCAAGTGCTGCCACTATAGCCATGGCCAAGATGAGCCCTGGAAAGGCAAAGAACACGTCAGTGATTCTCATGACAATCTCATCAACTGCGCCACCAAAGTAGCCTGCGGCAGCTCCAATTAAGGCACCGATTGTCAGCGAAACGGACACCACCAGGAGCGCGATTCTAAGGTCTATTCTCGTTGCCCACATGACCATGCTGAAGATGTCGCCACCATTCTGGTCTGTTCCCCAGATGTGCGTGGGGCTAGGTGGTGCCAACGTTTCAGTCCATATCCTCTCGGTGGGGCCATATGGTGCCCACATGTGGACAGTCAATGCGATGAACACATATCCCACAATGATGATCAACCCCACCACCACGAGTGGGCTTCTTCTGATTAGGTATAGGCTATACCGTAGTTCCTTCATTCTCGGTCCGAGGTCCTCTCTGAAGAGCACCCACCAGTAGGACCGAACAGACGGTACAAACAGCATCACTATGGCCGCCACGTTTGCAATGGCGAGGAACACTGCAATGCCACCGACGAGGAACTCAATCCCAATGTAGATGAGATTCGAATATATCACCCACGAGAATGCTGCTGTGTCAAGCCTCAGAATAGAGCGGCCGATGCTTGCCAACCAGAAACCGAGTAGTGCCAAGGGAAGTGTGTTCAGTACGAGCGTGCCGAGCAGAGCGCTCAAGCCGAATTCGACTGCTATAAAGCCGGCCACGACTGGCGCCAAGATAATGAGGCCTATTCCTAGCCCAGCCAGGCCGACAATGATCTGAAAGATACCAAGGACTCTCGCCATCGGTCGCGCTTTTTCAACAACCACTTCAACTTGTACTTGAGTTATTTCTTCCATTCTTGTTCACCTCTAGCCGTATCTTATGCGCGGATCCAGCGTAGCATACACAAGGTCCACAACCAAGTTAGCTGTCACGAATATGATTGCCACAAGGAGCGTGAAAGCGTTGATGCTGGGTATGTCTGATGTTAGGATTGCAGCCACCGCCCATCGACCGAGTCCAGGCCAGCTGAATATCGTTTCAGTTAGCACGGCCCCGGTAATCAGACCACCAAAGGCAAGTCCTATGATTGTGACCGTAGGTATCATGGCATTCCGTAAAGCGTGCCGATAGATTACAACTCTCTCTCTCAAGCCCTTTGATCTTGCCAGAGTGATGTAGTCTTCCTTTAGGACCTCGAGCATACTAGACCGCATCATCCTGGTAATAACCGCCAGGAAGATGTAACCGAGACACATCGCGGGCATCACGAAGTGAATGAGCGCATCAAAGAATAGAACAATATTCCCAGTTATTATGGAGTCTATTAGTACGAAATTAGTTATCGGGGTATGATCGATGATTGTGAATGAATACCTGCCACCTTCAGGGAGATAAGGTAGGCCCCATACAAAGAACTGGTAATAGAGCAGATACTTCAGCATAAGTGCAAACCAGAATATCGGCATCGACACACCCGCCAGAGCAATCACTCGAGTGACATGATCAGTAAGCTTGTCCTTCTTTGTGGCTGAGATAATCCCCAATGGGATACCGATTGTCACGGCAATGACCATCGCAACTAGTGATAGCTCGATGGTAGCTGGGAAGTACCTCTGAATTGTGGGAATGACTTCCATTCTCGAGGTACGTGAGTATCCCCAATCGCCTGAAAACAGGTCTCTCAGATAGTAGAAGAACTGAATATAGACGGGTTGGTCAAGTCCATGGTCTCTCATGATTCCTGGAATTGCCTGAGGAGGAGTTCTCTCTGTGACATACAGTGCAACCGGATTGCCGACCACGTAGGCCAGCACGAACGTGATTGCGAGCACTCCTATAATGACAGGAATCGATAAGAAGACCCTTCTCAATACATAGTCTCTCAGTCTCATTATCGACCACTTCACGTGCACAGACTTTTCGATATAGCAGATAGTGCCAACCTGATATCAGGGGGCGCATCAAGTCGAGGGCCATTTAAGGCTTTGGTTCGAAGAAATAATCCTGCACGGCGTTTTGCGTTCTAGTCACGCCTCTCCCGGACCCTAGAATCATGGAAAGACGAATCCAAAGTTCTGCAAGGTAGGAAGAGCAGGAGTGTGTACATTCTTACACATACAAATGAAATCATGAATTTGAATCGAATCCCAACAGGATCTAAGAACTCGCTCCCAATTGAATCGACATTTCTACTTACTTGTGTCTGCGAGTACACGAACTCGTTGATTAGTCGTTTTTCCTCCCGCTAGATTCCAATGTGGCACGCCTCGGCGTTGTCCACAAAGGAAGTTGTCTTTCCTCCTGACAAGACATCTTCAAGAAAGAAGAAGGAAGTAAATTCCAATGGAAAGAAACCAGATGTACGCGATCATAGTTATCGTGATTGTGATTGCGGGTGCTGGTGTTGCCTTTGTTTTCCTATCTCAACCGGCCCGGACGGCCGAGGATCAATACATTATAGAAACTATAGGCAACCCTGACAGCATGGACCCGCACGTCAACTACGAGAACTTTGGTGGCGGAATCCAATTCAATGTCTATGAAACCTTGTATACCTACCCGTGGGGCTCGGATAACACAGAACCTACGGTTCCACTACTGGCTTCCGCCGCGCCGGTGATATCGGCTGACGGTTTGCAGTACAACATATCTCTGCGTGAGGACGTCATATTCCATGACGGGACTCCGTTCAACGCGAGCTGCGTGAAGTGGAACTTCGAAAGGGCTGTCAAGATGTTTGACACTCACGGTCCTGTATGGATGATAATTGAGCCACTCAAGGGTGGTGAGGTCGTCGAGGCTGAAGCCTACGTAAATGGTACCGGCTCAGCCGAGTTCGAGGCTGCCTTCGATGATTGGCAGGCAAACTCAGGCGCAATCGTTGTTCTGGATACCTACACAATCCAGTTCAACCTAGAGTATCCGTTCGCACCATTCATTCCTGCAACGACCTACGAGGTTGGTGCTCAGATGAGTCCCAGCTACGTACTCAGCAGCCCCAACAACGACACGGGTGCAATGGACGCCCACTGGGGTGTTGACTACGGTGAGGTTCACACCTGGATGGAGACCCACACCTGCGGTACTGGTGCCTACATGCTTGAGGAATGGAGGCCCAACGAGTTTGTCAAGATGGTCATCTTTGAGGACTACTGGAGAGCTGATGCGACTGAGGCTGCAATTGAGCCTCCAGACTATGCTGGTGCTTTCAAAGAAGTCTGGATCAAGACAAACGAGGATACCACCGGTCGTCTCTTGAACCTCAGGACTGGTCTCGCAGACCAAGTCTATTGGCCAACAACCAACGCCGATGAAATCTGGGACAACGTGACCCTGGGTTCCAGTGACCCGAACATCAACGTCGTTACTGGTGGTTTCAGCTACACACTGATGGCATTCACCTTCAAGTTCCTCCCGGTGAACATCACCCGTGGTGGAGTCATGACAGAGGTCACAAGTCCATTCATCTATCGTGAGCTCAGGAAGTGCTTCGCCTACGCCTTCGACTATCAGGCAGCCATCGACGCCATCGTCAGGGGTTGGGGCTTCCAGGCCAAGGGCTTCATTCCACAGGGCATGTTCGGTCAGGACTCCTCATACTGGACTGAGGAGTATGACATCGAAGCCGCTGTTGCATGGTGGAACCAAGCCATGAACCAGCCAGGTTTCGTGGATACAATTAATGCCATGCAGGGATACATCGACCTGTTCTACAACTCAGGCAACGTTGTTCGCCAGCAGGGTTCACTCCTGATGAAGGACGGCTTCACAGCTGTCATGAACCATGCCAGCGCCAACCTCACTGGCATTGACCCAGTTCCAGAAGTGAGAGTCAACGCTCTTGAGTGGGCCAACTTCTTGGAGAGAATGGACAATGGCGAGCTACCAGTATGGCTCGTTGGTTGGGCACCTGACTATGCAGACCCACACAACTATGCATGGCCATTCGTGCACTCTGATGGTACATTCATGATTGCTAGCGGTTACATGAACGAGACTGTTGACTCGTGGATTGTCAATGCTAGCAAGTCCACCGACCCAACTGAGAGGCTGGAGCTCTATGGCAAGATCCAGGCACAGGTTGCCTATGATCAGCCAAGCATCTACATGTACCAGCCCAAGCAGTTCACAGTGCGCAGAGCATGGTTGAAAGGCACTGGTCTCGATTGGAGCCCAATGCATGGGGTATACTACTACCATATCTACAAGGACTACGGCACGGAGTAGTGTTCCCAGTATACTCAGAACAGTATGAGCGCAGAGGGTCATTACCCTCTGCCTCCTAATTTCTTTTGCAGCAAGAGCAGCAGTAGCTCCATCGTACGACATTTCCGACATATTCTCGAATTCGATCCATACCCCTTATAGAGCGTGTAGAGTGAGCGTTGTGTATCAGCACGCACCTAGCTCCTCAGAATGGAAAAGCTGTTCAAATTAACCACAAAAACGAGAAACCGCGCCGCCACACGACACTATTTCTAGTTTGTTGTGTACGTGGTCACACTTCCTCAACTACCCACAAGCTATATTAACCAAGATTCTACCAAGTTGTTTCCAATGTGGGCACACTTTCGTGGGCCCCAGGCAAGAAGATGTCTTGTCACTTCTTGCAAGAAGGAGGAATTAATTTCCAATGGAAAGAAACCAGATGTACGCGATCATAGTTATCGTGATTGTGATTGCGGGTGCTGGTGTTGCTTTTGTTTTCCTACAGCAACCAGCGAGGACACCGATTGATCAATATATTGTAGAGACAATCGGGAATCCCGACAGCATGGACCCGCATGTCAATTACGAGAGCTTTGGATCGGGACTTCATTTCAATATATACGAAACGCTGTATACATATCCGTGGGGTTCAGACAATACTGAACCGACGGTTCCACTTCTTGCCTCAGCTGCCGCGGTGATATCGGCAGACGGCATGCAATACAACATAACTCTGCGTAACGACGTGATATTCCACGACGGAACTCCGTTCAACGCGAGCTGTGTCAAGTGGAACTTTGAAAGAGCAATAAAGCAGTTTGACACTCATGGACCTGTATGGATGATAGTAGAGCCACTGAAGGGTGGTGAAGTCGTGGAGGCCGAGGCCTACGTGAACGGCACAAGCTCCCCCGAGTTCATCGCTGCATTCGATGATTGGGTAGCAAACTCAGGTGCAATCGTCGTGCTGGACACTTACAAGATCCAGTTCAACCTAGAGTATCCGTTCGCACCATTCATTGCTGCAACAACCTACCAGGTTGGCTCCATGATGAGCCCCACCTACGTACTCAGCAACCCCAACAACGACACGGGTGCAATGGACTCCCACTGGGGTGTTGAGTATGGCGAGGTTCACACATGGATGGAAACCCACACTTGCGGTACTGGTCCATACATGCTAGATGAGTGGAGACCGAACGAGTTCGTCAAGATGGTCGCTTTCGACGACTACTGGAGAGCTGACGCGACTGAGGCTGCAATTCAGCCCCCAGCATACGCCGGCACTATCAAGACCGTCTTCTACAAGACCAACGAGGACACGACTGGTCGTCTGCTTAACCTGAGGACTGGCCTTGCAGATAACGTCTACTGGCCAACAACCAACGCTGACGAGATTTGGGACAACGTGACACTGGGCACCAAGGATCCGAACATTGTCGTACGGACAGGTGGGTTCAGCTACACGTTGATGGCATTCACCTTCAACTTCAACCCGGTCAACATCACCCGTGGTGGAGTGTTGAAGGAAGTCCAGAGCCCATTCATCTACCGTGAGCTTAGGAAGTGCTTTGCTTACGCATTCGACTACACCAACGCTATCAACGCCATTGTCAGAGGTTGGGGCTTCCAGGCCAAGGGATTCATTCCACAAGGAATGTTTGGTCAGGACTCCTCATATTGGCTTGAGGAATACGACATCGATGAGGCTGTCGCATGGTGGAACGCCGCCATGAACGAGCCAGGATTCGTAGATGCAATCAACGCCATGGAGGGCTACATCGACCTGTACTACAACTCAGGCAACGTCATTCGTCAGCAGGGTTCACTCCTGATGAAGGACGGCTTCTCTCTCGTGATGGCTGACGCAGCCACCAACTTGACCGGCATAACTGTCCCAGAAGTAAGAGTCAACGCTCTCGAATGGGCCAACATGCTGGAGAAGATGGACAACGGCGAGCTACCAATTTGGCTCATTGGCTGGGCACCTGACTATGCAGACCCACACAACTACGCATGGCCATTCGTGCACTCCGATGGTACATTCATGATTGCTAGCGGCTATGAGAACTCCACAGTTGACGAGTGGATTGTCAATGCTAGCAAGTCCACCGTCTCTGCTGAGAGGTTGGACCTCTATGGCAAGATCCAGGCACAGGTTGCCTACGATCAGCCAAGTATCTACATGTACCAGCCCAAGGAGTTCACAGTCTACAGGGCATGGTTGAAGGGCAGCGGTCTCGTATACAGTCCAATGCACGCATGGTATTGGTACCACGTCTACAAGGACTACGGAACGTAGATTATAGATTAACACAACTGCAGAGGGTTGCGACCCTCTGCACCCCCATTTCTTTTTGGTTCAGCATATCTTTTGATGAGAGAGAAGAGACCGAATAGTTGGGTCTCCCAGATGGTATAGCGAACCTGATTATTACGTAGAGAATAAGCGTTATATGCGCGCCATGAAAGGCGATTGTTTGAAACGGGATTAGCGATGACGTATCTGCGTGACCTCACAATTAGAGAACTCTCGACGACTTGGTGGAGCAAGCCTTGGATTCGTACCATTGTGCTGTTGCTCATTCCAATTGGAATTGTGGATGTGTACTACACACTCCTGGCAACAGACCGCTACGGGGTAGATGTCGAGTTCAACCCCATCACCCGCTTCTTCCTCGGAAATGACCTCTGGTTGCCTTGGGCGATAATGAACATTATCGGCTTCTCGC
>SMTZ1_10031021_pt1 | contig 10604 bp, 14 predicted proteins | sample DeeMarSWOR136_30_FD_25667 | JGI IMG/M metagenome (IMG submission 25667) | reverse complement strand
TGAAGCATGATTCTCTAACCATTTAAAAAAAGCAGATACTAGAATTTCAACAAATAACTTACGTTCCATCTTTATGATCAACCGTTTTCATAGGATATCTATTAATTTCTATTGTTAAGTTTTTAGCAAAAAAGCATGCATACAATTTTTTTCTTGGTTTACAGGTATAGAGGTTAAATTTTAACCCCAACCCCAAACAAAAAAAGGAGGGAATTATTTGCGTCTTCTGAAGATTTGTCCTCCGTCTATTTCGGTCACGTATTCGAATCCAGCTTCTATGAGACTTATGGCTTCTGCTTGGCTGGTGGCTACCTTTGCGGCATATTCTTCGCCTTCTGCAAATTGGACAAGCTGAGTTAGATTGAGGTTGCTTCTAGTGGTTTGTGTCCTTTTGTTGTTTTACGAAAATAATGTCTTTGGTTCTTGCGTATAGCATGGTTGCAAAGTAGTGTCGGAAGTCGTAGAGTCGGATTGTCTTTATGGTGGAGTTTTTTAGTTCTTCTGCAACTCTTTTTCGGAGTCTGCTGAATAAACTTCAGCAGGATTTAACGGTTCCCCCGAATTTGCGCTGTTCTGGTGAAAGCCTTGTCGGAATTTACGACGACCCAGATAGGGACCCCCGCGAGCACGTCATAAGCATCGCGTTCTTATGCAGGATTGCAGATGGAGAAACCAAACCAGGAGCCAAAGTTGATGCAGTCAACAGCGTCTCTGAGGCAGAAACAAAAAATCTGGAGATCGCCTTCGACCGCAACAAAACTGTCAAGTACGCCTTCTCTATGCTAAAGAATTTAGAAGCTCTGCTATGAAAATCACATTTTGAAACTCACGCACAGACAGGCGGTCTCGCAGAATCCTATACGTCGTCTGCCAGATATTTCAGGTCGAAATCTCTTAACTTGTATCCTGCCCCTATGCTGACAAGGAACGATTCAAAGTCATCCAAGCAAGTTGCCCATTCCTTGGCGAAGGACCGCATGAACTCAGCGTATGCTGAGTAGTTCTTGTGAAATGACATCAGAACTATGTCTTTTCCAAAACCTTCGCCTCCAGCGCCGAAGATGACGTTGGGGCGTTTGGCTAACCAATCCTTGGTCTTTCGTGCTATTTCTGCAGCTACGTCTGGCTGAGATTTTGTTTTTGCGAAGGTGAAAGCCATTATTTGGTAACCAAGCTTCTCAAAGTCTGGGATTATGGTGTAGGTTTTTATGTATTCTTTTTCGATTCTGGCTCGAGTTCTGGATACGGTGGGCTGCGAGACTCCTAAGATGCCGGCTAATTCTCTGTCGCTTTTCTTAGAGTTTTTCAGCATCTCACTTACTAGTCTAAGGAGCTTTTGCGTCTTCATGGTATATTACTTTGTATTTTGTCCTTTAAAAGTTTGATGCATTCTTTTCCCACTTCCTTAAAAAGGAATGATGCTTAACTGTTTATTTCGATACATTTTTGCCGATTTTTGTACTTTTGCTTGAGGAGAAAATAGGCGAATTACAAATGCAAATCAGGCTTCGAATAACGGATGCAAAAACCGTAGCCAGACATTTCACACGATTGCGGTTCTAATTATCCAAACTTAACCTAATCTGTTAGCTAGTTCGAGTCCACTTCTACGGCTACCCCCTGTTTAATGAGGAGTCGAGCATTTTCGGGAGGCAGGGTCGCTATATCCTCTGGCGCGAAGGGACCGTAAGTTTTCATATCAGCCCCAACCAAGGCTGGAATTTCCTGAATAAAACGCAGAACCATCAGGGTTTTTTTCGCGCCCTTTTCGACGTTTGATAAATGCCCGCGGAGAATGTCCCTAGAGAAGGCTTTGTAAGCTTCAGGCAGCGGCAAAACTTCGCCATACAACTTTTTTTCCTCTTCAGTTAAGCCCTCTTTGGGCACAGTCTCTTTGTCCAAAGCTTTTTCCAAGAATTTCTTATAGCGACGTTGAAGGAGTTCGCCGAGCATAATCCTGACATTTCTGAACTCGTTGCCCAGCAGCTTGGCTTTTGTTGTTTTTTTGTCTAACATCCGATTTTCCTCCTTCATTTTTTTGATGTAAGAAGCAATTTCGGCGTAGAAGTTCCTGGGGAGCCTCTGAATCTCCGCAGTTTCTTTTTCCCTTTTCCACACTTCATAGAGTTCATCATACAAGCTTACTGCACCACCTTCGCCACACCCTTACACAGCAGCATCAACGCCGCCGCAGTGGGAAGTTCAACTTTCTGCCTTTCAAACGGACCATAAGTTTCGTCCTCCACCCTGAATTGGGGAGCCTCTGAAACACGAACAGTCACTTCCCCCTCCTTAAAGGCTACTGCACTCTTAAGAGGGTCAAAATCCTCGATACCGATGATGGGAAATTCAACTTTTTTCAAACCAGTTTTTCCATGCAACGAATTAGACAATCTAATCAACCGGTTGATGTCAGGGGTGACTACACTATCGATTTTCACAGACTGCTTTTCCACTCCATACTGAGCTATCATTCTCCAAGTTTCCGGACTTATGCCCTTAACGACCCCCCAAGGACCCTTTTCCTTCCAGCTCTTCAGAAGCACTTCTCTATGTCTAATTAATTGATTTATGTGCAGAGTCTTTAGCCCCGTTTTCATCAACTCTTCTTTAGAAGCTGTTAGCAAGAAGTCGTATGTTCCCTTAGCCACTCGTCCCCTCCATCCTGGGTCATTCAAGTCTGGACCAGAAACCCTTCTATCGGGCGTAGCGCTTCTCCCCAAACCATGAAATTCAGCCTCTAACCCTACTCCCATGACGTAGTCAACGATCTCTTTACGAGCCAACGAATCCAACTCTCGAACCGCCTCGCTCTCCACATGAACGTGATACCCCCTGTGCCCCGAAAACGCAACAGTTAACACTTCTGGCGAAAAACCGAAATCTTCTATCAGGACATCCACAAGCTTAATCGCTTCAGCTTTGGCAGCCTCTAAACAAACTTCACAAGGCCAAGTCTTTTCCTTGAATTTTGTTCCGCCACAACTTGGACATTTCTGGGGAGACACACCCCTGCCAGAAGTGCCGCAGCCGGTGCAGACCCAGAGGTCGTGAACCGTGGCGCATGGGGTTTGGATGTGATCTGCGTCGATGTCAAAAACTAGGTCCGCCCCCAACCAGCCTTTTGCCTTCATCTCTTCCTCGGGGCGTTCATAGTAGGCGCTTGAATAGTAAACGTCTGAAGGCACGATAGTAGCCAACGAGGATCTGAGGCTTTCAACGTCCATGAAGCCCTTGTGCCTAAGCATGGCTCTCTTTTCGAGGAGGAGAAAACCGAACTCCCGCCTTTCCAGAGAGGAGGGGGGCAGAATATATGCGGAGCGCTGTTTATAGTAGTCAGCGAATTTGTCTCGGATGAAGTTCTGCGACAAGGAGGACATGTTCAACTCTTCCGTCCATCATACAGTATAGATCAAAAACAATATTTAAGCGAAATTAGGTTCACGTGAACCTCATCAAAATGGTCTTCAGCACCTTCTTTTCTGGAATAGGAGGGGCAACCCAACAAAAGGAAGCGACATAGCCCACAAGTCCAAGTTATGACCCAGAATCCACGCATACCAAGTACCCCAGCCGCCAACACTTCCAAGGAAAATCCACATAACATAATGCACGCCAAAATACAGACCAACAAGCGTTACGATGACGCCTACGGTGTGCATGTTGAGCTCCGCCAAAGATTCTGCTCCGACAGATTTTCTCGAGAAATGCGTGGTATATAGGGCAAGCAGAAGCAATCCAACAGTGGTTAAAACGAAGCTGAACAGGTTAGCTGGATGAAGTAGAACATAATCTGTTCCCTTTTCAACTATTGCGGTTATCCAGTTGCCTGTGTTGTTAAGCCAGAAAACAAAAACATAGAAAGCTCCCACAATCAATCCCCATTTTATCGCATTCTTTGCTGGTTTATTGGGGCCTAATTCCAGGAACAACTTCACTAAAACGCCTGCAAGACCTACTGACTGCACGAAACAGGGAATGGTATTCTCAATCGTCATCAAAAGAAACCCGCCGAAAAATTCAGAGGACCCCGAAAACAGGGCAAGCCCCATAACGCCAGACATGAAAAAGCTGAGGAACCAGTAGCCAGCCTCAAAAAGCACAACCAGCCTAAGAGCCATCAACGCTTCAGGCTTCGAAAGGTCTCTTCTGACCACGTAGAATAGAACGGTTACTAGTGCGATGAACCCCGCTGCCGCCCTGAAGCCGATACCGATGCATGCGGGCACATCTGTTACCAGAATAAAAAAGATTGTGAGGGGACCACGATTGATTACGCCGTTGGCGAACTCGTAAAGCATGTAAGAGAACCAGGAGAGGGAAACCAGAAACATTCCAAGCCTAAGCGACCAATCTGCCCTCGCATCTGTCACAGTTCTCACATCTACTCTAGAAACGGAGCGTTTGAAGCTATTATGATTGCGGTAGTCTGTGAAGGTTCAGCTCTTAGAAGCATCAATCTTAGAAAGACATTAAACTGCTACAGCACTTAGTTTAGACACAGACGAGGATGCTTCAATTGAAAAGCATCTTACGCGCTTGCCCTTCCCTCAAATCTGGTTCTCCATGGACAGCCCATCTTCAGAATACCCCTCTCAATATTCGGAGCCCTCTTTCTAGCGCTAACAGCCATATCTCTCGTGCTTTCCATCATCATAAAACCAGAAAAATAAATAAACCAGCCCAAAAAAGCTCATTTCTCATCAGCTGGCTTCTCTTCAGGCAACTTTTGTAGTTTCCATCTATAACAAACCAAAGGATTCACCGCTCCCTTGCATTCGGGTTCCGGTGAGATGCAGATGCCGTGGGTGCGTAACGTAGCGCAGTTTGGGGGAGTATATTTTGTCCCCGACCCTTTGGTTCCGGCTATGTGTTCCACCTGATAGCGGGTCATTCGTTCGTTGAAGTCAGATACGGAACGGAAGAAATTGAAAACATCCTCTGCGGTCATCCCGATGTTTAACAGAAAGGAAGTTAACGCGAATCTGCCTATGTGAGAGGCGGGGCGACCGGCCGCAATGCGGTCATACACGCCCTTAATACAGGAAGGGAAGGCTTCCATCACCACGCGCTGCGGCATCTCTTCAAACTGTATCTGCTCCCGTTTCTCCGCAGCCAGTTGCCTCAACCGAGTTACTCGAGCCATGATGCCTGGAGGAAGAGACTTTATCCTCGTGTCAACTTTCCCTTCAATATATCTCCGCACCTCCTCTTCTAGCAGGCGGCTTACCTCCCTTCTTGTAAGATAAACCTCCCCGTTAACCAGGAGGTGATTAACCAGCTTCCAGTTCTTGTCGTGAAAGCCCGTTGCATTCTTCAAGAAAACGGGAAAACGAATAGCAAAAACATAATGCGGCAGGTTAACATCGTTGACCAATCTTACATTCCAGTTGAAATTGTTGGCAACCTCATACAGTTTCTCTTTATCCTCCGCTTTCATCAGCTCGGAAGCCCGTTTTGCCTCCGCTAACGAGTATCTGCTTTTGATAAGAGAGTCCTCTGTGGCGGCACCCAGCATAACCGCTATTGGAAAAGAGACACGTCAAGTAAGGCATGTCTAACCCGCTCCTCTGCCCGGTCCAAGAAGGGAACAAAAAAGTCGCTTTCCAGCTCGTTGATGTCTAGACCCAATTCTCTTACGTGCTCAGCAGCCTCTTTCATGAAAGGATATTTTGCCTGGTCGTAAGCAGTAAGAACCTGCTTAACCTCCCTTTAGTTTTTTGCTACTCTACTTCTATTCTGGGAGCCAAGAAAAATTTCAGTTTTCCCTCTTTTTCCTGCTGAAAATCCAGTTTAATGGGCATATCCGTCGAAAACTCGATGACAACAATTTCTGATGTCGGCACAGCCGCCTTCACTATCTCCGAGAGGTAACTTAAGCTGAAAGTGGCTTTAGAAGCCTCCTTCGCCGACATCTCCAAAAGCACATCGTCTCCTGCCGTAAATTCGATCGTAGCCCCCATAATGTCGCCTGCGGCGTTCATAACCATTTTTTTGTTATCCGCCTCAATTCGAACATGATCACTCACCAGATTAGCATCCTCTATAGCCTCCCGTAACCCCTCCGTTGTAGTCTTTGCTTTCACGTTGAAGTTGACTTTGGGAGTGGGAACCTCCTCCTCCATAGCCTCCAAAGTAGGCATTTCGAAAGTGCGAGAATAATTCCCTCTGATCGCAATTTTCAGTTTCCCAGTCTTCTCGTCCAGAGACAATTCAACAGATTCGTCTTTTCCTGTTCTCCTCAGCAACTTCAGCATTTCGCTTATGTTGATGCACATCTTCATGGTTTCACTACAGTCATACTCATCGAACACTGTTTTCGGCCATTCGAAATCGACCATGGCTACCCGTGAGGGGTCCATGGCGCGAAGTTTGATTCCTTCGGGGGTTAGGTCGAAGGTGGCTTCGTCGACGAGTATGGAAATAGCGCCCATCATATCCTTCAAAACTTTTGCATCAGCCATTTTAGCCTTGAACATTGTCAAATCTCCGTTCTCAGTTATGTTTAAGCTATCTTTCATTTAAGGTGTTTGTTTGCTTATTAAGCTGTAGGGGAGGACCCCATTTTAGTCAATAGATGTAAGAAAAAGGGGTTTCAGCTGTATTCGCGGAAGGTATAACTGCATTTTGTGCATCGGAAAAACTGTGTTGACGACTCGTCTGTGCCCCTTGTTTGTACTTGCCACGCGTAGGCGGTGTTGTTGCCGCATTTGGGGCATTCTATCCTGACTGTGGGTAGAGTACGCAGTTTTTGTTCCTTTTTCCCAATAATGGCTATGGATTCTTGGGGAGAAGGTTTTATGGGTTTGGGGGCAACAAGTGACTCATCTTCAGTCTTTTTCTTATAGCCGCATTTTGGGCATATAAGATGAAAAACGTCTTTTTTTGCCTTTTTTTCGTGCTTTGAAACCAGCCGCGTTCCACATTTAGGGCAGAATTCCATATCACTCATCACCCTTTCTGCGCCAATTCCGTTGCAATTTACTCTTTTAAATCTTTTCTCTTGAACGAGTTAATCCAGAGGCTATGAGATGCGCTACTCGCAAAGCCTCGGGAATGAGGCTGCGCGTGGATGTTTTTTTCATGATTTTTTTTGCGTCATCCAACAAGATTCCTGCTATATGCATGTAAACAGGGTTCTCCCCCCTTCGAGTTTCAACCTCGAAAAGTTTTCCGGCATTCTCCATAGCCCGCCATCTGACCTCAAAATCCGGGAGATTCTTAAGAGCGTTTCTTATCTCCTCCAAATCAGGTTTTTCCCGCACTACCGATATAACGGGCAAGTCTACCCTGCGGGAGAGCTCCCTGATGTCTACCACATTGAAGCCAGCGAAGGTGACGCCGTCTAATACTACAACCCGAATTTCCCCATAGAAGGGAGAGCCTGTGATCATTGTAGCTATTTTTTCTGTAGCATCCAGCCCGTCAATGGTTATTTCTGCTTGCATTACTCCTTCAAACCAGCAGCCCCCCCGATAGACAACCCCCACAACGTTTACGGTTCCCCTAGTGCGGGGAACAAACACTCCATCGTCAACACCCAACACTCGAATCTCAGGTTTTATGGAGCGAAATCTTTTAGGAAGCAAAACTATCATCTCCACATTCGTTTTACTTAGCCTTTAAATTTTATTCACCCCTTTACTAAATCATAAGTTAGACAGAAGGGTGAAGGGAGCCGCATGTTTGCGTTTGTGCCACAATACGAAAGCCTCAGCCAAGTTTTGATGGATCAGAAACTAGCCTCCTTGGGAGACGCCTATGTGAATTTCCTTTATTCTCTGGCGTTATCTAAAAAGATGGGAGAACCAACTGGAACTAAGGTTAAGGGTCGTTTGCTTGCGGATGCCTTCGAAAAGGCGGATTTGAGAAGATTTCTGCCTTCAAGAATCGACCGTCACAAAAAGGCGGATGCTGCCGAAGCCTTGATTGTGTACGCTTGGATACGGGGTTCAATGACGATGGAAGAGGGGTTAAAAATCCTAGAACAGAACGGAGATGAAGTTGAAGTTTTCAGCCTACTTCTCCTCACTGCAAAGAGGAAGCTTAGCCTATAAAACTGTCAGAGGCGAACAGAAAGGCGTTCGCTTATTTTTATTTATATGCCTTAGATGCTTTCTTGAAAGACTTCTGGAACTTCTGTCCTAGGCCATGAACTTTTTTGGTTGCTTCGTTTATAACGTCTTCCGGGTTCTGCCGTTCTTTTGTGCGAACATACAGTATCCCGCTGTCAACGAGAGGATGGGGCACATCATAGCCAGCCATCTCGATGGTGTCATCTTCCAGAAGGGTCTTTTGCAGCAGATTTAGAAGGGAATGACCCGCCCCCTCCACCTCGATTTTCAGTTCATTGTCTGTTCTTTTCAGGATCTTAACTTTCATTTTGCTCCACCTCGCGAGTTACATCTTTTCCATAATCAGGAGATATTTTTCGCCTCTCAAAGTTTCCGCATTTGGCGCACTTCATCCCACGATTTTCTGGCTCCAACACATGTCCACATCTTGAGCAGAGGGCGTAGACTACCCCTAAACCCTTATCCGCTGTCGACAAAAAGATGGATCTGTTTTCGGTGCTAATCACCTTCGCCGTCATGATGTCGCCTTCTTTGCAGACATTGAACATGTTGTCTACATAGCCGTGGCTCACGCCAGAGATGTGTAAGGCGCCCTTGAAAAAGCCGGAAAGCATTTTGTCTCCAATCTGGAAAATGCGTAAAGTTGCGTTCTTGCTTTTCACTTCTATAGCCAATCCAGTGACTATGTCTCCCACCTTGGGGATGCTTACTGTTTGAACAATGGGATACACGGAGACCTGCCTGTTTAACATGTCTAACAGAGTGCGCCCCGTTACTTTTGAGTGGATAGTCCCGCCTTCCACGTAGGTTCCGGGTCCAGACGTAAACTCTTCTATGACGCCTAAACGGTCTCCGGGAACAACGAAGAGTCCACTCTTTCTTTCAGATTCGGTCATGAGTTTTCTCCTTCTATTCGATAAAGATCAACTTGGGTAATCTTTTTTTTCTTTGTGTGAAACTTAAACATTCTCGGAATTTCCATGTTCAGGGGAAATATGTTAGTTACTCTTCCTCCGTGCCTCTCAATAAACCTTTTGATAAATTCTCGGTTACTTTCTCCGCCTTTGTGAAACGAGTAGATTGTGCTACTTAACTCTAACGATTTGGATATGAACCTTCTATCCGCTCTTCTTCGTTGAACCCCAAACGGAGGATTCTGCAGCACGGTGCCAAAAGCGCCTTTAACAGCATCTATATCTGCTATAATCCAATGGGTTTTTTCTTTCACACCCATTTTTTCCGCATTTTTTTGCGCCACCCTCACTGCAACCCCATCCACATCAACGCCGAAAACTTCTTTTGCCCCCAACAGAGCGGCGCCTATGGCTAATCTCCCCGTGCCACACCCCAAGTCCATCACAGTCTTGCCGATAACATCATCGTAAACGTATGCTGCTAGGTAAAGCGTCTCCGCCGCCACATTTGAGGGCGTAGTATACTGCTCAAGGTAAGCGTTGGGCAGGGGATGGGCTTCAATCTGTGACAGCGCCCGCTCTAGGTCGCGTTTCCGAACCAGCCTCTTGTGAGCAGTTCCTCCCATTTCATTTCCCCCAACAATACAAGTGCTTCGTTAAGAGACAAAAGCGGTTTACGGAAACTCTGCGCATCATCTAGGGAAAGGCGAGGGCAGGCGGTGTTTACAAACGCGTCTATCCCGGGAAACTGCATCAGGGCGCTGGATGTAACCTCTCTGAGGGCAAGTAATGTAGCCTTAAGTCCATTTTGTTCAAGTTTTTCTTTGATTTTCATCGCGTCCCCCAGTCTCATCTGTCCACTTTTCAAGCTTATCAACACGCCGAAGCTCTTTGCTTTCTTTGCCTCAGAGATGTTAGCCCAACGTTGCCTGATGAGCCGCCTAACTTCATCTTGGATAGGATATGCCCTTTTTTCGTATGGATCAGCAATTATCGTTGGCTTTCCCGTGGCTAAAGCTACACCCATGGCGTGAAATCTGCCGCCGCCAACAAAAACATACGCCTCAACCTTCTCCGAAACGGATCGGGCGTTGCCGAAATCGCATCCGATTACCTGTCCAGGATGCTTAACTGGATCAGCATCCCCCACAAGAACGGTTTTTCCAGCATTCCGAAGGATGTTTTTTGCTTCATCCAGTTGGTGGACATGTTGAACAGTTGTGACCAAACCAATTTTGCTCCAAGATTCTAGATGAGTAAACGCTTCCGCTAAGGCTTCTTTGACGCTTATTTTCGCCCTTGCCTCCACATAAACGATTGGCACTTCAGCATGCATGGTCATGGGAGTGTGCCCGTAATGAACTATGAGGTCTGCGCCCAGAATTTTTGCTTCTGAAACAGCTAGGTCGCAGGCGCCGTAACATGGGTCGGTTGAGACGATTGGTGTAGCTCCAGCTTCCTCGATGATGGAGGCTAGGTGAGGAGCCTCGGGTTTCAGTCCTTCCGGAAGCTGCAAGAACACGATTTTAGGCTTCCGCTTCTTTATTTCCCTCTTTAGTCTCTTCTCTTCAAGATCGAAGGACATTGTTCTCATCCACAGTTTACTACAGGGAAT
>SMTZ1_10017798_pt1 | contig 10604 bp, 10 predicted proteins | sample DeeMarSWOR136_30_FD_25667 | JGI IMG/M metagenome (IMG submission 25667) | reverse complement strand
GCGGATTTTCCTTGATAATTGGAACTTCTTCAAGAAAAGGTCCATTTTTTACGTGGGAACAGAGATGCCAACGAGGCAAGTAGCATCATATCTATGTCTTTATCCGGTGAATTTTCTCCTCATCCCCTCGAATCAGTGTTTAGTCAACCCATTTATTGTTCTTTTTGCTTTAATATTCGAAAAAGCCTTTTTTAGCTTTGCTGCCCAAACAACCGGCTGCCACATATTTTTTGAGTAAGAAGTGGGGCCAGAATCGAGTGCCCAAAGTATTTTTAAAATGATTTAGTTTCTCTAAGACCCAATCCAACCCTTTCTCATCTGCCCAATGAAGAGGACCTCCAACCCCCTTTTCATCGGAAGGAAAGCCTGTTCCTAAAACCATTGCCCGGTCAATATCTTCAGCCGTCGCTATCTTTTCTTGGAGGCAATAAATTGCTTCGTTCACTTGTCTTAGTGTTAATCTATCTGATGAGAATTCAGTGCTTCTTATCCCTGTCTCATTCTGAATTGTCCTGATAATTTCCACAAATTCGTCATCTACTTTTCCGTTTACATAGATCCCTTTTCCAGATTTGGCACCCAGTCGTCCTGCCTTTAGTAATCTCTCGAAAAGCAGAGGCACGGGAAATCGCTCTCCATAGGCCTCATACATAATGGGAAAGCTATGGACTCCCACATCAATCCCTACCATATCGTTCAGGGCGAGGGGTCCCATGGGGAAACCAGCCTTTTTAACTGATTCGTCAATTTCTTGAGGGGATGCCGCCCCTTCCTGAGCAGCTAACATCGCCTCACCCGCATAGGGCAACAAAACTCTATTCACTAAAAATCCCGGGCAGTCCTGTACCTTTATTGGAGTCTTTCTTATCCTTTTAGTGAAATCCGTACAGGCATCGACTGCTTCATTAGATGTCTGAAGACCCACAATGGTCTCAACCAATCTCATCACAGGAACAGGATTGAAAAAATGAAGCCCCAAGAACCTCTGGGGTCGAGAAACCTCAGCAGCCATCTGCGTGATCGAAAGCGTAGAAGTATTGGATGCGAAAATCGCCTGCGGAGGACAAAGAGCATCCAATCTCTTAAAGAGGCTGATTTTTAGTGCCAAATCCTCGAATACTGCCTCGATGATCAATTCGCAATCTTTCAGTTCTTCGATATGGCACGTTGGTTTGATCCTTTGAAGAATCTCTTCCCCCTCCTGGGAAGAAAGCCTCCCTTTTTCCACACTTTTTGAAAGATTTTTTTCAATCCTTTGGACCCCTCCTTTGACCAACGCCTCTGAAAGGTCCAGAAGGAATACCTGAAAACCTGCGTGGGCTACAACTTGGGCAATGCCTCCACCCATTGTCCCTGCCCCTAAGATTCCAACTCTATTGATGGTCATCATCCTTTCTGATTTCACCTCCCTTTTTGAAATCAAATGGTTCTTCGGGATGGGCACACAACCCGTCATTCTATTCGACCTTGATCAGAACTGCATCCCCCTGTGAAAGGCCACCACAAATTGCTGCCGCACCATAACCTCCTCCCCTCCTTCTCAGCTCATACATTAATGTCATCATAATCCTGGCTCCACTGGCTCCCACAGGATGGCCGATAGCAATGGCGCCTCCATTCACGTTCAATCTTTCTCTAATTTTTTTTGTTTTCGCCTCATCTCCATCCCCCAAAATTTTGCTGCTTACCAGGGGAACCGCTGCAAAGGCCTCATTAATTTCAAACAGATCGATCTCGTCAACTGTCATGCCCACTCTAGAAAGAACCTTCTTAATCGCATAACCAGGATTAACCGCCAGCATGGTTGGATCTGTACAAACACTTGCCGTTGCGACCAATCTTGCCAGAGGTTTCAAACTCATCTCCTTCGCTTTTTCCTCTGACATCATCAACAAAGCAGCCGCTCCTGTATCCAGTCCTGGAGCATTCCCTGGTGTCACGGTTGGGCTTTCGTAAATCGTCCTGAGCTTAGCCAGCTTTTCCAAAGTGGTATCAGGCTTCGGAAAAGCATCTTCACTAAAAATTAAAGGAGGACCTTTTCTCTGAGGAACCTCAACCGCCGTCAATTCCTCTCCGATTCTAAACTTCCCAGCTTTCTTAGCCTCCTGATATTTCATCTGACTTCGATAAGCCCACTCATCCTGCTCTTCACGGCTGATCCCATATTGGACGGCGACATCGCCTGCATTCTTTGCCTCCGGTGGAAAATTGGGATGCCCCACTGGGGAGATGCAATCCCGAAAAACGATCGGACCCATTCTTTGACCCCAGCGAATTTCCGGAGGAGCGATTTGAGGACAGTGACTCATATTCTCCGCACCCACTGCCATGATGACATTTCCCTCACCAGATCCAATCGTCCGAAATGCCAAAATGGCACAGGTCATGGATGAACAACAGGCCCTGTCGATGGTAAGGGAAACTTGCTCCGTTGGAAGTCCCGCTATCAACGCTGCCTGGCGAGCACAAACATTGTTGTAAAGGGCCGCCTCTGCCATCAGGGTCATCCCGTAGAAGATCTCATCAATCTGATTTCCTTTCAAGCCTGATCGGTTCATGATCTCCTTCATCACACAGGCTCCAAGCTCAATACTCGGAACGTCCTTCAAAGGTCCGCCAAAAGGACTGAAGGGCGTTCTCACCGCTTCTACTATTACAATATCTTTCATTTTGCTCTCCCTCGCTTTTGAGCTAGAATAACCTCAGCATTTGCTATTTTTTGAAATAATGATGACAGCCCCTTTCTGTTAGACTAACGAGTCTTTGGTGGAAACTCGGGTAGATCTTTAAAAAGAGGGTGCTCCGTGCCATCCTTAATTCTTGCGGCATGTTTTGCCATCGCCTTACATTTCTCAAAATCTGCCAGATTATAGACGGAGAGCCTCTGCGCCGCCAAAGAACCCTCGGCGTGAATTCTGAGAACCGATTCGTATGAAGAGGCGTAATCCCTAATAAGATTGATCAGCTTAATCCTATTCTCGGGAAGGATACCCTCTTTCCCTCCGAGGTATTTCTCCATCATCTTGCGTGTCTCCGGGTTTTGGGATCGTCGCAACAATACCCCCAGCGATGTCCTGCACATACTTGGTTGCCTGATGGTAATGATCGGCTCCATAGAGCTTGCTCATATTGGAGTAAATCGGATTAGGGATAACCAGACCTGAGTCAGGTTCTGTGACGCAGTGGTCACAGGCAGCCCTTCCCAGAGCCTCTGTGATTTGAGCATACATGGCCAACCAGGTAAGCATTTCCCGAATGGCCGGGGCTCTTTCAAGGCCATTGTACTCAGCCATCAAGGCTCCCATTCCGAGAAGCATTTCATTCTCCACGGCCTGGATGGCATCGGAGCTGAGGCGGTGAAAATCGGCAAACACATAAGCATAATCAGCGGCAAAAGGCCACTCCCGTTTCATAAACACCCTTTCGTTTGGCACAAAAACATCATCGAAGATCACCATACTGTCGGCAAGGTATATACTGGCCGTAATCGGATGGTCAAAGAAATTGCCCACATCTTCTTCGGTGATGTCAGGTCTTGACGGGATCAACGTAATGCCTTTAGCGCTGGGAGAGACAGCAAAGGCCACAGCATAGTCCTTGTCTTCCTCACGCATGTTACGGGTGGGAATGACAATGACAATGATTCTCACATAATAGTCCTGATGGGGCTTTTGTTGTGCAGGGCGAAGGGTCCTGTTGCCTTTCACATCGGTCATGCCTGCAGCCACTGCGCAGTCGTGTTCCAATAAATGCTTGCGAAATCCTTCAACACGCTCTGTATAGTTGGTGCCGAACCGCCTGTCCGTGCGTCTGGAAACAACGGTTAAGGCATTTAGTGCATCGATGCCTGTGAATTTGGCACTCGGGGATTTGCCATAGCATATTCTGCAGCCAATCTGAATAATCTCCCTGCGCCTCAGGAGATCCTCAACGGTCTTTGTCGGGTAAAAAAGAACGCTCTCCAATTCTCCTTTCTCGTTCTTCCGTGTCAGAAGGGACTGGTAGCGAGGATCCTGCATGAGGACATAGTCCATACCACACCAGTCAGCGGCAATCCTTAGAATAGGGTCCTTGGTGACATCTTTGATTTTCTTCCCCCCCAAATAAACGACCCTACCATCCCTCAACCCTTCGTAATATTGCTGCGGTGTTTTAATTGGCATTTGCTGTCCCCCTTCCTGTTTTTATCAAGCTGTATCCTATCGAGACTTTGTAAATTTTATATACCATGCCATGCACAGGTCGCTTCGTCCGTTGCTACCGTTCCGCTCACCCTGCTGGCGTCCTGTTGTGCCAAAAAAGCGGCGCACTTCACCATCTTTTCTTTAGGGAATCTTTGAAGGAGTCATTACCCAAAAAAGCATTGAGGAAGCCACAAAACCATTTGTGGGAATAACATACAAATCACCAGGCTTAAGGCTTGCAGGCTTACAAATGGCAATATTGATTTGTATATATCCATCATGTTTATCGTTTTGGGAACGATTGCTTTCATGTAAAAAAGATTGAAACCAAAGGGGGGGGTCAAATAAGCCATTTCCATATTAATGATAAAGATGACCCCAAACCACACTGCGTCAAAGCCCAGCATTTTGATTATCGGGACAAAAATGGGAACGGTGATCATTATAATACCCCCAGGATCCATCAGCATACCCAGTACAATGAGGCCGAGCTGCATTCCTATAATGACAAGATAAGGTGATACCGGCAGTGCGCTTACTACGCCTTGTATAAACTCAAGTGCTCCAACATAGGTGTAAAGGGAAGCAAAGCACGAGCCTCCAATGATGATCCACAAAACCATGCAGGAAAGTCGCAGCCCGTCATAGCAAGCATCTTTGAGAAGTTTCCAGCTAAGTTTACGATAAATGGCTGCGCTAAGTAGGCTGCCCGCACAGCCTATAGCGGCCGCTTCAGTTGCGGTACAAACTCCCGCAAAAATCGTTCCCAAAACGATAAGGATCAAACCCATGGGCAGAATCACTGCTCGGAGAGAACTAATTTTCTCCCTCCAAGTGGCCCTTTCTTCCGGCGGGATTGGGGGACCTAAGTGTGCTTGGAAATAACATCTGATTCCTATATAAAGGATAAATAGGATGGCGAGTAGCAATCCCGGGAAAACACCTCCGGCATATAACTGGCCTATGGACTCCCCGGAAAAGAGGCCATAGACAATCATCAATACACTTGGAGGGATAAGGATTCCTAAGGCACCCCCTGCAGAAATGCAGCCTACTGCTATAGATTTGTGATAATTATATCTGAGCATAGCAGGAAGGGCGATCACTCCCATTGTTATAGTTGCTGCCCCGCTTATACCTGTGCAGGCGGCAAATATTGTACAGACTATTACTGTTCCCATCGCCAAACCGCCTCTTATGCCCCCTATCCATTTGTACATCATTGCATAGGCGTCATCCGCAACCCCTGAATGCTGCAAAACCAGACCCATAAAAATGAATAAAGGTATGGCCACAAGAATGAAGTTGTCCATCACTCCGTATGTGATGCTGGAAATAATGGAAAGAGCTTGGGGACCTTGCAAAACCAAAACAAATAGGGCAGCCACACTCCCCATGCTGAAAGCAAGTGGTAGACCTGTTATTAGCAGGAGAATGAGAGAGCCAAACAGGAGTACTGTGATGATTAGCTCAGTGGGCATCACGCCCTCCTTTGACTATCGTGATTACATCCCGAATAAATTTTGCCAGCCCTTGAAGCAAGAGCAAGAAGGCCCCTACAGGCAATACTAGCTTAAAGGGATAGATGGGCGGATTCCATATACTACCAGAGTGTTCCAAATTCCGTAAAGCTCTCCAAGCTGAATCCCCTCCCATCCACAATAGTGCCACACAAAAGAGGAGAAAAAACCAGAACGTGATCACATCTATAAGGGCTTGTCTTTTTGGGGAAAGGCGAGCGTATACCACATCCATGTTAACATGTCCTCCGGTGTAAAGGGTGTAGGCTCCCCCGAAAATAGTGTAGGCTCCAATAAGCATACCCGAACTCTCCTGGGCCCAAATTGTTGGATGATTGAATAAATATCGTGCTATCACTTCAAAGCAAATTAACAATGTCAAGGCAACGATCAAAAAACTAACAACTCTTCCTGTCCATTTACTGATAGTATCAATGAAATGAAGTAAAGAACTCACCCCTTTGACCCTTTCTTTGGCTTCGGCCGTCACTTTTTAGTTTAGGAGGAAGAGAGCTCTCCTCCTCCTATCCTTCCTTATTTTTACCATGGATACTTTTTTATCTTTTCCGGAATTTCTTTTTCTTTGATAAAGGCTTTAACCATGTCTACGATTTGTGCGTTCCGGGGATTTTTCTTGGCGATCGCATCCCACGTTTCCATTGCCAGGTCTCTCCCCTTTACCACCTCTTCTTGAGGTAGGACAGTCACTCGAACGCCATGATCTCTCACCATGCTTTCCAGAGACCTTTTGGATAGCATTTGAGTGTGGAAAGTAGAAAAGTAGGCAGAAGCCTGAGCTGCTGTTTCAACGGCTATTCTCTGCTCTGAGGTCAACTTCTTCCACAAATCCATATTGACATATAACTGGTTCCAAGAACCCCATAGAACCGGGGGCTTCAAAAAATACTTCAAAACCTCGTGAAATTTCATTTGGTACTCTGGCCCTGCATGGCCCCAATGGGCTCCGTCAACAACACCGGTAGCTAATGCTGTATAAAGCTCACCCCCCGCGATGAACGCGGTCGAAGCTCCGCACTTTTTCAACCACTCGGCTATTGCACCGCTGGACCGTAACTTCATTCCTTTCAAATCTTCTATTGCGTTGATTGGCTTATTTGTCATGAGCTCAGTCTGAAAGGCCTCCCATGGGATATAATAAACGTTATGTTTAGCATATTCTTGCCGCATGACATCCACAAGCCCACCTTTCCACATGAAAAACCACGCTTCCTCATAGGTTTGGAAGGCAAAAGGCAAGCCGTTCGCTGCCTCGGCTCCCGGAACCTCACCGGCCCAGTATCCCTCCATGCATTGGACCATATCAAGCGCTCCCCTTCTTAGGGCCGTAAGCATTTCTTTCGCTGGCACGATTGCTCCCACAGGAAATAGCTTAATCGTGATCTGCCCTTGGGTCAACTTTTCCACCATGTACTTAAAATATGCCACTGTGCGGTCTACCTCAGGCTGTATGAGATGACTTTGCAACTTCAACTCAAGTTTTTGGGTTTGTCCCCAAGCTTTTCCGAAATCCCCCATTCCTAAGAATATAAACACAATTGTTAAACCTACGATCCATATCTTAGCTTTTTTCATTTTCTCCATACCTCCTCTATTTGATTGTTCTCATTCTGATACCATATTGGTAAGAATTGTTCTCTTTTCACCTCCTTTCTCTGGGCTGACCCCCACAAACTGCCCACATTACGGCGCTGTAATTAGAGCACGTTGACAGGGGTTTTGGGTTACCAGTACCATTGCTTCAAACTCACAAGGAGGTCTGTAGTCAAGAGAGGAATGTAGGCGTTTCTGGTTGTACACATCCTCGATAAAAGAGGGAATCCTTTCCTGGACATCTTCCATAGTTCGGTATTCCCACAACTCGACCTCCTCGGATGTAAGGGTTTTGATAAAACTCTCAGCATAGGCATTATCATAGGGATTGCCTTTTCTGCTAATACTGATCTGGAAGTTATACAAGGTAAGCTCTTTGACATACTCATGGGAGGCATACTGGACACCACGGTCTGAATGGTGGATGCAGCCTGGCTCGGGGTGTCTGTCATCAATGGCCATGTGTAGTGCACCAAGGGCGAGCCTTGTGTCTAAGCGTTTTGACAAGGCATACCCGATTGCCTTTCTCGAGAAGGCATCCAGGATCACGGACAAATACATAAAACATCTCAGGATCCGTATGTAGGTGATATCGGCCACCCAGAGCTGGTTTACACTAATTGGGGTGAGATCCATAATCAAGTTTGGGTAGATCGAGAGGCCATGGTTACTGTTTGTTGTGACAATCCATCGTTTCTTTCGCGGCACACATGACCAATGGTTCTCCCGCATGATCCGAGCCACCTTTTTGTGATTGATGATCCATCCCTCACGCTGAAGCTGTTCGGTAACCCTTCGGTAGCCATAGCGTGGGAACTCCAGGCATAGATCACCAATACGGTCTATGAGGGCCTCATCAGAGGGGTAGCCTTTGGCTTATAATAGTAGGTTCTCCGTGCTAGATTCATCAGCTTGCACCCCCTTTGAACGCTTTGGATAAGGGTGCGATTTTGGGCAATGAAGCGTCTCTTTTCTCTGCTTGTTTGAGGCTGTTTTGTACGGCTTTTTTTAGAAACTCGTTTTCAAGGGTGAGCTTGCCCACAAGGCGTTCCAGTTCTCGCACCCTCGAAGCCAGTTCAGCTTCTCTAGATGGTTCAGGGTCGAACTTCCCCTGAGCATACTGTCTCTTCCAGGTGTAGAGCTGACCTGATGAGATGTTGTAGGGCCTACAGAGTTCTAACGGAGTGGCTGTTTCACTGAGCAGTTGCTCAATAAGTGATCGTTTGAAATCTTGGGTGAACCGTCGGTATTTCATGACACGATCCTTTCTCCCTCTCCAGGGTGATGATCCTGCCAAAATACTCTAACACATTTTGTGCAGTTCGTGGGGTTCAGTCCACTCGGGCTATTTATAACACACTCAGCTGATTGTGCAACCCCCATCTACAAAAATGGTATGCCCAGTTATAAAATCTGAGGCGCTGCTGGAAAGAAAGATCATCGCCCCGACCAAATCGGAAGGAAGGCCGAGACGGCCCATGGGTATGGTTGAGATAATAGTTTCCTTCATTTGCGGATCGGAAAGGACATCCTCACTCATTTTTGTCAGGGTAAAAACGGGAGCAATTGAGTTGATCTGAATGTTATTCTTTGCCATTTCAACAGCCATGGTCCGTACCATCGCATGGACTCCCCCTTTGCTTGCGGCATAGTGTGCTGAGAAGGGCCTTCCGATATGACCAGAAACAGAGCCAACTAAAATGATCTTTCCTGAGCGCTGCGGAACCATTACGGATAAACTCTGTTGAGCTAAGATGAAAGAACCTTTCAGATTAATGTCGATAATCTTTTGAAACTCTTCGATTCTAATTTTTTCAATTGGTGTTGGTAAAACCACACCGGCAAAGTTAATCAAAATGTCCAGTCGGCCAAATTGCGTATATAGGTCCTTTATTAATTCTTCAACAGCGGTTCTATCTGATACGTCTACTCTCTTAGCCCACGTCTTAAATCCCTTTTCCTCCAAAGTGCTACAAGCACTTATTAACCCTTTAGAATCGATATCTGCTAATACTATGGTTGCTCCAAATTCTGCCAGACCCAGACATGTTTCTCCAGCAAGCCCACTTGCTGCACCCACGATGAGAGCCACTCTATCCGTTAAATCAAATAGCATCCTATAAGACATAGAAAACTCCTTCATCGAAATGGTCCCATGGATTTCACTACCTCTTTCTATCCTCTCTCTCCTTTAACCTCCTTTCCTTTTTTCATCTTCTTCTCTTAGGATTCTTCGCAATATCTTCCCCACACCACTTTTCGGAAGCTCTTCTCTGAACTCGATTACCCGGGGACGCTTATATGCTGCCATGTTTTCTTTACACCATTCCAAGATATCTTCCTCACTTACCTTGCCAACATACTCCGACTTTAGAATGATATAGGCCTTCGGGCTTTCCCCCCTGTATGAGTCAGGGATTCCTATCACTGCTGCTTCCGCGACTGCTGGATGCCTATAAAGCAAGTTCTCAACTTCTGAAGGGAAGACGCTGTAGCCTGAGCATTTAATCAGCTCCCTCTTTCTGCCCAGAAGCTTGATATACCCATCTTCATCCATTAAACCAATGTCCCCAGTATAAAGCCACCCGTCTCTCAGGACTTCCTTTGTCTCCTCAGGTTTGTTCCAGTAACCAAGCATCACCGCTGGCCCTTTGATCGTTATCTCTCCTTCCTCATTGGGCTCCATCTCGCGCGTTCCCGTCTCCAAATCCATAATCCTGATATCGCTCAGCTGGGGAATACCCAGGAAGCCTGGCTTGTAACGGTATAGCGGGGTAATGGCGCCTCCCTGGGATATTGTCTCTGAAAGCCCGTACCCCTCGCCTATGATCGCGCTGGGCGCCAATTCTTTCAGCTTCATCTGGAGTTCGACCGATATCGGCGTCCCGCCACTCCAGAGACACCGGAATGAAGTAAAGTCGTACTGTTTGATATTGGGAAGGTTAAGCAGGGCGATAACCATGGTTGTGGCGCCCACCCAATACGTACACCGATAATGGGTGACTGCCTGAGCAACCACCTCCGGGACGAATCGGGCGAGAATGACAACGCGGCCCCCTGAAACAAGAGGCGTGCACATCAACTGCTGCTGACCCATTGTATGAAAGAAAGGCGTGACCCCAAGATGAACATCCTCTTCCCGATGATGATACCAATGCATTGTGCCGATACTCACATAGGCGAGGGTATGATGAGTGATCATGGCGCCTTTGGGAATGCCTGTGGTCCCTCCTGTATACTGAAGGAGGGCAAGGTCGGTCTTCAGGTCGGAGACCTTGCATATAGGACG
>SMTZ1_10018000_pt1 | contig 10605 bp, 8 predicted proteins | sample DeeMarSWOR136_30_FD_25667 | JGI IMG/M metagenome (IMG submission 25667) | reverse complement strand
CCGCAATACGCGTAATGACGTACGATCCCTTGCTGTTGGCATAATCGACGTCCATCGCAAGCGTCTCGCCGTCGCTGCAGAACGAATGACAGTTGCCGCAGACCGGCAGGTTCTCCAGGATGACGGGAGGTTGCTGCGGCGAAGACACGGCGCCAAAGCGCCAGCGGATATGGGAGGGGTCCTTCACGGCGTCAACGAAGGGCAGGTTCACCTCCCGGTAGAACAAAGGGGCCCCCACTTCGTCTTTGGAGGTTCGGATTGTGATTCGACCCGCCGAGTGAATCCTTGTCGATATCCCGTGGCCAACGCCCAGAACCATGACGTGGGCATCTTTTTCGAGAGATCGTGTCTTTATGACCTCCCACTGCTCCGGATCGGGTGTCCACGTCGACTCGCTGGTAGTGGCTCTGATAGGGTCTTTGTCGTCCTGGAATTGGATGGTGACAAGCCAGGTGTCCACGCCGGAGCTGTCATCCTCCCAACGAAACGTCGGCGCGACGATGTCCGGCGGGAAAAGCGTTTCATTCAGCGGGTACTGAATCATCAAGCTGCCGTATGTGCCGTTCTCCTCATAGAGCGCCAACAAATCCTCCACACCGAGATCGGGTGTGCGGGAGACCATCAGTAAAGTCGCCGCAACGGCCACAAGTGCCGCACTCACACCCAGCGTGAGATATGTCACCGATTTGCGCATTTGCCTTTCCAACGCTACGTTCAGCTCGCTTATGGATTACACCGTTCTTATGTAAGTCGAGCAATTCCAGCATTTTAATATCGTAGATCGAAAAATCAAGCTTAAGTGCGAATCCGAAAAAATATCAAGATAAAGTACAAAACCGTAACAAAGTGGTAACATTCAATGCGAATAATCATTATTGTCAGATTTTGTTCGGGATCGTCAGATGCTGCTGGGCGGAAGCACTGCCAACTAGGATCTGGGATATCTTGCTTCATGGGAGGTTATCATGATAAAGACAGGTTTTTCGATGACCATAATGGTGGGCTATGTGGTTCTGATGAGTCCGGGCTGGGTATCCGCACAGAACTGGCCCGGCTGGCGTGGTGACGGCCGAGGGATCTCAATCGAGAAGAACTTACCTCTGAAATGGACTGAGGGAGAAAACGTCAAATGGAAAACACCAATCCCGGGCGCCGGTCACTCTTCTTCTATCGTCTGGGGAAAACGTGTCTTTGTCACTACTGCCGTCGCTGAAGATCCCAACGTCGAGTCCTTTTGCGGTGGAGTGTATATGGGAGGTAACCGTGATGAACCGGATAAGTCTGGATATACATATTGCGTGATTTGTCTCGATACAGATCAAGGGAACATTCTGTGGTCAAAAGCTGTCATACAACAAAATCCGAGGACTCGTCGACACACTAAAAATACGTATGCATCCGAAACACCGGTCACAGATGGTAAATATGTCTTCGCTTCGCTTGGTTCTGCAGGTTTGTTTTGCGTTGATTTTGAGGGTAACGTTATCTGGCAGCGCGATATGGGGCTCTTGCGTGGGCAACGGGGCTGGGGCACGGGGGCCTCGCCGATCCTGTTTCAGAATACGGTCATTGTTAATTGTGATAGCGATGACGATTCTTACATTGCCGCTTTCGAAAGGACGACCGGCGAACCGGTATGGCGAACCGAACGGGACGAAGGCGCATCGTGGGGAACACCTTTTCTATTTGAGGCCGGAGACCATACGACTGTAGTGACCAACGCTCGAAAACGAATGAGAGGCTACAATGCCGAAACAGGCACACTTCTATGGGAATGTGCAGGAGGATCAATGATCCCGGTTCCCTCACCTGTTTCCACTCAGGGCTTGGTCTTTCTGTCGTCCGGACACAGTTTACCGTTTTCGCGTCAGCCAATTATCGCCGTCCGATCAGGGGCCTCCGGTGATATTGCACCAACTCGTGGCGAAACCCAGAGTCAAGGTGTTGCCTGGTCACACTCAAAAGGGGGTCCCTATGTGACCTCTCCGATCGCCATCGGTGATTATCTCTACGTGCCATTGGACAAGGGATTCCTGACCTGCTATGAGGCCCGGACGGGTAAAATCGTGTACGAAAAGCAAAAGCTCGGCACACGCAACACAATCACCGCCTCGCCGATAGCCGGTGATGGTAAGATCTACATCCAGACTGAAGACGGCGAGTGTTACCTCATCAAACAGGGCCCAGAATTCGAGATACTCGCTGTGAACAGGCTCGACGAGGTCTTCTGCGCCTCGCCGGCCGTGTCTGGAGGCAGGCTCTTTCTGCGCGGCCTCAAACATTTGTACTGTGTCGAGAAATGAGGATATTGGGCTTTCTCCGACAGCCATTAGGACATATTACGGCAGCGTCTTTCATGCACATATCTTTTACCTCTGAGGTGGCGAGCCACATGTGATGACTACATGTCCATTCGTAGAGATTGCGTTTTCGAGTAGTGGCTTGCAGGGTGTACTTTCTGCCCCGAATCTCATTTTGTACCCCGTCCCAAGAAATATTTAAAAAAGGACAAAGCCGTAACAAGTTGGTAACACGCCTTTTGCATAATCACTACTGTTAAAGTAACCATTTTTTTGTTAGGCTATTTGAAAGGAGCACGATTATGGAATGGTTAAAACACATCACAATCATCTTTTTAGTGGCCGTTGTTTTGCCCGCTTCGGCGGCGCCGGCCAAAGAGGCCAGTGTGTTGCTGCAAGAGGGTCTCTATGCCGAGGAGGTCGATGGTGATCTCGATGCGGCCATCACGATCTATGAGAAGATCATCCGGGACAAGTCGGCTCAAAGATCGCATGTGGCTCAGGCCCTGTACCGGCAGGGAATGTGCTATCTCAAGAAGCAGCGGGAGCAACAGGCGAAACTGGTCTTTGAGAAGCTCATTGCCGAGTACGGTGACCAGACCAAAATCATCAGTAAGGCCATGCCTCTGCTGCAAGAGCTGGGCCATGCCGACCCGGCGGCGTTGATGCCCGCTGATACGTTGGTCTATCTGGAATTTGGCAGCCCCGGCAAACAGATCGAGACGACTCTGGACATGCTTAAAGGCACGCCCCTTGAAAATCCTTTCGCCGCGCTCGGCGGCCAATCGGAAGGGGGACCGTCACCCGGAGATATCATGGCGGGTTTTATGAATCCCAATATGATGGCGGAATTCAAAAAGGTCCGTGGTGCGGGAATAGGCATCACTGGCATTGCGGAGGAGAATCCCCCAACAATCGTGGTTCTGTTTCCTGGTAAGAGTGAGGCGCTCAAAGGGCTTATCACTGGAGCACTTACTTTTTTGGCGAAGCCCGTTGAACCGATCGAGGGAATGCAAACCGTTGAGTTCACCGATGGAGGAGGCGCTGCCTATGACGACACGGTGGTCATCCTGGCCAGCCCCCCGGCGTACCAGGCGGGACAATTGGCGTGGTGCGTGGAGCGATACAAGGGCATTGGCAAGGAGCCGACACTCGCTTCGAGTAATAAGTCCTTTGCCAAGGTTAATAAGAAGGACCGTCAGGAGAATGCTTTCACTCTTTGGGCGAATGTCGACCAGGTGTATACAGCTTTGACGGGAATGTTTCCGGAAGGACAGATTCCTCAAGGGATCCTTCATGCGAATGGTCTTGCCGATTTCGGAAATATTGATGATCTGATCGCTTTCTTGACGCTTGAGGAAGATGGATTGACGTTGGAAGCCAATATCGATTTCAAGGACGGCCACAACAGTCTTGCGTACAATCTGTTTCGCACGCCGAAGCTCAGCAAAGCGGCTCTTGAAGCGGTCCCCTCCGAAGCGATTGGGCTTGTCAGCATCGCGCTGAATGGAGCGAACAGCCCTCAAAGCCAGGCGATACGTGAACAGATTCGAAATACGGCGGGCTTTGAGCTCGACGCTGATCTCTTTGCCAACATCGAGCAGGTCACTCTGTTCGCCGTACCCTCCGCCGGCGCCTCCAGGGAATCTCTTTCGGGAGCGCCGCCGATCGTCGGTTCTCTTGGGCTGGCGTTGCGAAGTCCCAGGCCGCGGCAGACCCGTCAGATCCTGACCCGTGTGTTGACCGCCGTGAACCTGGTATCGAGCCCATCCGCAGATGAAGAACCGGAACGAAATTTCGGCAGATACCAGATCGAGCTTGTTAACAATCAGACGATCCACTGTTATACGGACCGGAAGAGCAAGACCACCATTCTATCGTTAAACCCCAATGTCGTTGAGGCTTCGGTACGCGGTCGTGCTCGGTCCGCTACTGCCGGCGGCCCGCTGAAAAACGCGCTGAACGAATTGTCGCCGGAAGTCAGCAAGCTGGCGCTGTTCAATGTCGGCGGAGCGATACAAGCTGGCGGAGTCTCGTTCCTCGCAGGTATGAATGAATCCAGTGGTGACACGGCTGAGCTGTTCGCCCAGGTGGCCAAGAGCTGTGAGAAAACCACCATCCAGGTTCGCACGCACGAGGCCCCTGATAGCCTGAATATTCGCGCTGAAATACGCGATCTTCCGCCAGCGGGCGAGCTCTTCGGCCCGATGATGCAACTGTCCCAGATAGTCTCTGAGGCTCAAAAGAAGGCCCGGGCCGAGAAAAGGGAAGTTGGCATCCCGGCCGGGATTAGAAAAGCGAGCCGGCCTGTCGTGATTGACGGAGCGGCGGAAGATCTCTGGTCTAAGGCCCGTGAGTACAAAATGGGAAACGTGGTATATTCGCCGATTGTATCCGGCGAGGACTGCTCGGCCTCGTACAAGGCCATGTGGGATGAAAAGAACCTGTACGTGCTGGTTGATGTAACCGATGACAGTCTGAAAAACGATTCGGATGAATTTTGGCTCGATGACGGCGTTGAGGTGTTTATCGACGCCGACAATAGTAAGTCCGGCGGCTACGGCGATAACGATTACCAATATTACTTCAAGTGGAACCGGGATAATCCCACGATGGGTGAGAGTAAGCAAGGCCGGACTCACAATGTTGCATTTGCCGTCCTGACAACGGATGACGGCTATCGGATGGAGATTAAGTTTCCGTGGTCCACTTTGGGGACGGAACCGTCCGCCGGGGCGAAGATCGGCCTGGATGTCCACGTGAATGATGACGACGACGGCGGGGATCGCGACACAAAGCTGACCTGGCGGGGAAAGGAGGACAACGCCTGGCAGACTCCACGAGCGTTTGGGACCGGTGAATTGGCTGGGCTGATCGGTTGGTGGAAGCTGGATGAGTCCGGCGGCCGGGACGTCGCCGATGCCTCCGGCAACGGCAACGTAGGTAAGATATTGAACGGTGAGCCTGGGTGGCAAACCTCCGGCGGTAAGATCGGCGGGGCGCTTCGCTTCGGCGGCAACGGTGATTGGGTCCATGTGGCGAACGAATCGAAGTTCGATTGCATTGCGGAAGTAACCGTTGCGGCGTGGATCAAAGTCAATCGCTTCGACAAAGAATATCAGGCCATCGTGACCAAAGGGGATAGCGCCTGGAGAATTCAGAGGAACCAAAACACAGACACCCTTGAATTTGCCTGCTCAGGGCTGGCGATTCCCGGCGGCGACCAATGGGGAAGTCTGTACGGAAACAGTAGCGTTAACGACGGCAAATGGCACCATGTCGCCGGCGTGTATGACGGCCGAAACATGTATATATACGTTGACGGGGAAGTCGATAGTGCTCAACCGGCTTCCGGACCAATAAGCACGAACGACCATCCTGTTTATATTGGCGAAAATGCGGAAGTGACCGGACGGTTCTGGAACGGTTTAATCGATGACGTTCGCGTTTACAACGGTGCGCTCGGCCGGGACGAAATCAAGGCGCTTTACAACGAGGGTACATAGCACGTGAAAGCCATGAGTAATATCACAGCAGGCCAGAATCAGTTGCGGTGGGTCGTATTACTGCTTGCGATCGCGGTGATACTGCCCACCGTCTGTCTGCTGTGGTTTATGAGTCAGGCGGTCAAAAATGAACGCTTGGCCGTTAGGCAAAAACTGACCGACGTCTATCAGCAGCGGCTGGACAAACTAAGTCAAAAAGTGGATGACCTGTGGTCGGATCGAATCCATTCGCTCGGAACCAAAACGGTAGGCCATGAAGTTGCTGAGATATTCGGTTTGAAACTTTGTGATGCCGTGATTGTGTACGAGAGCAATGACAAGCTGGTTTATCCTGCCGTTGAGAGTGGCGCTTACCAGAGTGAGCTCCCGGAAGAATTCAACAAGGCATGGAGCGCTGAGTTTATCAAGGAGGATTTTTCCCAGGCGGTGGGATTGTATGAGCAAATCGCCGGAACCTCTGAGGTGGATTATGTCCGCTATTCCGCGTTAATGGGCAAGGTCCGCTGTTTGAGGAAATCCGGAGACATTGAGAAGGCCGCCGCTGAGTGCAGCGATTTGGCCTATGGTCAAGTTCCTGATGACGCGGGTTCGTCTTCAGCGTCCCTGATAACTCGGGCAAGGGTATTGCTTGTGGAATTGAAAGCCCAAGCTGAAGGTGGTCTGAGCGAATCCGACGTACGCCGGTTAATAGATTCGGCCGTCAGCTATACCCCCGGTGACGGTTCGGATTTCTTGCCGATGCCATTGGAAACCCGCATCTTCTTCCTCCGCAAAGCCCTTGAAATTGTGCAGAAAGGCCAATGGGCCGATCAGTTCCAGCCGCAAGTACTCAGGGCAAAGCAGTTGCTTTCGACGGAAGAGCTGGCGGCCGCTTTCATTGACAAGTATGGCAGTGCAGAGGTGACCGAGTCCTGGTCGGAAGATACGGCGCTTGAACTGGTCTCCTCCCTGCGCGGGCTCTTGGAGACGATTGAAGATTTTGAGTGGAGCTATTCTCGGTCGTGCTGGATTCATACGCGAGCAGGCAGGCCAGCGCGCGGACCGCCGTGTCCGAGCAGTCCGCGCTCGCGGCGATGCTGGAGTCGTGGCCCGAGAACAGCTTTCGGAGGCTGGATTTGCCGGAGACCGTTTTTGGCATGCACCATAAGATCGGCGACAGGACGTTCGTACTGTTGCAGACGGGCGAGGCGCTGGCCTCGGATTTCGATCGCTGTGCGAACGGCCTCGATGAGCTTGGCGTTTTTTACCGGATCGCGGACGGACCCGGATCGTGTGTCTGGGGTTTGGACAGTCCCCGGGAGGAAGCTTTTTTGCAAGCCTCGCTTGGGACATTCTTTCCGGGCTGGAACGTGGAATTTCATTTTAACGATGTGGATATTTTCGAGAAAACCGCTAACCGGCAGAAAATGATCTACGTGTGGGCCGGGCTGCTGGCCATCGCCGTGATGATGGCCGCGGGTTTGCTGACGGCGCAGGCGGTAGGAAAACAAATCAAGATGAACAAGCTGAAGAACGATTTCATCGCCACCGTGTCGCACGAGCTGAAAACGCCGCTGGCCTCGATGCGCGTGTTGGTCGATACCCTGGTGGAAGGCAGCTATCGAGACCAGCAGCAGGTGACGGATTATCTTCAGCTTATTTCAAAGGAAAACGAACGGCTGAGCGGATTAATTGACAACTTCCTGACCTTCTCGCGGATGGAACGGAACAAGCAGGCCTTCGTGATGGCCAGAACGCGCCCGGCGGCCATCGTGGATGCTGCGGCCGAAGCGGTCAAGACCAAGTTCGCCGGTGGGCGTTGCGCGTTTGACGTGAAGGCCGGTGAGAATTTGCCCGACGTGATGGCCGACCGGGATGCGATGGTCACGGTGCTTGTCAATTTGTTGGATAATGCGTATAAATATTCCTATGAAAATAAGCGTATTGAGCTGAGCGCCTTTGCCGAGGACGGCTCGGTGTGCTTTCGTGTTTCCGACAATGGGCAGGGGATGTCGCGTCGAGCGCTGAAAAAGATATTCGCAAGGTTCTACCAGGTGGATCGGAGCCTTTCGCGGCGCACCGAGGGGTGCGGCCTGGGCTTGAGCATAGCGAAATTCATCATCGACGCCCATAAAGGCACCATCTCCGTGGACAGCAAGCCCGGCCAGGGAAGCGTCTTTACCGTCAGATTATCCGCTTGTAATTGAGCCGAAACGCTGAAAGGATACTCACAATGAGAAGTGTACTGATCGTTGAAGACAACCAGGCCATGCTGAGAGGTCTGGAAGACAATTTTGCGTTGAAGGGCTATCGGGTCAACACCGCGCCCGATGGCGAGCGGGGCCTTAGAGCCGCCCTAAAGGGCAAGCCCGACCTGGTGATTCTCGATATTATGCTGCCCAAAATGAACGGCTATGACATATGTAACCACATCCGCCGGCAGAAGCTCGATATGCCGATCATCATGCTTTCGGCCAAGGATCGCGAATCCGACGTGGTCCTGGGCCTGAACATCGGGGCGGACGACTACATCACCAAGCCGTTCAGCGTCAAGGAGCTGCTTGCGCGGGCGGATGCGTTTATGCGGCGGCGGGGGCCGGACGGGCCGGACGTCTATGCGTTTGGTGATTGCCGGCTCGATATCGTCACGGAAACGCTCACGCGCTCCGGCCGGGATGTGAAGCTCAGCCCCGGACAGTACAAGATGCTCCACCTGTTCCTGCGAAGGGCCGGGTGCACATTAACGTGCGGTGAAATAAGCGGCGCCGTGTGGGGCTATTCACATTTTGTGACAATGCGGGACATCCATGAGACCGTCGAGAGACTACGAGAGATCATTGAGCCCGACCCGGACAATCCTACGTTCATACGAACGGTACCAAATATTGGCTATAGATTTGAGTTGTTCGTAGCGAGGGCGTCCCGCCCTTGAGTCTCGCGGGCGTCTCGCCCGCGTTTTAAAACGAGAGGCAGACAGGCTGTAAATCTTTGTGTGACAGAGTGCCGGATGGAAACGATACTGATTATTGAAGACGATGCGGCAATGTTGCGGGGCTTGAAGGATAACTTCGAGTACCAGGGCTACGGCGTGCTGACCGCCGCCGACGGCGAGGAAGGCTTGAACGCCGCACTGGATAAGAAGCCCGATCTGATACTTCTCGACATCATGCTGCCAAAGATCAACGGCTACGAGATCTGCCGGCTGATCCGGCAGGAAAAGCTCGAGATGCCGATTATCATGCTGACTGCCAAAGGCGAGGAGTCGGACATCGTCCTGGGCTTGAATCTCGGCGCCGATGATTATGTCACCAAACCCTTCAGCATCAAGGAGCTGCTCGCCCGCGCCGCGGCGTTCCTGCGCCGTGCCCGGCAGACCGAGCAGGACACCTATGAGTTCGGCGATTATTGCCTCGATATCCCCGCCAGAAAACTCACCCACAAGGGCGAAGAAGTCAAGCTCTCACCAAAAGAGTTCAAACTGCTGGAGCTTTTCGTCAAGAAGCCCGGCCGGGCGCTGACCCGCGATGAGATTTTAAACACCGTCTGGGGCTACGATTGCTTCGTCGGCCAGCGCAGCATCGACCGCTTCGTCACCACGCTGCGCAACAAAATCGAACCCGACCCCCATAACCCAGCCTTCATCCACACCATCCGAGAAATTGGCTACAAATTCGAACCACCTGAGTAGAACATAGGTGAAATTCAAAAACGATAGGCTATCCCCAAGCTGTAATTAAGACTGCCAGTTTCCACCTGGAGAAATGGCATAGTAACCGTAAAGTTAACTCCTTATTCTTATCTTGTCCTCTTCAACAATCCATAGGTGTCGTTCTATGGGCTCCTTGGGAAAAAGACGCATGGCGTGGCTGAAAACCTCAAGGACATGTAGCTTATCTTGTCGATTCAATCGCATGACTATAATTCCAGGGAACTTGTCAGGAGGATATGTTCTTATATCAGCAAAATCGTTGTCCAATGTTAACAAGATGCGTTTCTCTTTTCGGCAGATGGCAGCGAGGTTGGCGTCAGAAGTGCCGGTGAGTTTCTGCTCGGGTAAGGTTGCTGAATCGTATCCCACATTTCTGAGCGATTCTGTGATCTCGATCGGCATATTCTCATCTATTTTGAATTTCATGTTAAGCTCTATGCCGGCATGGATACAATACGCTCACGTGCGAGATCTGCTGCATACGAAATAGCTGCCAAAATCGATTCTCGCTTTAGGGAAGGGTAACTACGCAGAATATCTTCTATGGAAAGGCCAGCGGCCAGATTGTCAAGCACAACCGAGACCATGATACGTGTGTCCTTGATACAGGCATTACCATGACAGACATTGGCATCAACCGTTATATAGTCATTCCATTTCATGATTAAACTCCGGCGCTTTCAATACTCTTGCACTATAAATCACTGTACATCATCAAGCATACAACTCACATCCTCTCCTGACAACCTTTTTCTCCAGTTGATGAGAAAGGCGGCTTGGACATTTCCTCTGAATTTGCTGCTTTTATAGTGTCGGCGGATTTGAGGGTGTCTTTGTACAAACTTCGGCCGTCCAATTATCTGCGTCATTGACCGGTTGATTCGAGTTCTTTTAGTTGGTCAACAAGATATCGGCGCATTGCGACGACGGTGGCCCCGGCGCGCATGAGCGCTACTCCGTCTTCGATTGAGGCCACTCCTCCTGAGGCCTTTATACCGATGCGGTCGCCCACGGTTGCCTTTATCAAACCTACGCTATGGACTGTTGCCCGGCCCGGCCCGAAGCCGGTGCACGTCTTTACGAAATCCGCCCCGCAGCCGGCAACCAGCTT
>SMTZ1_10010644_pt1 | contig 10605 bp, 12 predicted proteins | sample DeeMarSWOR136_30_FD_25667 | JGI IMG/M metagenome (IMG submission 25667) | reverse complement strand
TTTGTATCATTAAGAAATCATTAAAAACAAATAGTTAATTGTTTACATAGTAGTGTTTTATTTTTTTCTCAACCCTATTTAAGCCTCTGCCAATTGATGGCAGAGGCTTTTTATTTATTCGATCACCCAAAAAACCGAAAGGAAAAATTATGAAGAAAGCAAAAAATGGTGATGCTGTAATCGTAAACTATAAAGGTCGTCTGAATGACGGGACAATATTTGACACTTCAGTTGGAAAAGATCCCTTGAAATTCATCATAGGTGATGGTTTCTTGATGCAGGCATTTGAAGAAGAAATCATTGGATTGACTGAGGGAGAATCAAAAAAATTCCAGATAGCTGTTCAAACAGATTTTGGATTGAGACAGGACAAATTGGTTCGTATCATACCTTTTGAACAATTGCCAAAAAATTTAAATCCTGAAGTTGGTATGAAATTTCAAACGAGAAGATATGATGGTCAATTGTTCGTTATTAAAATTATCGAAGTATCCGATGATTTTATTACCGTGATTTCTAGCCATGAGCTTGCTGGGAAAGATTTAAACTTTGAAGTGGAGTTAGTAGAAATCGCATCATAAATGTCGATAGGTCAAGCACAAAAAACGGGGAATCATACAAAATAAATTGACTATTTCACCGAAAGTATGCTATAATTTTTTATGAATTATTTTCTGAATCTTTTGTTAGTTCTCTCATCAAATCTATATATTTTGAAAAGTCTTCAAATTCTTTTGGATTAAAATCTACTCCTGATTGATTTTCATAAAATGAGCTAATTTTTGATAATAGCTCCTTCATCTTGGGGTAATATTTCTTTTTCTCTTCAGTATCTGCTATTTTTAAAATCCGCTCAATTTCTTGAAGCTCTTTTTCAAGTTCTGTAAGCTCTGGCTTTATTTTAGTTATTTTATTTTTATCTCTTCGGATAGCAAAAATATTTCTAAACCATTTTAACATTAAACATAATCCTCATTATTGATAAATATTTTAATATGATATCGTCCTTAGCAAAGCAACTCATGTTTTCGGCTCAGACAATATAATAAAATCCCATGTCAAAACAAAGGAAAATTTCACATTTGTTTTAAAAGGAGAAGTCATAAGTCATTTATAATCTGATCGACTATATATTAAAAAAATATTTGCATTTTAAAAATAATTTTATTATTTTTTATTCACACTTCTGAATTTTTACAGATTGAGTTCAGGTCGTATTTTCATCAGGAGGAATATTGATCCTATGGAAAAAATCCGAGTTTTATTAATTGAAGATAATCGCCTGCTGCGAGAAGGTATAGCGGCTATGCTTGAAGGAGAGCCGGATTTTGAAGTTGTTGCGCGATCGGAAGATGGGGATGCCGTACATGAGTTAAAAAGCATGAATAAATATCCTGATATAGTTCTTTTAGATCTCGGTTTGCAAAAACAAAACAGTCTGCTTTTGATGGATTTGTTAAAAAAGGAATTCCCTGAATCGAAAGTTATCGCAATGGATATCCTTCCCGATGAAACCGATATCGTAGAATTTGTGAAAGCTGGGGGATCCGGCTTTATTCTGAAACAAGCCTCGATGGATGATTTTCTTAACACCATCAGAAAGGTGGCACAGGGAGAAAAAATACTTCCGCCGGTTTTAACCAACTCACTCTTCTCCCAGATTATTGATTTTGGTGCTAATTCCGTTAAGAGCCAGGTTCAAGAGTCGATAAGTTTGACCAGACGTGAACGAGAAATTATTGATTTAATTTCGGAAGGCTTGAGTAATAAAGAAATTGCCCAACGTCTTCATATTGCAACATACACCGTAAAGAGTCATGTCCACAATATACTCGAAAAACTTGCATTGAGTACTCGCCTACAGGTGGCAGCTTTCGCGCACACTCAAAGAACTCAGGATTCTGATGCCGATAATATGCCACCGATTAACGAATAAATCTTCGTGTAAAATAGCCAACTAATCCCACAAACGCATTTTGATGAATCCTTTTCAGCTTTTCTCAAGTCATTGTCCACTAACTACATTCTGATTGTCAATTGTTTTCTGACCCAAAACAATTAATTTATTCTCTTCTTTTTGGACTACAAGTTTCTAATCCAAAAGAATTAACTCCTTTTTCATCCTTTTGGTCGATTGACATCGGCAATAATTATCATTATATTGAAATCAAATTTAAAAAAAATTTAAATTAAAAAGATAACATGCCATGCATCCTAGTATCCATTATTATGTACTTTCATTAGGCGCAAAATCCAATAAGCTTTTTGAAGGCTTCAGGGACACGCTTATCGAAATTGAAAATGGTGGTTCCCCCCTTGATCCGACTGCCAATCCATCTTATCCAGCGGAACCAACAGAACGACAAAAGCTATTGAGGGAGTTCTATAAGAAGGTGGATCAATTTTTCGCCATATTTTATAACCAGGATCCGCTGGGACTGGTCTTGGTTGGTAAGAAAATGAATCAATCTATTTTTAGATCCGTGTCAGCGCATGATAAAGATATTTTTGGAGGGCTTGAGGGAAACTATGAAGCAACCTCTACACACGATTTGGGTCAGATTGTATGGCCTATAGTAAGAGAAGCATTATCAGGGAACCGTGAAAGAGCGTTACGTGAACTGGATGAGGCAGTCTGTGCACAAAAAGTTGTTTCTGGATTGGATCAAGTATGGCGCATGGCAAATTCAGTAAAGGGCTCTACCCTACTTGTGGAAGAAGATTTTCATAAGAAAGGCACTATTGTTAAAACGGATCAGTCATGGATGATATTAGAGCAGGTCGATATACGAGAAGTGTTCGATGATGTGGTAGATTGCGTCATTGAAAAAGTCCTGGAAACGGGCGGAACCGTGATTTTTCTGGACAGCGGTTCGCTGGCAGCGCATCAGAGAATTGCTTTAATTTTGCGAGACTGATTCATGAAGCTGTTTTCAGAAATGGGATTTAGCTATCATTGTTTTTATCCATTTCTGAAATTTGAAAATATAGTATTTCAGAATTACTTCGCCACAAAATAATTTACTCACAGTAGTTATCCTATTGGGGAATAATTAACATAAATCACATCTTTTTCGAGACATTAGACCTTATGAAAAAAATAGAAATCATCAACTTGAAAGATCGCAATCCGAAACGTTCGGATTCAGCGAAAGGAGTTTGTCATGCGCAAAATAATTTTTATCGAACCAAAATCGCCCAACCTGCATATCTTCTCGCAATTTCCGCTACCAAGACTTGGCGTATTCATTCTGGGCGCGATTGTCAAGGAAAGAGGGTGGAACGCTGAAGTTATTGTGGAACAGTCCCAAAAAATTGATTTTGAAAAAATTAGAAATGTCGATATGGTCGGAATTTCAACAATCACGCCCACGGCTCCCCGGGCTTACGCGATTGCGGACAAGATACGATCTTTTGGCATCCCGGTTATCATCGGCGGACCGCACGTTACGTTTCTTCCAGACGAAGCGCTGGAACACGCGGATTATGTGATTCGCGGTGAAGCAGAGGAAGCGCTTGTCAGTTTTCTCGAAATGTGGGAGAACGGAAAAAATTTTTCCGAAGTATCTAACCTTTCCTATCAAACTGATGGTAAAACCCTCCACAATCCGGTGAAGCCGCTGTTAAGATCGCTTGATGCAAATCCATTTCCGGATTTTGACCTGTCGAAATCCATGAAAAGAAAGATCGCGGGCAAAACTATCATCCCTTTCCAGACGTCCAGAGGTTGTCCTTTCCATTGTTCATTCTGCTCGGTTACTGGTATGTTCGGAAAAGCTTACCGATTCCGTTCCACGGAAAACGTAATCGAGGAGCTTCATCGTTACAACCACAAAAAAAATTCTATTTTCTTCTATGACGACAATTTCACGGCGAACCGGAAACGTGCCAAGGAATTGCTGAATCGCATGATCGAGGAGAAATTCAAGTTCAAATGGTCCACCCAGGTGCGAGTGGACATTGCTAAAGATCCTGAGCTCGTCGAGCTAATGAAAAAGGCGGGATGCCACACAGTGTATATCGGTATGGAGTCGGTCAATCCTAAAAGCCTTAAATCCATGAAGAAACAGCAGACTGTAGAAGAAATGGTTCAGGCGATGCAGATGCTCCGTCAGCAGCGCATCCATGTGCACGGTATGTTCGTCTATGGATTCGATGATGACGACTGGCACACAGTGAAAGAGACTGTTCGATTTGCCAAGAAGGCAAAATTTTCTTCTACGCAGTTCATGATCCTGACGCCGCTTCCCGGGTCTGAATTCTACGACCGGGTGACGCGCGAAAAACGGATCCAGTTCCATGATTGGGCGCTGTATGATGCGCACCACGCCGTGTTCAAGCCCAAACGACTTTCACTGTTCGAACTTCAGCGGGCGCAAATTTTCAGTCATTCAAAGTTCTATTCGTTCATTGAAGTTATCCGTCGCGCGATGTCGTTCGCATGGGTGGAATTCGCTATAGCCGTTTACGCGCGCAAGCTCAACCGGCTCTGGCAGAAGCAAAACAAGACGTTCCTGAAGGTGATGGATTTGTTCCATTCGAAAAAGGAAGTAGAAATCAAGATCGACTACCAGGAACGAGTCCTGCTTGATGACGAGGTAGCTGGGATAGCGATGTGATTTTTTTAAATTGAAGAGAGCACAGCGACGCAAGGAGAACATGGTTGCCATTTTGTGCAAAGGAATTTCCAGATGACTACATAAGGCTTGCGAAGATGGAAAAAGATGCCAATGCCTTCTGGGGCAAAGGATAGAGATTGAATAAGGAGAGAAATCTATGAAAAAAGAAGTGGGTTTGTGGATAGACCATAGGAAGGCTGTTATCGTGGTTATTGCGGACCAAGAGGAAGTAACAACCACGATAATGTCAAAGGTTGAAAAACAGCCTGGACGTTATGGTGGTGTACGTTCTACGACTCCATACGAATCATAGCAAGTGCCGGCAGATGATAGCCGAGAGAGAAAGTTTACGGGACATCTCAACATTTACTACTATGCAGTCATTGCGTGTATTCGTGATGCAGAATCTATTCTGATATTTGGCCCTGGTGAGGCAAAGGGTGAGCTGAAGAAACGTCTCGAGAGAGATAAACTTGGTGGGCGTATCGTGGGTATTGAAACAGTTGATAAGATGACTGATCACCAGATTGCGGTAAAAGTTCGGCAGTACTTTATAAAATAGGAACAATAAATTTATGATTCAACCCAAAGACCTCTATCGAAAATTGGCGGCGCTGCTTGCAAGCATTGAGGAAGGAAAAACAAAAGACCATTTTCTTTTTTCTGTACTCAAAAAGATGGAGAATTCCGTTGCCAGGGATTTGCATATTAGCAATGGTCGTCTTTATGTAGAGGATCTCGACCAGTTCCTTCTCATAGAACCTCCCAATAGTCAAGGAGCTGCCGATCCGGAGACTTTGGTAGCCCTGGACGCCGAAACCGTGCAGCAGGTGATAAAAAATGGAAGTTATATCTTCAACGACTTATCTCTGCGCATTAATATCCAGATCGATGTGCACACGGAATACGCCATTCCCGCAGCATTTATAGTACATAACCCAGAAAAAAGGTGGATTTTCATGTTTACGCTCACAAGCGGTTGGGTACGGGAAGAAGTAGAATTCTACCTCAATGCGGTTCGTGCTCAACTGAATTTTCAACTTCATTCTGAAGCGATGAAGAACGATATACAGCAGGCAGCATTTATTCAACAGAGTCTTTTACCGAGCAGTCCGCCAGACATTGCCGGGTACGAAGTCGCCGGGCGCTCATATCCCGCGGAAGTTGTTGGCGGTGATTTTTTTGATTTCTCAGTTTTCGGTGATGACGTATTCAGTGTGGCGGTCGGAGATGCCAGCGGACATGGGCTACCGGCGGCTCTCCTGGTGCGTGATGTTGTGACAGGTTTGCGTATGGGTGTGGAAAAAGAAGCGAAAATGGCCAAAGCCATTCAGAAACTCAATCGCGTTATTCACCGGAGCACATTGTCGACCAGATTTGTTTCGCTGTTTTATGGAGTAATCGAAAGCAACGGGAACATCTATTATGTTAATGCCGGACATCCGCCGCCACTTTTGGTCTGTGGATCGCAGATTAATCAACTCAAGGCAACCGGGACGATTCTCGGCGCAGTACCTGAAATTTCGTTACATCGAGCTTCCGCGTGTTTCGATCCTGGTGCTGTTTTGATAATGTATAGCGACGGACTGCTTGAACGGTTCAACAGTGTTGACGAACAATTCGGACTCTCTCGCCTGGAAAGATTGGTTGTTGAGCACCAACAGAAGAGCGTCCAAAAGATTTTGGAGCTGATTCACGAAACTGTTTTTGCTTATGGTAAACGAGCCAGGTGGCAGGATGATGTTACTGTTGTGATTGTAAAAAAATTGATATCGTGATTTTGCGTCCCTGAGGTTTGACTATGGAGTGTGCGACAGGCTGGTCTGCCGTTGACCTCAAGCACAGTATTGCAGGGTATGCAAATCAAAAGGATGATTTTTCCTTGAACAAAGCAGGATCGCTCGCAACTCTTGCCGAAGGTAGAATTAAGATATTTCGGGACGAGCGTTCTGGTGCCTAAACTGCGAGTGTCATTCGGTTATTAACACGCAGTGTGGGATAGGGGCTAGCAGTTGCTGCTCCAGTACCTATTCGTAAATATTAATTAAACAAGGAGTTCATTATGATTTTCATTTTAGCAATAATCATTGCCTTCGTTGCCCTTTTTGTGTGGCTAAACGCTGCAAAGAAGGTTCGACAAAACGATACCACATTTCGGTCAGTTCGTACTGCGAGCCTTCTCGCCATGGGTGTGGCTGGAATTCTTGCGCTGACCCAGTTTTTCACGCAGGTTCCTGCGGGACACGTTGGCGTGGTCGATTTATTCGGCATTGTGTCGAAGAAGACTCTTCCGGCTGGCATCAATTTGGTGAATCCGCTTGCGCGCGTCATCAAATTCTCCATCCAGACCAAAGAACATAAGGAAACAATGGAAGTGCTCTCACGCGAAGGACTCACCATTGGATTGGAGATAAGTGCACTCTACCGGCTCGACCCTGACTCTGCGGCTCGCGTCTACAAGACCGTTGCCGGCGGCGATTACGAAACCATCATCCTCATCCCGCAATTCCGCTCCATCAGCCGCGCCGTCACCGCAAGCTTCCAGGCCAGCGCACTCTATTCAACTGAACGGGACCGGCTTGGCATGGCAATTCAGGAAGAACTCGCCAGGATAGTTGCCCCTCGCGGAGTAATTATTGAAACGACGCCACTGCGTAATGTTGCGCTGCCAGTTCAACTTACCGAAGCGATTGAGCAAAAGCAGAAAGCGGATCAGGAAAGCCAGCGGATGGAATTCATCCTGACGAAAGAAAAACAGGAAGCTGACCGGAAACGGATCGAAGCAAAAGGTATCGCCGACTTCCAGACTATAGTCGCCGCTGGCATCAGCGAACAATTGCTGCGCTGGAAAGGAATTGAAGCAACCGAAAAACTTGCCAGTTCACCCAATACCAAGGTGATCATCGTTGGCGCCGGGAAAGACGGTTTGCCGATCATTCTGGATACGAAGTAATATGAGCCTTTGTTGGGGACTGACTAATTAAATCCCTGTACAGATGGAGAATATAACTATTCAAACTAAATCTGTATTGAGAAAGAATGTACTCGTATTACAAAGGAGATATTTCAATATGCAGAATAATCATTATCAAAGAAAACAACAACGGGGCAGATCGCCTCCCTGTCACGAAATAGAGTAGCGATTGGACGATCAAGTGAGTGAGCTTTTGATATTTGAATAGATATTAGAAGGCTTGCTGCAAAATTTTGAACTTATAAATGGAGGAGTGAAAAATGGGAGCTTTAATTATAAGCCTTTTAAGCGGTGCTGTTGGCGGCAACATCGTTGGCGGGCTGTTTAAAAATCTTAGTCTTGGAACGTTATGGAATTCAATCGTCGGTATATTAGGCGGTGGCATTGGTGGTCAGTTGTTGGGAGCTTTAGGCGTGTTTGGCGGCGACGGAAGTTCGGCACTGAATATTGGTAATATTATTGGGCATATCCTCTCATCCGGGGTCGGAGGTGGCGTCCTCCTTGCGATTGTAGCTTTCGTAAAGAAGCTAATGGCAAAATGAGCTGAGATATTTATGGCATCAGGGTATGAATTGATTCTAACCAGCAAGAATTCATTATGCTGGAAAACAGTGCAATAGGATAAAAATGGATACTTGCAGCCTGGCATCTGAAAAGCATGAAAGAGCGATTTCAGCCGACACAAGGGTCGAACTGATCTTAAGGAGGATTGTAAAACCGTGAATTTGAACGTGTTTTCTATCCGTATCTTGCATCATACCTTGTGCGGCTGAAGCGCTATGGGTAGTGCATAACGAGTATGAAAAAGAGAGATCTAATGTGGCAAAAGGTTACTATCCCGTAAGGTGGTTTAATGTTCAAAATAATGTGAAAAATAAATGAAAAAAATCAAACGAAAAATGAGTGAGTGATCCCTATCCTGGATATTAATTTTTACTGATAGATGGTCTGATCGTTCAAAAAAAGAGATTAAGAAATATAAGTGGCTTTATTAATTAATTGGTTACTTCAACTAAACATTTTATAAGGAGTCAGAATTATGAAGACCAAAATTTTTACTCTATTCGTGTGTGTGTTTTTACTTGCTTTCTTTACTAATGCAGCACTCGCTCAAGAAAAACAAAAAGAAAATGAAAGAGCTGTTACAGGAAAGATGCGAGGGCAACAAAAGATGGAGCACAGCAGCATGGTCTACTTGCAAAAAATGGGCGGAGCTATGGATTCCTGCACGACCAAATGTGACAAGATGATAGAGCATATTCAGCAAATGGATGCTCTGGGCATGGTGGGGGGACAAACGGGCATGGATACCATGATGGGCACAGCGCAAAGCCTTAAAGGCATGGCAGACCAGATGAAAATGATAAACCAGCATCAATGATGGTTCAGACCACCAGGAATCTGAATCAGATGACAGACCTGACTCAGAAGATGATGGAAGCGATGCAGAAGCAGCCGGCTGAAAAATAGTCAAGCTATGGAATTTTTGCTTGCTGACGTTGTCAGTATTATACTCGCTACGGGTAAGAATTTCATTGTTGGTGCCATTCCTGCGTATGCAGAAATCTCTTTAATAACAGACAGTTAGGAGATGTCTGTATTCACAGACATGACATGAAAAACTAAACCGTAGCGAGTATAGTTTGTTTAAAAGTATTACCCAAAGTCATACGAGGCAGGAAATGCTCACGAATTCAGGAAGTCGCCAGATTCAAATATCCAAACCGAGCTGGTATCAAGCCATATCGAGGTATGGGCAACCAGGTCTCCGCAGAGCAATCTGGCAACTTCTCAACACTTTTATTCCCTATTTGGCGCTATGGGGGTCTTGATGATCCTTATGGTCAAACAGGGATATTCCATTGGATTATCCTGGCGTTAGCTCTGACGGCAGCCGCTCTGCTGGTTCGCATTTTCATCTTTTTCCATGATTGCTGTCATGGTTACTTTTGGCAAGCCTGACGATTGGATTTCGGGAGTACCTGATGATTCAGTTGCCCATTATACTCATTGCCGGAGTCTTCGGCATCTGGTTATTTTATGTCCAGCACCAATTTGAGGGAGTGTATTGGGCGCGTCATGATGTGTGGGAACAGATGCGGGCAGCGTTGGAGGGTAGCTCGTATTACAAGTTACCCAGCGTGTTGCAAGGGATAGGTATTTACATGAAAAAATATGGCAAAAAACAAAAGAACTTGACCGCAAATAAATTATTGGATATTGAGTCCAAAGATAGATTGTCCTCAGAAATAATTGATGAGCTTTCAAACAAACCTCAACTTTTAGACATATACCTGAAGTCTTCTATCGAAAACACTTTCTCCGAGCTATTATTTCGGCTTACTTATGAAAAATACAGTGAAAAGAAAGCAAATAGATTATGGGATGCAATACTTGAACATAGAAACGAACTCAATAAAAAGCTAGAACGCGATGTTGGAATTCTTACTGCTACATTAGATTATCTGACAAACATCACTGGTGAGATATCATGTCCTAAAATTATTCACGACCAAAGAATTGAGGAAGCGGCAAAGGTAGCAACTACAGACGCATTGACCGGTTTATACTCAAGAGTTATCTTTGACTTTTCAATTGAACAAGAAATTATTAAAGCCATCCGTTATGATAAAGCATTATCGTTGATGTTAATTGACATTGATGACTTTAAAAAAGTGAATGATACTTATGGCCATCAAGATGGAGATGCTGTGCTGAGAAAATTAGTTAAACTAATAAAGAAAATTTTAAGAAAATCTGACTTAGTGGCAAGATACGGAGGCGAAGAATTTGCTGTTATTATGCCAGAAACCTCTATCAAAAGAGCTGTTACGGTAGCGGAAAGGATCAGAAAGAATGTTGCTAACATTCTTAAATGTAAAGAGTTGAATATTACCATAAGCATTGGAATAGGTACATTGTCTGAAAAAATAAATTCTGTTTATGATCTAATAAGGATCGCAGATGAGGCTTTATATAGAGCTAAACGAGACGGCAAAAATAAAGTTGTAA
>SMTZ1_10008493_pt1 | contig 10605 bp, 9 predicted proteins | sample DeeMarSWOR136_30_FD_25667 | JGI IMG/M metagenome (IMG submission 25667) | reverse complement strand
AAACGAGCCATTTCTTACATCATATCAAACCCAAGACCCTTACGTTCGCCAAGACCTTGACGAACGCCTCTACACAATTCTGGGAACATTCTCTCGAATTGGTTTCCAAGCAGACCGCTTTGACAAAATATCTGATTTCACTCAAACGGCAGCTGTTGTTCCAGTGAGCGCTAAAACAGGAGAGGGCACACCCGAGCTTCTAGCAGTTCTAATCGGTTTAACTCAACAATTCTTGCGAACTCGACTGAAAGTTACGAAAGGTCCAGCAAAAGGCACAGTCCTAGAAGTCAAGGAGGAACCTGGGCTTGGAATCACCATTAACGCTGTTATCTATGACGGCGTGCTCAGAAAAGGAGACATCATTGTTGTTGGAGGGAAAGAAAAGCCTCTCGTAACTAGAGTGCGCGCAGCACTTCTGCCTAAGCCGCTTGACGAAATCAGAGATCCCAGAGACAGGTTCTCTTCAGTAGATACGGTTTCAGCTGCGACTGGAATAAAAATAGCCGCGCCGGATCTTGAAGATGCTCTAGCTGGCGCACCATTATATGTAGTTCCATCCGAAAACCAACTTGAAAAATATGTCAAAGTTGTTTCTGAAGAGATAGAAAAAATCAGAATTACTACCGATATAGAGGGCATTGTGCTAAAAACTGACACGTTAGGTTCTCTTGAGGCAATTGCTGACAGCTTGGGGCGAAGCAATGTTCCAATACGATTGGCAGACGTTGGCGATGTTTCTAAACGAGATGTTATGGAGGCAGCTGTGGTTAAGGAACACGAACCACTTCACGGAGTTATCATAGCCTTTAACGTAAAGACACTACCAGACGCGGAAGAAGAAGCAAGAAATCGAAGAGTTCCGATATTCCAGCATAACATTATTTATCATTTGATCGACGATTACACTAAATGGGCGAGAAGCAAGAGAGAAGCACGTCTTCAACAAGAATTCGACAGATTGATCAAGCCTGGCAAAATAAAACTTCTTCCCGGCCACGTGTTTAGGAGAGCCAAACCCGCTATAGTAGGAATCGAGGTTTTAGCTGGACAGATCAAACCGAAATATACGCTTGCCAAAGAAGACGGAAGTAATGTCGGCGAAATAATTCAAATTCAAGATCGTGGACAAGCCGTCTCAGAAGCAAAAGCTGGGATGCAAGTAGCTATCTCACTAGATAAACCCATTGTGGGAAGACACATCTACGAGAAAGATATACTTTACGTCAAAGTTCCGGAAGAACACGCGAAAACGTTGCTAACAAAGTTCCAAGATCGGTTACCCCCAGAAGGACTTAGGGTTCTGAACGAGTTTGTCGACGTGATGAGACGCAAATCCCCTTTTTGGGCGGTCTAAGCGTGTAATGAAGTGAACAAACTTTGTCTAGGCAATTTCTCGAGCAACAGTTAATATCTTGACGTAGTCAGCAGTGTCAGCACAGCTGTCTGCTACTTCCTCTATGGACTCCAATAAATCTTTAAGTATCATTAATGTAGCAGGATTGACATCTTTACCGTGTTTAAGAAGTAAACTTTTAGTTACTAAATATTCGTCGTCAACTTTTTTCTCTATTTGGTCAACCTTTTGTGAAAGAGCTCTGGCTTCATGCGGAGCACTTCCCAATTTCTCAAGGCTTTTTCGTAAGGTAGAGGCGCAGTCCACTAGGTTGCCTGCCATGTTAACATACATATCCCAAACCTCTTCAGGCACCTCAGTCTCAATTAGGACCAAAACGCTCCTCGAAGAATCCTTCACATGATCTGCCATCACATCAAGCCTCTTGACTAGATGCATTATATCTTCCCGATCATTAGAGGGCAAGCTTCCCCTCGTTAACTCCTCAAAAACTGATCTTCTAAGGTTGTCAATTTCCTCCTCTATAGGAAAGAGCCGTTCTACGCACTTCTTCGCTTTCTCTTTGTTTCTCTTCGAGGCTGCAATGATAGATTTCTCAAGTTCATTAACAGTGTCGATAGCAAGTGTCATCTGCCGATATGCAAGATCCAAAACCTTAGACTTACGGCGATTCACAAACCATTGTTCCACCTAATCTGCCTCCTCAAAGAAACACCTATATGTAAAGCTAGGACGCCTTAAAAAACATCTTATTGTTACCATTAGAAAGGGGATAAAAAACACTTATACACGCTATTTTTCAGAATCTGAATGCCGACAAAAATGTTAGCGTAGGCGGAAACTAAGTGATTTAACGTTCATAGAGTTTATTAAGTCTTGTGACACACTATTCTCGTGAATGTACATTCGTCTCTGGCAAACGCATCCGTAAAAAGAATTAGATCGGCGAGGGTGAACGCTAAATGGAACATGAAGCAAAGGCCGTGAAAGGAAAAAAGCCTTCTATGTTTCGAGAAGTTTATCCCATAAATGAGCCCTATGCCTACGCTGCAGTTGTAAGGCAGCCCAATACGCAGAAGATGTTGTACGAAGTAATTGAGCCTACGCTTCTTGAAGAAGAGGAGGCCCAGCTCAAAGAGGTTAAAACTCTTCTGATGGAGGAGATAAATGTAAATTTTAAAGACCTTGAAACGAGAGAAAAGGCTGAGGAGTATCTGAAAAACAAAGTTCGAGAAGTCATAAAGGGCTATCATTTAAAGATTGCTGAGGAAGCTATCGACAAGTTCATCTACTACATCGTACGTGACTTCATTGGCTACGGAAAAATCGACCCTTTCATGAAAGATCATCTGATCGAAGACATTTCCGGCGACGGCGTCAACATTCCCATATACATTTGGCACAGAGAATACGAATCTCTACCTACAAACATCATATACAAGGACGTTAACGAACTAAATTCGTTTATAATCCGGCTAGCTTATCTCGCCAAAAAAAATGTCTCTATCGCAAGTCCAATGCTTGATGCCTCCTTGCCAGATGGAAGTCGTATCCAACTCACTTATGGAACTGAAGTCACCAGAAGAGGTTCAACATTTACGATTCGTCGGTTTCGCGCGGATCCACTCACCATTTCAGACCTGATTTCCTTCAACACTCTTTCGTTGGATCTGGCCGCCTATTTCTGGTATGCCATTGAAAATCGAGCGTCCGTTCTCGTAGCAGGGGGAGTGGCGTCAGGGAAGACGACTACGCTCAACTGTCTATCGATGTTCATAAAACCTGAATTAAAAATTGTGAGCGTAGAGGACACCGCTGAGCTTAATCTGCCTCATGAAAATTGGATTCCATCCATTGTGCGACCTGGGTTTTTACACGAGCAAAAAGCGACGGGAGCCATTACACTGTTTGACCTTTTGAAGGCGGCAGTGCGACAGAGACCTGACTATATCATTGTAGGTGAAGTCCGTGGCGAAGAGGCTTACACTCTTTTTCAGGCGATGGCCACTGGGCATTTGGGCATGAGTACTGTTCATGCCGAATCTGTAGACGCTGTTATTCACCGTTTGGAGTCTGAGCCAATGAGTGTTCCACGGCCCCTCCTCTCTATGATTGACGTGGTGATGATTCAGTTGCGGACTGAGATCGAAGGGAAACCCGCTAGAAGAGCTCTTGCCGTGATCGAGATGGTGGCCCTGGATCCGAAGACAAAGGAGTTTCTAACAAATGACGTGTATCGATGGGATGCGAAGCACGATGTTTTCTCATATTCCGGGAGAAGCTACATTTTGGAGAGAAACATGAAAAAACTCGGGCTTGATTCCAAGGAAATTCAAGAGGAACTCCATCGAAGAAAAATGGTGTTAGAATGGATGGTGAGAAATAAGATTCGGAGATACGCTGATGTTGCTGCCGTAATTCGAGAATATTACGCTGATCCTGTCCGCATTTATCGAAAAGCAAGGATGGAAACGCATTGAGTTTAAGCGAGACCAGAAAGAGCCTTAAGAAGGCATGCATGCTTGCTTATCGATTCGTTGGGGAAAAAACCGATCGATTCTTGCCTCTGTTTAGAGACATGGACAAAAACTTACGAAAATCAGGAATGAGAATCAGCTTCAGGGCATACGTTAGCTTCACTATTCTTATGACTTTGCTGGTTTCCATTTCCTTTCTTACAACATTTTCCTTCATCTTCCTTTCACTTCTTCATTGGCCCCCAACTTCTTCACTTCTCTTTGGGATGGGAGTAAGCTTGTTCGCGGGAGCCTCAACGATCATCGGTTTCTACGTCTATCCCATTTATCGCACAGACAGTTTGAAAAGAAACTTAGAGGATGGGCTCCCGTTCACCACAGGTTACATGGCGATACTAGCCGGTGCAGGAGTGCCTCCTGATCGTATATTCCGTTCTTTGGCTCGAGTTGACGCCTCGCTGACGGTTTCAAATGAAGCGAAAACCGTTATACGAGATGTGGAACTCTTCGGCTTTGACATTTTTTCGGCTTTAGAATCTGCCTCTAATCAAACACCCTCTATAAAGTTTAGAGAGCTGCTTGAAGGTTTCATCGCTACTATTCGCTCTGGAGGAAGCTTAGCGAAGTATCTTATAGCTCGATCGCGTCAATACATGAAAATGAAACGAGTTGCTATGCGTCGATTCTCTGATAACCTTGGAATTTTGGCGGAGTTTTACGTTACTCTGTGTGTCGCAGGCCCCCTCATTTTCGTCGTGATGCTTGCGGTAATGGGGATGTTAGGTGGAGGAGACCAAGGATTACTCAATCCTCGTTTGTTGCTATATCTTTTGACATACCTCGGCATACCGGCTGGATCAGCCGTATTTTTGATAATTCTAGATGTCGTTTCACCAAGGCGGTGAACATGCCTAGAATTAAAAAGTGGGAGAAGAAAATCGCTTGGATTGCATCCAGTATTTTAGGTGGAGCCATAATCATAACTGCATACATAACACTTCGGAATAGCCCACTCTTTGACGAATACATATTGCTGGCAATGGTTGTCACAATTTTTCCTCCGGCGATGTTAGATTATATTGATTATCGTTGGAGGAGATCCATAGATGAACACCTGCCTGACCTTTTCCGAAGCATTGTTCAGGCTCAACAAACCGGGATGCCCCTGCCGCAAGCATTGGAAGAAGCTTCCAAAAGAAGCTATGGGCCTTTAACTAAGGAGTTGAAGAAGATGGTGGCTCATATGTCTTGGGGAATGTCATTTGAGCAAACGTTTGAATCTCTCGGTAAGCGTGTTGACACCGTGTTGATGCGACGAACAGTTCCATTAGTTGTGGAGGCCAGTCGGTCAGGGGGACGAATTGAAAAAGTCTTTGATCCAATGGGCAAATTTATCCAGTCAACTTTGATGTTGGACAAAGAATGCAGAGCTCAAACGAGGCCCTATGTCGCAATCGTTTACGTTGCTTTCTACGTCTTTCTATTCACCGTGGTCCTGCTCTTCAAAAGCTTATTTTTCCAAGTTGCAGAACTCCCAATTTCAGGGTCAACCCTCTTGACGCCAGAGGCTACTCTAAGAATGTTCTTTCACATGAGCGTGATTCAAGCTTTCTTCAGCGGTCTCACAGCTGGAAAGATGGGTGAAGGGACTGTTAGTGCTGGTCTAAAACACTGCGTCATCCTTCTGACGTCGGGGTATCTGATCTTCAAACTCATCTTGTAGCGGTGAAAAAAAATGAAAAAGACATTATTGAACAAAAGGGCAATCAGCTCTGTTTTAAGTAGTCTATTGCTGATGGTTATCGCAGTTGCGGCTATGTCAATTGCAACAGCCGCCACGTATTTCATCACCGAAAATCTTCGCGAAAATATGAGTGAACGGTTTATCACAGAGGATGTGTGGTTTAAGACAGGAGAGATTGCGGTCTATCTTCGCAATGTGGGTAAGACATCAATCAGAGTATCCGCCATCTATGTGAATTACACATCACGGTTGTTTACGCCGCTTGAGTTTAAGTTGGAAGTAGGCGAACGTGGATGGTTGAATGCTACCTACGACTGGGATTTAGGCAGTACGTATCACATTAACATTGTAACTAGCAGGGGGACAAAGCTTGCCGATTATTATAGATCTCCTCAGGTTTAGACGCAATTTCCGAAGTCTGAGCAACATAATAATTGTTGTGTTAGGCCTTGTACTGTCGTCATTATGCATCAAACATTTTTTGCTAAGTTATGAAACGAATCGATTAGACTTGAGAGAATTGAGGAGAACACTTCCGTCTACTTTGGAAGTCAGAACCTAGCTTCAACTAAAACCGTTCTAACTGATCAATGCCTTCAAAGCCTTTAGCACGCCCTTCTGATCTTTAGCTTCAATCAACTTAATCTTATAAAGGGTAGTCAGCTTTTTCCCACTTTCACACATTTTCGGAACTGCGATCAAACATGCTCTATAGGGATTGACATCAAAAACTTTAGCGAACATTGCAATTACGGGTTGCTCAGAAACCTCACCATCAGTTGTCGCTGCCAGGTCGACCACGGTTATGTTTCGAGGGTCGTCCCCATGAGAAGCCCTGATGTCAAACATGTGGCTCGCACCAGATTTTCCCTTCAGGAAGCCGGGGCTTTCTACTTCAAATCCACGACCCTGCAAAAACTCTCGTATGGGGGCAATGAGAAACAAACCAAGTCCCGTTTCCTGCATTATGTTCTGATTTAGGGTGTAAGAATATGCGTCTTTGTAAATGGATTCTTCAAACCTGAAGATTTGATGGCATTCACGACAGAAATGAGTCGGGACCGGAATGTCAAAGCTCTTGCCACACTCGTTACAGGTGCACCACACACCTGCTTTTCTATAGTCCACATCAGGTTTGGTCAATTCTTTGTGGCATCTTGGACACATTAGCTTTCCCTTTATTTGAAAGTGCTCTTCAGTATCGATGTATCCGCATGGAACATGTTCGATTAACGAACTTTTCCTAATGTCAAACGAGCTGCAGTGAGGGCAGCAGTAATGAACCGAGACGTTGGCTGAATTACAATGCGGACAATAAACAATCTTGTCGTAGAGTTTTCTTTTCAGAATGCCTACTTCAAAAAGGCGCCTCAAAAACTCCTCCGTGATACAGGCTTCACCTACAATCGCTTCAACAACTGGATACTTGTACCCATACTTGGGATCATGAGCCGGTTTTAATTCACTAAGCTCCCCGCTTACGAACTTGCTGAGAAGCAATTGGACGCGGTGATCCTTGTATACCTCAGCCCGCTCAGCTTTTGAAGTTTCAGACATTCTCTCTCCAACCAAACAATGAACAGACCTTGTTGGCAATTTTATATTCAAACGCTGATAGTCTATTGCCTAGTGTTCGTTTAAAACTTTCTTTATCCAGTTCTTGCAATTTGGCTTGATGGGGCTTCAAACCTTCAATTGCCCTTCAAGAAAGATTTCGAAACATTATAATCACATCGTAATATTTAAGATACTGTCTTCCTTATAATTTTGTGGATATGTGCACTGGAGACCTTTCAAGTGGAGCGACAAGGATTGAAACAGATTCAAGTAAGCACAGTAGGCGTGACAAAAATTAAGGGATCTGTAGATTTTTCTTGCCCTGACTGTGAAGTCACGATTTCTCTCGAAGATGAAACCGAAAGCGTTCACAGCGCCCTAGAAACTAATGTTGAAATGTATCTTTACATTGGGAGGCGATGATCGCATGGTGAATGCTGCTTTGACAACACCTCTTTACATATCCAGCATATGGGTGTTGCTGATTACTTATCAGATGTTTACCAGCGTAGCTGTTGTCAGTGTTGTCCAATTTATGGGTCCATTTTTTCCGTCAATTCAAGAATTTTTGATGCCTCGCATAGATCGCATTGAATTCGTATACTCTTTTGCTTGGATTTGGGTGATGACTTCTCTCATTCCATCACTTATCTTGAAAAGAAAGAGTGCGCTTGTACAATTTGTTGTGGTCTTGATACTGACTTTTTTAGCGGTCGAATTTCAGAGTGTCCTACTTTTTGCGTTTGGAAGTGAGTTTGTAGAACAGATTTTTGGAGTGGCTGCTTGGCTTGGAAATCCATGGTTGGCTACGTTGTACCTGTTGTCACCTTTCCTCGTTATACTTTCTGTAGACTTCTATGGGAGGAGAAAGAAGAAGTTAGAGAAGTCCGAACTGTTAAATCAAACATCTGAGTCTCAGTAAAAACGTCTTGTGTATATTTGTTACATTATTTTTGTTTGTGAATAAATCTTTGTGAAGGTCCTTAATGGCAGTGGTCTAGTCGGAGCGCTCTGCCTGTTTGTGTTTTGGGTTCTGTTTTTTGAACTAAAGTTGGAGTGGGCTTTGTTGGCAAGCACAAAAACGTGAAGCATAAGGCGACAAAACTGGATCATTGTATCTGAAGAATTCTCAAATCTTTGACTATCGATGGCCAAAGAATGCGGTTAACTTCTCTTTCACATTGTCAACTCGAACAAAGCCGAAGCGTTCAAACTGAATAATGTCATCAGGGCGTAAACTCTCACAGGAATTTTCAGCAAGGCCTTTAACTACAGAAGCATCTGGCATCACAACTTCGCATGGAATACCAGTATCGTGTGGGAGCCAATGAATCAAGGTAGCACCAACTTTTTTCGCTTCTTCATGAGATTCGCTATGAAAAACCGCCTTAACACCATGCTTTGTAGCTTTTTCAACCTGAAAGTTAAACAATCCCATAAAACGTATTCTTCCATTTTTCTCCATAAGTTTCAGATCTTCGCCAGAAACCCAGAAGGATACTCTACCCTCTTTTGGTCTTATCTCAAAGCGACGAAAGCCTTTTTTCGCATTATCTGGATGCATAGGAATCCTAGCGGTGAATGCGTGTGGAACCTTTGTTACCATCAGTTTTTTCTGGTCACACACAAAAAAGTACCGGTTTGCGACAGGATCAATTATCTTCCGATTGTAAGCATAGAGGTTCTCCCAGCTCAGTGTAACATCAGCGGTCTTAGGGCCAACATCAATTATCAGCCGCCTTATCGCCTCAGCCGTTATCCCCCTCCTCCTCAAAGCGGCAAACGTGGCAAGCCTCGGGTCATCCCAACTCTTGAAAAGACCACTCCTAAGTCCCTGTACAATCACGGATTTGCTGAGAGAAGCTCCAGTTATTTTAAGTCTGCCATAATGAATGGCCTCGGGATACTTCCATCCAAAGTGTCGATACATATACTCCTGCCGTGTCTGATTAGTTAGGTGCTCCTTTCCTCGTATGATGTGAGTTACGCCCATCAGATGATCATCGACACCGCAGGCAAAGTTGTAGAGAGGCCAGACACGGTATTTGCTGCCCACCCTTGGATGGCTATGCTTCTTTGTATCGATGATTCTTAACGCCGGCCAGTCTCGAACTGCAGGATTCGAGTGATCTAAATCAGTTTTGATTCTCACAACAGCTTTCCCTTCGCTATAGGTTCCGTCTAGCATATGTTTCCAGCGTGCAAGGTTTTCTTTCGGTGTTAGGTTTCTGCATGGACACGACTGCTTTGTCATCACTTTTTCTCGAAACTCTTCGCGCTTGCAGGTGCAGACATAAGCATTGTCGTCCCTGAGGATTTTCTCTGCATGTTCATAATATATCGGGAGTCTGTCGCTTTGGATGAATTCGGCATTCCATTTACATCCAAGCCACATTATGTCCTTTCTTATGAGATCATAGAATTGCAGGGCAGATTTTTTTAGTCTTGAATCTGTATCTTCAAAACGGAGGTAGAACAAGCCGTTATACATCTTTGCATATTCGTGGCAGAGAATTATGGCTCTGGCCGACCCTAAGTGTAAAAGGCAGTCTGGATTTGGTGCAAAACGGGTGACAACTCGCTTGTAGTTTTCAACGTTTGACAGCGGGGGGAGGATCTTCTCGACCTCCACTTTTTCCTTGACCAAAGCCTCCGGCCACTTTTCCTCAACCATCCTCCTCTGCTCATCTGGAGAAAGCTTGTTAACCTCTCGGACAACCTCAGCAACGGTGTAGGTCACCTCCTTTACCATCGTTTTAAGATGCGGGTCCTCTGCGAGTAATTTGCCGAGAGCAGGCCCTGTTTGAGCTTTTCCTCCGTAGTTAAGCGCATTCAAAAGCGCAATCTTCCGAATGACTTCCCTAAGTTTCGCATTTGAAGTCAAATTTGCCACTTAATTTTCCATACCTAATCAGATTTTTCTTTCAACGAGATACCTAGCGAATGCCTTCAACTCTTCCTTGGCATTTGATGGTAGTAGAAACTCGTTGATTTCCTTCCAGCTTTCCTTCGTCATGTTTCGTGCATACTTTCTTGCATATTCTATTGAGCCATATTTTCTTATTCTATTGAGCCATATTTTCTCATGATATCGATCGCTTCGTTTCTTATTTTTTGGTCGGTTGTGTGCATGTTGAGAATTTCTATCAACCTCTCTTTGTCTCCAGCCTCCGCTTTTTTCAGTGCGTGAATCACCATTAAAGTTCGTTTTCCCTCCGTAATGTCTCGGCCGAGTCCACCCTTTCCTTCGGCAAATTTTTCGCTGATTAGGTCAAGGATATCGTCCTGTATCTGAAAGGCTACGGCGAGTGCCTCTGCGAATTTTCCTATTTTTTCAATCAAATCGTTATCAGCATCTGCCAGTACGGCTGCCATCTTCGCTGACATTCTTGCTAATGTTCCAGTCTTGTATATGCACATCTGGAGATACTGGTTTTCTGTGATTTCGTCGGCGTTCACTAATCCTCTGTGCC
>SMTZ1_10024058_pt1 | contig 10606 bp, 7 predicted proteins | sample DeeMarSWOR136_30_FD_25667 | JGI IMG/M metagenome (IMG submission 25667) | reverse complement strand
GGCGAACCATAGATGGCTGAAAGATTCTCTCCGCAATTTTTCCTCACCCGTGACAGCAAATGAATAATCCTGAGGCAGGCTGACTCCAGCCAGCGCCTTTTCCACGCGGGCTACGATTTTATCAAAGGCCTCTTCACCACTGAGCTGGGCCGTCACCTCGGCCGTCCGGACCTGGTTGTTTCTCAGTATTTCCCTGGGCGACACCGAACGCCTCAAGACCGCCACATCGTCCAGCCTCAGCTTCTGTCCTCCGGACGAGTCCAACAGAAGCCCCTCCAGCTCCTTGAGTGTTGGTTCGGGCGAGCGGAGCATGATGCTGATGTACTCGCCCTCGTCCTCATACTCACCCAAATCCTGTCCGGAAAGCAGGCGGCTCAGTTGAGCGCCGATGCTGTAGGGTGTGAGGCCATAAGAGGTGGCAGAGTTCCTGTCGATAACAACCTCCACTTCAGGCCGTCCCTCCTGAAAGCTCGTTTCCACAGCGGTCAATCCCTTCTGTTGATCCAAGATGGCCATCACCTGATCCGACAGGGACTTTAAGGTATCCATATTTTCTCCCCGTACTTCAACAACCAGGGGAGCCTCTGACGTCCCCAGGGTGACCTGAAGGGTTGTCTGAGCCCTCATGATCTGGGCTCTGAGGCCCGGGATATCGCTCAGCTGATTTTTGAGCCACTCCTGCAGAGAGTCCAGGTCTATGGATTTGGGTTTGACGCCGATCAAAAGCATGGCACTGTTCTCTCCGGCTAGGACTTCCGATTCCGTCAGAGCGGTCCCCACCGGCCCAACGCGGGAGAAGATGAACTGGAGGGATTCCCTATGGTTTTCCTGGAGCAATGCTTCCAGGCTGCGGACCGCAGATTCTGTTCGCTCCAGGTTTGATCCTTCCGGCAGAAGGAGGGAAACCTCTAGCTCGTTACGGTCCGCCTGGGGCAAAAATTCGCTTCCCATACGAGACGCCAAAAAGGCCGCCGAGACAACCAGGAGAAGAGCGAGGACAACCACCAACCATCTTTTTTTCAGCACGCCGGAGAGAAAGCGGCGGTAAAAGGGAAATTGAAGAGAGGTTCTCACCTGTCTTCCTTTGGGCGCCTTCAGGAACCTGGAGCTGAGCATGGGGATGACGGATAGGGCCACAAAAAGGGAAGACAGGAGGGCGAAGGCCACGGTCCAGGCCTGTTCCTTGAACAGTTCGCCGGCAATGCCCTTCAGATAGACTATGGGAAGAAAAACAATGATGGTCGTCAGGGTGGAGCTGGTGATCGCTCCCCCCACTTCTCCCGTTCCCCGCACAGCCGCCTCCTTGAGCCCCAATCCCTCCTCCAGATGGCGGAAGATGTTTTCCACCACCACGATGGCGTTATCCACCAGCATACCGGCTCCCAACGCCAGGCCTCCAAGGGTCATGATGTTCAAGGTCAGCTTGTTGAAGTACATCAGATTAAACGTGGCGATGATGGAGATGGGGATAGCGATGCTGATGACGGCGGTAACGCCTATCCTGCGGAGGAAAATGAATAAGATTAAAACGGCCAGAAAAATACCTATCAGCCCAGTCTGCTCGACTTCCCTGACCGCGGATTTGATGAAAGCTGCCTGATCCTGGATGATGTGCAGTTCATATCCGGGAAGAGACATCTGAAGGCTTTCCAGCTGGCTGCGAATATACTCAGAGGCCTGAGTGGTGTTGAACCGGGCTTCCTTGAAAATCTCGAGGGCGATGCAGCGGCGGCCGTTGTAATGAACGATGTTCTCCGGCTCGCTGATCACAAAGCCCACTTCTGCAACATCCCTTAAAGTGATTGGGATCCGGTCTGTTGTTTCTCCAGCCTCATCGGACTTGTAGGCGATAATCAGATTCTTCAGGTCTTCCAGTGATTCCAGCTCACCCACGCCGCGTATGGTATATTTCAAACCCATTTCGACGATGGACCCGCCGGAAATGCTCTGGTTGCTGGACTGAATTTCGGAGGCCACCTGGTCCAAGGTCAGGCCGTAAGCTTCCAAGGTGTAAGAATCCGTCCGGATCTCGATCTCTCTTTTTCGCTCCCCCACCAGCTCCACGGCTGCCACTCCGGGAAGCCTGACCAGGTCGTTGCGGATGTTGTTTTCCGCAGTCTGCCGCAGCCTGTCCAAATCATCCAGGTCCTCATGCCAGAGGACTGCTGTAACAATAGGTTGGGCATTGGGATCCAACTGGCTGACGCTGATTTCTTCCAGGTCCTTTCCCTGGGAAAAATCTGTGGCAGCCTTCTGGAGTTCAAGGTAGGCCTCGTCCATGTCCGTATTCCATTCATACTCGACAGTGATCAGAGCCCTTCCCACGCGGGATATGGAAGAGACTCCCGTTACTTTGCGGCCGCGGGCTGCCGTTGCTTCCAGAGGAGAAACAAACTGCTCCTCCATCTCCTCCGGAGGGCGCTCCTCTGCTTCCAGCGAGACATAGAGCCGCGGATTATTCAGACGAGGGAGGAGGTCCATCCCCAGCCTCTGGAAGGCGATGTAACCGAGGAGGCAGATGGCAAGGATAACCATGATGATTGTCGTGGGGTACTTGACTGAGAACTGCGCAAGTTTCCTCATTTTATCTTTTCTCCAGGTTTACTTAAAAATCAGAGGACATGTATTCATCGGATTTTGGTTATTCGAGGACCTTGACGCGGGACCGGTTTCTCAGGGTTTCAAAGCCTTCGATGATCAGGCTGTCATCCGGATTTAGCCCCTGAGTCACTTCCACACTATCCCTGGTTTCGATGCCCAATTCAAGCGTCCTTTCCAGGGCGATCCCCCTCTGGACGACGTAAACGGTTTTACGGCCCCGCCTGTCCAGGATGATGTCTTTGGGAATAACGACCACATCCGCCTTTTCCTGGACGACGATGTCGGCGCGCACGAACATTCCGGGTTTGAGAAGGAGATCCGGGTTGGAGGCTTCGATCTTGATCTTGAACATCCGGCTGGTGGGATCCAGCGCCGGTGAGATCTGAGTGACCTTTCCCTCAAGCTTCTGCTTTTCCTGGCTGTAGTTACTGACGACAACATTCTGGTTCTGCTGAATTCGGTCCATCTCCTTTCCGGGGAGGGTCAGCTCGGCATACAGGAGGGAGTAATCCATCAAAGTGGCCACTTCGGTGTTGGCCTCCACCCACTGACTGGAGGTGTAATGGGGAAGGTTCACGATGACTCCGCTGAAGGGAGCGCGAATCTCCAGTTTGGCAAGGGATATTTTGGCGTTTTCATAACTGTAGCGGGCGTCGATCAGGGCTTTTTCCGCATCTTTTACCTCCTTCAGGGTGATGCCGCCCTTTTCGTAGACACTCTGCTGCTTGGTGAATTCTCTCTCCGCAGACTCGAGGCTCAGTTTTTTCGAATCCATGGCGATCTGATTAACATACTCTGGATTGTCCAGGGAGAAGAGCAGGGTGTTGGCGGCCACAAAATCCCCCATGACAAAGGTTTTTCCTGTCCTGGGATTTCGCTGAAGCGTGTACCGCCCGGCCTGTTCCGTTTTAAGGATGGTCTCCTTAGCAGCATAGACCGTTCCTGTAGTCGTCACGAATTCCTGGATGAAGGATTTTTTCACTTGTATCACCCGGACGGGGATGGTAGTGTCGGCTTGCGCCGCCATCCGTTCCTGTTGGCAACCGGAAAGCACCACAAGCGAGATCAATAGTATAAAGAAAATAAATCCTGATTTGACTTCTTTCATCCTTTAATCCTCCTGTTCCGAAACATCTTTGATTTCGTCCAAGATGGACCGGTTGGCCTCAAAATCCCAGAGCGTCCTGATCTTCAGGTCAAGCAAGGCCAGTTTATTGTTGATCAAAGCCTGGACGAGGCTGAGCTTTTGTTGGGATAGCTGGAGCTGATAGAACTGCAAATCCTTGGACGAGAGATCGCCATTGCGGTAGCGCTCCAGGTTGATGGCGTAGGTGAGCTCTGCGTTTTTTATGCTTTTCTCCGCAATTTCTATCTGACGTTTCTGGTTCATCAAATTCCGGTAGGCTTCGCGGATCTCCATTTTTATGTTTTTTAGCTCTTCATCAGCCGAGAGCTTGACCGTCTCGATCTGGGCCCTGGTGGCGGCCAAGTGATGTTTCTTCTGTCCCCAGTCAAACAGGGGGATGTCTAGGGTAAGGGCAATCAGACGGTCGGTGTTGGGCGAGTCGTAGATGCCCGGGAACTGTGGATTGGTTCCGGTCAGCCCGAAGGAGAGATTGAGGGAGGCCTTGAACTCATTCTCGGCACCTGCCACGATGAGATCATGCATGGCTCTCTGAAGTTCGATGTCCATCTGCCGCAGTTCCATCCGGTTTTCCAGCCCGTGGTCGATGGCCTTTTCCAAATCCACTTCCACGATTGTTTTCTGAATGTCGGCGGAGACATCGATCATATCCTCCAGCTCTAGCCCCAGCAGGATTTTGAAGGCATCCAGACTGTTTTGATGCTGCATGCGCTTGTCTTCCAGCGAAGCCAGGCTGTTGTCCTTGGTGATGTCTGCCTGCTTTCCATGGCGTTTTTGTATTCCTCCTGGGAGATCTGGATGCTCATCCTGGAATAATAGAGGTTGAGAAACTGCTGAGTGACCTGTCTTTCGATCTGAAGTTTCTGGATGGCATAGGCCAGCTGTGCATTCTCAAGGGCAAACTCCAGCTCCTTGATCTGCATCTTTGTCCTGTTGTAGGTGAAGAGGGGTTGGCTGAGGCTAACGGTCAGACTGTTGGAGAAGGTGGACTCCTTCACTCCACCCGTGAAAGTACTGGACGACTCTTGCCAGTTGAACTGGTCGGTGACCCTCAACTCGGCGTCCGTCCATTTAATGGGCTGACGGATGGTGAAGGCGGTCGATGTTCTTGTCAGGTTTTGGGTGTTGTAGCTGGAGGTGAGTTCACTGAACACCCTGTTGCTGGAAGTGCGGTAGGGCGTTACACTCAAACTGAATTGGGACTTGAGCCCGGCCTGCTCAGCCCAAAGGTTTCGTCTGTTGATTTCCAGCTGAAGGGAGGCCTGGCGTATGGCCGGGCTATTCTGGAAGGCAATGTTGAGGGCCATCTCTAAAGTCAGTTCTTCACCGCCTGCCCTAACTCCTGCAATGGAGAAAAGGATGAGATATAAAACGGATACCAGCCCTCTCTTTTTCCTGAGAATGGAACCATTTGTCTGTTTTAAATCGTGACGGATTGATCTTTTCATGGATAACTCCATTTCTAAGTTTTCATTTCTGGCTTGTTCTAACCCACTTCACCGCATCGGCCGTGAGAAAAGCCCCCTTACCCTTGTCCGTCTGTTCGATCGTGTTCGTTCCAGCCGCCAACCGGAAGGTCCCCAGCAGGACCCAACCCTGAGACGAATCCTGGATGTCGAAGGCAATCTCTTCGGGTCCGTCCTCGTGGTGGACGATGAAGTGCTTTTCCTCCTGTGTGGGCCGACGCCTTTCGCCCCTGTCTCCGCCCCGTTGGCCTCCGCCCGGTCCCCGGCCCCCGCCGAAGCTCATGGTTTCGTTGTAAAAATAGATATCGTAGCTGCCGCTTTCCGGGAGATTAACCGTCCACGAAACCCTGTTGCTCCCCTCCCCGACCTTGATCATATGGCCGGTGCGAAGGACTTTGCCGTAAAAATCCTGTTGAATGACCGGGCTCCACCGGCCTGGAGGATTGGTGGGATTGTAGTCGAGATACTCTTTCTCGGCGCTTGAACGGTCGAAAAGCCGGCTGATGGCTGACCTGAGCCGGTTATCCCCGCCGCCGCCGGCCACAGCGAATCCTGGGTCCTCATTGTCGACGATATATTCTCCGGGAGTATCGAATTGGTCCTCTTCATAAGGGAAGGTCCGCTCCCCTTCGAAGAAAGTCTCCGCATCCTCTGTCCTCTGTCTCATCATGAACAGGTTCATGGCAGCGGGAATATTTCGGGAGATGGTTGTATCCACCGTAAGCACCATGGGCCGGCTGTCCAGGAGAACGCCGACTTCCTTGGTGGTGTTCGGCGGGATGAGGACAGTGCGTTCGATTTCGGAAGGCGCTCCTCCTCCGAATCCGCCCCTTCCTCCGCGCCCCGCCATCATACTGATCCTGACGACTCCCTCGGATTCAGAGATGTTGGTGATGGGAACCTGGACATGGGTACGCTGCTGCTCTCCGGACCGAACATTAAACATGCCGATAGCGCCGATAGTGAACGCCGGCACCTTTTTTTCCGCATACCAGGCTGCCATCACCGGTTCCAAGTCAAATTCCTTGTAGGCGTAAAGGAATCGAAGAAAATCTTCTTCCATAATAGTGCTGAACTTTTTCTCTTTGATAAAGGACAGGAGTCTTTCGTCGAAGTTCTCCTCCTGGATGCGGGATTCGATGATGGTCATCAGATTTTTCCCTTTAGCCAGGATGACATCGTTGAGTTGGTCATCGGCCAGGTTTTTATCCTCCAGAAGTTCAGTCAAGGAGCGGCCGTTCAGGAGCATATTGGTTTTTTCCTGGTCGGTCAAACCGCCGCTTCGGAAGAAGCGGAAGGTAGCGGCGGAGATCCTGTCCTGGAGCCAGGACTCCATGGCGGAGTGAAGGATGGGCCAGCGGTCGGAGGCCAGCGTGGAGGTGAAGGTGAAATAATTCGGTATCAGGTTATATTGTGTTTCCACGTCGGATTCGGTCACACTGGAAAGGGAAGTGTCACGAAAGCCTCCCATTTGAGGTTGGGAGCCCAGGAGGTTGCTGCGGACAAAGCGCGTGAACAAACTGTTTTGGATCTGGGCGGGTGTTATCTCCGCTCCTCGGCCCATAAATCGTCCTCTTCGCTGTATCCTGCGGTTCATGAAAGCGAAGTCCGCTCCTTGACACAGTGTTCCCATTTCCGGGAGAAAAGCCATTTGGGGCTGAGCTGTTTCGCCCGCCGCACTCCAGAGGCGCTTGTGGCTGAAAAATTGGATGGGCACCTCCACCAGCGCAAGTTGCTCGTAGGGGTAGTCCAAACCGAGAGTAACCTCAAATTCGTCTTTCAGCTGGGTGATAGTCTTGGGCAGGTCCTCGGTGATGGCATCGAGATACTGTGCGTAATAATCGTGTCCCCGAAGGGTGAAAAGCTTATACTCTACATCCTTGACCTTGAGACTCCTTTCTTCGAAGGGGCCGACTGTCAGGGATATCTGAGGCAGAGGTGTTATGGGACGGAAGAGGTAGATTTTCCTGCCGCTCGACTCCTTGATTTCCGGAAGGCCCTGAGACACGGCGGTGCGGCCCTCGGGCAGGCTGACTCTGAGCGTGTATTGAGAGAAATCTTGGGCCACAGCCCCGGGAAAGCGGTGGCTGAGAGGAATCCCCGCCCGGGGATACCAGCCGCTTTCCGGAGTGAGATGGATAAATTTTTCTGATAGGAAAATGTATTTTTTCGGCACGCGGAAAAGCCCCAGCTTTGACGGTTTGCGCAGGGCTTCACTGTCAATGTCCGGGTAGCAGTAGGCCTCTAGTGGCGTGCCTTCATAGTCTATATGGATAGCGATGCCGGCACCGGGAGCCAGAGGATCCGGGGGCTGTATGAGGAGGAGGTGCTCTTTCCTGGCATAATCAAGAGTCGAATTGCCGGCTGTGACGCGGCTGACCTGAAGCCCCGGATTCAGTGTTAGAAGAAAGGATTCGGCAGGCCTATCCTTTCTGTTTTTTAAAAGAATCTCGGAAGAGGCCGACAGGACACTGCCGGAAAATTCCACATCAAGGGAACAGGATTCCATACTCAGTGCGGGGACCTCGGCATATTTTTGGCTTTCCGCCAGAATATCACGGCGGAAGGAATCGATGTCCCTGTTGGATTGGATATGACTGAATATCAGGCCCAGGGCCGATAGGATAAGCAGGGCTGACAGTGCCCCGGACAGAGCCGTTGTCCACGGCGATTGCCGCAACCGTTTGGCCAGAAGCACCGTGCCAAAGACGAATCCCAGGCCCATAAGGACGAAGGGAACTCGCAACTGAAAAATCTGTGCGCTGTTGCCCAGCCCGATAAAATCGGAATACAACAGCGGCGTATGGAATCCGAATATGTCAGGGATAAAGTTGGCCTTATTTCCCAGGGCAACCAAACTGAGGGATGATATAGCCAGTCCCAGAAGAATGACGGCAGCCTGGCTGCGGATAACAACGGCCAAAACGAAGGAGAGGCCGATAAGGAATACCAGAGTAGGAAGGGTAAGCACCAGGAAGTAAAGAAGATAAGCCTGGATGCTTAAAGGCGTCTCCGATACGAAGAGATGGATCAGGGCCGTGATCACACCGACGAGTATATTCATCAGGACAAACAGCCCGATGACTCCGATAAATTTGCCCAGGATATAGCTGGTGTTGGAAAAGGACCGGGAGAAGATGACCTGGGTGGAATCCGTTCTTCTATCCCGTTTGAAGAATTCCGTGGCCATGAAAACCACGATAATGCCCTGGTAGATATTGAACAGCTTAAAGCTGAACAGCGGGATGGATCCCGAAAGGGACCGGAAGTAATAAGGGAAGGCAAAAGAGGGGGCCGCGATCCCGGCAGTCAGCAAGCCCAGGATTATGAGGCCCAGCAGGGCGAATATTCGGAATCCCCAGGATCTCAGAAGCACTTTGGCTTCATAAGCGGCGATTTTTAGACAGATCATTATGGATGTCATGGCTCTATCCTCATTCCTTATTTTCAAACACCCTAGACAGGCGTCCCGAAGCTGCCTTCTGCATGTAATGAATGTAGGCATCTTCCAGATTGGGTTCAGCCGGTTTCGCTTCCAGCGTGTCTGGATTTTCGGCCACGATCCGCAGCTCATATCCGCTTTCCGAGGGAACCGTGGAGATGACCGGGAATCGTTCCTTCCAGCTGTCCAGGTCTTCATAACCAGTGGATATGGTCCAGACCTTTCCCCGGGCACTGTCTACCAAGTCGGCCGGTGGACCGTCAAAGATGATGCGTCCCAGGTCCATGAGTGCTATGTTCTCACAGGTGGAGGAGATGTCACCCACGATATGAGTGGACAGAAGGATGATCCGGTCCTGGGCGGAGAGGTCGGATAAAAGGTTGCGGAACCGGACCCGCTCCTCCGGGTCAAGGCCGGCTGTAGGTTCGTCCACAACCAGCACCGGAGGGTCTCCGATCAGGGTTTGGGCGATGCCCAGCCTCCTTTTCATGCCGCCTGAGAGTTTCCCGGTCAGACGGTCCCGGGCTTCGAAAAGGCCCACGGTTTCCAGCAGCAGGTCGATCCTGTCTCGTCTCTGGTTCTTGGACAAGATGCCGTTGAGACAGGCGCTGTAATCCATGAACTCCCAGACCGTCAGCTTGGCAAAGACGGAAAAATCCTGGGGAAGATAGCCGATCTGCCGCCTGATCTCCTTGCGGTTCTTACGGATGTCCAGACCGTCTATCGTCACCTGGCCTGAGGTGGGCTTTAAAAGCGTGACCAGGATGCGCATCAGGGTGGTTTTTCCGGCGCCGTTGGGACCCAGCAGGCCGAACAATCCCTTTGGGATGTCCAGGTCGATGTCCTTGAGGGCCAGTTTGCCGCCGGGATAGCGTTTTGACAGTTGCGATACGGAAATTTGCATGTTTTTTCCTAGCGATTTTATTTAATTGCTCTATCCTTTAGACTCGGCTTTATGCTATTCCCTTGAAAAGTTTTCACTTATTAGACTAACTTAGGAAGCTATTTCTTCCAAAAAAAATGTATCCATGTGCGTTCATTGGCGATGCTGGATTGCGTTTCTTCAAAGATGCGCTTGCGGGTGGCTACGAGCCTTCACCCTGCTAATGATCCGAGTCTTTCTGACTGTGGAGGACACGGCGCGCGATTCCCCGGACCGATGCTAAGGGGGCAGGTCGATGAGCAGGTCTTCGTCACGCCCCCTGAATTGCGATTACTTCCTCAGCGATGCCTTGGTAAAAACATGCTCCGGGATGTCGGCATTCAGCTCGATGGATTCGAGGAAAAACTCCGTCCCTTTCCCGCTTTTGAGTTCATCCTTGAAGATAACATGGGTGGGTATCCACCGGTTTTGGATCCGGCTGACATCCACTACGGTAAAGGTCTTGAGAAGCTTCCCGCTTTTGGCAAAACGTTCTTCTTTCAGGGAAACAAACCTTTCTTTATCGACCCAGATCTTCCGTGAATGATAAGCAATATCGCCTCCCTTGGATGTCAATTCGAGCACCCAGCACGGACGTTCAAGGAAAACTTCTTCCGCAACTACTTTGGCTTCATAAAGTTTAGTCGCAGCATATGGCCTGAGATCATTATCGTCCGGTCAGTGGAAGGCATGTATATCCACAACTGGTCTTCGAGTTTGAGCATCTTGGTTCCCTTTTCTCGCGCAGGAGCCAGATATTCTGTGAACGATCTGTCCGTACCTTGAAGCCATGATCTGGACTTGATCGAACGGCTCCCCCTCCGTCCGTGGATAACCATCTCACTGGTCGAGACTTTGTTATCCGATCCGATGTTTTCATCCACACGTTCAAGGACCCAATCGCCCGAAGGCCATTCCTCTGTCATACCGCCAGCCATCAAAAGGACAAGCAGACACAATAGACCGAATATTTTTTTCATACTTCCAGCTCCTTCATCAATTGGGATGTCTGTCGTTTATAGATGCCGAGG
>SMTZ1_10037098_pt1 | contig 10607 bp, 9 predicted proteins | sample DeeMarSWOR136_30_FD_25667 | JGI IMG/M metagenome (IMG submission 25667) | reverse complement strand
CAAGCCCTCAGCCATGGAATCACATAACGCGCTGGGTTCTTGGCCTGAGGCAACTAGATGAAGACATCGCTTGGAATCTTTTTGAGGAAGTGGCGGTCCAGCACAGGAGTGGCACCCTGAGGTCTATATGCGTCATGCACCTGAAAAAGACGCCCGCTGGAGATTCAACTCACAGTCCGTCTCTGGAAATCACTGTGCAGGAGGACAAGGAAAACCTCAATGAGCAGTTTCGCCTCTATGACGCAGATCTTGTTATCTGCTGTGGTGCGGCAACAAGCGACATATTTCATTCTGTGATTACATTTGAACCGCCTCCGGTGTGGAAAACAACAAGGCGAGGAATTCGGTTCCACGAATATGGTCCCCAAAAATACGTCATCTCCTACTCATACCCAGAAGCCCGCGTCCAGGATTGTTTGCTTTATTATGGCCTCATGGTTGCGTTCTTCGGAAGTGGCTTGAAACACTTGACTTTTTAGTTGTTCTTGCCTAAGATATCCTGCATCTCTTCTTCTAACCTCGGGGCCAAACGCGCCGAAAAGATGCCTACCTATCCCCTGGCAGGGAGTCTGCCTTTCAGACCCCACACGCGATTTCTCTGCAGAATTTAGATCAACGACTCATTGGAGGCAGATGCCTATGGCAGTGCGGATTACAGGGCTTTACAGTACACTTCTCGGGTCCAGGCGAAAGCGAGGTGTGAAACGCTTGATTTTGCCGTTTTTGGTTCTGCTGCCGCTGGTGGGGGGTTGCGGGGGCAGAAAAGCGGTTATCTCCCAAACATCACAGCCCCCATCCCAGCAGGCACCCCACCTGCCACCGCAGTCTACGCCCCAGCAGATGCCGCAGCCGAGACCCCAGCAAAGGCCGGAGCCATCATCGGCAAAAACCAAACTGACCCGAATGGGCTATTCCATTCAGGTGGGCGCCTTCTCCGATCTTGGCAACGCCATCAGGCTCACCGAATCCCTGGAAGGTCAGGGGTTGAATGCCTATTATTTTCGCCACAATTCGGGTCTTTATAAAGTTCGCTTTGGTGATTATGCCACAAAAGATGCAGCGCTCGCCACGGCTGATCGTCTTAAGAAGGCTGACATTGTCCTTACGTACTACATCGTCGATCCTGGAGATTATGCGTTGGCGAGGGAAAGGGTTTATGGCAGGGAGTATTTCAGAGAGGAGATCGTGGAAACCGCAGAGAGTTTTATAGGTCTCCCTTACCGGTGGGGCGGCTCTTCTGCAGATACGGGCTTCGATTGCAGTGGGCTCACCATGGCCGTTTACCATTTAAATGGCCTCAACTTACCCCGTTCCTCATGGGCGCAGTACAAGGCGGGCGATCCGGTTCAGCGCAGTGCTCTGGACAAGGGCGATCTGGTCTTTTTCGCAACCTCCGGAGGCAAAAGAGTCTCTCATGTGGGTGTGTACGCAGGAGATAAGAGCTTTATCCACGCACCCGGAAAAGGGAAGAGGATACGGATGGACTCCCTTTCCAACCGGTATTATGCCGTCAGGTATGTGGGTGCAAGAACGTATCTGAAGTAGACGAAATGACTAAACTCAGAGAGCAACTCATCCAAATCCAGAAAAGCAACTACCGCAAGAACGTGAAGTTGGTCCGGGAAAGTCTGGGGTACAATCCGGGTGTTGCCACGTATAGGAAAGAGTATTTGCGCTATTTAAGAGATTATGAAGAAATTTCAAATAAAACGGATCTGATTGGGAAGGCTTCCGCAGCTGATGTGGTCTTTCACGGCGACTATCATACCCTGGCGCAGTCTCAACGCTCGGTTTTGCGAATCCTACGTGAGCTTCGGGGAAAAAGAGAAATAGTACTTTGCCTGGAGATGTTTCACGGGAGTGATCAGAAGCATGTGGACAGATTCATGTCCGGCGAATTATCCGAGAATTCTTTTCTGGACAAAATTGATTATGCCAAGAAGTGGCCATTTCATTGGAGTAACTGGGTCCCCATTATTTCGTTATGTCGAGAGCACGGAATTCCCATTTTGGGCATCAACACTGAAACCAATGATGCGAAAGGAATTAGGAGTCTGAGAGAACGTGATCGATACTCGGCCCAGATTATTGCCAAAACTTTTCTCCGCAATCCCGGAAAGCTGATTTACGTGGTGGATGGCGACTTACACATTGCCCCCAATCATCTCCCGAAAAATGTGGCGCAATTGTTGAAACTCTTGGACGAGTCCGTCAAAGTTTTCATTATTTTCCAAAATGCAGAGAGTCTTTACTGGAAGCTCTGCAAGGAGGGGCTTGAGGAAGCGGATGTGCTCAGAATTAGTGAAAATATCTACTGCGTGATGAATACGATGCCAGCAAACAAAATCCAGTCTTATCTGAACTGGTTGGAATATTCCGAAGATGCGTATTTTCCTGTGCACAAGGATTGGGACGGTAATGGTCTTGAAGGGCGGGGGGCCATGGTGCACGAAATGGTTACCACCCTTGCCTCAATTTTCAAACTTGAACTTCCGGCTGGTGCCCTGGAAAAACTCACTATTTACTATCCTAACAACCTCTATTTCATGGAGCTCCTTTATGAAACGCCCGAGCTGAAGGGCCAACTTCGACTTGTCAAAGATAAAATGAAGCGCGGTGAAGGATTCCTTTTGGAATATAATCGCTCGGGAGAGATTGCATATCTCATTTACCTGGCGAACTCAAACATAAATATGGCTGCTGAGGAATCATGCCATTTTTTAAATGCGGTACTCAGGGGACCTTTAAAAGCCCCCATCAGTCCATTCGATTATTTTTATCGTTATGTGATCACCGAATGTCTGGGATTTTTTGGGAGTAAGTTCTTAAACGAGAAGAGAAAGGCACAATCGGAAAATTCCATTAGGAGATTCTTAGGTAAGGTGAAGCGGGGCGAGCATAAAGGGGCCGACCAGCAGACCATACAAGTAGCCAGATATATCTTGCAGCATTTCTATATGCAGAGAAAAACCAATGAAGCCGCGGAATTTACGGAGAAGTTTCACATACAATACAAAAGCCGGTCGGCAATTTCCCGAATGTTCAGCACCCAACTTGGGTATGTGCTGGGTAACAAGCTTTATTATGCTGTGAAAAGGGGGAAATTCTCCATGGAGAGAATTCGGGAAATTTTTCGGGATCCATTTGATAAACCGATGAAGGCCTTTGAGTGCTACCTGGAGGTCAGTGACCGGGTAAAGAAGGTAAAGCATGTGAGTCGATTGTAGATGCTAGGGACTGGATACGAGAGAACGGATTTTTGATGCTTGATTCCGGATACCTGATGCTAGATACTGAACTTGTCCTGTGGGATGCCGCCTTTGGCGGGCCTCATGCGGAGCATTCCACAAGGTGGTACATGGAAACGCCCCGACTCGGCCTTCCTTTTTGTGGGAGAAAAAACGCATTTAGGGGAGAAGTGAGATGAAAGAGGTCATAAAGGTTATAATAGGGATTTTTGTTATTGTGTGCATTGTAAGTGCTCTTTGGCCCTTTTGGGACAGGTACTGGCTCGGGAAGGAACTGGAAAATGTTTGTGTGTACGGAACCAAAAATAGTGTCGAGGATACAAGGAAATTCTTGAGTGAGAGAATGAAGGAAAAACGTTATGATTTTACTGGGGACGATTTCTCCATTGAAAAGGATGAAAAAAATAGGGTGTACATAAGTATCACCTATGTGGACGAGATAAGTGTCCTCGGCATGACATTAAAAGAATTAAGAATTGCAGTTTACAGTGGAAAGAAGTGCCTATGAAGTGAAGGAACGCTGGTAGGCTGATTTTACCAAAACATGCCAGAAGGCCCCGCTTTTCAGAGGAGGGATGATCAGCCTACGCCAGGGGCTTCGACTCGACAGAGATGGCCTCCTTTTGGGTTGCGGTCTTGAAAAGAGACCCCCATGCCCCCGGCTGACCGAATTTGCGGGTGATGCCCCGTCCCTTAGGGCGGGGACCTTCACTAATGATACCTGTGAGATAGTGGATTTGGGGCAGGCTATAGGTATTGACTGGGCACAGGGAGAGATGATATAGGGACTCGGGGAAAGGAGGAGGTAGGGATGAAAAATGGATTGCCAATTGTCTTGGTAGCGATTTTCACCTGTTTTCTTTTGGTGCTGGCAGGGAGGCTTACCGTTGCTGAAGAACCATCCCCGCCCGACGAAATAGTCATCGACAATGAGGGGTACGAAAAAGACAGAAAGGGGCCTGTCAATTTTTCCCACCTGAGCCACATCGAAGACTATGAGGTCTCTTGCGATCAGTGTCACCACGACTATCAAGAAGGTAAAAACGTATGGGAAGAAGGAGACCCTGTAAAGAAATGTGAGGATTGCCACAGCCCATTAGAGAGCAAGGAGAAGGTTAAGAAGCTGAGCATAGCATTCCACAAGAACTGCAAGACCTGCCACAAAAAAGCCGTAGAAGAAGGTGTGTCAGAAGATGCGCCCTTCAAAAGCTGCTATCACTGCCACGAAAGAGAACCATAAAGCCTGTTTCATTTCCCACCTTTTGCATGCCCCACTCTTCAGGGTGAGGCGTTCCACTGTTCTCAAATTCAGTATTTACTTGCCCATTTGCTGTATTGGTGCTATGTAAATTTATTTAAGGATTTGAAATCCAAGTAAACCTAAAACCCCTTTGAGGAATGGGAGTTAAGAAAACAACAGGGGCTGTCCTGTTCGGTGTCGGGGCAGTCATCTTGATTCTGTCTTTAGCGGCCGACCCCATCGGTATTGGGGGCTCACCCGGCTTTGGGTGGAAACAGATACTGGGCGCTTTGGCGGGAGCGGCTTTGACGGTGGCAGGACTCGCGCTGGGATATTTGGCGGGAGCGGCTTTGACGGTGGCAGGACTCGCGCTGGGATACAAGAAGTAGCCTCACAACCCGAGAGCTGAAGGCTCCATTATCCCCTTTATCACCCTTAGACATGGGTTTAGAAAGCAGGAGAATTCAGATGTATTCCAGAATCATCCTCGTTGCGTTGATGCTGCTTTTTTTCTCCTATGTGTGCTCGAAATGGGCAGCTATTTCCCTTTCTTGCATGGTGAAGTAATTTCATACTGAACAATTACGCTACAGAGGCAGAGAGACCTTTGAAAAACGCCCCCTTTTGCCCAATCTCTGTGTCAGACTCAGATTTTAATCCTCGAAATACTCACCGTGTATTCCTGCGGTTAAAATCTTCGCCTTCCTTGACCTTGAACAAAATTAAACATTTTTCAAAGGTCTCGCAGAGTCATCTCTTGCTCTGTCTTTTTGTGTCCTTTTCCGCCATACCCAACCCTCACGGCGCACAACCAACTGGGGATTAGGTGGTTGACCTGTCTCTGGTCAAGCCCCTGGCTATCCTTCGGAGGAAAGGGTTAGATTTCAGGGGCTTTCTTTTTGGTGAGATGGAGATGAAGTTAGGTTTTGATCTTGTAAAAAGAGGAAGGAGAACAGCGCCCCAAAAGAAAGACTATGATAGGTTGACTTGTCATGTTTTTTGGGTATTATTTAAGTTACACATAAACCTTTCCATCTATTAACCTCTAGGCAAATATAGAGGTTAGCCCATGGAGTATCCTCTCAAAACGTGCCCGTTTTCCTCCTAACAGGATTCTTTGGATCCTGTTGGGAGCGCGATGACCTCCACAACATGGGGGGTCTCTGAAAAAGGAATTCTTAAAGTGTCCTGGAAAGGAGGATGTCATGAAGAAACAACTTATGAATTACGAGACCTTGCTTAAGATAACCAAGGCCATGTCCATGTCTAGGGATCCGGAAGAGGTCATCTCGTTAACGGTGAAAAGTATCAAGAAAACCCTGGAAGTTAAGGGATGCGCCTTATTCCTTGTGAATCTCGAAACCAATGAACTGGAGATCGTCGCTTCCGATGGCCTGAGCAAAGAGTATGTGAATAAGGGACCGTTAAGTGCTCTGAAATCGATCGCCGAATCACTGGTAGACGGCCCGGTGGCCATTTACGATGTTTCGGATGATCCGAGAATCCAGTATCCGGAAGCCGCGGAGAAGGAGGGAATTGTCAGCATGCTGTCTGTTCCCATTTATGTCCGGGGAGAGATTGTTGGAGCCATGCGGGTCTATACGTCTCAAACGTGGGAATTCACCTTGGAGGATGTGAATTTTGTACAAGCCCTGGCCCAGATAAGCGGTACGATCATTGACATGTGCAGACTTTACGAAGGGCAAAATCAAATGATTGATATCTTAACAACCATGCGCGAGATGATGCCCACCTAAACGGGGTAAAGTGACGCAGGCAGGAATGTATCCCATATAGCTCTCCCGGTTAGTTGATCGTTATTTCTCAGGGCATCCTGTAAACCACAGAATTAATATTCATGCCTGCTCCGACGGAAGCAAATACAGCTATATCTCCGGAATGCAATTTGTGGTTATTGAGCTTTCCTCTCTGTAAAAGGTCAAACAGGGTGGGCAGGGTGGCCACCGAACTGTTGCCTAGCCAGGAAATCGTCATGGGCATAATGTGCTCAGGGATGTCTTTTATTTTGTACAACTTGAACAGCCTTTTCAATATAGCCTCATCCATCTTTTGATTTGCCTGGTGTATGAGGACTTTCTTCACATCCGTCAAGGTAAACCCGGCCTTATCAAGACTCTGTTTTACCACTTCAGGGACTGTCTTTACGGCATACTTGTATATCTCGTGACCATGCATTTTGAGGAACAAGCTGCCACCATCGAGATTTGGGTTGTATGACTTGTCAATCCACAACAGGTAAGCTTCCTCAAAGGTATCGGATCTGGTCACATGGGCGAGGATTCCCGCATCCTCCTCTGTGGCTTCAACCAGGGTGGCTCCGGCGCCATCCGCATATATCATGCTGTCCATGTCATGGGGGTCTGAGAACCTCGATAGCGTCTCCGCCCCAATAACAAGAACCTTCTTTGCATCGCCGGACTGGATGTAGTAATTGGCCAGAATCATTCCATGCAGCCAACCAGGACAGCCAAAAGGGACATCAAAGGCAACCGTGTAAGGGTTTCTTATTCTCAACCTGTGTTTCACTCTGGCGGCTATGGTTGGAACCATATCCGATCTTCTGTTGTCGTCGCTCAAATCCCCCAAATTTTGAGCGACGATGATGCAGTCCAGGCTTTCCATGTCTTTACCTACCAGGGCTTGTTTTGCCGCCTGAAAGGCAATATCAGAGGTATTCAGCCCATCTGTTAGATATCTTCTTTCGTTGATGCAGGTGATCCCCTGAAACTGACTAATGATATCATGAGTTGGCTTCTCAAGTTTTGTCCCATCAGGGCCATAAATTCATGGCCGAGAAAATAGGCGTTTGGTACCTTTAGGGTGGGAATATAGCTGCCCGTTGCAGTAATGATGGAATTTGGCATGTTGGAAACAGTTTGACCTCTTTAAAATGGATTCGAAAAATTAGCTAGTCGTAAAGGCGCCTCTTTTAAGGATTTGGCGTCCAAATAAAATGGGTCCACTCCGCGTTTGACTCCTGCTGTGGTATCATAAGAGTCAAACCCAGACTGGACCCTATGATTATAACATATCCAGAGGAAGATGTTTATTCTGTTAAACCCTTAAATCATACTTCTTCCACTCTGTCAAGCAGGTTACCACATCCGGATTTCTTTTTCCACTTCCTCCTTTCTTTTCTCGAGAAAAACTGTTAGGCTCCTGTAACCCTTTTAGCGGTTTCTCCGCAGCAGAAACATGAAACCCACACGCATGCCCAGAAACCAGGGATTCATTTATGGATGGGCACGCCCTCACCTAATCTATGAGGAGAGAAGATATGAGTAAAAAATTTATCATCATAGGGATCGGCATTATCGTTGTCCTGTTGCTATGGTCAGGGATTTCAATCTATCCAGACTACCTGTGGTTTGAAAGTCTTGGCTTTTCGCCTGTTTTCTGGACCATGCTTTTGAGCAAATTCGGGTTCGGATCGCTGGTTTGGTTACTTCTAGTCCTTTTAATATCCGCTAACCTTTATGCAGCCAAACGTCTAAATCCAGGTGAAGGGCGAGGGTTAGTTCTTAAAGCAGCGGACGGTTATGTTTCCCAACTTGGCCTTTCTGGCAGGGGCCTAAATTCGCTTCTTATCGCCTTTATTCTTTTCCTCAGTTTTGTCGTGGCATCCAAGGGCTCCTATCAATGGGATATGGTCTTGCGCTACCTAAATCAGCAACCTTTCGGTTCCACGGATCCTATTTTTAACAAGGACATCGGCTTCTATCTTTTCTCTCTACCCTTCTACATTTACGTCCGGAACGGTTTACTGGTTCTTATCGTTTTGGCTGGCCTGGTCACCATGGGTTGGTATCTAAAAAATGGTGCACTTCAGATAGAGGGTGACTTTGGCCAAGCAGAGGGTCCCCCAACCTCTTTACCCAAAATTTCCATTGCACCAAAGGCCCGGCAGCACCTTATTTTCTTGGGAGGAATCATTGTTCTGCTCCTGGCCTGGGGCTATCATCTGAAAGTGTATGGGCTTCTGTATTCCACTCAGGGGCCGGCCTTTGGAGCCAGCTATACCGATGTGCACATCAAAATCCTGGCCTATAGGTTGCTGATCATCGTCTCGCTGGCCTTTGCCCTGGTTCTCTTTTACAACGCCATTAAATTCAAAACCAAACTCATCTGGGTAAGTGGAGGAACCTGGATAGGGGCCGTGCTGGTCTTTACGATCCTGCTCCCCGTCCTGGTACAAAAACTCGTAGTTAAGCCCAATGAGCTGGCCAAAGAATCACCCTACATTGCCTACAACATTGACCATACGCGCAAGGCCTATAATCTGAACTGGATTAAGGAAGTTGATTTTGAAGTCGGCGATACGTTGAGTGCGGAGGACATCCAGAGGCAAGATGTGACGATTCAAAATATAAGGATCTGGGACGAGCGTCCTTTACTTGATACCTACAGGCAGATCCAGACCATACGGCTGTATTACGATTTTAACAATGTGGACGTGGATCGTTATCTTATCAACAACCAGTATCGACAGATCATGTTGGCTGCCCGCGAGATGGTGGTCAATCAACTTCCTTCCCAGGCAAATACCTGGGTCAACAGACATCTCATCTATACCCATGGCTATGGATTGGCCTCGAGCCCGGTCAATGAAGTGACGCGTGAGGGACTGCCTCGCCTCTTTGTCAAAGACCTGCCGCCTGCGTTTTTACCTGATCTGAATATCGAGCGCCCCGAGATCTATTATGGAGAAAAAACGGCTGAGTATGTCCTTGTAAAGACGAAGACCGAGGAATTTGATTACCCCAAGGGGGACAAGAATGTCTACACCATCTATCAAGGAAGGGGAGGTGTCCCCATCAATTCTTTTTTCAGAAGGCTGCTATTTTCCGTGGAGTTTTTTGATCCCCAGATTCTATTTACCACGTACATAAGTCCGGAGAGTAGAATCATGTATAACCGCCGGATTGCCGTACGGACCGCCCTGATTGCCCCGTTTCTCGAATATGACGGTGATCCGTACCTAGTTGTCTCCGGGGGAAGGCTTTACTGGATTCAAGACGCCTACACCACATCTGATATGTATCCCTATTCTCGCCGATCCTATGGCCGTCTTAGAAATAAAGGGCTGAACTATATCCGGAACTCGGTCAAGGTCACGGTGGATGCCTATAATGGAGATGTGGTCTTCTATATCATTGATGAAAAGGATCCTATTGTTAAAACCTATTCAGCCATATTCCCTGATCTATTCAAACCGTTCAGTGAAATGCCCGAGGATCTGAAAAAGCACATCCGGTACCCCAAAGACCTCTTCAAAATCCAGGTGGGAACATACACGAAATATCACATGGAAGATGTCCAGGTATTCTATAATCAGGAAGACCTCTGGCAAGTTCCTGATGAGTTGTATCGTGATAGCCGAAAAGAAATGGAACCGTACTATATCATCATAAAACTGCCCGAAGCGGAGAAGGAGGAGTTTCTCCTGATGCTCCCTTTCACCCCTTCCAAGAAGGATAATATGATTGGGTGGCTCGCGGCCAGATGTGACCTCCCCGGCTACGGGAATCTGCTGGTCTACAAATTACCCAAGGAAAAACTGGTATACGGACCGATGCAGATTGAATACGGACCGATGCAGATTGAAGCCAGGGTGGATCAGCAAACGGAGATTTCACGGGAGTTGAGCCTGTGGGGCCAGAGAGGGTCCCGAGTTATCCGGGGTAACCTTTTGGCCATTCCCCTCAGTGATACATTTATTTATGTAGAGCCGGTTTACCTGGAAGCAAAACAGGAAGAGACCGAAATGACCTCAGCAGGATCGCCTCAACCTGGAGGTTTTGGAAGACCCCGCAGAAGAGGGGGACCCGGCGCTTCACAAGGAGCAAGGGCTGCTTCCATACCGGAATTGAAAAGGGTTATTGTCGCTTTTGGAAATCGCTTGGTTATGGAGGAAAATCTTGATAAGGCCTTAAACAGCGTATTGGGCGGGGAAATAGTCACCAAGCCATTGGCTGCCCCGTCTATTCCTCAAACCAAGGATATTTCCGATCTGGGTGTGTCCGCTCTGGAGCACTACAACAAGGCCAAGGCATACTTGCGCCAAGGGAATTGGGCCGAATACGGTAGGGAGTTGGAAA
>SMTZ1_10011723_pt1 | contig 10607 bp, 7 predicted proteins | sample DeeMarSWOR136_30_FD_25667 | JGI IMG/M metagenome (IMG submission 25667) | reverse complement strand
AATAGGTTAGCCAACTAGCACGTTGACGCGATGGTGCCGCCCCAACCCCGACGGATACGCGTCCTCCCCGTCGAGCTGCATTCCTCCCTCTGCATCAATCGCCCGCGCCGTCACCACCCACGATCCCGCAGCGGGGGGCACCCACAGCCGCCGCCAGACCACCCACGCGCCGGGGTGGGGCGGCCGCCAGACGATGTCTGCAGGCAGCCACGTTCGCCCCCCATCAACGCTGACGTCGACGCGCTGGATCGGCGTCGCCCCGCCCCACGCGACCCCGGCGATGGCGTAGGGCGTCCGAGTAATGACTTCCTGGGGCCTGGGCGTCAGGATCTTACTGGTCAGCACCACTTGCTCGGATTTGACCGCTTCCATGGACGCGAGCCATTCTGGATCCGCGTACCGCTCCTCGCTCAGGGTCAGCGCCTGCAGCCACTTTCGCCACACGAAGCCATAGTACCCCGGCACCACCAAGCGCAGAGGAAACCCATACGCGAGAGGGAGGGGCTGCCCGTTCATCTCGTAGGCCAAGAGCGTGCCGGGAGTGCGAAAATAGGTCAGCGGGAACCCACGGTTTAAGCCATCGGCACTCGTACAGAACAGGTCGACCGCGCCCTCGTCCACCTCCACCTCCTGGAAGACATCACGAAGCGGGACGCCCGACCAGACCGCGGTTCCCACGTACCGGCCACCCACCGGGTTGATTACACACTCCATGGTGACCACCGCGGAAACGCGGCGATAACTCCCCGTCAACGCTTCATAGGATCGCTCCACGGGCTTCTGCACGGCCCCCCCGATCGTGAGAACCCAGCGGTCGACGTCGATGGGGGGCCCCTTGTACTGGGTGAGGGCAAAAAACGCGTCGGTCCTCGTGAGGGGATCAAGCCACGCGCCGTCGCCCAGATCGATTGGCTCACTCATGGCTTCGACGCCTTCCGCTCGCACACGTGAGCCCCGCATGGTGGCGAGATCGTCTGCATGAACCCACCATAACCAAAGCAAATCGCGTCCACATGACTCCCCTTCAGTCGCTGACTAGATGAGGAGACTGGCCCCCGTCAGGTCGATGGTCGCCCCATTAATGTAGGAGGCGGCGGAGGACGCGAGGAAGAGCACTAGGCGAGCTTCCTCCTCGGGCTGCCCCAGCCGCCCCATGGGAATCGCCTCAATAAACCGCGCCAATTCGGGAGGCGTCGTCGTCTCGCGGATCATCGGCGTATCAATGAGGGCGGGACAGACCGCGTTCATATTGTACGGCGCGGCTTCCCGCGCAAAGTGCCGCGTTAACCCCAGCACCGCGGCCTTCGACGCTGTGTAATGGGCCCCGCCCAGCTCGCTGGTGCTTCGCCCAGCGGTGGACGAGATGTTCACAATCTTCCCCCGCCGCCGCGTCTTCATGGAGGGGAGCACGGCTTTCGAACAATTAAACACGCCCTTCGCGTTCACCGCCATCACCAAGTCCCACTCCTCGTCGGAGATCTCCGCCACTGACGCCCGCCGCCGCAGAATCCCCGCATTATTCACCAAAATATCGAGCTGCCCCTCATCACGCAGAATTCGGGCAACGACGTTAGCCACCGCTGCATACTCCCGCACGTCCAACTCCACCGCCACCGCCCTCCCACCCCGCACCCCAATCTCTTCAACGACCCGCCTCACCCCCTCCCCGTGAATATCGCTCACAAACACGCAGGCACCGGCCTCCGCCAGCATCTTCGCGACGGCTGCACCCATGCCTCGCGCCGCCCCCGTCACCAGCGCCACATGCCCCCCAAAATCATACGTAATATTCGACAACTGCGCATACCTCTCCTTCGCTCGCCTTCTTCCCGGTTAACGAGCTAGCCTTATACCCCCTCCTATATATTCTCCACGCTACCGCATTAACTTGTTAGAAAGCCAAATCCCCCCACAACAGAAGAGAAGACACCAATAACGTATTATAGACCTCTTACTCCATAACCTAGTGATGTGGTATGGCTGTTCTAGCTGAAGCAAAGGTTAGTAAAGGATTCAGGGTCACACTCCCCACGGCGGTTCGAGACTTCCTGAGGGTGACGGAGGGCAGCTCCCTCCTCTTCTTCACCGTCGAAGGCATGAAAGGACGGATCGGTGTCCGAAAGGCGTAAGGCCCTTCCTTCGCCTGAACACCACGGCGTTTCCCGCTGAACGCGCAGGACCCCCTGGAGGCTTCCCGGATCCGTCTTCTTCCCCTTGTTTTCCAGGCAAACTACCCCATTTCGTCCGTCTTCGCCTTCCCTCGTTTGGTTGCTGACGTATCCGCCGCGGACAACCACCTGGTCCTTGGGTATGGGGGTTCCTTCGACGGAGCCGCCATCAACCCTAAACCGGCTCAGAGCACAGTGGCGTGGGACTTGGACTCGAGGGCGTTGCGGGGCCTAAAGCTTTATTGCTCTCACCCCGCCCCCCTTTAGTCGGGAGCGGGGTGTCCCTAGTGACCTTGGACAATACTGGCGGAAACCGGTTAGCCGTCATCGACGTGGAAGGGATCATCATCCCCAAGCGGCGGTATTTATATCTCCATGCGTCGAAACAGCTGGGGGCGCTCAAGATGTTACGGATCGCCTTCTTGGGCGTCCTCTACGAACTCGGCCTCATTCCCCTGGAAAACGCCCTCAAGGGGATTTACCGCCTCTTCGCCGGCATGTCCCTTGACGCGTTCTATCACACGTTCCACGCCATCCCCCTCATCCCCGGCGTGGCGCAGGTGTTCCACACCCTGCGGGAGCAGGGCTATCACATCGCCTTGATCAGCTCGGGGATTCCCGACTTTCTGGTGGCCGACTTAGCCCAGCAGTTGGGCGCCGACTACGCCCGTGGCCTCAACCTGGAGCTGCTTAACGACCACGCGACGGGAGCGATTAGCGGCGAGGTCATCGCCGCCAACGGAAAGGCCGCGGCCTTGGCACGTATCTTTAAGGCACACCCCTATGCGCGGCACCACTGCGTTGTCGTCGCCGATGATCGCAATAATCTCCCCCTCTTCCCCTTCGCCGGCAAAACGATTGGCTTCAATCCCGACGCGTTCTTGGCCGTCCACTGCGATTACGCCGTGAAGGGCAGCCTCTTGGACCTCCTGCCCTTCCTTGAGAATCCTGTACGGCCCACGCAGCGGCCATACAGCAAACACGAGGCGTTTCGCGAGGTCATCCACATGGGCAGCTTTCTCATTCCCCTCCTCTGCCACTTCCTCAACGTCAATCGATACGCGCTGGCGGCGGTCATCCTGGCCACCGCCGTCGTCTACGCCTTCTCCGAACTCGCGCGGGCCGCACATCTTCGGCTGCCCCCCTTCACCACCCTGACCACCCTGGCTGCGCTGGGGGAGGAAAAGTGGGGCTTTGCCACGTCTCCCCTCCTCTTCGCCCTCGGCATCATCGTCGCGTTAATCCTGTATCCCCCGCCAACCGGCTTCGCCGCGATCACCGTCCTGACCTTGGGGGATGGAACCGCGCGACTGGTGGGGAAGAAGCTGGGGACACGGGTTCTCCCCTACAACAAGACGAAGAAACTCGAGGGAACGGTGGCCGGCATGCTTCTCTCCGCCACGGCGTCCCTCCTCTTTGTCTCCCCCACTCGGGCCCTCGCGGCGTCCGTACTCAGTCTACTGGTGGAGACGCTGCCCTTACCCGTGGACGACAACCTCCTCATCCCCCTCACCGCGGGGCTGGTTCTCCACGTCCTGCCCTAACACCGTCGCGCCGGCAATAAATAGACTTATTTCGACGATTACACAAGAAGTATCTGAGCGAACGCGCATGCTTGAAAACGGCGTGGACCGCACCACCTTAGCCGCCTGCGAAGAAGTCGCCGAGAAAGACAACATAGACGCCGTCTGTCTGTACGGCTCCCGCGTCTGCGGCTATGCGCGGGCGGACAGCGACTACGACGTCCTCCTCGTCCTTAAAGACTACGCCCAAGGCGTCAAGTACTCCTACGAGGAGGTCGACGGACACCAATTCGCCATTTTACTCGTGGACAAAGCAGCCTTAGACTTGGATGCGGCGAAGGGCAGCTTCGGCGACTTTATCGCTGGGCGCCTCACAAGCCCCTACATCCCCCTGCGAAACGCCGCGTATCTCGACGCCGTCGAGTTCACGACCAAGCGGCGCTTCGCCGAAGAGGACTTGGAGGACTTGGTGATCGAATACGAAGACCTCGCCCGGGGCCTCGTCATCAAGCCCGAATACCTCGTCCTCGCCCGCATGCGGAAGCGGTCACGGGGCTATCATCCCCTGAAATACAGCTACATCAACATGCTCCGCGAGGACTTACGGGAACAAAACATGGCGGCCATCCTCAGAGGCTACCGGAAAGCCCTGCAGGCCCTGGATGCGTCGAAGATCATCAAGTTCGATGGCACGGACGTCGTGTTCACCAACGACTACGTCGACCAGATCCTCTCCTCCAAGACCCTGAACAAGGTCGTCAACCTCGTGGACGTCAGTCGACGCGCCCTCTCTGCCTACATCACCCATGGACGCGCTGGACGTGTCACCTTAGATGTCTTCACCATGGAGTTAACGTCCAAGATTAAGAGAGAGCTGCAATTGGTCTTTAAACGCCTAGAACTGGAAGACCCGAAAGCTCACCTCTTCCTCAAGACCGATGAAGGCCTCATGTGTCTGAACGAAAAGAGCACGATGGTCGATCTGGTTCAGCGGCTGCGGAACGAAGACCACGTCGAGGTCAACCCCCTCGCCAGCTCCTTAAACGATGTCTACGCCATCACCCTAGACGACGAAAACCTCGTGGTGAAGAAGTTTACCAACTGGTATACCTTCAAGTGGTTCATGCTCAACATCGCGGCCTACGGCACCAAGAGTTTTTCGCTCTCGGGAAAAGCCCGTCTCGCCAACGAATACGGCATCAATAGGCTGCTGACCGACCACGAGGTTCGGGTTCCCGAGATCGTGGCCATCAGCGTCAAGGATCGGGTGCTCATTGAGCGGCACATCGACGGCGCGTCCGCCTTGGACTTTTGCATCGCCGCCTTTAGGTTGAACGAACTAACCCCTCGACAGAAACGGTTGGCCTTCGAACTCGGACGCATCCTCGCCCAGATCCACGCACTCAACGTGGTCCTTGGGGACTGTAAGCCGGAGAACTTCATCATCGGCGACAAGGACCACATCTACGTCCTCGATCTGGAGCAGGGCGAGCGAGGCGGAGACAAAACCTGGGACGTGGCGGAGTTCCTCTACTTCGCCGGCCACTTCGGGACGCGGTTCACCGGCGGCCTCCACGAGTTTGTGGTGAAGTTCACGGAAGGCTACCGCCAGATCGGTGACCGCACCGTTCTGCGACGCGCCGCGGGCCTCCGCTATTCACGCGTGTTCCTCGGATGGACCACCATGCCCATCATCCAGTCCATTGCGTCCATCCTAAAGGCGCTCTAGCCACTGACGTCCCCGTCGTCCTCCCCGCATGACGGCGTCGACTTCAGACGATGAGCCCCACGGAAACTTAGGATAATCGGACACCACGCGGCAAACGGGGACGATGGTAGATGAGGGAGGCTGCACGTTGGGCAGCGTGCATCGTGGGGCCTGAGCGCCGTCAGGTGACTTGTTACTACCTCGAGGCGTGGTGTCGTCCTCAGGGGCCGACGAGGGCGTATGCGATGATCAAGGGCGCGAAGAGGGAGGCTATCTGCGACATCACCGTCACCAAGGTGTTCAGGGACGGGCCCGCCGTATCCTTGAATGGGTCTCCCACCGTGTCCCCGATGACGGCGGCTTTGTGGGTCTCCGACCCCGTGCCGCCGAAGAAGCCGGACTCCACGTATTTCTTCGCGTTGTCCCAGAGTCCGCCCGCGTTCGCCATTAAGATGGCGAGGAAGAACCCACTGAAGATGGATCCACTCAGATAGCCTGCGAGGGCGTGGATCCCCGCGACGAAGCCGACGATGAGCGTCGTACTAATGGAGAAGATGATGAGGGGCGTCAACTCCCGGAGGGCGCCTTTCGTCGCAATGTTAATACAGGCGGCGTAGTCCGGCTTCTCTGTCCCCTCGATGAGGCCCGGCCTCTCGCGGAACTGCTTGTGTATCTCCTCGATCATCTTGAAGGCATTTTTTGAGACGGCGAGGATGACCCGGGCGGAGAAGACGACGGGGACCGCCATCCCGATGAAGACGCCCATGATCACTAAGGGGTTCATCAAGTCGAAGGCGATGGGCTTTCCCGTGAGTGACGTAACGATCTCCCGAAAGGATGCGAGTAGCGACAGGGCCGTCAGGCCCGCGGCGCCGATGGCGAAGCCCTTGGTAATGGCCTTGGTTGTGTTCCCCGCGGCGTCAATCTGATCCGTTATCTCGACGGCGTCCGCTCCCAGCCCCGACATCTCCGCGATGCCCTTGGCGTTGTCGCCGATGGGGCCATAGGCGTCTCCCGCCATGATCGTCCCCGCGATGGCGAGCATGCCGACGGCGCTAATTCCGACGCCGTAGAGGCCGTACAGGTAGTATGCGACGGCAGACCCGATGCCGATGCCCAGCAGGGCGGGGAACACACTCATCAACCCGTAGGAGAACCCGGTCAAGATGTTGATTGCCGCTCCGTGCTGCGCTGCCTCAGCGGTCTTGACGGCGGAGGAGCGGTCGATGGAGGTGTAGTAGTCGGAGGTCATGCCGATAACGATGCCCGCGACCAGCCCCGCGATGGTGGCTCCCCAGATCCTGAGGTCGTACCCGAAGAACGCGGATACACCCAAGGTGAGCACGCTGAAGAGTATGCAGGTGATGTAGGTGCTCATGTTCAGGGCCCTTCCGGGATTCCCCCTCTTTCCCATTCTTACAACAACGATCCCCACGATGGACGAGAGGATCCCTAGACCGGAGAAGATGAGGGGGAGGGTCCTGAGGTATGTCTGCGGGCGTGTTCCTCCCAAGATCATGGCGGCCATAATAGCGGCGATGTAGGAGTCAAACAAATCGGCGCCTGACCCCGCGCAGTCCCCGACGTTGTCCCCGACGTTATCGGCGATCACCGCGGGGTTCCTGGGATCGTCCTCAGGTATGCCGAGTTCAACTTTCCCGACGAGGTCCGCAGACATGTCCGCCGTCTTCGTGTAGATTCCTCCTCCTGCCTTCATGAACAACGTTAGGGTGCTTGCGCCGATGCTCATGCCTAACACCAGCCCAGGGTCCCCGGTCAAACCATAGATCACACTCACGCCGAGGAGGGCTAAGCCGACCACCATCAACCCCATCACCGCTCCTCCCCGGAATGCAATGAGAAACGCGTCGATCAGCCCGCTCTTTTTCGCAGCGTTTGCCGTTCGAACGTTGGCTTTCACCGCGACCTCCATGCCGATCACCCCGGCGAGAGCTGAGAGGGTAGCGCCGAACACATAGGTCGCACCGATTTTGACGTTGAGGAATACCGAGAGGCCAAGGGTCATGAGGGCCACAAATCCTCCCAAATACTTGTACTCGGTCTTTAAGAACGATCTTGCCCCTTCCTGTATTGATCCCGCGATCTCTTGCATCCGCCTAGTCCCACTGTCTTTGCTGTTGACATAGTGGGAGAGCAGCAATCCCGAGACGATTGAAAGCAACGAAGCAATCGGTGCGATCAACCAGGGCTCGAAGACAACCATGCTACAAACACTCCATGCTTTCCTTAAAATGAAACAATAATCCTCAAATCCCTATTTTAACTGGATATATAAGGATTGATGACTGCAAGTCATAACCTTTTTCCTTCCTCGCCCCCGTGTCCTTGCTGTTCCCTTTAACGGGTTACCCACGGGGCATCCGCGCACACTCTACTTACCCCGTTTTCGCGGTAGAGGATGTAGCTGTCCTCGTGGTTTACGCTGAGCCGTCATCAAAACTTATAAATCATTCGACTACTTGTAACCTGCAAAAAGGTAAACTATACGTGGCCGGTCATAGGTTACCTCAACAAACTTGGTGGATCCCCCATGAGCGAAGATAACTGGCATGCGATGACCATCGAGGCGGTTCTGCAAGCTCTCCACAGCCGCCGGGAGGGGTTGGCGGATGAAGAGGTCCAACGCCGGCTTACCACGTATGGGCGGAACAAGCTCCTGGAAGAAAAACGGGTAACGCCGCTCGCCATTTTATTCAGTCAGTTCACGAGCATTCTCGTAATCATGCTCATAATCTCCGCCCTTATCTCGGGCTTTCTCCTCGGTGAATACGTTGACGCCGTCCTCATCACCATCATCGTCATTATGAACGCGATACTGGGCTTCGTCCAAGAGTACCGCGCGGAGAAGGCCATCGAAGCCCTGAAACGGATGACGGCTCAAAGGGCGACGGTGCTTCGAAATGGAAAGGAAACGGAAGTGAACGCCGAGGAACTGGTCCCTGGCGACATTATCCTGCTGGAGACCGGCAGCCGGGTCCCAGCCGATGCCCGCCTCTTAAACCTCGTTGAATTACGGCTGGATGAGGCGCCTCTGACTGGCGAGTCCACCCCCGTCGCGAAGGACACCCATGTTGTCGCAGAAGCTGTTTCACTCGCGGATCGAACGAACATGGCCTTTATGGGCACGAGCGTCGGGTACGGCCGGGGCCGAGCCGTCGTCGTGAAGACGGGGATGAGTACCGAGTTCGGGAAGATCGCGGGCGCCGTCCAGGCGATTGAAGAAGAACCGCCCCCCATCAAGAAGAAGGTGGAGCAGTTAGGGAAGCAGCTCGGCCTGGTGGCGCTCGTAGGCTGCCTCTTAGTCGCCATCGTCTACGTCGTTCTGGGAAAAAACTTGGTTGAGGTCTTACTGATCTCCGTGAGCCTCGCGGTATCTGCCGTCCCCGAGGGCTTGCCCGCCGTCATCACCATCACCCTCGCCATCGGTGCGGCCCGTATGGCGCGAAGTAAGGCCATCGTCAGAAAACTCGCGTCCGTCGAAACCCTGGGCTGTACAACCGCTATCTGCTCCGACAAGACGGGTACCCTGACCAAAAACGAGATGACGGTTCGCCAGCTCTACGTCAACGACGCAGTCGTCGACGTCACCGGAACGGGATACGAGCCAAAGGGGGCTTTTTTGATGAACTCCGTCGACGTGAACCCCCGTGACGAGGGGCCTCTGGAGCTGGTCTTGAGGATCGCGACCCTCTGTAACAACGCCCGACTCGATTCAGCTCAGGGGGGCTGGCGCATCTTCGGCGACCCCACGGAAGGCGCCTTGGTCGTTGCCGCTGCAAAGGCAGGAATCGAGCGGGAAAAACTTGAGGAACAGTATCCCAGGATCGCGGAATTTCCCTTTGACTCTGCGCGGAAACGGATGGCCACCCTTCATCGAGCCCCCGAAGGCGGCGTCTTCGCCTACGTCAAGGGGGCTCCAGAAGTCCTTCTGGGGCTGTGTACTCGTATCTACGAGGGCGGGCAGACGAGAGCCTTGCTCGAGGAGGATCGAGAACGGATTCTTCAGGGCACTCAGGACATGGCGCGCGGGGCGCTCCGCGTCTTAGCCATGGCTTACAAGGAGCTGCCTGGAGATGTGGACGACTACACGTCGGACGAAGTGGAGGCCCAGTTGGTCTTTGTCGGCTTAGCCGGCATGATCGACCCGCCGCGGGAGGAGGTCGTGGACGCCATCCGCCTCTGTGGGAAGGCCGGCATCAAGTCGTACATGATTACGGGAGACCACAAGCTGACCGCCGTCGCCGTGGGGAAGGAGATCGGGCTACTGGCAAGTGATGACGACTCCAAGGTGTTGACCGGCGTTGAATTGGATCGTTTGAGTGACGAGGCGCTGGAAAGCGTCGTCGACGACGTCGTCATCTACGCCCGGACGTCTCCTAAACACAAGGTGCGGATCGCCCAGGCGCTAAAGGCGCGGGGCCATCGTCGCCATGACGGGTGACGGCGTCAATGATGCACCCGCCATCAAGACCGCGGACATCGGCGTGGCCATGGGGATCAAGGGGACAGACGTGACAAAGGAGGCGTCCGACATGGTATTAGAGGACGATAACTTTGCCACCATCGTGGGCGCGGTCGAGGCAGGGCGGCAAATCTACGATAACATCCGGAAGTTCGTCCGCCTCATGCTCGCCGTCAACTTCGACGAGATACTGGAGGTCATCGTCGCCGCCCTTATGGGTATCCCCTTACCCATCATTCCCGTCCAGATCTTGTGGATCAACCTGATCACCGACGGCCTGCCTGCCGCCGCCCTCAGCGTCGACCCTAAGGACCCGGACATCATGTCCCGTCCCCCGCGGAACCCCAAACACGGCCTCCTCTATGGTATGGTGGGCTTCATCCTCTTCGTCGCGGTCCTAGACTTCTGCTCCGACTTCCTCGTCTTCATGTGGCTCTTCTACACCACGGGAAACGTCCTACGAGCGCGGACCATCGCCTTCACGACGGTCGTCTTCTTCGAGTTTTACTTGGCCTTAAATTGTCGTTCAGAAACCAAGTCCATCGTCAAACTCGGCTGGAAGGGGTTAACCGCCAACAAGCTCTTACTCCTCTCCATCGTCGCGGGAATTGTCCTGCAGATAGCCATCGTCTACGTGCCCTTCCTTCAACCCATCTTTCACACCACGGCGTTGTCCGCCGCCGACTGGATCCTCGTCTTGACAGGGTCTTCGTTAGGCCTCCTCA
>SMTZ1_10024177_pt1 | contig 10608 bp, 11 predicted proteins | sample DeeMarSWOR136_30_FD_25667 | JGI IMG/M metagenome (IMG submission 25667) | reverse complement strand
CTAACTTCTAAGTTAAATAATTTACAACTCTCAGTGGTGTCAAATTGCAGTTTATAAAAGAAACGAAATCCATATGCCCAGAATGCTTCAAGGTTCTAGACGCGACAATATTTGAAGAGGACAACAAAGTCTACATCAAGAAAGAATGTCCTGAACATGGAAAGTTTCAAGATGTTTACTGGTCAGATTATGAACAATACAAGCGCGCCGAAAAATTCAGGTATGACGGTGAGGGACTTCGAAACCCCCGCACCAAAACAGAACAAGACTGTCCCCTTGACTGCGGCATCTGTCCACAACATAAGTCGCACACAGTGCTTGCAATAATCGACGTAACCAACCGATGTAATCTGAAGTGTCCAGTCTGCTTTGCCAACGCTGCCACTGCTGGATATGTGTATCAACCATCGAAGGAAGAGGTTCGAGAGATGATGGAGAACCTTCGAAGCAACGATCCTGTACCTGCAACTGCGTTGCAGTTCTCAGGAGGCGAGCCCACCATCCGAGAAGACTTGTTCGAGTTGATACGTATGGCAAAGGAGCTGGGCTTTCGACATGTGGAAGTGAACACTAACGGTCTGCGACTTGCGCAAAGTGTAGACTATTGTCGCGGTTTGAAAGAAGCTGGGATGAGCACAGTGTACCTGCAGTTCGATGGCTTGTCCCCTGAAGTGTACCAGTTCACGCGTGGATGTGATCTGCTTGAAACGAAAATGAAAGCTATTGAAAACTGTCGAAAAGCAGGAATAACGAGTATGGTTCTGGTGGTCACGCTGGTCAAAGGCGTCAACGACCATCAAATAGGAGACATCATACGCTTTGCCATTCAAAACTTCGATGTAATCAGATGCATAAACGTTCAACCTGTTTCTCTCTGCGGAAGACTCCCAGAGCAAGAAAGAGAAAAAATGCGCATCACAATACCTGACTTCACTAGGCTCTGTGAAGAACAAACTAACGGAAAAATAAAAGCCTCCGACTTCTATCCAGTGCCAGCGGTAGTTCCTATATCTAAAGCGGCTGGCGCGTTAAAAGATAAACGTTATCCAGAGTTCACAGTTCATCCTCACTGTGGAACTGCCACCTATATTTTCGTTGAAGACAGAGAAATCGTTCCAATCACTAACTATGGAAACATTGAGAAGTTCCTTGAAAGCATGCACAAAGTGTATGAAGAAGCTGAAAAAGGACATGAGAGAAGAGCCAAGCTTCGACTTGTAGGTGCGCTACGCCACATAAAATTTGGTTTAATGAGAAAGTATCTCTTGCCCATAGTAACATCAGGAAGCTATAAGGCGTTAGGGGAATTGCACAGAAAGATGTTGATGATCTCAGCCATGCACTTCATGGACCCCTACAACTTTGATCTTGAAAGGGTTCAACGGTGTTGCATACATTACGCTGTGCCTGGAGGCAAGATTATTCCGTTCTGCTCCATGAATTCTATACACCGAACTAAAATTGAGAAACAACTTGGAATTCCTGTGAAAGAGTGGCAAAAGAAGCACAAGATAGAAATCAGCGCAATAGCGTAAAGTCATGTGCTAACATTTTTCATATGGGGTAGGCGCCGCACGTTCGGCAGAAAGTTGCTTTTTCAGCAACATTCGAGTTGCATTGAGGACACCGCCTGCCTTCTAGGTGAGTGGGACGTGGCACTCCTAAAGTTGACCTGTAAATCTCATAGTAGAAAAGTTGTTCCTTATCTCGGATTGTTACTTTGTCTTGGTCAAAATATTTGCTTTTTTTCTCTCTGAACTCAGCGTCACTTATTTTCTGATTGAATCTGTTTGGAAGTGTTGTGGTTCCTGAGCCTTGTTCGATAGGTACTTTAGTTCTCCACACAATTTCTTTGGGCAAGAAATCTTCGTAAGCCTTGCGAATAATCCATTTGCCCACTAGCTGTCCTTTCTCACTCCAAACTTTATATTGCGAATCAAGCTTCATTGCAAACGCTTTGAAATCTACGTCAAGGAATGGAAGTTTAGCTTCAACTCCAATAGCCTTTGCTAATGGAACAGACGAGAATGACATCACGCTCCACGTTTTTCGAAGTTCCAAATCTAACCGTTCTTTTTCCAAATTGAAGAAGAAACTGTACCCAGCGAACAGTTCATCACATCCATCACCTGTCATGACAGTGTTTACTCCGTTTTCTTTAGCCATCTTTAAACCAACATAGACTGCAGCACTGTTGCGTATTTCCATAGGGTCAAAAGACTTTCTCGTCTTAACAACTTTCTTGACGCCCTCGTAAAGTTCATCTTCGCCGAAATAGTGAACTACATGTTTGAGTTTTAAACGATTAGCCATTAAAGTAGCATATTTCACGTCTGGAGTTGGGGCTCCTTGCAATGCAACAGTGAAAGCTTTCAGCGAAACGAATTTTGATGCAACAATTGCTAAAATACTTGTGTCCAAACCGCCTGAAAGCAGAATTCCTTGTGCTAAATTCTTTTTCACGGCTTTTTCAAGCAGAGTTTGAAGTTCAATAGTGATTTTATGGACAGAGTTGCTCATTGATGATCAACTTTTTCCGTTAGAGTATGTTGTGTCATTGTGTCTTTAAACATTCTGACCATTCCAAATTCAATATTATGCACCGAAAAATAATGCTTCTAACAAACGCTACAGAACAGTCAGAGGAAAATCTATAAGGAACCGCTTCTTTCTCAACATTCAGATGAGGAACATGGGCGGCGGAAAGAAAAAACAACCTCTTAAAAAGATGAAAGATACTGGGGAGAAAAAAGAGCGAAAAGAAAGTAAATCTAAAGGGTCTACCACCGAAAAGAAAAGCGTAGGGATAGTTCCACCTGATCCAAAAAACAAAGCTGTAACTGACCAACTTAAAAAGATGAAGGTTCTCACACCTTACATAGTGGCTACACGGTTTAATCTGCGCTTAAGTGTGGCAAAAACTTTCCTTAAGGAACTGGAGAAACAGGGCGTTGTTGAGTTTATTTCTGGGAGCAAAAACACCAAGATATACAAATCAGCAGACTGAAAACCAGCCTTTTTCAGCCTAGTTTTCTCGCTACTTTTCCACAGTTCACTGAACAGTCATTATTCTTTTTTTGTTGATGACTCTAAAGATTTCCATAAAAGATTTATTAAAAATGTTCCACCAAAAGTGTGAGGCTTACAAAAGTGATTTTTCCCAAGAGAGTTTACACAATTGAAGAGGTACAACAAGCTAGAAAACTCATAAAAAATGGATACAAACACAGCGTAACCATAGAAGGAAAATCCGATTTTAAGCAGAAAGTAGAAGAAATTTTAAATCTAATCAAAACCGCTGGCTACTACGATTTCTTCAGAACCTACATCAAAAAAATCGTTGAAATCAAAGGTTTAACTCAGCTCCGCGAGTCTGAGGTCGCCATATGGGCAAGCAAATACACGATAGCTAATCCAGTTGATGCAGCAAGTCTTTTCATGCAAAAGACGCAGCAGATGAAAGATTACATAGAGGGCAAGCTTTACTATGAAATGGCAGAGATAAGGGCTGTTAAAAAACGTATCGAATTCTTGGAAACTCTGAAAGAGAAGAGCAAAAATCATACTGTGAAGAAGAGTTGTGAAGAACTTCTAAAAAGATGGGCTGAAACCACGTTCCCATAATCCATTCTAAAGGGCAGTATTTTCCACTTCTCTGTCAAAATTATAACTATTGGTAATGGGGGCGCCATCACCTTCTCCTCGGATCGATATCATTAAATATTTTGAGACTGATTTAACCTAAACATTGGCTGGGCACGGTCATGGGAGCAGTTATCTTTGTAAACGGGAACGTAATTACTCTAGATCCATCTAAACCAAAAGCTGAAGCAATAGCGATTAGAGACGGTAAGATCATAGGCGTTGGCACCAACAAGAAAATGATATCGGTTACTGGAAAAAATGCAAAAGTCATAAACCTTAAAGGAAGGACAGTCCTTCCAGGATTCGCGGACTCCCATATACATCTGATAGCATATGGACTCATGCTTTCATCTACAATCTTAGATATCCGAGAGACGCGGTCTATTGACGAAATCAAGGAAATCCTTAGAAATAGGGCAAGAAAAAAGCCTAAAGGAAGCTGGATCACAGGGCACGGATGGGATACTACCACTCTTGCCGAAAGGAGGCCTCCAAACCGATGGGACTTAGATAAAGTCGCTCCAAACAATCCAGTAATGATAACCGATACGGGCTGGCACGTCTGCAGCGCTAACAGCCTAGCATTGAAGCTGGCAAATATAGGAAAAGACACGAAATCGCCACCGGGCGGAAAGATAGACAAGGACCCGGATACAGGAGAGCCTACTGGCGTATTGCGCGAGACAGCTGCCACGACAATTGAGGAACTGATCACATATAGCGATGAAGAGTTAATTACGGCTCTAAGCTATGCGCTCAACGAAGCCGTTAGACTTGGGCTTACTTCAGTTCATTGCGCGCATGAGAGCGCGCAGCACATTAGGGTCTTTCAGAAGCTACTTATGCGAGACGAACTTCCGATACGAGTATACCTCATGATATCTCCATCCTTATTACCCCATCTGATGGGCTTGGGCTTGTATACGGGCTTTGGAAATCCGAAGCTGAAAATTGGAGCAATTAAGATCTTGCTTGATGGAACTATCGAGAGACGTACAGCTGCTTTAACACAGCCCTACAAAGGGGAGCCTGACAATTTGGGATTACTTTGGCTTAATGAGGAAGAGCTCTACGATATAGTTAGCAAAGCCCATAAAGCAGCTTTCCAGCTGGCCATACATGCCATCGGTGACAGAGCGATTCGCGTGGCCCTAGATTCCATAGAGAGGATTTTGAAGGAAAAGCCAAAGATAGATCATCGCCATCGCATCGAACATGCGTCGATGCTTGATGAGGAGTTGGTGAGTCGTATGAGAAAATTAGGGGTGATAGCGTCAGTTCAGCCAGTCTTCATAGGTCCTAATAATGACTGGATGCTTGAGTCCATAGGTTATAAAAGAGCTACCGAGCTTTGTGAGCGATATAGAACTTTATTAGACACAGGCGTCAAGGTTACAGCAGGCTCAGACCTCCCAGCAGACTCAACTATGAGTCCCCTCGTAGGAATACAGTCTGCAGTGACCAGACACGGCTTTGCTCTAGGGGAGAGTATTACCGTAGAGCAAGCTCTGCCCCTATACACAATTAACTCGGCTTACGCTTCTTTTGAGGAAAAATTGAGGGGATCAATAGAGGTTGGGAAACTCGCAGACCTTGTAGTGCTGTCGGATGACCCGCTGGTTATCCCCACTGATAGAATAGGCGATATAAAGGTGGACATGACCATAGTGGATGGAGAAGTTGTCTATACCAGCGAGCACTTCCAGCGACCTAGAGTCCGAGGAAGCTAAGCCAAGCATTCAGGACATAGGTGTCCTACTCTTTTTTTCTATATCATATTATTTCCTTCGAAAAACTATAAAGAGTTTAGGGGGTAATATTTCTCTAAATTTTATTCTTAACGCACGTACGCGCAAAAACAATTCATGTGTATAACCTTTCATCTCTGTTTTCAGAGTGACTTCTCAACCAAGTCCTCTGCATGCATGTAAAGAGATTCATCAACATCCAAACCTTTGTTTACAAGTTCTATAACCATAGGCTTTTCCTCTGGAAACTTGTATCCATCATAATCTTGCTTAAACACCCAAACATAACCCAACTCTACTCTATAATAGGGATTTATGAAATGGTCAAAGCAAACATCATTCCAATTTCTCTTAGTTCCTCATGAGGAGAGAGCAAATGAAATTCACCTTTTTTCCATTCCTCGAATAGCGGCGTTGCCTTACGAGGCACAAAACGTCTTGATCTTACAAAATCTGGGTTTATAGCGTTTAAAACTCTTGCAGTGTTAATAGCATGCTGTTTCGAAAAAGTTTTTCCACCTAAACCCGGCATCCAATATTCTGAAAGTTCGAAACCTGCTTCCTTAGCCTTTCTACCTGCCAAAATATGTTCTTCACTTGTGACGCCTTTGTTAACGTATTTTAACAATTCATCATCGCCAGTTTCTAGACCAACGTGCAATCTTGAGAGCCCAGCTTTACGCAGTTCCTTCAACTCGCCTAAAGTTTTGGTTTTTTGAGCAAGAGTTTTCGCCCTAGCATAAGACGTTATCCTTTGGATGGTTGGAAAAGTTTGCTTCAGATACCTTAACACTTCAAGCAGATCAGAAGTACGCATAACTAGGCTGTTAGCATCTTGTAAAAACGCGTTTCTTGCGCCAGAACGAAGCCACCTGAACACTTTTTTAATGCTTAGAAAATTTTGCAGTTCTTTTTGATCTAGTTCCATTGAATCCTTATTGTATAAAGAAGAAGGTTCAATCAATTCAGCTACATGGTCCAAGCCTCCAAGTTTTTTCGCTATAACTTTAATTTGTTCACTGATTGCCTTCGCTGCGTCTATGTCTTTTTTTATCTCCTCTACACTTCTCAGTTGAAACCGCTCTCGGTTGTAAAAAGTGCCGTAACAGAATTTGCATAGGCTCCATGGGCAGTTACGAGTTGTCCTTATGAGCAGGGAACGGCTTCCGCCTTCTGATGGTGGTCTTATCGGACCCATTTCAAAGGAGTATTCTTTTAATCTTTCAAGCTCAGGCAAACTCATAGTTCATGTCGCGGCTCCACCATTTATTCTTCTAATAAACGGGCATTTATTCACATTTAACATGCGTCTAATTATCGCTTAATTACATTCTTATAAAAATTCTCAATGACTTTGTAGCCTTCCAGATGTGATTCACCTTTGATGTTTATTCGCTCTGGATGAAACTGAACACCATAAAACGGTTTGTGTTTATGCTTAACTGCCTCTACTTCGCATGAAGTAGAGTCTGCGAGTAAAACAAAGTCAGCTTGATTAAAGTTTTCTTTTAAGACATAGTCGTAGTGCCATTGCGCTAAGGGTATCGTTTGGTATTTTTCAAAGCCTGCAAATATTTCATCAACTTCAATTATACGAACTTTTTCAAATCTGTCTTTAATTGGTTTAGCGAAGGATGCTACGGTAGCGCCTAATGACCAACAAAGCAATTGGTGACCGTAGCAGACACTGAATATGGGGAGACCGAGGTGTTTGATCAAATTAACAGTTTCCTTGAACATGTCTCTATGAGAAGGGTTTACAATTCTTGCTTTAGATCCACTTATGATAACCGCATCTATGTCCTTGCCAACTTGATAATTAGCATCAAGGTCTCCAAACTGAATAACAATGCAATCGCTAAACTTCTTAATAGCCTTGAGCAAAGTCTCTATTTTCGAGGGATTCAAATAACAGTTCACAATTAATGATCTCACCATTTCATCATAACCAAATCATTAAAGTGTGTGTGCCACCGTTTTCTTTTTGAAAAATCACGAAGTCCTTTCTACCCTTATTTTTGTTCCACTCTTCACCTGCCCAAACAGTTCCAAATTCTTTGTCACATTACCAACTATGTTGACTGGACTGTAAGGTTGAGTGTCACCGAAAAAAATGCACAAGGCATTTCCCATGGGCCAAAACGCGATGGCGCCTTTCTCTACGGTAGGTTTCGCTTTTTCATTTCCCATCTTCACTGGAATTTCAAAGTAAACCTCTTCTTTCCATAGGGCTGCTCGTCCTTCGATTGGAAGTTTTCTCATTATTGCTTCCACGGTTCTAGGAGAAAGATGACGCACAAGTTCTCCTTCAGCTTCACCAATTCCTTCAATCACGAACTTTATGGGTATACGAGATACGCTCATTTCAAACACACCTATCTTTTGGGAAACTCCTAAGTTGACTAGGAAAAGTCTCTTCATTCCATATAAGCTTTGCAAGTCATTGAATCACATGTGTCAGTGAATCCGTAATGTGACTAATTTCCTCCGATGTCACGCTAGAGTGGATGGTTAACACGTTTTTTCTAAGACTTCAACAACCATTTCAGTTTCTGGTTCATTGTTCAAGCTCAGCTAAACACGCACGACGATGGTTCTATTGTATAACCGAGTGATACCAGCTCATAATGTATTCTGGCAACTTCAGCCCTCTTTCACTCAATCTTTCAGCCAATTTAACTGGCAAAGGACTCAACACGTATGTTGCTCGCATATAAAACCGTCTAGGCTGACCTAGCTTGACTTCTTCTTCCAAGGTTATTTGGAAGTCTGACTTTTTGGCTAAAGTTGACTTTTCGGATCCCGTGATTGCCAAGACAATTCCATTCAGTTTTTTAAAGACGTTACACCAATTGATGACAGGTTTGGTTTCTCCGGAAAATGACACCAAAATCTCAAGGTCTCCAGCTCTTGGATGCGGAGTGTTCACGCCTCTAGCTATGTAGACGTTGTCTCCCAAGAAACCCTTAATGTGGAAAAGTCTTACGCCCGTCATCTTTACAATTTCGTTTGCTGTGCCCTTCCCGCCTAGAAACACGTTGGTTCGTCTTTCCAGTATATCAATGAGGCGAGTGTAGTTTTCTGACTCCGCATTTACGTCAATTATGGGTCCTAGCTTGGCGAATTCTTCCTCGCAGAGTTGAAACACGTCGCCTACCGGTAGGTTTCGGAAGATCGCTTCGGTCATCATGCACAGAAGGAGGAGGCTCCCGAGCTCGAACATGTCGCCCATGATGCCTATCTCGCTGTATTCAAAGGAGGGCTTCGATCTTCCTCGCCCCATCAGCTCAACTACATGTCCGTGTTCGCTGACTATCTGGGCTAGCGAAGACTTCGCGTTAGAGGTTATGAGTCCCATGGAAAACTTTGACGTTTTTTTGTCTTCTATATATTGTGCCAAGTCTTGTGCCATCGCCAACGGATCATCAGAGATGCCGCTACCCGAGTTTATCAAGAGCAGAATTTTTTTGTATCGTCTTTCAAGTTCAGCTGCCGCATCGTACATGTTTTTTCCAGGAAAGCCTGGATCATCAGGAGTTAATACAACCTTGTTTCTCCAGCCTATCTGACTCATTGCGATTTGGCTCATCGCAGTGTTCAAGGAGTACAGTGACCTGCCAGATCCTCCACAGACCACGCAGTTGGCTGATTTTAGGTCATTATAGAGTGGCAACAGTTTTTTTCTTTTTATGTTGAGAAGGTTATCTCTGATCTTGTTAACATATCCTATATGGCTGATCTTGCTTCTAATTTCTCTCACGCCCCATTTAAGATGTTCTTCTAGCAATTAAAATCTTAAACTATATACCCATAGATAGTTTGTTTTTAAGAGATTGTAAAGTTTATTGTCTTATTTAACTTAAATCAGAAACATCCGAAATCATCGCATGTATTTTAATAAGTTAAAGGTTTTTTTAAGCTCTTAAACCGATATTTCATGTTCTGGAATATTTCGCCATATGAAGTACTGCTTTTAGGTTTTGATGTTCTAAGTTATAATAAGTGTCATAAAAAAAAGTGTTCAGCGAGGATTTTGATTTGGCTGACGACCTTCTTACGCATGTAAAAACCGATAGGGTGCCTTTAACGACTGAAGCTTGTTATTTGGCATCACTTGCAAACATTCAGTCATGCGATGAGTGTTATTGCAAATTAGCCTGCAAACTCTACGAACTCCTTAAGCAGTCAGCGCGTCGACCTTAATTAAGCACGCGTACCTGGACGAGACGGTTAATCTGGTCGTGTTTGACGCCGCTTTATCCATACATTCTGTATTTATTAGAGAAAAACTTCAGTAAAATTTATATCTAAAGTGTGTTTCTACTGTTCCGCAATATAAGGAGAGATGTTTGAGATTGTCACAAGAATTAGCAGGAGGAACACCTGTTCTCATTTTAAGGGAAGGATCTAGTCGATCTCGAGGTAGGGAAGCTCAGCACGCCAACATCATGGCGGCTCACATCGTTGCAGAGGCAGTTAAGAGCGCCCTTGGACCGAAGGGCATGGATAAGATGCTCGTGGACAGCTTTGGCGATGTCACAATCACCAGCGACGGACGCACAATTCTCGACGAAATGGATATTCAGCACCCAGCAGCAAAAATGATGGTGGAGGTTGCAAAAACACAGGACAACGAGGTAGGTGATGGAACCACAACAGCGGTAATCATAACCGGCGAGTTGCTGAAGAAAGCTGAAGACCTTGTTGACAAAAACGTCCACCCAACTGTTATCATAGACGGATACCGAAAAGCCGCTGACAGAGCCCTTGAGGTACTTGAGAAAATTTCTATCCCGACAAAACCAACTGACAGGAAGGCGATAGAAAAAATTGCAATGACCTCTATGGCAAGCAAGTTGGTGGCGGGGAACAAAGAATACCTAGCGAAGATTGCCGCTTCAGGAGTCCTTTCTGTTGCTGAGAAAGTTAAGAATCAATTTAAAGTGGACATTGACGATATAAAAGTGGAGAAAAAACCAGGTGAAGCCCTCACCGACACAAAACTCATCAACGGCATTGTTCTTGACAAAGAAACAGTTCATTCAGGCATGCCAAAACGCGTGGAAAAGGCTAAAATTGCCTTGTTAGACAGCGCACTTGAAATTGAAAAAACAGAGTTTGATGCAAAAATTAGTATTGAAAGTCCAGAGCAAATGGACACGTTCATAAAACAAGAAGAGAAAATGCTGAAAGATATGGTTGACAAAGTAACCGC
>SMTZ1_10008357_pt1 | contig 10608 bp, 9 predicted proteins | sample DeeMarSWOR136_30_FD_25667 | JGI IMG/M metagenome (IMG submission 25667) | reverse complement strand
TTTGTGGTCTTTGAGCCCTTTGCCTCCAGAGTGCCCTTTGAGACCTGGGTGTTACCTAAAAAACATAATGCCTCTTTTGGCAACATCTCTGCGGGAGAGACGCTGAAATGCGCTCGAACTCTGCGCCGTGTTCTGGGATCTATGCACCGGCTGCTGGGAGATTTCGATTACAATTACCACATCTCCACGGCTCCCTTCAAAGATGCCAACGAGAGCTACTATCACTGGCACATCAGCATCTTGCCTCGCCTGACCACTCAGGCTGGCTTCGAATTGGGCTCGGGAATCTACATCACCGTCGCCTTTCCAGAGGACACCGCCAGGTATTTGGCCCGATCTGTGAAAGAAGGGGGTCGGGGAAGGTGAGGACGCCGTCTTACAACGGGCCTTTTCTCTATTGTGATTACTGGGCCAGCGTGCTGGGGCTCAGAGGATTGATGAACCCTCGGCTGCTGGAGCGGGGATCCATCTCCCTGGGCCTATTCAAGAACGGCCTGGATCGGCCCCAGGCCCGTCTGCCCAAGCTGCGGTATTATCTGGTTACCTTTTTGGCCGGGCCTCTGTTTCTGACCTACCACCTGGCTGCTCAGTTAGGCTTTGTGCTGCGCAGCCGAACTAAGGTGGACGCCTCCTTCCAAGAGGCCATGGCGAAATTTCAGCTAAGCCTGCTGGAGAATCCCAAGGATGGACGATACGTTCGAGTGGTCAATGCCCGGGGAGATCTGAACCGAAGGCTGTTGAACCCGGAGAGCATGAGCGTAACCGCCAGCCTCTTTTATCCCACCTACAAAGTATTCATCGCCTCCCTGATCACTGTTTTGCTCACGGTGCTTGTCATTCCCCTGCTTCATGACATCCATTTTTTCTCCATCATCATGCCCTTTTTCGAGGCCCTCACATATCCATTGTTGTTCGCGATTCTGTATCTGATCTTTCGGGATCTGCTGACCGCTCTTTTAGCTCCCGCGCCCCTTTTTGCTGTCCGATTCCTCTTGCAGCACTCGGGGACCATGCCCCCCGAAAATTGGGCACCCTTTTTTCTAGGCATGGGGGGCTGTGCTCTGATTTTCTATCTGGCCGAGTGGTTTTTCATCCCCCGTCCCCTGCCCCCGACCCTCTACCTTTATATCAATGATCCTCAGGATCCGGGTTTTCCCTATCGGCCAGAACACGCTCCCTACTGGCTGGAGGGGCGGCTGTACTGGGTGTGGCGTTTTGTGACCCTGTTTCCTGCCGAGCTGAATAAACCGTGGGAATCGGACTGGGAACGGCTGGAGATTTGGGTCAGGGCCGATGAGGGGGAGCATATGGGCATGATCGAGTGGCTTGTTACCGATCTTCATTATCGGGAGCTGTGGATCGATTACCGACGCTTGGTTCCCGAGAAAGCCAGGGCAGTTCACCGGGAATGGTTGTCGAGACACTGGGGAGAGGACAAGTTAAGCGGGACCTGGCTCATCGAGGCCGACGCCAATCTGGTCTATCACTCCCAGTTCGTCAGGGGGATCTTTCCCATGCATTTTGGCCCCGGGTGGGTCCGCGAACGCTTGGGGGAGCTGATCAGGTCCATGAAGATGTATCGGGCCAGAGACAAAAGCCGGGATTTTAGCCAGGTCCTGCGGGATCTGGACGTGGCCGGAGAGGTGATCCTGGGGGAGATTCCCGAGCATCTGCGCAAATTTAGCCTGCGAAATCTCCTTTCTATTCCCTGGGATTACTGGCGATTTCCAGAGGGCGCCACTTCGACCAGGGATGCCTATCTGTATGATCCAGAGAGTTCGCCGGGAATAAGGCGGGTCCGGGCTAGCGAGCCCAGGCTGCAGATTAAGGAGATCGCCCGCTTGGGACGAACAGAAGCATCCGGAATTATCGGAAACATCTCCGACACAGGCGGGTGAAGAAACTGTCTCTTTCTGTAAGGGGGGGGGTTGATTGGGTATCACTCTGCTATTTTTCTTCATAGTCATCTCATTTCTGATCGTCAGAGTGGGTGCTGTGGCCCTGGAGCTGAGCGGCATGCCAAGGCGCAAGGCGCGTTTTCAAGCTCTCTCCGCCTTCACCGGAACGGGATTCACCACTCGGGAGTCGGAGATGATCGTCAACCATCCACAGCGTCGCAAGATCGTCACCATCCTGATGGTTCTGGGCAACGCTGGGATCGTCTCAGTGGTGGCCACATTCGTCTGGTCTATGGTTTCCTCACAGGGGATTTTGAGGCCAAGCCTGAATTTCATCGGCATCATGATCTTCGTGGCAGCATTTTTCTGGTTGGTCTCTCGAGAGAGAATCCGCGTGGTCATAACCGATAAAATCAGGCAGAAGCTGATGGCTCGGATGGATCTGGAAAGGCTCACCGTCGAGGAGATCTTGCATCAAGCCCGCGGATATGGCATCGGCATTGTGGCCATTACTGAATCCAGCAAGCTTGCCGGATGCACCTTAGCCGAATCAGGCCTCCGGACCCAGGGGATCACGGTGCTCTCCATCGAGCGCGATGGGATCCCCATCCCCATCCCCACCGCTCAGGAGGCGGTTCGCTCTGGAGACCGCCTGGTTTGCTATGGTCTGTTGAGGAATATCAGAGAGCTGGTGTAGTCGATCCTATTCTGACGCCGATCCCAGGGTTACCGCTACACCCCGCAAGACCCTCTCCAGCAGGGCTTCTTCTTTAACAGGAGATCAAGATGGCTCCAGATAAGCCTGATAAAGTGCTCTCCGATAATACTGAGACCGCTCGGGCGCTGATACGACTTGAGGAAGTGCTCAGGGGTTGTCGTCGATTGCTTATTTTGTCCCATGACAACCCTGATCCCGATTCCATCGCCAGCGCCGTGGCCCTGAAGCACCTGGTCCGGGAAAAATTCGCCATCCGATCCACGATAGTCTACGGGGGCATCGTGGGACGAGCCGAGAACAAGGCCATGTGGCGCCTTTTGAAGATCAAGCTGACCCCAATCGGGCGCATCCGTATTCGGCAATACAAGCACATCGCCCTGGTGGACACCCAGCCCAAAACGGGCAATAACTCGTTGCCTGCCGAGGTGAAGCCCACGGTGGTCATAGACCATCACCCTCTCAGACGGGCCACCAAAGCGGCCATGGTAGACGTGCGCCCTGAGTACGGAGCTGTGGCCAGCATGATGACCGAGTATCTCCGGGAAAGTGGGTGCAAGATTCCCATTCCTTTGGCCACTGCCCTGTTCTATGGCATCAGCTCCGAGACAGAGGCCTTGGGGAGAGAGGCGGGGGAGGCCGACACGCGAGCCTACCTTTTTCTTTTTCCCATGACCAATAAGAAGCACTTGGCCCGCATCCAAGGGCCTAAGTTGCCCAGATCCTATTTCAGCGTGTTGGGACGTTCCCTGGCGGATGCCGCCACCTACAAAAATGTGGTCGTGGCCCGGCTGGGGACCGTTGAGGTTCCAGAGCTGGCGGCGGAGGTGGCCGATCTGTTGGTGCGACTGGAGCGAATCACTTGGTCGCTGTGCATGGCCAGGCATGGTGACAGACTGGTGCTGTCCATTCGCACCACCAACGTGAAGGCCAGGGCCGGCCTCTTGATCCAGAGATTGGTGGGAAGAAGGGGCCATGCTGGAGGTCACAACTTGATGGCTGGAGGCTGGCTGGATGGTGCTGGGCTGAGCGAAGAGCAATGGGATCAGCTAGAAGAGGATATGGCCAACAGGTTCCTGGGGTTGGTGGGCCATAAGGAGATCGTGGCCATGCGTCCTCTTTTGGAAGACGCCGAGCCTGAAGGAGGACAAAGCCGATGGATCCGAGAAAAGCCAAGCGAATAGGGATATTGACTGGAGGTGGGGACTGCCCTGGGATCAACGCGGTCATCAGAGCCGTGGTCAAAACAGCCATCATCAAGTTCAGGATGGAGGTGGTGGGCTACTTGGACGGATTTTGGGGCCTGATTCACAACAAGCACCGGCGCCTGGCTTTCGACGATGTCTCGGGCATACTCACCCTCGGGGGCACGATCCTGGGCACCTCTAACAGGGCGAATCCATTTCGACATCCACGGGAAGGGCCGGAAGGTCTGAGCTTCGAGGATGTCTCCGATAGAGTCATGGAAAATTACCGGGCGCAGAAGCTGGATGCGCTGGTGGTCATCGGGGGGGATGGATCTCTGTCTATCGCCCAGGGCCTTTTCCAGAAGGGGATGGATGTGGTGGGCGTCCCCAAAACCATCGACAACGACCTGTCCGAGACCGACGTGACCTTCGGATACGCCACTGCCGTCTCCAACGCCACCGAGGCCATCGATAAGATTCATACAACGGCCCAGTCTCACCACCGGGTGATGCTGGTGGAGACCATGGGGCGGTACGCCGGTTGGATTGCTCTGGCCGCCGGAGTGGCCTCTGGGGGGGATGTGATCTTGATCCCCGAGATTCCCTATGATCTCGCTGTCGTCAGCGAAAGGGTGCTGGAGCGAAGCGGAAAGGGCAAGCGATTCAGCATCGTGGTGGTGGCAGAGGGAGCCAGGCCAAAAGGGGGTCAGCCGGTTGTCGATCGCCTGGTAGAGGACAGCACAGATCCCTGGCGGCTGGGAGGCGTCTGCCGAAAACTGGCCCTGGATATCGAGGAAAAGACAGGCTTGGAATGCCGGGTAACCATCCTGGGCCATCTGCAGCGAGGTGGCAGCCCGGTGCCCACAGATCGTATTCTGGCCACGCTCTTCGGTTGCGCGGCGATGGATTTGGTGGCAGAGAGGCGTTTCGGGCACATGGTCGCACTGAAAAACGGCCGAGTTCGACCCGTGAAGATCGCCGAGGCCGTGGCCAAGCAGAAGCTGGTTCCTCCAGACCATCCGCTGATCCTCTCCACCAAGGCCCTGGGCGTTTGCTTTGGGGAGTAGGACGTGGTGGCTATCGAGCACATGGCCAGCTTGGAGCTGGCCAGAGAAGACGTCCTTATAGTTTTGCAGCTCTCATTGAGTCATCTGGTCCATGAGGATGCCCTTCTAGACGGCATGGTCAACAGATCCCCTGGGGATTCATCGGCCGGGCTCGCTGACCAGAAGGTCGCTGGGAATGTGTTTCAAAGACCGCCAGACGATGATCAGCCTAGCGAGAAAGAAATTTTCATGATGGGGAGAGACAATCTCTCCAAATTTTTTTAATTAGTTTCTTGACTTAAGCTGAAAATCTTCTTATGCTAAATTTCTTTGCATGACTTAAATATCGAATGCCCGTTGGTTTTTAAGCTGGGAGGATCTATGCCGATTGTCGATTCAAAAACTGGCAAAGTCCGCAAAACTTATACCATAGATGAGTTAGAGAACACCTCCCGATTGATGCGGGCCTATAACATGATCGCCCTCTGCGCAGCGGGATCCGGCCATTCGGGGGGAACCCTATCCATCATGGATATCACCGCGGCTCTTTACCTGGAAGTGGCCACACATGATCCCCAGGATCCCTTCTGGGATGGCCGGGATCGAATCATCTGGTCCACGGGACACAAGGCGCCGGCCCTGTATTTGGGTTTGGGAATGGCCGGGTACTACGACGTGGGCGAGGTGGTCAAGCTGCGCAAGCTATACAGCCCCTTTCAGGGGCATCCCCACTGGTTGAAGCTGCCTGGGGTGGAAGCATCCACAGGTTCCCTGGGACAGGGGCTGAGCATCGCCGTGGGCATCGCCCTGGCAGGAAAGCTGGACAAAAAAGACTATGCCGTCTATGCCCTGACCGGCGATGGTGAGCACCAGGAGGGGCAAATCTGGGAGGCTGTCATGGAGGCCGGACACTACAAGTTGGACAACTTGATTAATATCCTGGATAAAAACCGGCTCCAGATCGATGGTTGGGTGGAGGAGGTGATGAATATCGATCCCATCGTGGATAAGTATAAGAGCTTCCATTGGAATGTCATCGAGGCCGACGGCCACAACATGAAGGAGATCTTAGCAGCTTTCCAAAAGGCCAAGTCCTTCCAGGGGAAGCCCACGGTGATCGTCTTTCACACCACCAAGGGCAGGGGTGTGGATTTCATGGAGGATGTGGCCGGCTGGCATGGGCAGGCTCCTGTCTGTGAGCAGAGGGACGAGGCCCTGAAGCAGCTGGGCGTGGCCGACAAGCTGGACTTGGAGGAGTTGGACAATCGAGCCGAGGACTGTCAGGCGGAGGTGGACCAGAAGCTCGAGGCCAAGATGCCCAACTTTCGTCGAGACTATTTTTGGAACCGGGGTCCCCGAATGAAGGTCAAGATGGATCCCACTAGAAAAGGCTTCGGAAGAACTCTTGAAGAAATGGGAGATGACGAGCGCATCGTCTGTTTGGGAGCGGATATCTCTGGCTCCATCACCATCAGCAATTTTTACGAGAAGCACCCGGAGCGAAAAAGGCGATTTTTAAGCATGGGCATCGCGGAACAGAGCGCCACCGGGGTAGCAGCCGGCCTGGCCAAGGAGGGCAAACTCCCCGTCTTTGGCACTTACGGCGTTTTCGCCTCAGGCAGAAATCTCGATCAGCTCCGCACCACGGTTTGCTACGGCAATTTCAACGTATTCATCGCCGGAGCCCATGGAGGTGTCTCGGTGGGGCCGGATGGAGCTACTCACCAAGCCCTGGAGGAGCTCTTTCAGGTGTGTGGTTTGCCCAACATGCACGTTGAGGTTCCCTGTGATTCCATGGAAACCAGAAGGGCCTGTGAGCACCTGCTGTTTCACCTGCAGGGTCCAAAATACGTTCGTTTCGCCCGAGAGGCCACCCCTGTGGTGACCACACCTCAGACGCCCTATAGGTGGGGTCAGGCCAACGTGGCTCGCTATCGGGGAGAGCAGGAGCAGTTCATCGATGCCTTCGACTGGTTTCTTGCTTCTGCATATTCGTCTGAGGGAGAGGACCTGAGCATCATCGCCTGTGGTCCATCCGTTCCCGAGGCCATGCGGGCCGCGTACATTCTCAAGGAGGACTTCGGCTTGGAGACCAGGGTGATCAACATGCACACGGTGAAACCATTGGACAAGGAGAGTGCTATCCGAGCGGCGTTGGAAACTGGGCTGGTGATCAGCGCTGAGGAGCACCAGGTGGGGGGATTCGGAAACTGGATCAGCGCCGCCCTATCCCAATCCAAGGCGCTGTATGGCAAGCCTTTTTTGATGGGCATGATCGGGGTTAAGGATCGTTTTGGCGAATCCGGCCAGCCCTGGGAGTTAGTCAAGGAATTTGAGGTGAGCGCCGAGCACATCGCTCAGCTGGCCAAGGAGCTGGTAGATTTCAGAGAGAAAAGGTCCTCGGGCTGAGGTCTTTTTCGCCCCAATGGGGAGATTTTCTCATGGCGAATTTGGTGCCGCAATAGCACCTAATGCGAAAAAAAATAAAAAGTTAGAATTTTCCACGGGATGGAAAATTGAGTTGACAACATCGCCCCTTGCAGCTATATTAATTTATCTGTGAAAATATTCACAATCCACTTTTCAGCTTCTTCGTGCCCGAGTTGGCTTGCGCAAAACTGGAGGGAAGCATGGTTTCTGCATTCAAAAACGAGTCATATACTGATTTCAACAAAGAGGACAATCAGCGCAAGATGAAGGAGGCTCTGAAGCTCGTCTCTGCCCAGCTGGGGCGAGAGTACGATATCATCATCGGGTCCGAGAGGGTGAAGACGGCTCAGAAGCTCATCTCCTACAATCCATCGGAGAAAGACCAGGTGGTGGGAATTTTCCAGAAGGGCACCCCCAAAGAGGCCGAAGCGGCCATCCAAGAAGCCTGCCGGGTTTTTGAGACATGGCGTTGGGTGAATCCCGCCCAGCGGGCCGATTACCTATTTCGGGCCGCGGACGTGATGCGCCGCAGACGGCTGGAGCTCGATGCCTGGATGGTTCTGGAGGAGGGCAAGAACTGGCTGGAGGCGGATGCCGACGTGGCTGAGGCCATCGACTTTATGGAATTCTATGGTCGACAGATGCTTCGCCTCTCTCAGGAACAACCATTGACTCGGATTCACACGGAGAAAAGCGAGTTGATCTACATCCCTCTGGGAGTTGGCGTGGTCATCCCGCCCTGGAACTTCCCCCTGGCTATTCTGGTGGGCATGACTTCGGCATCGTTTGTGTGCGGCAACACCGTGGTTCTGAAGCCCTCCAGTGACTCTCCCGCCATGGGAATGAAGTTCATGGAGATTCTTGAGGAAGCGGGACTGCCTCCCGGAGTGGTGAATTTCGTGACGGGCAGTGGTGCCGCCATCGGTGATACCCTGGTGGGTCATCCCAAGACCCGCTTCATCTCATTCACCGGCTCGAAGCAGGTGGGATTGGGGATCGTGGAGCTGGCCGCCAAAATGGCTCCCGGTCAGATCTGGATCAAGCGAGTGGTCGCCGAGATGGGTGGCAAAGACGCCATCATTGTGGATAGTCAGACGGATCTTGAGAGGGCCGCTCAGGGAGTGACGGTATCCGCCTTCGGGTTCCAGGGACAGAAGTGCTCGGCCTGTTCCCGAGCCATCGTGGTCGCTGAAGTCTACGATCAAATTCTGAAGCTGCTCAAGAGGAACGCAGAGGGCATCACGGTGGGCCCCGTCATCGATCAGGAGAATTACATGGGACCAGTCATCAACCAGCGGGCCATGGACTCCATTCTGCAGTATATCGAAATTGGCAAGAAGGAGGGACGACTACTCTGTGGCGGCGGACCGGCAGAGGGAAATGGGTACTTCATCCAACCCACCATCATCGCCGATGTGGATCCTCGGGCACGAATCGCCCAGGAGGAAATTTTTGGACCCGTTCTGGTAGTGATCAAGGCCAAGGATTTCGACCACGCCCTCGAGATCGCCAACGATACCGAATATGGCCTCACCGGGGCTGTGTATACCGACAACGGGAAAAAAATCGAGAAGGCCAAAAAAGTCTTCCATTGTGGCAATCTCTATATCAACCGCAAATGCACTGGTGCCTTGGTGGGAGTCCACCCTTTCGGCGGCTTCAATATGTCCGGCACTGACTCCAAGGCTGGCGGTCGCGATTACTTGTTGCTATATACTCAGGCCAAGTCCATCTCGGAGTTTGTTGGTTAAGCAGGAGGCAGGAGAGGCTTAGAACGTGACCGTGCCATGTCGGTGTTCGTGAATTGAGTTTAGAGAGTTGAGCGAGTTTAATGAGTTAAGAGAGTTGAGAGAGTTAATGAGTTTAGCGAGTTGTGGGCTCCGGCCAATATGATAATGATCTCTTCAAACTCTCAGAACTCTCAACTTTCAAAACTCCCCAAACTCTCATAACTCTCACAACTCCCTGAACTCTAAAAACTCTCAAAACTTAACCCAACATCTATCTCGACCGCCACTACCCCGAGGTCGGAATGGAAAAGATCAAAGTGATCATCATGGGCGCTGCCGGGCGCGACTTCCATAACTTCAATCTTCGTTTTCGAGAAGACCAACGGTACCGGGTGGTGGCCTTCACCGCCGCCCAAATACCCGATATCGAGGGACGCAGATATCCGCCCGAGCTGGCCGGTCCTCTCTATCCGGAGGGCATTCCCATTTTGCCCGAGGAAGAGCTGCCCCAGCTCATTGAGAAATATGGTGTACAACAGGTGGTCTTCTCCTATAGCGACGTATCCCAGCACTACGTCATGTATGAGGCCAGCCAGGTGACGATTTGGGGAGCGGACTTCTCCCTGCTGGGGGTCGGAGCTACCATGCTGAACAGCTCTAAGCCTGTGATTGCCATAGGTGCCGTGCGGACAGGATGTGGAAAAAGCCAGACCACTCGCCGGGTATGCGAGATTCTGAAGGAGCTGGGCAAGAAGTCAGTGGTTGTCAGACATCCCATGCCCTACGGCAATTTGGCCGAGCAGAAGATTCAACGCTTTGCCTCATACGAGGATCTGGATCGACACCAATGCACTGTGGAGGAACGAGAGGAGTATGAGCCCCACATAGACCGCGGCAACGTGGTGTACGCTGGCGTGGACTACGAGATGATTTTAGGCCAAGCCGAGAAGGAGGCGGATCTCATCGTCTGGGATGGGGGCAACAACGATGTTCCCTTCTTTCGCCCAGACCTGTTCATCGTCTTGGTGGATCCCCTGCGGCCCGGGCACGAGCTGGGCTTTTATCCTGGCCTGACCTGCCTGAGGATGGCGGACGTGATTCTGGTGAATAAGCAAAACACAGCCAGCTTACAGAACATAGAGACGGTCAAAGACAACGCTCGTTCGGTGAACCCAACAGCCATCATCGTCAACGCCGCCTCGCCCATTATCCTCGACTATCCCCAGGTCATCTCTGGCAAGCGAGTCTTAGTGGTGGAGGATGGACCCACGCTGACTCACGGAGGCATGAAATACTCACTGGCACCTTGAAAGAGCCCTACGATGCCTATCCCAACATCGGGCCCGTACTACCGGCCATGGGATACAATCCTGAGCAAGTGAAGGATTTAAAAGAGAGCATTGCGGCGGTCGAGTGTGATGCGGTGTTGATCGCCACGCCCATCGACCTGACTCGGATCATGAAGATCGATAAGCCCACGGCGCGGGTGCGCTATGAGCTGCAGGAGATCGGTCAGCCCGATCTCCGGCAGGTCCTCATCGATTTCCTGGCCAAATTGGAGCAGAAGAGGGATCGAGACCACACCAGAAAGTGAGGAGGAGG
>SMTZ1_10009638_pt1 | contig 10609 bp, 7 predicted proteins | sample DeeMarSWOR136_30_FD_25667 | JGI IMG/M metagenome (IMG submission 25667) | reverse complement strand
AGAGGTATGCTAACAATATGACCTGGGACAACGTGATTGGTTTTAACCCGATAACTCCGTATGATACCGCCACATTCTCGCCGAATTTTGCGCCGAGCGGGGGTTTCGCCGTCATTGATAACACCCCCAGTCAGGTGGGGAGATACCGACCAATACCAGAGCTGGCTGATCACCGGATGCCGGGAATAGTGAATCTGTATCCTACGGGAGGTGCCTGGCCGCCGGAGGGCGGGGGACACTGCTGCGCGGGGTACAACTGTTATAAGGCCATCGCTGAGGACCTGGGGCTGGAAAAACCCTGGGAAAAGAAAGGGCGTCCCTGGTAATATCTGGACTTTAGGAGGAAACACATGGCTTCATACGATGTGGTTATTATCGGCGGTGGTCCCAACGGTATGCTGGCCGGTGCCTACCTGAGTAAAGCCGGTTTGAAGACGCTGGTCCTGGAAAGGAGACTGGAATGTGGTGGAGGGCTCGCCACGGAAGAGATAACGATACCCGGCTTCATGCATAATACTCATGCTATCTATCACATGATGACGGAATACGCCCCGGTCTATAAAGACCTTGAGTTAGAAGAGAAATATGGCATCAGGCATATCCTGCCCGAGATGGTATTCGCCATGCCGGTAAAGGGAGGTAATTCCCTCTGCCTGTATACGGATGTTGAAAAGAGTTGCGAATCGATTGCCAGATATTCGGCAAAAGACGCTGAGACCTATCGTGAAATCTATCATAAATACCAGAATTATACCGACCTGACCGACCTGTTCCTGGCCCCTGCCAGTTACGTTCCACCGTACCCGGCCATAGAATCGGTAATGTACCTGGAAGCGCACCCCACCGGCAAGGAAATCATGGCCCTTTCCGAGAAATCTCCCAAGGGTATGATTGAAGACCTATTTGAGAATGAACATGTCCGCACCATGTTCCTGTACCTGGCATGCCACTGGGGATTGGAATATGACGTTGAAGGTCTTGGCTATCTTATCGCTCTTTACATCAACCGGGCTACTCATTACACACTCTGCGCCGGGGGTTCACATATGCTGTTCCAGGCTCTTCAGAAAGCCATGATTGAAAACGGGGGCATGATCTGGGGTAGCCAGCCGGTAAAAAGGATAATTATTGATAAAGACACCGCCAGAGCGGTGGAAACTGAAGACGGGACAATCATCGAAGCCGATAAAGCCATCCTGAGCACGGTTGATCCGTATCAGACTTTCTTCAAGTTCGTCGGCAAGGAAAACCTCGATGAGTTTCTCATTGAACGGCTGGGGGACTTCCAGTGGGATAGGTGGAGTCTATTTACCGTCCATCTGGCCCTGGAAACCCCGCCCGCCTTTGCTGACCCTGACATTGGTAAATCCTGTATCCATATCATCGGTTACGATAGATATGAAGACCTGATCAACCACTGGGATGCGATATGTGAAAGTGAACTGCCGGAAAAATTCGGATTTAACACCTGCTTCCCCAGTATCCATGACCCGTCTCAAGCCCCACCGGGCAAATGCTCCGGCCTGATATCAATGATGGCGCCTTACCGGCTCCCCGAAGGGGCGGAGAAATGGTATAACTATAGATTTAAGGAAGAGATGGTGGATAAGTGCCTGTCTACCCTGGAAGAGTATTGCCCGGGAATAAAAGAAAAAGTACTCTGGGCATCGGCCGGCACACCCATTGATATCGAGAATAAATTTTTAGATATGAGAGAAGGTTCCATCAAGCAGGGCGCCTACCTGCCGCTACAAATGGGGTATCTCCGGCCCAATGAGGAGCTGTCTCTGAATAGAACCCCAATTAAGAACCTTTACCTGGGAGGCGCTAGTAATCATCCCGGCGGCTTCATTTTGCACGCTAATGGCTATGTAGCTGCCGGCGCCATCCTAGAAGACCTGGGGATTCCGAAGTGGTGGCCGGAACCGGAAATTGTAACCAGAGCACGTAAGGAAGGACTACTATGAGGGTGAGAGCCACCGGACTCGGTAAAACCGAGAGGGTGGCCGGAATTAAGCGGCTGGAACCGGTAGAAAACGGCTACATCGTCATGGAGATGCATTCGACCGAACCGATAAAATGGAGAATCCGGATAGCTCTGACCGGCACTGACCTGAGACGGTTGCTGAAACTCGTGTTTAAACCCGCTATCGCATTAGCATTGCTCAGGATTCTATTCCAGGGCGTCAATAACAAGCCGGCCCCCGAGTTCTGACCGTTGTAGTAAAAACTCAAATGGAATTACGGGTTAGTTTGTGATATTATGCTATACACGGAATCATCTCGAGAATACGGGTATGATTTCATTATGCAACTGGGTACCCGGTGATACTTGCTGGCCTCAAACAAACCGGCTGAATGTGTAAGGAGGAAATATGGACCTAGGTTTAACAGGCAAGGTAGCGCTTGTAACCGGGGCTGGCGGACAAAAAGGTTATGGCAAGGGAATTGCCATAGTTCTGGCAAAAGAGGGTTGCGATATTGTCGTGGCTGACATCGATATGGAAGGGGCCGAAAAAACAGTCGCTGAGATTAAGGGTCTGGGCAGGAAAGCCCTGGCGGTGAAAGCCGATGTCGCCAATGCTGCCCAGGTAAATAAGATGGTAAAGACGGCACTGGCTCAATTCGGAAAGATAGATATACTGGTCAATAATGCCGGTTCGGCCAGTCCCAATAAGCCATTCTGGGAAAAAAGCGAAGCAGACTATGATTGGGACATCAACATCAACCTGAGAGGCACTATGAATTGCACTAAAGCCGTAATCGGCCAAATGGTTGAGAATAAAAGCGGCAAGATTATCAATATATCTTCGGTTGCTGCCCGACTGGGCGGGCCTCATTCGAGTTCTTATGCTACCGCCAAAGCTGGAGTAATTGGCTTGACAAAAAGCCTGGCGCTGGAAACTGCGCACCTGGGCATAAATGTTAACTGTATAGCACCTGGACTCGGATTGACCAACTTCGTGCGTAACGATCCACCTGAACTCATTGAGGAATTAATGTCACGTACACCCACTCGGAGGGCAAATGACCCTGAAGATATCGCTAATATGGTAGCTTTCCTAGCTTCCGATGTATCCCGCAATATTGTGGGACAGACCATCAGTGTAGATGGAGGACTGAGTATGAATTAGATGCGGGAAAGGGGATTAAAGGCACGAAAATCGGGATAAAAGACTCTTGACATCCACCTAAAGAGACACTATATTGTTCAATATAGAACGACATTCAAGAGAAATAGTAGCTAATAATTAACGTTATATACATTACTGAGGAGGTGAATAGCATGACTTGGTATATAAAATGTGATTCAGGATGGAGATAGTATCAACAAAAATGATCACCAATAATTATCGAGTCTAAATAGGAGGAAGAAAATGAAGAAAAGATACTGGTTGATTTCAATGCTCACCTTAATTCTGCTGGCCGCCTTTCTATTACCTGCCTGCGCCGAACCAGAACCGGAACCAGCCCCAGCACCGGCACCAAAACCAGCTCCAAAACCAACTCCTGCTCCGCCCCCCGCCGAACCAATCAAACTTATTTTTTCCGAATTTGAGCCACCTGGCAGTTACTGGGAAACAGAAGTCGGAGCACCCTATTGCGCCGAGCTGGAGAAGCGCACCGAAGGAAAAGTTAAGATAGAGCAACACTACGGTGGAGAGCTGGTCGGGCTTTTTGATGTCTATGACGCTGTATTAAAGGGCACAGTTGACATGGCTAAAATCCTGCCCACCATGTTCGCGGACAAGTTTCCTATGGATGGCATCATTATTTTCCAGCCGGTCAACATCAAGACTTACCGTTCTGGCCAGGCATGGCTGGACCTCTATAATAAGTACCCTGACATGCAGGCACAATACGCTAATACACCGCTCCTGGGTTTTGCCCCCATGCCCTGCTCCGGCCTGGCATCAACAAGCGGGGTAAAGATTACCAAATGGGAAGACTGCAAAGGGCTTAAGGCACCCGGAGCCGGTCCGGCACCGGAGTCCAGACAAAAAGCTGTCGGCATCGTGCCAGTCTCTATACCTCCACCGGACTGTTACATGGCATTTAAGACCGGGACGCTGGATGTTATCGCAATGGGACTGATGTCTTTGAAGGACTTTGGCTGGAACGACGTACTGCCCAACATTACCATGGTTAATATCAACGGCGGCCCCTGGTCCTACGTGATGAACCAGGAAACCTGGAATAGCCTGCCCCCAGATATCCAGGGGGTAATAAAGGATATGATTCCCTGGCTAACTGAGATTAACGACCGGGTACAGTACCAGAACGAGCAAATAGCTCTGGATACGTTCCCCGGGGAGTATGGCACTAACATCACTTGGCTTTCTCAGGAAGAGCTGGACAGGTGGGCAGAGGTTGACACCCCGGCGATGGATGCGTATGTAGCTGAATTTGTCACCGCCCTTGGAATGCCGGGTGACGAGTTAAAGAGCGATTTCATAAGTTTACACAAAAAGTATGCTGCACCTGAATATGCCTTCGAGTAATCTTGTGCAAACTGATACTAAAAGTGCGAGTTTAAAGCCAGCCTCGGTATTCGTGGGGCTTTAATGGCTGGAACAAATGGTCGCGAAGCACCTGAACATAGGTGCTTCGCGACATGGTTAGTTATAACCTTGCTGCGTTGTTAAAGCAAGGGGAGTCTGCTAGAGTTTCATTCCACCAACCAGCGGTGAAGGAAACGAGCAATAGATGGACGGGCTGAATAAGGTTATCCGCATTCTAGACAAGGTCGGCATATTCAGCCGCTGGACGAATGTCATCGGCGTATCCGGATTTTTCATCATGATATGTCTGTCCTTCGTCGATGTCATCATGCGCTATGTCTTCAACAGCCCCATCCGGTACGTGAGTGAACTTGTCGAAGTCATGATGATTACCTCCATCTTCCTCGCCATTGCCCACACCCAAAATGTCAAGGCCCACGTTAGCGTGGATGTTATCACTTCGAAGCTGGCAGAAAAGCCACGCCTGATACTGGAATTTATCACCATCGTGCTGGGGCTGGGAATATTCACCATTATTGTCTGGCAAATCATTGATGAATTCCCGTTCATCCTGGAATATAACGTGATCCACACCCAGAGCTTCCGTGTCAGCAAGTTCCCTTTCATGGTAATAATTGCCCTAGGCAGTGCCTGCCTATGGCTGCTTCTGCTGCGTGACGGACTAGCGAAGGTAGTCGAAGCTGTGAAGTTGGGCATGAAACGGTATCATTGGCTACTTATGTTTGGATTACCGTTAGCCTTGCTGGTAATAGCGTGGCTATGGGCAATACCATTGTGGCAAATAGGCTTAACCGCGGCGGGTTTCATCTGCATCATTGTCTGTCTTATCTTATTCCTCATGGGCATGCCCATTTCCTTCGCGCTCCTTTTTGTCAGTGTCCTCTTTATCTGGAGCATTCGCGGGCCGGATATCGCCTTTGACGTTGTCGCCACGGATATTTACCGGACCACCGGCACTTACAGTTTCTCAGCGGTGAACTTCTTCGTACTGGTTGGTTTCTTCTGCCTCTATGCCGGATTCGGTACCGACCTTTATTATGCCGCCTACAGATGGTTCGGGCACCTTCGGGGAGGCCTGGGGATAGCTACCGTCGGAGCCTGTACCGGCTTTGCCGCTATTGTCGGCGACAGCCTCTCGGCCGCAGCTACCATGGGGGCCGTAGCCCTGCCGGAAATGAATAAATACAAATATGATCAACGCCTCTCGGCCGGGAGTATCTGTGGTGGCTCTTTCCTCGGTCCGATCATACCCCCCAGCGTCACATTTATCTTTTACGGCCTATTTACCGGTGTATCCATCGGCGACCTGTTTGTCGCCGGTATTATCCCCGGTGTACTCACGGCTGCCATATTCGGCATCATTATCACCGTCTGGTGCCGGCGTAATCGCCAAATAGGGCCTCCCGGGGAGAAGTCAGCCTGGAAACCGAGAATCATCTCCCTCAAGGCGGGTGGGCCGGTATTGATTTTATTCGTACTGGTTATCGGCGGTATCTATATGGGGGTATTCACCCCCACCGAGGGTGGCTCGATAGGAGCCATGATATCGTTCCTGCTGGGTCTGGGCATGTTGCGGTTTACCTGGCGGAGTTTCGCCAACACAATGCTGGACGCCGGCAAGGTTATTTCCATGATCTTTCTTATTGTCATCGGCGCGGTTATGTTCACCAAGTTTGCTGCCTGGTGCAATATGTCTGATACCATAGAAAGATTCTTTACCATGCTTGGTCTGTCACCGATGGTATACGTGGTAATTGTGCTGATAATCTTTTTCGTGCTCGGCGCTGTTATGGATATAATGCCACTGCTGCTAATAGGAGTGCCCATTTTGCACCCCATAGCAGTATCTATGGGAATAGACCCGATATGGTTTGCCGTACTGGTTGTCCTGGTGATAAATCTGGGAGCGCTGACACCACCGGTTGGACTAATTCTTTTTGTCTATAAGGGAATGGCAAAAGATGTACCCATGGATGCTGTTTATAGAGGCGCTTTGCCTTTCGTTTTGGGCGCGGTCATAGCTGTGGCGATTGTCTTTTCTATACCTTCTCTGGCTACCTGGCTGCCCGAGGTTTTGAAATAATATGCTCAACCGTTACTGTGAAATGCTCGTGGACATTTCCATTACCCTTTTTTACGCCAAGAGCTATTGAACCGGTTTAGGTAAATTAGTGTACAGTTGCGTCGTTAATATTTTAGAACCCGGTTTTTCCGGACGATACAGTATCTTGACAGATATCCAATAATGGTATAATATTTTATCAAAGAGTGTTCTACATAGAACATTAAATTTTAATGGAATAATTGTGAGATGCGTCCATCCTTGGAAGGAGATACTCGTAAGGAGTCAGATCCTCGTCAGGTATGAGATAAGGGACAAGAGCTTCATTAGAATAAGGAGGAGCCATGACAATAGAGACTATAGCCAAACAGGAAGAAACTTATAAGGTAAACGTTCTAACTGACCGTGTGAAAAAGCGCAGGGAAGAGTGTAATAGAGCCCCACGGGAGATTTTGTTCCAGAGGGCACGCTCGATTACCGATTCGTGGAAAGAGACCGAGGCAGACCCAAACCGCATAAGGTGGGCGAAGGCCTTTGCCCGGGTACTTGAAGACTCGGCTATTATTATCAGGGACGGTGAGCTTATTGTTGGCGCCGAAACTAAAGCTATCCGTGGCGCCGAGATCGTTCCGGAATGCAACCCTTACGATGTCCTTGAAGCATTGGAAAGTAAGGCCCACAGAACGATGAGCGAAGTGATGGCAGCCAGGATAGACCCAGATGAAGAAAGCATTAAAGAAATCGCCAATTTTTGGATTGGCAGGTCTGTCAATGATATTGTCTACAGGGCATGGCAAAATAAAATGGGAGATAGCTATACCGACCTGATTGACGGCAGGAAAGGCAAAGTGGCTGTCCTTCCGGATGTCAACGGCACAGTTTATAAGACCCAGACTATCTTTAGCCCGCATATTATGAAGGACGGCCTTGGAGGCGTTATCAAACGGGCTAAAGAAGAGAAGCAAAAGACCCTCGATTCTTCCCAGTACGTACCCAACGATTACACGGCCATTTATCACAAGACTGTTATTCTTGATGTTATGGTCATGGTCTGCGAAGCGTTGATCAAATATGCCAGGAAACACGCTGAACTGGCCAGGAAGATGGCCGCCACCGAAAAAGATCCGGTCCGAAAAGAAGAACTTGAGGAAATTGCCGAATGCTGCGAGTGGGTGCCGGAAAATCCCCCGCGGACTTTCCGGGAGGCTTTACAATTCTACTGGTTCATTCATCTGGGGCTGAGGAAAGAAGCCCCCTACCACTCCGGCCCCTGCCCCGCTAGAGTGGACCAGTGGCTATATCCGTATTATGAGAGGGACTTAAAGGAAGGTCGCCTTACCCGCCAGGAGGCGGCTGAGTTGCTGGGTCTGGTATGGGTAAAGCTAAACGAGATGCAAATGGTGAGTGGTTCATACTTTGAGAAAGAGGCTGCTGGCTCGCTTTTACAGCAGGTTACACTCAGCGGCACGACAGTAGACGGCCAGGATGCCACAAACGACCTTTCTTTCTTGATACTAGAGGTAGCCCGGCAAATACAGATGCCGCAGCCAGGTATATATATCCGCTGGCATAATAATATCGACCATGATTTCATGGTCAAGGCAATTATAGTCAACCGAGAAACACGTGGCGGTATACCGGCCTTTCTCAACGACCGTATTGCCATACGCAACTTTTTAGCTACGGGGTATTCCTATGAAGACGCGGTTGAATGGAGCGCCGCGGGATGTCTGTCTTACGTCGTAAGTCACTGCAATCTGGCGAGTAAAATTGCTGCCTACATCATAATACCCAAGGTTTTAGAGATCGCCCTTAATAATGGGGTTGACCCCAGGACAGGAATGAAAGCGGGTATAGAGACGGGTGACGTTACCAAGTTTACCACGATAGAGCAGCTATACGAGGCCTTTTGGACGAATTATGAATATTTTGTCGATAGAGGCGTCAAAGATTATTGGGTGGGTTATTCGTCCAAGGTAGAGCATCTGGGGACCCCTTTAACTTCGATAATAATAGAAGACTGCATGAAAAGGGGACTCGATGTTTATGAAGGCGGCGAGCGGTACCCCGAGATGGGGGTCAACTTCGGCCAGCGCGGCTGTGTGGATGTAGCCGATGCCCTTGCCGCTATCAAGAAGCTGGTGTTCGACGAAAAAAAGGTCACCATGGCTAAATTGATGGCAGCTATGAAGGCTAACTGGGAAGGATACGAAGATGTGTACCAGATGTGTCTCCAGGCGCCTAAATATGGCAACGACGATGATTATGTCGACGATATCTTCAACTACGTTTCCCTGAAGTGTAATGAAATAATCCTGAAAAAACCCGATCCCTGCACCGGAAGATCGTGGCGGGTTGCACGTCCTGCCCTCACCGGTCATTATCCCGCCGGCCAGGTAACCGGTGCCCTACCCAATGGCAGGAAAGCGGGGCAACCGCTGTATGACGCCGGCCTTTCGCCCATGGTAGGGGTTGACATTAACGGACCTACGGCTCTGATAAAATCCGCCACTAAGACAGATCACGTTCCACCATATATGGATAGCATGGTGCTGAACATGAAGATATCTCCGTCAGTACTGCAAAGCATGCCATCGATAACTAAGATGTTGTCATTACTGAAAACATTCTTCGACCGGGGAGGCTGGCATATCCAGTTCAATATCACCAGTCGAGAAGACTTACTTGAAGCTAAAAAGCACCCCGAGCAATGGAAGGACCTGATAGTAAGAGTGGCCGGCTACAGCGCCTACTTCGTGGACTTGCCACCGGCTATTCAGGATGAGATAATATCTCGGACAGAACACGGACTATAGTTAAATTGCTAAGAATTAACTGTTAGCAGTTTTCGAGCGCTTAAGGAGACTAATTTGTCGGTAGCGCCTGATGCCTTGATCCGGACTCAAAAAAGTCTGGAGGATGTTGAGGGGATTGTATTTAATATCCAGCGATTCAGCCTTCAAGATGGGCCCGGTATTAGGACTACTGTCTTCTTGAAAGGCTGTCCATTACACTGCTTATGGTGCTCTAATCCTGAATCGCAAAACTTTAGGCCGGAGATAGCGCACCGGGACACCCTGTGCACTAAATGCGGTCTTTGTGTTAATGCCTGCCCTGAAGAGGCAATCTCCGTTGAGGATAAAGGCATATCCATAGACAGGAAGAAGTGCACCAACTGCGGCGATTGCATGAGTGTCTGCACTCCGGGAGTTCTTAAAATACTTGGAGAGACGATGTCAGCCGGAGAGGTATTTCGGGAGATAAGGAAGGATGAGGATTTTTACCGGGTTTCTGGAGGTGGGGTGACGGCCTCCGGAGGCGAACCTCTGGTCCAACCTGACTTTGTGGCAGCCCTGTTCAAATTATGCCAGGATTACGGAATAGATACATGTATCGAGACATCCGGGTGCGCCAGCACCGAAGCTTTGGAAAAAGTCCTGCCATATACTTCTTTAGTACTGTATGACATCAAGCTGGGTAATCCTGAGTCTCACCAGAAATGGACCGGAGGATCGAACGAAGAGGTACTCCGTAATCTCCGCATTGCGGTTGCTAGCGGCACTCCGGTAACGATACGCGTCCCGCTAATTCCTGGTATTAACGACTCGGATGAGGAACTCAACGAGATCGCTCATATTGCGATAGATTCGCTAAAGGAGCCGCGGAAAGTCGAACTGCTGCCGTACCATAGATTTGGCATAGGCAAGTATCAACAGCTTGACTCAACAGCTTGACCGGGAATACGAATTGACTGAATTGAGAGCGCCAGAAGAGCCGCAGATTCAAAGATTCAAAGAGCTTTTTGAATCTTTTGGACTGGAGTGCGAAGTCGTACTGTGAACAGCGCCAAGAAGTTAGAAAGGCCTATGATGATAGTCGAGGAATTAGCTCGAAATATAGTAAAAACAAGCTTTGAAACATTTGATGCCAGTGTTATTGAGCAGGCCAAGAACCGGCTCATCGATATTGTTGGATGTACCATCGGCGGGGCCAATGCGCCCGGCTGTCCTGAGTTACGGGACTT
>SMTZ1_10007941_pt1 | contig 10609 bp, 10 predicted proteins | sample DeeMarSWOR136_30_FD_25667 | JGI IMG/M metagenome (IMG submission 25667) | reverse complement strand
GTCATCTATTACCTTTCGACACCTCATAAGTAGTTCGCTTGCGCTCGTCTCACTGAACCTCACCTGCCATGATCCTTTGTCATGACTTTTCCTTAACGCTCACTACAAGGGCTCTTTACCCATGCAGCTTAAGGTGGTTTGGAACCAGCTCCTGCAAGCCGATTCCGAGGGGCCCTCCCTCATCTCTCGTGCAGCCTCGTGGCGCACTTTGATATGGTAATGTCAACTATTTGGGCTTTCTAGTTGGTGGGGTTCATAGCATTAGTTTTAAGTCACTTAGGCCTCATGAGTGGAGAGTATAACACCTTTAATTAAATAAAAGAATGCAACCATGTAAGCAAAGGTTTTTAAAACCATGAATATTCCTGCTTTCTCGTTTAAGGTCATAAGCGCCAAGAAGAGGGTGAAAAATAAGAACGAAAAAGTAAAACCAATTCCAGTGATGTACAATACTCTTTCTTGGGTTTGTATTGCCGTGTCTGTTGTTTGTGTCAAGGCATGCCTGGAGCATCTAATCAATTCACAGACTGTCATCACACCAAAGACAATGAAAAGGATTATGTGTGGGGCCCAGATTGCGATATTATATTCTAGGGTATACGTTTCCAGAGCGTTGGGCACTGCCCCCGGGAGAATAATAACCATAGCTGTCACAGCGAGACCTAGACTGATTTTGTCGTAAGATGCAAATTGGCCTTTTTGATACCGAGCAACGATAAATAAGATCCACAAGGTATAATATACCATAAATACTAAGGCATCAAAAAACACGGCAAAAGTAAGGAACTCAAAAACGGTTCCTAAAACGTTTATGGGACCCGTTGGGTTGTCAGTGTATGTACTGATGGTAAAGGCGATGGTGTGAAGTGCATCACCAATAAAATACGATGGTTGCTCCCAACCATAAATAAAATAGTTGCTTTTTCAAAAAATCTTTTACTTTGTGCCATTTCCGAAATGCCAAAACCGCAGAAACAGCAACTAAAATAAGCCAAATGATGATCAAAACCCACATTGGTGCGAGCATTGTCATCTTTGAAGAGTACATACACTTCCTACTTATTACAGTTCAATTTCTCTTGCTGTTTTAAACCCTCCCCATACAGCTTCCATAATCCTGCCAGGTTCCACGCAGTCACCAACGCTGAAAACAGTGCTGATATTTTCAAGAGACTTACTAAGATGATTTTCCGGTATCATACGACCTGAAAAAACAAGACTGTCAACTGCAATTTCCTTCACAACACCGTTCTGATTGACTACGACGTTACCTTTATCTAGTCTGACAGGAACCGTTCCTGAAAGCACATTGATTTCAGCAGCCTTTATCATCATGAGCAGCACGTCGCGGTTATTGTGGTCATAGAGATCTTCTGCCAGTGATTCAGCGGCCCGCCTTGTGCTGATTGTAACCTGCTTACCTTGACGTGCAAGATAGAGCGCTGTTTCACAGCCAATAACACCTCCACCCATGACAAGGATTCTCTCTCCCTGTGGTGCTATCCCTTTTAACACCTGGATCACAGTTAGCACATTGTCTGCTTCTCCATTGTTAAAGGGAGGAGGTTCCATTTTTGCTCCGGTAGCAAGGACGACATAATCCGCTCCGAAGCTTTTGATATCCTGGGCAGTAGCCTTTTTATTAAATATAACATTGATTGGTAACCGCTGGACAAGTCCGCTAAGGTAATTTATATAATCTGCAATATCATGCTTAAAATCTGGCTTTGCTGCCGGCCAAAGATTTCCACCTAACCGGTCTGATGCCTCCCATAGGGTGACGTCAAAACCGCGTCTTGTTCCAACCCTAGCTACTTCAATACCAGCCGGACCACCACCAACCACTAAGAGCGATCGTTTCTCTTTCAGCGGAGTAAGTGCCCACTCGATTTCGTGACCACAGGTTGGATTCAAAGCACAGCTGGTCGGTTCTCCGGCAATCATTTGCCACTTGCAGCCTTCATGACAGCCCAAACAAGGGACGAGCTCATCAGTCTTTCCGCTTTGCACTTTATTTACCCATTCCGGCTCAGCCAGCAGCCCTCTACCGATGGCGATAAAATCTGCCTTGCCGTCCGCCAACGCTTTTTCAGCTACCTCCGGGTAGTGTAAACGTCCTACTGCGATGACCGGTAAAGAAACTACCTGTTTGACTTTTTCGGCAAGAAATACCATACAGCCAGGTGGTGAATACTGCGGCGGATGGGGCCACCAGTGTGTCTCGTAGCAGCCGGCATCAATATGTAGTGCGGCAACTCCCATCTTCTCTAACTCCTGTGCGATCCAGAGTCCTTCTTCCTCTTCTCTTCCGCCTTCAAGGTAGTGAGTAAGACCGTAGCGGTATATAATGGGAAAATCAGCACCGGTGTCGCGCTGAATTGCTTCAATAGCTTCACGGGCAAAGGTTAGTCGCTTCTCACGGGAACCACCATAGCGGTCATCACGCCTGTTCCAGAGATCGGTCATAAACTGGTCAAGAAGATATCCCTCATGGCCATGCAGTTCAACACAGTCCGCTCCGCCTTCACGGCAGCGCATCGCAGCGTAGCCGAAAGACTGGGCAAGTGCTGCTGCTTCTTCCATGGTAATAGCCCTGGTCTTAGCTTCCGGACTAATAGGAATAACCGGTGAATGATGGGTGTTTTCCGAGGCCGAAACCGGTAGTACTCCCTCGGGCACTACGGGAGGAGGAACGACGCGGCCGAACCCGGCAGTCAGTTGAATGCTCAGTTTGCAATCATAGGAATGAAGTGTCTTTGCAAGTAGACGCATTGAAGTAAGATGTTTGTTTGAGGCTACATTAAACAAATCTTTTGTGAAGGGCTCCAAAGCCTGGGAAACAAACGTAGTCTCGGTTGTAATAAGACCTACTCCACCAGCAGCTCTGGCTTCATAGTAGGCACGATACCGCTCACCCCAATCTCCCCCAGGCTCATGCAGACCGTGGGCACCCATTGCTGCCATAATGATCCGGTTTTTAATCTCTATTGTACCGATACGACCAGGTTCCAACAGTTTCATATCACATTCTCCTTTCGGTTTTGACATTATAAGAAAATAATATTGATTTGAACTTGCTTTCTAATGGGGAAAATATAGAAAGGCTCTCCCTTTATGTCAACCAGAAAAGAATTATAAGATGAGAAACTGAAGATTAATCGATGATATTCAACCTCATCTATATTTTCTACAAACCTTTTTAAATCTTTCTCGGTTAATCTTTAATCACATACTACACTATCTTCTTCATATATATTGCTTTCGTATCTCCTTTCTGGAAAACTGATAATTGCTGATTGATTTACTCTATTCTCATAAGTCCCGATATATAGTGTAATATTTTTTTGACATTATAGTTTACCTCCGTTTAATACTTTTCTTGTTTCCTAATCTTAAGCTACATTATCTTGTAAGATTTTCAGTGAAAAGTAAAATGAACATTAATATGGATTGAACTACAATTTATTTATTTTCATTATTGAAAATAAATAGACTTGTGAGGTGGGAACATGTGAGATAGATAAGATAGGACATAAAAAGAAGAAGATTAAAAACCATGAAATAAGGGTTTTTCTCGTGCAGAGTATGATCCTGGGATTAAGCCTGGGGGATTATCTATAACTGAACAGATGGAGTATTTGGGATGAAGTTATTTTAAACCAAAATAACTCTCAAAGGACAATCCTCACATTTTGGATCCTTGCTACCACACTATCGCTTAGCAATATCATCTATTCTCGCATGAAAAAACCTTACAAATGTGGCTTGTGTTTAAAAGGTCAAGTGCATTCAATTTATTAGAAAATTCCCTGTAAGAAATTTTATGAAATATGATTCTGTCAATACTAGATGTTTTTTAAGACTCTGGTCACGCTCACATAATCTGTCGGATATGAGAAACCATTAAAAAACTAAGGTCGCTACGCTCCGGTCCAGGTCAGGTGGAAGATAGAGGCTGGAATAACTGGAAACTGTGTACTGGAACAGCTAGAAGATTTATACCAGAATAGGTGGAATGATTGAACGGAATAAGGCACTTGACTAAAGTACATTTTTTGAATTAAAATCTAAATAGTATTGACCATTAGCTTTGAGTAACCGAATAAAATATTTTAAGGAAGGTTTAACATGGATAGCTTAACCCATTTTAATGAAACAGGCAGATCCAAGATGGTAGATGTAAGTGAGAAAGAAGTCACATTGAGGGAAGCTGGTGCCTCGGGGGTCATTTCAATGAGACCTGATACTTTTCGGATGATCATGAATAAGAAAATTGTCAAGGGAGATGTTTTAGAGGTTGCTAAAATAGCAGGCATCATGGGGGCGAAGAAGACAAGCGAGCTGATTCCTATGTGTCACCCCCTTGAGATTACTCATGTTGAAATGCTTTTTCACCCACTGGAAGAAGAGAGTACCATTGAAATAGAATCCAGGGTAAAGGTAAGAGGTAGAACAGGAGTGGAGATGGAGGCATTGGTTGCTGTGAGTACAGCAGCACTTGCTATCTATGATATGTGTAAAGCAGTAGATAGGGGTATGGTGATTTCTAACGTGAAATTGTTGATGAAGAGTGGTGGTAAAAGTGGAACCTACCAGATTTAAATCTAATAAAATTTTGCTTTACAAATGCCCTTATTTGTATATATAAATGTTATATTACAAATAAGTTTATCCCTTTGATCACATGCATTGAGATGTTTTAATGAAGAAAGAAAGAATAGAATATTTTAGGAATCTTTTGACTAAGAGGCTGGAAGGATTACTGGCTGAGGCTGAGAAGACAATTGAAGACATGAGTGATGAAGAAGAGACCTTTCCCGATCCTACAGATCGAGCTTCTTTAGAGTCTGATAGGAATTTTCTGTTAAGGATAAGAGACAGAGAGAGAAAGCTTATAGTTAAGATTAAGGAAGCTTTAGATAGAATCGAAAAGGGGACTTTTGGGATTTGTGAGGTGTGTGGAGAGGAAATCTCTGAAGAAAGGCTGGAAGCGAGGCCTGTAACAACTCTTTGTATCGATTGTAAAACTGACGAAGAGGAAAAAGAGAAAATCGGAAGTCATTAGATAGTCCTCTCCGAGGTTTGCTAGGAGATAAATTAATTACTATTAATTTCTTTACCATGAATGAAAGCGGAAGGATAATTTAAATTCCTAATTATTGAAAAACCAAGACAAGAGCCAACCGCAGATACAATTAGCTGTTTTCATTCATCCTCAGGTTATGCAACACCAATAGGTTTGTGCCTGATCCGCACATCTTAATGGATAAAGAAATTGGTAAAGAGGTTTTATCAATCAGGAGTAGAAAGTGCCTGAGTTAAGAAAAGACCCTATCATCGGGAGATGGGTGATTATTTCGACAGAAAGGGGAAAGAGACCTTCGAGTTTTCACATTCCTGAAAAGGAATCAACTGGTGGGTTTTGCCCCCTCTGTCCTGCTAATGAGGATAAGACCCCACCGGAAGTGTTTGCCTATCGCCCATTTGATTCTCTACCCAATACCCCAGGATGGAGTTTAAGGGTAGTTCCTAATAAGTTTCCAGCATTAAGGATAGAAGGTGAGCTTGATCGCAGGGGTGAAGGTATCTATGACAAAATGAATGGGGTGGGAGCCCATGAGGTTATTATTGAATCCCCAGATCATGATGAGACTCTTTCGTCAGTCCCTACATCACACTTTGAAAAAGTCCTCCTCACTTATCGGGCTAGAATCAACGAGTTATATAAGGATACACGATTCAAATATATTTCTGTCTTTAGGAATCAAGGGGAGGTGGCAGGTGCCTCTCTGGCTCATCCTCACTCTCAGCTCATTGCACTTCCCGTGGTACCTAAGAGATTGATGGAAGAGCTTAAGGGTTCTAAGGAATATTTTACTTATAAGGAACGATGTGTTTATTGTGATATCATAAGACAGGAGAAGAAGCAGAATGTCAGAATAATCAGTGAAAATCAAGAATTCCTCTCTATAGCTCCTTTTGCTTCTCGTTTTCCTTTTGAGATATGGATTCTTTCTCGACAACATAATTCTTCTTTTGAAGAAACTCCTGAGTGGCAATATGCCTCCTTAGCAGAAATTTTCTCAAATGTATTGAAGCGGTTAGATATGGCTTTGGCAAATCCTCCTTATAATTTTATGTTACATACCTCGCCGGTTAGTGAGAAGATCAATGATTACTACCATTGGCATTTTGAGATTATACCGAGATTGACCCGGGTTGCAGGTTTTGAGTGGGGATCAGGTTTCTATATCAATCCTACTGCACCAGAGGATGCCGCAAAGTTTTTACGGGAAGCTTCACCCACCCTTGCTGGAAAGTGATGTATCTTAATCGTATAGGAAATTTCATTTTGGACGCAGATTCACCTCATTAAATAATATACTTAAGTCTTCGATCAGATTAAATAGTTTTGACATTATGCTCTGATACTACAATTGTAGGACTATCTAACGGGGTAAACACAGATTATCAAGATTTTAAAGATAATAAAATGACAAATGCCAAAGCTCAAATGATAAAAAGATTTAACTATCAATGCACAAAAGTTTTGACATTTGAGTTTATTCATGGACATTTGTTTTTAAGTTCAGAAAACAATTATCAGCGTTTATCTGCGATAATCTGTGTCCCAATTTAAAATAGGTTAACCCATATGAGTAAAATTTTAGTAGTTGAGGATGAAAAAAATATCAGTTTATTGTATAAGGAAGAGTTACAAGATTTAGGTTGTGAAGTCATTCAAGCCTCTAGTGGAGGGGAAGCTGTAGAAAAGTTTGATATGCATCGACCCGATCTAATAATTTTAGATATCCAGCTACCGGGACTTGATGGTATTGAAACCATGAATATCATCAGAAAGAAATCGAGGGATGTTCCTATAATCCTTTGCACTGCATATGGAGAATATAAACGGGACATAAGAACGTGGGCTTCGGATGCTTATGTTATTAAATCAGCAGATTTAAAAGAATTCCTTTCCACAGTAAAGAAAATTTTGATGATTTAACCACCACATAATAGTATCTTTCCAACGTTTTCATTTCTCATCACATTCATGTCTACATTTCAATTCTCTCCTTTTTATCAATTCACTCCCTATATAGTTGTCAATTGAGGGTTGTCAATTGTTTATGGGTATAGAATGGAGATAGAACTCTCGACTCCTCACCTGTAACTGCCTAGATAATTTAAGAAAAACTTGCTTCTAATTTTAATATCACCAACCAGAGACTATAAAAATCCCTAATTAATTTGCATAAAAATTCCGATAAATGAGATTAAATTCTTTAACTTAGAGTGGATGAATCAAAAGTAAAAAATAGATATACCAGATAGGGAAATTTAGCATTATGGCTGAAGAGGTTAAAAAAACATCTCCCGGAGGTTCTATGGAAGGCATTGAAACAGTCGAAGGCAATCCCAATCAGAATAGAGCCCAAGATGCTCAGGGGATTGAAGGGAAAGCAACCGAGGTTGCTGAGGTTAAAAGTGATGGTGGATCTGTTCTCTCAGGGGATGAAAAGGTTGGGGAAAGTGATGGAGATGCGGGCTCTGCGGATTCATCTGAGATGGGGGAGGCGAAAAGAGAGGTGGACGAAGAAGAAGTTCCATCGGGTGAGCCTGAAGAAGGGAAAAATGTTAAAGAGAAAGGTGAGGGAGAGGATAAGACGGAAGGAGGAGAAGTAAAAGAGAGTGATGTAAGTGAGCCAAAGGGAGGGGAACTACCAGCAGAGGCTGAAGCGCCCGCAAAGGAAGAAGCTCAGGTGGGAGAGAGTGCAAGTGAGGCAAGGCCGAAGTATAAAGAGGAACTAGTGGGGGAGGCAGGAAAAGAGGTTATAGAAGAAAAGGGAAAAGAGAAAGCAGAAAAAGAGGATGAGATAAAAGGTGCGGAAGAAGAGATAGAGGAAAATCTAGCCCAAGGGGGAGAGGGTGCTGTTGCTGAAGAGGAAAGAGATGAAGGTTTAGTTTCATCTGAAGAGCTGACAGGAGAAGCTGGGGGTGGTGTTATTGATGAAGAATGGATTACATGGAAAAAAGAGTTCTTAAATAAATTCCACAGACGTGTCAATAAGAAATGGATCATCCCTGGTGCTACTGTTTTCATGCTGTTTGTAGGATTAGTTGGATTTCTTGTAGTACCGAACCTTCTTTTTATTAATAGCGGGGAAGTGAAATCTCTAAAAGAGATAGCCGGGCCTGTACGTGACATGAAATTTTTCTTGCCTTTAGCTGTTGATACTGGCAGGAAGAGATTTGTTAAAGTAACTGTTGCCATTGAGTTGGTGGATAATGGTTTTAAGAAAGAGATAGATAAGAAGGTATCCGAGCTTAGGAAAGAGGTTATTGATCTTGTCCTTACTAAATCACCAAAAGAAGTTAGAAGTGCACGTGGTAAGGAGATATTGAGGCAGGAGATTACCACTAAACTTAATATCTATTTATCAAAGAATTGTATAAAAAATACCTATTTTACTGAACTGGTGGTTCTTTGATAGTAGTTGTCAGCCACGGTCAAACACGTAATGTCATAGGGATGTCAATGGGCAGGTTTGTTATAGAGGAAATGTATTTACGCCAAAGAGAGCTTCATTTTAAGTTAAATTAGGACGCAGATTCAACCCGCTAGAAAAAGGAAACGCTTCAGACGACTTTTAAGATATCATTTACCCATTTCTGATTTCAAATATTTCTCTCTCGTTTGGGTACTTTATTTCTAACGGGGTAAATTTGCAGATACCAAAAGAAAATATTTTATGTTTTTTTCCGTGAGACGTATAAAGAGCAGTTTAATCACGCTTTACGCTTCACGGTTTTATTTATTTAAATCTTGATTATCTGCTCCCTAGTTTAACGAATCAGTGTGATTCTGTGGATTTCTGTAGTGAGCTAATACTAGAAATGAGATAGAAGGAGGCATATGGTGATGCGATCAACCTTAAGACAAACAATTTTTGCACTATTGGGATTATTTGCATCTTGGGCTATTCTGTTGGTAACCTTTGTTTATTAAGATTTTCATCTCGATTTAATATATATAAGAAAAATGAAATAGGCTATTAAAAAATTTAATAGTCAATGGGCGAAAATGGGTGTTTTTTTATAACCATAGATAAAAAAGATTTTAAAGCTAAAAAAAGTAATTTTTTTTGACACCGGTAGGGTTAAATATTACTCAATAAATACGAATAGTTATGTAATTTTGCCCATTCTTTACCTTGAGAAATAGCCTGGTAAGTGTTGGTATGATATTTGCTCTTATAATTTAGCAAAGCCTGTGCAGGTATCCTCTGTGAGGCTCAAAGGAGATTTAAAAGAAATGATTTGCTCTGGTAATGGATTTACCTCGTTAGAAAAAATTTTCCGAAAGTTCCATCCAAACATCCAGAAAGGGTTTACACTCGCTGAACTAATAATTACATGTGCTATTATTGCTATCGTTGCGGCTGTAGGTGGACTTACCGTAAATCAGCAACTGCCGCACTATAGGCTTAGAGGTGATTCCGGAACCATTGCCAGTAGTCTGATGCTAGCCAGAATGAAGGCGACTTCAAGTGGTTTACAACATGCAATCGAATTTGATCTAGATGCCGGGAGGTATATTCTTCAACGTGGAAATGCGAGCAGTGGTTCAACTATCTGGACCGATCAACCCTATAATAGGAAACTTTCTTTTGGTGTTAATATAGAGAGAGTGGTGAATAATGGTGCCACTTCTTATAGTGGTACTGTTAGGATTGTATTTAATCCTATTGGTTCTTATGATTCTACCAGCGCAGGACAAATTCGTTTAAGATTGGGGGAAATTAACGATGGATATAGAATTCTTTTATCCCGTACAACAGGCAGGATACAAACTATAAAAGGATGGTGAGAAGATGAAGCCATTAAACTACGTAAAAGGAAACAGCGGATTTACATTAATTGAATTGTTGATTTCAGTGTGTATTATGACAATTGCCTTTGCTGGGCTTGCCACCATGCACGTTGCCTGTATTAATAGCAATTCTATCGCTAGTAATCTTACTACCGGCATTACCTTAGCTCAGGATAAGATGGAAGAGCTGAATAGTCTTGATTTGAATGACCCCGCGTTGGACGACAACAATCCCAATAACAATACAAATTTACGGGGTGCGCTTGAAGATTCCACTCAAGTTGGTAATACTGCTCACGCAGATGACGGTCACAGGGATACAAATATTGATGCCGAAGGCATTCTTGGAGGCATGTATACCCGGATCTGGAACGTAGCCGCTGATACTCCAATACCTGGAAGAAGTACGGTGGTGGTAATTGTTACCTGGAAAAATCATCTGGTAAGTGTTTCCTCCGTAATTGGAGCACCACTTTCTTAAAAGGAGAGTTAAGATGGGAATGTTAAAAGGAAGAGAGGGAGAGCAGGGCATAACATTAGTAGAGTTAATGATTGTTGCTGGCCTTTTAGGTTTGGTGGTAGCGGCAATGTACAACATGTTTACCTTTCAACAAAAGAGCTATACTGTTCAGGATGGCGTAGCGGTAATGCAGCAAAATGTGAGGGTGGGGCTTGAATATATGGTTAAGGAGATTAGGATGGCAGGCTATATCCCAGAGGGTATCCCTCCTA
>SMTZ1_10007940_pt1 | contig 10610 bp, 7 predicted proteins | sample DeeMarSWOR136_30_FD_25667 | JGI IMG/M metagenome (IMG submission 25667) | reverse complement strand
CCGTGTATTGATCAATCATTTCTTGGGTTATAATGGTATCTTTCGTTGTAATAGCCATTACTTCCCTCCTTTTATCAAATCGTTGATTTCCTTGCCATCATTGCCCGGTTCCTGCAAAATCTCCCCAGTCTGCTCCCCAAATCCGGGTGCTGAGTTTTATCCTAGACATTGGGCCATGACTTTCGGAGTCATTTGCAAGATTCCCCCCCGCCTATCTGATGAGCGTCCCCCCATCAATATAAATGCACTCGCCGGTCATGAAATCGGATGCCGAAGAGGCCAAATACACAACCAGAGGCCCCAATTCTTCGGGTCTCCCCATTCTTCCGAGAGGGATAGCTTTCTTTGCCAAACTCTTTTCGTCAACCCCATCCCTGTCCATGAGACTTTGCATCAAGGGCGTAAGAAAGTACCCGGGCCCGACAGCATTCACATTGACCCCGTATCTGGCCCACTCTCTGGCCAGGGCTTTTGTAAACGTTAGAATAGCGCCCTTCGTCGAATCGTACACAACACCCTTTGGCCTTGGTCTGACTGCGTTCATGGAGGTGATGTTTATTATCTTCCCGCTTCTTTGCTTTACCAAATATCTTCCGATAACCTGCGTACAGACGAAGATCCCCTCTATATTGACACCAACAAGCTCACGCCATTGCTCCTCCGGGAAATCCAAGAAATCTCCTTCAATGTGCGTCCCAGCATTGTTCACTAAGATATCTATCCTTCCAAATTCCGTGATTGCCCTTTCAGCCATATTCTTCACTTGCTCGTACTTTGTGACGTCAGCAGGCACGGCTATGGCTTTCTTTCCAAGACCCGCGATTTGCTCTGCCACCTTTCGTATCTCTTCCTCGGTTCTAGATACCAAAACCAAGGATGCTCCCGCTCCTGCCATAGCAAAGGCCATCTCCTTCCCAAGTCCGCGTCCGGCACCGGTGACTACTGCGACTCTGCCTTCAAGGCTGAACTTCTCCCAACACATCGTTTCCTCCTCAAACCAAGAAAGCTGGCCCACCCTGCGGCATTTGAGCAGCGACTACCATGGGGGTTTCTTCTTGCCGGCTCTCTTGTAATACTCCTCGGGAATTTTCCGAGGGTCCTTATACAGCAGCATCTGGCATGGCTCCTCCCCCGGCCTTTCCGGTGGCAGCAACACAAAAAGGGGTACCCCGGTTTCCTCGATTCCAACGATCTCATGAAAAATGCAGTGAGCACAATAGACCGGGAAATCCTTTTTCCCGTATGTCATCTGTTGTGGCTTTTTCACCCTATAGAAATTTGTGGGTGGTCCATAGCAGCCCTCGAGAACCAATCTCCCCCCGCTGCCGCACGGCTCCATGATAAGGGTGAATTTTTCGGCATCCTCCTCTATTTTCAATGCCCCTCCATGCCCCTTAAGACCGTAGGCGAGCATCTCCGCCCTCCGTCTTGGGTCTTCTACTCTCGCATAGGCCCTTGCCGTCTGCCTGACCCAAGAGCCGAGCACCTCATGAAGCGCCTTATGCAATGTTGTGTCTCCATATCGCCTGCCAATAAAACTGAGGGCGGCTGTTAGCATTTTCACCTCTATATCATGCATCGCCATGAGCTCCCCGTACATACGCCTGGCCAACATCTTTGCTTTATCTTGATCACCCGCCTCAATGGCCTTCAGGAGCAGGTCCTTGGTTCTTCCGCCCAACTCTTCCAGTTCGTTTTTGGCAAAAAGCCTGCCTTTTTTCATGACTTGCTCGCTACAGTGTCTCAAAAAGACTCATTCACCTATATTCAGATTTTTAGCAATTTCGGTGCCAACCATAGCCGATAAGGAAACCCATTCATCTGCAACTTCTTGCGGTTATCGGAAAATGAAGACCCAAATTGGAATCCAATATGTTGGGTTCTGGCCACCAAATATTGTGGAAAAAAATTGACCCTGTCCATTTCCCATGTTAGGAGAAGAAAAAACCATCAGCAAGTATCGGACAGAAATTTCTGGCTTTTTTGAGATTTCTGCTGAACCTATTCCGCAATGGAGGAGGACCTTAACCATGGAGATGCTCAACACCACGATCGATTTTCCGAGCCAGGTGGATGGATATTCAAAAATCCTGAGCTTAGCGGCACTATTTCAACACAACTTCTCCATTGACTGGCTGGTTGAACTGACGGAAATGAGAGCATCCCAGATCCTGGAGGGGTTGGAGCAAGGCGTTCAGCAGGGGACGCTCAACAAGGTGGAGTCCAAAGGCCTCTTTTGTTTCACAGATAGGGCCCAAAAGGAGAAATGGCAGAATAAGCTGCCTCGCGAGAAAAAGGACCGGCTCCACCAACGGTTTGTTGATATCCTTCTGAACGAACCCATGGATGAGGATCACAAGGCAGAATTCGTGGCTCCTCACCTACTGGAGATCTCCAACGACCTGGTAAAATGTCGTTGGCTCGTGAAAGCTGGAGATGTTCACGTAAAAAAATATAATAATTCCGAGGCATTAGAGTGCTACGCCAAAGCGGTAGACAATCTTTCCAACCTTCACGGCCAAGAAGCAGATTCCCTGCTGAGTGAAGCAGCGATCAAGTACTCTAGAATCTTCGCGGCCAGTCACGACACCATCAGGATTCTCTCTGGTCTTCATGAAGCAACAGAGCGCGCAAAAAGATCCAACAACTATCCGCGTCAGGCGCTCCTGAAGATGCATTTGGCAAAGAATGAATGGCTTCGCTCTCGATATCGAGACGCTATGAGGCATTTTCAGGAGGGATGGACGATCACCAAAGAATTGGCTGATCCCAGCCTGTTGCGATCTGCGAGCACGTTTAGCACCTTTTTCCTTTACTGGCAAGGTCGTTTTCAAGAAGCCGTGCGCAGCTACGAACAGTCCCTATCGGACAAAAGATACTCGGCAGACGATTTCCCTCCTTTTGGCGCGCTCATGGTCGCTCACTGTTACGCCATGTCCGGTCAGGTGACCAAAGGCCTTGGGATGTTGCAGCCGATTCTTGCCCTCTGTCGGGATAAAGGAGACAAATACCTGGCAGCGCATGCGTTGCACGCCATTGGAGCGATTATGCTGGATACCGGGCGCATCGAAGATGCAGCACAGTACCTGAAGTGCTCCATTGAAGAGGCCAAGAAGGGGGAAAACAAGTGGATACAGATCTTGGGCAAACTGTCGCTGGCTTTTGCATCCTATCTGAGTGAAAAGCCCCACCGCGCCATGCATTATCTCCGGGAATATATTGAAATGAGTCGACAGGTTCAGGCCACAGTTTTGCCTTACCCGCACCTCATGGAGCTTTGTTGGGCCATGGAGCAGGGCGCATTCCCTCGTATTTCCGGCTTATCCATTGAAAAAGAAATGCGCCGAATGATCCGAGAGAAGAACGTTTTTATGAAAGGGGTGGCCTATAGGTACAAAGCCCTTTTTCAAAAGAAAAAAGGCCTCCCGGCAAAGAAAGTTATCCATTCTCTGAATCAGTCTCTCAGATACCTGCAAGAGTCAGGACATCAAATAGAACTTGCAAAGTCTCAGCTCGAACTGGCGCGTCAGTATTTATTGTTTGGCGACAGCATCAAAGCAAAAGAAACCACGCAGACGGCTTCCAATATCTTGTTTTCATTGAATGACGCCCTGATTCCCGACGACCTAAGACTGCTCACCAAAAATCAGCCCCTTGGTGAATCGCTCCTCAGCGAGATCTTGAATTTAGGAAAAGAGCTGGCCAGCTCTCGTAAGAACGGGGAACTGGTATATTGCATCCTCTCAGCAGTCAATCGGCTCTTTGGCGCTGAAAGGGGGGGATTGTTTCTCGTGGAGACAGATACACGCATCCCTCGAATCCACCTGAGGGCTTCCAAGAACCTTCCAGCCGAGGGGATCGCCCAACCGAATTTCCAAGCTTCCATGAAGATGATGCACCAGGTGGTTCGCACACGACAAGGTTGCATTTCTCATGCAAGCTCGCCGGAGGAAATCGCTTCGACCTCCGATGAAATCATTCGGTCCAGTATCTGTGTGCCCATTATTCGCCAGAACCGGGTGACCGGTCTCCTCTATCTTGATAATCGCTTGTTACCTCAAGCATTTAGAGAATCGGATTTAGAGCTTCTTGGTTTTTTTTCGTCCCTGGCTTTTCTGGCACTGGAATACGGGTCGGTGTCCGATGAGGTCCAGAGACTCAACCAGAAACTCAGGGAAGATAAAGAACGGTTTGAAAACCAGTCTTTGAGGCGTTTTCATTCTGAAGGTATTATTGGAAAGAGCCATGCTATCAGGCACGTGGTGGCCCTGGCCCATCAGGTGGCCAAAAACAACTCCAACGTTTTGATCACCGGCGAGACGGGCGTAGGTAAGGAATTAATAACAAGAGCTATTCACCGCAATAGCGGGCGCGCTGACAAACCTTTTATACAGGTTCACTGCTCAGCTCTTCCTGAAACCCTCATCACCAGCGAACTCTTTGGCCATGAAAAAGGAGCATTCACGGGAGCCATATGCCGCCGGATAGGAAGAATCGAGTTGGCTCATGGGGGCACGCTTTTCCTGGATGAGATCGGCGATCTTCCCTCAGACATCCAGGTGCGTCTGCTCAGGGTTCTGCAAAGCAAGGAATTTGAACGGGTGGGAGGAAACGAGACGCTGCGATCCGATTTTCGGCTTATTGCCGCCTCCAACCGCGATCTGGAGAAGCAAGTGAGGACCAATAGATTCCGATCGGACCTCTATTACAGGCTGAACGTGTTTCCTATCTACATTCCTCCTTTGAGAGAAAGAAAGGAAGATATCCCGCTGTTGGCCAATTATTTCCTTAGAAAGCACGGCACAAGATTAGGAAAACAATTCGAGGACATCCCGCCTAAGGAATTGGAACGTCTCTCCGACTATGATTGGCCTGGAAACGTTAGGGAACTTGAGAACATTATGGAACGCGCTATCATCTTAAGCTCCGGAGGGGCCCTGCAAATTCCCGCACCAGATGCCAACATGACTTATTCTGGCGGTGCAGCCGAGACAGTGCGCGGCCACACACTAAAAGAAAATGAAAAACGTCACATTCTTTGGGCATTGGAGAAAACGGGGTGGAAGGTGAGAGGTCCGGGAGGAGCGGCTGAGATGCTGGACATTCATCCTTCAACCTTGGAATTTAGGATGAAGAAACTGAATATCAGGCGCTCCTCCAAGCTGACTACCATGAAGAAGCATCGAAAAAGTTCCGGTTCTACACTGTCATAGTAGCACCTTCAGCAAGGCAATCTCTGCTTACCCCTTCAAATAACTCTCTTGACGTCAGCATTAAAGGGGCTGTTGCCCAAATCTTAATGTATGATGCAGGGATGGCCCCGGGGAAATCTTTTCCAAAGGCGCAATATTCGCTTTGACTTTCTTACACGCCCCCATGGGCCTCATAAAAGCATCTGGGCGGACACAAGGGACGACGGCTCCGGCAAAGATGATACTGTGGGGCTATTCGGCGCTTGTGTGGAAGGTTTCATGCCGCTGGCATGCCTGGCAGAAATCTGATTGCGCCTTCGGAAAAGACCTCCCCACGGCCACCTCACAACGCATGGAATCTATTGTGCCCAGAGATAAAGCCGATGATTTGGGCAACAGCCTGTTGACAGGCTGTTGCCCGAACCCGCTTTTGGCTTCAGATGCGGGTTCTGATGTCTTTCCCTCAATACCGAGGCTCGCGGCCTGGTCATTCTTCTTCATCCCTCTGCAATGCACCCCATATCTGCCGCGCTTCTCTCACCGTATCATGCACCACCTCTGCGGCGCTTTTTGCCGACTTTATCATGCCCGCACCAGCACCACAGGGAAGGGTCCCTTCAACCATGTCACCCTCCAGCATGCCCTCCCGAAATCGAGAAGCATAGAGCCTTGCGCGTTCCATGGGGGTGCTGTCGCTCTTCTCCATCTTGATGCACTTTTCCAGCATGGCATTCCTCAGCGCTCTCAGTACTCCGAAACTGCCTACGCACGTAGCCGTACTGGTATCCAGGGCTTCCACAATGGCCTGCTTGAAATCCTGGTGAGCAGGGCACTCTCTTGTAGCGATGAATCTGGTGCCCATATAGATGCCCTTGGCTCCCAGAGCAAAAGCCGCCGCCATCCCTCTTCCATCCACGATACCACCCCCGGCGATCACCGGGATCCGAATCGCATCTGCGATTTGTGGGATGAGGACGAAGTTGGGAATGCAGTCATGTCCTATATGGCCGCCCCCTTCAAAACCAACCGCCACAAAGGCGTCAACACCGGCCTTTTCCGATTGCTTTGCTGCTTTAACATTAGCCGGCAACCCGCGGTGCAACACCTTTATTCCGGCACTCTTTAAGCGCCTCGTGTACTCTTCTGGATCACCCCCCACAAGAACGACCACCGCAACATTCTCCTCCAAGACAACCTTGAGGCACTCGTCGCTGTAAGCTTTGCCCCGCGGAGGGTAATCAGGAAGAGGAATGACAATGTTCACCCCAAAGGGCCTGCCCGTCAGAGACTTGGTCTTCCTGATCTGTCTACGCAACCGTTCTCCTGTCTCCGCCACGTCCGCAGTGAGGGTTCGCTCTCCGGCATTAGGACCAATAACACCCAGGCCACCGGCATTCGAGACGGCAGCGGCCAGTTCCGCCCAGGTAATCCAAATCATGGGAGCCTGAATCACCGGGTACTCGATACCTAGAAGTTTACAAAGCTCTTTGTTCTTCATCCCACATCCTTGTTAAAACCGAGATAACACGGCCGACTACTGTTAGCCTGGAACTCAAGGGAGCAAGTACGCTATACCATAACGGCATTAGGCCCGGCTTTTAGTCCCCCGATACATCAAACCCCGGCCTGAGTAGCCTTCTGTAATAACTTCTGCTGGTGTACAATGCAGCAGCAGGATTGTGACCGAGCACCCGATCCTTGGTAATGAACACGGTCGTGAATGCCTCACTGTATTTGAAGAAAAGGGAGTCATGTCCAACGCAGAGACCAACCAATATATTGAACTCGGTCTTTTCTTCATTGAGGATCATTGCTTGGACAATAGGGCTGCACATGGGCTCGAATTTACCTACGAATACCTTCTCTTCATCCTTTATGCCGATAAGCTCTTTCGGGGTACATCCAGCCTTGCACACCACCGAAACCACTTCGAATCCTTGCGCCTTCAGAATCTCCGTTAAAGCCCGCGCTTCGGAATGAAGTCCCCCGCAAAAGGCGACTCCCAACTTTTTGTAACCCATCTTTTGGGCAAACTCGCAAATCTCCTGCACTCTGGTTTTTACAGGATGGAGCGTATAGGCTCTTGCATGCCTGCCAGCATAACCTTCGGCTTCTTGAAGAGAAGCCATCCTGGCGAACTCCTTGCATTCAGGTTTCCTATACTCTTCGAGGCCTTTTTCTATTGCTTTCTTATGATTCTTGGTAGGACAAAAATCGGGCCCTATACCATTGGGCAGTCGGCACGCTTTCTCCTTCACGCGGCACAATGCGCACTGCGAATTACCCTGGCTATTCATATCTGCTTCTCCTCATTCAAAATGCTTGACATAAGCTTCATCGGGGGGTAGCTTTTCAGCCTGCCTTCGGGCGTCCAGCTTTAATCCCACAGACTTTTAATAGGTTTGGTCGTGCATAAACGGGCCCCCTTATTCTATGGTTGGTTTATGGTCGGAATTTCCGTCCTCAGCACGACCCTCGTCTATGGCATGAGGCATTCCTTTTCCGTCTTTTTTCCTTATATCCTGGAGGAATTTGGCTGGGCCCGGGGGAGCACCGCCATAATGCTTTCCCTGAGCATTCTTATATACGGCTTCATGGCCCCTTTGGCCGGAATTCTCTGTGACCGTTGGAAGCCGAAGATCGTGATTGTGACGGGCGTGCTGGTCTTGGGTTTGGCCGTCACAAGTTGTGCTTTTGCACAAGAACTATGGCATTTCTACCTCCTTTTCGGCATTCTCGTTCCTATCGGTATCGCATTCAGCGGCTGGCCGGTCTTTGGTCCGGCACTGGCAAATTGGTTCACCTTCAGAAGAGGGTTGATCCTGGGTCTAGGTCAAATGGGGCTCGGCCTCAGCTTCGCTTACAGCATGTTTGTTGAATTCACCATATCTCGCGTAGGCTGGCGCGGTGCCTATTTTGTTCTTTCCGCGATTCTGGTCGGGCTTTTACTTCCTCCTGTACTTTTCCTGTTTCGCTATAGGCCTGAGGACAGGATAACGAGCGTTCCCAGTGCTGAGCAACTGCCAGCTGTCCACACCCAAGCAAAGGTCGATTCGGCCATCCCGAGTTCTGGCCATAATGGGTCGTCATTACGAGATGCCACGAAGACATACCAACTATGGTGTCTCATTGCATGTTTTTTTCTCTTCTGGGGCATTGGGCACTATATGGTCTTAGCCCATCAGATAAAATTCGCCCAGGACATGGGTTACAGCACCATGTTCGCCGCTTCTGTCTTTGCCATTGTGGGCGCTTTCCTGTTCATTGGTTATATCTCTGGGTCTATTTCCGACTGGATTGGACGCGAAGTGCCTATCACCGCAGCCTCGATCTTTTCTATTATCGCGCTCATCGCCCTTCTTTCCATCAAAGATACTTCTCAGTCTTGGCTTCTGTATGTGTATGCCGTCTTCTTTGGCTACGCCGGCGGGCTTTTTTCATCCACAATATTTGCCGGAACGGCTGACTTGTTCCACGGCAAGCAATACGGCGCCATATCCAATCTTTTGCTTACGGGCATGGGCCTTGGCGGCGCCTTGGGCCCCTGGCTGGGCGGACACATATATGATACCTCGGGCAGCTACGATAGCGCCTTTCTCTTCTGCATGGCATGCTATGCCATTGCCTCCGTGGCATTCTGGGCCGCTGCACCTAGACATGCGGCTCGTTTTCGGATGAGGAAGTCGCTGAATCAAAGAATTCATGATAAACAGGTATATAAATTGGGGGATACCTCAAAAAGGTAGGAATAGGATAGCGTAGTCCACCCTTGTGTGTTCCCCTTAAACCCTCCATGAATTCCTCTATTTTCTCTTTTGGTATTGCGAATGCCATCTCATGGTCTTGGGTCGAAGCATACATCCTTTCTCCCATGCCCGGAAGAACAAACTGGCACTCTCCTGTCCTTATGGGGCGCACGATTATCTGGGAACACCCCAGCCTCCCGGAAAAGGTAGCCTCCAAAACGCCTCCCTGCATATGAAGCGCACCCAAACCCATTCGCATGGTTTGCGCAGGATCACCATAAACGAGAATAACATCCGGCTCAAAAGCAGCCCTAAACAACGGTGAAAACACAAACCCGTGATACTCGTTGTGATCAAATTTCATGGTGGCCTGCTCGGTCTTAGCGCCCGCTTCGTCGGTTGCCGTGTAATAAGCGCCGGCGCACAACTTTCCCTCGTCATAGAAATCCTGCGGCGTAAAATCCGTTGGTTTGTGAAATCCCATGGCTATGAGTGCAGAGCAGTAAACGTCCTGCTTGGTCATGGCGACTGTCCATCCATACCGTCTCGCCATGCCTATGCCTTGACACAGGGGGATCCGCATGCCCATATCTTTCTTTGGGCTTTTTGCTTTTGGCGGTATCTCTTCCAGAGACCTGCACGCCTTTATGGCCAAAGGAAACGACGACGGTCTCACATAAAGGTTCAATTCTCGATCGATTTCTTTGAGATCAAGCATGATTTTCTCCTCCAATAATTTCAGGTGTCACATGGAACTCTCTAACGCTCTTCGGGAGGGATCCCACTCTCGTCAAACATGGGACCATAAAGGGCGGCAAGATTGGAGTTCTTGTAAGCTGCCACAGTCGGGATGGGATAGCGAAGCCCTTTGGCATGGCCCTGCTTCAAGCCCTCTAGGACATTATCCATTTGGGGTGAGGGTATAGAAAAGCACATCTCGTCTTTTTCGGTGGCAGCATAAATCCTGTTCCCTATTCCGGAGAGGACCACCTGGCACTCCCCAGATAAGACGGGCCGAACCACCGATTGAGCACAGTCGGATACGCCGTTCGAGACGGACGTTAATATGCCGCCTTCTTTGTATAGGGCTGCCTGTACGAGCCTCACCATTTGTGCCGGGTTTCCATAAATCATTACCCCATCCGGCTCAAAATCGGCCCTGAACAAAGGGGCGAACAGGACCGCTTGGTATTTTCCGTACTCAAATCGCAGAATGGTTTCAGACGTTCTCTTCGCGCCCTCCAAGGTCTCAGCGTATCCACCGTCCATCCAGAGTCTTCCCGAAAAGTATTCTCCAGGTTTTACAAAACCCATGATGATCATGCCGGCACAAAATAAATCGTCTTTGCTCATCGCCACATTCCAACCATACTTCCTTGCCATACTGATACCCTGGCAGCCCGAAATCCTGTAGCCGAAGTCTTTGCGGGGCCTTTTCACGCTCTCCGGCAATCCTTCAAGGGATTCGCACATCTTGACGGCTACCGGAAATGTTTGTGGTCTGATGTAGTAATTTAGTGTATCCGTCCTTTTCTGGTTTACTTCTCTTGCGCCGCTCATTCCAGACCCCTTTCTCCCTCTTCTCCGGCGAAGCTTCGCCTCAAACCCCCGAGGCTTTCGCCAGAGAGGGCTATTCCCCTCCCTCCGGGGCGTAGGCAAGACGATATCTAAG
>SMTZ1_10007939_pt1 | contig 10610 bp, 9 predicted proteins | sample DeeMarSWOR136_30_FD_25667 | JGI IMG/M metagenome (IMG submission 25667) | reverse complement strand
GGATTGTATTCGTGAATTCGGCCGTCTCTCTCGGGCCGCGCATTCCGCCGGGTCTGGATATCTGGCCTATGCCTTGCCCGAACATCTCGGCAGCGCGTTCCGGAAGAAATTTTCCTTCTTTGTCGACAAAGGATTTCTGCGCCCCGGAACCGAATCCCGCAAACTCCATGGTGCTGGTCAGCTCCGCGACCTTTTCCTCAACCGTCATGCGTGAAAGAAGGTCCGCGACCCTCTGTTCCACGGGCATGTTCGAGTCCCTGTAAGGCATTGCATCCGCAGGAGGAACAACTCCCGCTGCTGTAATAAGACAGAAAAATATGATTGACATGGTATCAGGTCCTTTTTTTAAGTTGAATAATACGAGATCGGTAACAGAACCCTATTTTTTCTCCATCGGATATCCCGCTTCCTTCCACCCTTGAATGGAAGGATCTTTGAGGACCTTTACATCATCATAGCCCATCCGGATCAGCTGATTGGCAATATCCGAACTGTCCGACTCCCCCGGGCCACAGGCGCAATATGTAACAATCGGTTTGTCACTAGCCAGAGACCACACGTCTTCCAGCGCAATTTGTGGCCTCCAGGGTATAGAGACAGCTCCTTTTATGTGTCCTTTATCGTAATAAGCTTTTGGCTGTACATCGATTATGGTCACCTCTGCTCCCTGGTCCATCATCTTCTTTAATTCCTGAATGCTTATCCGGGGGATTTCCGCCTGCATTGCAGCGCATACAGATACAATCAACAGCGAAGTTATGACTAAACCTAGCAAGACTGCGAGATTTACGGCATTTGCTGAACGATCTTTTTTCATGATTGCCCCTTTCAGACTTTGTGAACACTCCTCCCACATAGCAGGAGGCTTCAGGTAACACCCTTGAAGGGGGTTTTACTGGCAAAACTCTGTATTATTTCCATATACCACCGTCTTTTAAAGCCGTATGTACCGGAGTGACGGGGTTGTTGATCCTTTATTAATAAATAAAAAAATCGATGTCGGTTTTCTTAATTCCTTCTCGCCGGAACAGTGGAACCTTTCTGGGTCCAACACCGAAGGTGGAGATTTTAGATCACAATACGAGAGGGAATAAGCCCGGTCAAGCAAAAACAGGTAAGTTTTCGGTCTTTTCTGACATTTGATACCTCACATTTTTTCTTGACTGCATGCATTCTCGGGACTAGATTTTTTAAATAACAGAGGATTTTAGTATAAATATTTTTCGCCTAGAAAACGGATGGCCGTTAAACCAATACCATTAAGGAGGAGGATATCATGCTACGATTTATTATGATTTTGGCCGTGACGGTTTTTACCGTCATGGCGACGTTCTCATGTTCCGGAAATACTTCCACTAGGGATGGCTCTGAATACCGGTATGAGGTGCTCAGTCCCTGGGCGGAAGTGGACCCCGTCCCGCTCCGGGGCATCTCGCCCAGATTGGATTCCCTGTCCGGGAAAAAGATCGGGCTTTTCGCCAACTTCAAACGTGCGGCCAGGCCTATCCAGGCCGAGGTTGAAAGGAGGCTGAAGGAACGGTTCCCCAACATTCAAACCAGCCTCTTTGATTCCAGCCTCCCCAATGTCGATGAAACAGAGACAGTAAACAAGGAAAAGTTCACGGCATGGGCCAAAGAAATGGACGCTGTCATTGCCGCGGTTGGGGATTGAGGGTCCTGCACAAAGTTCCTCGCTTATAATGGCGTAGCCATTGAGGACTTTGGAACGCCGGTCGTGTTACTGGCGAATCGCGGTTTCGTAAATGACGCCCATTCCGCAGCGTCCGGCAAAGGTATGCCGGGTGTTCGCGTTTTGGGAACATCGGTTGCATGTGAATCCACTGAGGCCGAAGATATCAAATCCGGCATAGACAAGGTGTTTGAGGAAATTATCGCAGGATTGACCCGGCCTCTGACCGAAGAGGAGAAATCACCACGGGCGGATGTTGAAGCGCAACCCAGGATCGCTTTTAAGGGAACTTACGACGAAGTCAACCAGTTCTTCTATCGCAAAGGCTGGGGGGATGGGCTGCCCATCGTTCCTCCATCCGAGGCCGCGGTGGAGGAAATGATGAAAGGGACGGATCTGCCGCCGGACCATATTGTGGCTAAAATCATCCCTCGCATGGGTAAGGCCACTATCGAAAAGATCGCCGTAAACGCGGTCATGGCCGGCGCTCTTCCGACCCATATGCCCGTGCTGATAGCGGCTGTGGAGGCAGTTTCGGATCCGAAGACAAGATTCGACACCTTTGAGGTCAGCACCGGGTCCTGGGCGCCTCTGCTGGTGATCAACGGACCAATACGAAAGGATATCCATATCAATTGCAGTTCCGGCGCCCTCAGCCCGGGGGATCTTGCCAATGCCTCGATTGGACGGGCCCTTGGCCTGATCGTCAAGAATATAGGCGGCGCCAGAAAGGGCATAGAGGATATGGGAACCCTGGGGAACCCGGCCAAATATGCGCTTGTCCTCGGCGAGAATGAGGAAGAAAGCCCGTGGGAGCCCCTGCATTTCGAATTCGGCTACGAAAAGGACGACAATACTTTGACAGTTCTGTTTCCCAATCGTTACACGCAGACGATTCCGGCACAGACAAACGCCGAGGGCATTGCCACCACGCTGGCGGATATGGGACCCGGCGCCTTATCCTGCATGATAGTGATCCCGGATCATGCCAGAATCTTTTCAAGCGAAGGATGGTCCAAAAAACAGGTTAAAGAGTTCATTATGGAAAGATCGGCGAGCAGGGACAGTCGTCGACCAGGACGACTGCAGAATGAAGATTTCATTATCGTCGTGGCAGGCGGCCCGGGTGTTTGGATGGGACTGCTGCAGAGCGCGGGTGGATTTGGCAACTATTTCGTTACCAAGGAAATCAAACTGCCCGGTAACTGGGAGGCGCTGACGGCTAAGTACGGAACCATGGTTCCCACATACCTAAGATACTAAGTGGACAGTGATATATTGGAACTCGCGAAAACCATATCAGCCGGGGAGGACATGAAATGAAACTTTTGGCAAAGATCATTACGTCTGTTTTATTGTTGCTGATTCCGGTTGTCATGCAGGCTGACCCCAGTGTCTATCCACTGGGAACGACCATTTACAAACCTGATAAATGCTGGAACGGATTCACAATACTTTCATCTGATGAAGGACGCCTTGTCGACATGAACGGGAACCTGGTTCATCTCTGGAAAGGGAAGCTTCATCACCCGAACAAGGTATATCCCGGAGGATATCTTTTGGCCTCTACCGCTTCCTGGAAGCACGGGTGGCAGGACGGCCTTGAAATCCAGCTTAGGGATTTCAACGACAATGTGCTCTGGAGGTTCAATCAATGGCAGGAAGGGAAGGCGAATGAAGGCGATGGAACCATGTGGCTTTCCCGCCAGCATCACGATCTTCAGATAAAAGGGAATCCCGTCGGCTATTACATACCGGAAGCCGCTCCGCCGAATATATCCGAAGGCACTATTCTGGCCCTGGCTCATCACAACGTGCGAAATGAAAAGATCAACAAGAATGTGCCGCTGATGGATGATGTCCTTTACGAGGTGGACATAGCCTCGGGAAAAATTATCTGGACGTGGAAAGCCTCGGAACATCTGGATGAGATGGGTTTTGACGAAGCAGCGCTAACAGCCATGCAGAATTTCAAAAGAGAACTCCGGAGTGAAGGGGATGGATTCGACTGGTTTCATCAGAACTGCGCCTCCTATCTTGGGCCCAATAAATGGTATGACGGGGGCGACCAGCGGTTCCATCCTGACAATATCATCATTGACAGCCGCGAAGCCGGTCTCTTGGCGATTATAGAACACAAAAGCGGCAAGATCGTATGGCGCGCCGGCCCTTACTATCGGGAAGGGGATGACAAGAAACTGGGATGGATGATCGGCCCGCACCATACACATATGATACCCAAGGGCTTACCCGGCGAGAGCAACATTATGGTATTTGACAACGGTGGCGGGTCAGCTTACGGACCTCCTACCGATTTTGCTCCGGACGGCATAGCGGTTATGCGCCGTGACTATTCCCGGGTTGTAGAGTTCAACCCGGTCACAAAGGAGATTGTATGGGAATATTTCCCCAACGCTTCGGGCAAACCGGACCCGGTTTTCGGTCATAAGATGTACAGTGTTAACGTATCTTCCGCCCAGCGTCTTCCAAACGGCAATACGCTAATCACCGAAGGGGCCCAGGGACGCATTATCGAAGTCACCAGGGATTACGAGATCGTCTGGGAATATATGAATCCTTATCTCTGGGATTCCGACATCCCCATGATTCGCAACCTTGTTTACAGGGCTTACCGTGTGCCGTATGACTGGGTGCCGCAACTGCAGAGGCCGAAAGAGTGGGCGGTAGATGCAGGGCCCAACTATCTGTTCACGATTCCGGCCGAGGACGGGTCGCGACCTGATTTCGGCGTCGACAGAACCGCTGTCTGGAAGCAGGGGGGCACGCAGGGAAGAGAAGAAAAATCGCCGCCTTAATCCGGTTTACAGGAAAAATCCCTTAACCAAAGCTTCAGGGGCAAAGGGCAGGGCTTAAGCCCTGCCCCTATATCTTATTCAATATCTCCGATAATTTATTAAGCCAGCCCGGAATGGAAATCTTTCTGCCGCAGGCATCCGCACAAGCGCCGCATTCGTTGCAATTATCAATACGGTGTTTTTCCTTATGGTAAATAAACCTCGCTGTCTTGATATCGTCGTACATAATAGCATCGTTGTAGAGTTCAAATACGCGCGGGATATCGATGTCCTTGGGACATGGCATGCAGCCGTAGCAGGTGGTACAGGATATGGGCCTCAACTTTCGGTAAGCATCCCTGACCCGGCTGATGAGAACCTCCTCCGGTACGGTGATGCCATCCGGTTCGGCACTGTCAGCCAGGGCTATATTTTCCGCTGCCTGTTCCATACTGCTCATATCACAGACAACAGTAGCTATTTCGGGGTGACTCCAGACCCAGCGCAACCCCCACTCAGCAGGCGAGCGCTTTTGGGAAGCGGTTGCCCATAGCTTTGCAACCGATTCCGGCGGCTCTTTGGCCAGTCTCCCTCCAGCAAGAGGTTCGGCAGCCACTATTGCCAGCCCTTTTTCAGCAGCACGTCTGAGTCCGCTGACGCCCGGCATGCGGTCTGAGTCCATATAGCTGTAGTGAAACTGGCCAAGGGCCCAGTTATCGTAACCATCCAAAATCTCCCTGAGGATATGAAAGTGGTCGTGGAAGGAAAATCCAAGATAGCCAATTCGCCCGCTATTCATGGCCGCCTCTGCCCAGCTTAGTGCATCCAGTTCCTTTAATTTTGGCCAGGTCTCCCGGTTTAGGCCCCCAAAGAGACAGAATTCTATCTTATCCATACCAAGCCATCTTAGTTGTTCGTTCAGATAACAGTCAAAGTCCTGTGAGGAATTAATAAAGAGAGACGGCAGACTGGCAGCAATCTTTATCTTCTTTCGGTAGCCGTCTTGAAGTGCCTGGCTGATGAGATTGGTTATATGCTCATGAGGATAATCCAGGTTCAGATAATTGACACCGTGGTCAATGGCAAAACGGATAGTCCTGACGGATTCGGCTTCATTGATGTCTTTCAGGTCTTCGTGGCCTAACGGCAACCGCATAACACCAAGGCCTAATACCGATACTTCCCAATCCAGCTTGCCGAACCTGCGATATTTTATTTATGACCTCCCTTTAGTTACATCCCTGAATCAAACTAGCTATTCTTCTTCTTGCACCCAAGGAGAATTGTGCTCACCGGAAAAAAGCTAAGCCTCCACCCAGGGCGAGGCGTGTTCGCCGCTTAGACAGACAACGATAAAGCCGTAGGGCTTATCCACCCACCTTGTGATAAGGGGGAGGTGGGGGAAACCCTCAGGGCAGATGGCAAGGGTAGGCGTATTGAAGATATGCCTCTCTTGGTCTTTGCCCATACCCAGCTCCAATTCAGCACCCAGGTAATCCATGTTATCCGGGTCAAGGCCCACATAGACCAGTATTTCCGCTTCCGGGTGGTAGTGGGCCTCGCCGCCTCGGTGCCATTTGCCGCAATGGGAGTAAAAGCCCCAAGTGAAATTAACATTAAATCCCTCCAGGTCGTCGCCAAAGAGCCAGACGGTCTGGTCTCCGTTTCCCGGGCCAACTCCCTTCTCCGAGGGGTACATTACGCCGGCACGGTCAGAAATAAAGGCATAACTAAGCGGATCGCCGGGGGGCGGGGGTACGTCGGACTTCCGGGCGTCGAACGCCTTCCAGTCAATATAGGTAATCATCCTTTTGATCAAATGGTCGTATTTTGAACCCTTTGTCCTGGGCTTTTTGGGAACCGAGGTCGCCTTGTAGGCAGGAGCCAGACCGATGTGGTAATGGACTATAGGTCTATCCACCCTCCGGTAGGTAACCGGCCCATGCGGCATTCCCCTGGGGATAAGCACTACAGATGGCTCGGTAAAGATGTGCTCTTCGGCCTCTTCGCCCAGCTCTATAGATATCTCGGCACCCAGATAGAGTATATGCCTGCTGTCAGTTCCCTCAAAAACCAGACACTCATCATATGGGTGCACCAGCGCCCCTTCAATGGGATGGCAAACGCCGGTATTCTTAACAAAACCGAAGGAAAAATTGGCGTTGAATCCCTCCATGTCCTTGCCTTCCATCCAGAATAGCGGCCCAGGATATAGACCGGGCGGGCTCTTCTTGGCGATCAGCGGTTTTATCAGATGGGCATACTCTTTCCTGGCCATTTTTATGCTCCTTTCCTTAAGAGTGAGGATATCAGATTCTATAGTGAACGCAACAAATAAGTAGATATATTTATGAGCAGACTACCGATGTCTAGTAGGGGTCTTTTTTCATAGTCATAACGTTTTAAGAATATTGAATATCGAATATCGATTTCAGAATATCGAATATTCAAAGGATCTAAACTTTATTATTCGAAATTCCCTGTTCGATATTCGATATTTTATTTTTTAATCTTATTCGCCAAACGCTCCGCAATATATCAATTACAATGCCGATATGCCCATTTATCTAATAGGTTCAATATAATCCAGCTTAAGACATCGGTCAAGAGGGCTGAAGTTGACAAAGTACCAGCCGGGTGCTACGTTGTGGACGTCACCGACTAAACAGGCATATTGACGCCTTGAAGTCTATTCAACATCCAGGTCTTAGCGAAAGGAGGCAAAAACCCTATGGCCGAATCAAAACTAGAGAAGTATATCAGGAGAGAAATGAAAGTGCCCGAAGAAATCCAGCAGCGCCACCTTGAGGTTAAAAGCCCGGTGCTTGGCCTATCAAGTGACCAGAAGCTGGGCAATAAAAACTTCGCCCTGAGCTGGTGGCCCATCTCTGAACCATTTGAGATGGTTTCGGAACCCCATGCCCATGACTTTGACCAGTTCCTCATCTTCGTCGGCGGGGACTTGAAAAATATGACGGACCTCGGAGGCGAGGTGGAACTAACCCTGGGCGAAAGCAAGAACAAGCTGGAAAAGTTCGTCTTCACCACAGCAACCACAGTCTATGTTCCAGCAGGGTTGTTTCACTGCCCGCTAAATTTCAAGAAAGTGAATGACCCCAACAAGCCCATACTGTTCCACGACTTTTTCTTTTCTCGTGAGTATAAGAGGAAAGATGAAAAGTGATATGAAAGACATGTATGATCCGGGTAGTTAAGCGGAGCCATGGTTGCGTTGGCCCAAGGAAGATATACCTATGATTATTAAATATCGTTCATAACTCTTCGCGTGGACTAATGAAAAAAAGCATTCTCAATTGGGTATAGTTTCCGGTTTTGTAGATCTTTTCAAGACGACATCTAATTTTTACATTGCCGATGGACTGATTTTTTAGGGGTTTGATAAGCTATTCCTCTATAACAACGAACCTTCTGTCATAAGACAGTGGCGTTAACCCTTAAAAATCAGCCCATTGCTAAACTGAACTTTTTACCAGCATCCATCACCGCCCACAGGTTATCTGAATTACATCTCTCAATACTTGAACATTTTTTTAAGAAGTCGATTTTCCGGGACTGAAGTGCGTTGAATTGCCACTCTTATGTCAGACCAAATACGGCCACAGGATATCTATGGGATCCACACCTGATTTGAGGGCCCTAATCAGCATGTGAACAGATACTGTCAAGAGAGGCTTGATTCCTATCAGCTTATCATCTATATATAGCCCCGGAATATGATACAGAAAAACATTATGAAAGTTCAGTGGTACATGATCTTTATCCTGGCGATCAGCCTATCCGGGACAACCTTCGGCGCGGAGCCCGATACCGAGCGAGATTCAGAAGTCCACAAGCTTTCTGAGATCACGGTGACGGCCTCCAGGAGCCAGGGCTACACGGAACTTCCGGAGCGGGATCTGATCGAAAGACCAATTACCGAATCACCCGGGCTGGATACTGCCATCAGCGTGGTCGGACTCAAGGAGATTGAGGAACAGAATCCATATTCGATAGTTGATGCAATGAACTATATATCGGGGGCCTGGACAGAGACCAGGGGGCGGAAAGAGAAACAGCTATTCTCCGTGCGGGGGCAGCGATATCCGTACCCCGGCTATCTCATAGATGGGGCATGGTTCCGAGAGTTCGACGAGATAAAATACTATCTCAGTGCCGCCAACTTTGATCGAATCGAGATCCTGCGGTCAAGCAGCGCTCTTCTTATGGGTCCCGGAGGACTTACAGGCATGGTAAACCTTATTCCCCGGACTTACGACAGGAAAGAGACCCATGTTGAGGGCATTTACGGTACGCATAACAGTTTCCGCGGAAACGTGACCCGCGGCGGTCAGGGGAAAAACTACAATTACGGCTTTGGTGTGGGGTATTTTCACACGGATGGGGCAAGTGACATGAACGCCATGGAGAACATGATAAATCTCTACGGCCGCATTCAATATCAGCTGAGCAGTGACCTTGACCTTTCATGGTCAAACTACCTACTGAGTGGCGACAGGGAGCTTCAGCTGGCACTTCCACCCGCAAGCAAGACCCTGCAGACACGCAGGGAAAGCTTTGATCCGATGCTGACCTATGTAACAGTGGCCAAACTGCGTTACGAACCGGATAGAAGTCAGGCCACGGAACTGATCGCCAATTACGGGAGCAGACGTTTTGACGGTCATTCCGTGGGTGGCACGGACTGGCTGGAGCAGGACTATGAGTTTGGTGCCACGGTCATCCACAGTCATAAGCTAAGCGCCAAGAATATTCTACGTATTACCGGCCTTTACCACCGATGGGTCACTCCGACTGGAAAGCGTTTTTATGTGGGTAATCCCGGCGACATTCGCACATACTCCGGAGCTATCGTTGACGAACACGAGTTTGGAAGACTCAACGCAAGTCTTGGCTACAGATACACCAGGGAGCATATTGAGGAGTTCGGTGGATTCAATGTGGAGGGGACTGCCGGAGCACTCGCGTCGGTGAAGGTAAATGACGAGTGGAGTGATCCCCTGCATGCGGTAAATCTTGGGGCATCCTTTGAGGTTACCGGCAGCATATCTTTGCTAGGTAACGTTTCCTGGGGTCAGCTTTCTGCGCAACCTGGCATGCTTGATCTGAATCTGAGACAACCTGGCGCGGAAGACCGCTATAAATTTGACCTTGGAGTCAAGTGGTGTCGGGAATCATTTGGAGAGCTGGTACTGACAGGTTTTTATACACGCCGGGAGGACGCGGCCCTTGTCAGCCAGACTACAGTGCTCGTGGACGAAGAGCCTTATGCCCTTTTTACCACTGATGACCAGGACAATTATGGATTTGAAATGGATCTTCGAACCCGTCGTTTTTCCAGCGGGCTGCAGTTTTTTATTAACGCCACGGCCATGCGGACGAGACGCACAATGAACGGCGAATGGGTTGATGACCGGGAGATCCCGGAAATAATCATGAGTGGAGGACTGTTATACGGCAGGAAAGGCCTGTCGCTGTCCCTCTATGCAAAATATCTGTCGGAATATGAGAATGAACGCTTCCTCCCTCCCGGTTCTCCGCCCGCGCCGCTCGGGGCCTTTATCGACCTTACAGGGCAGGTGTCATACACATTTAAAAAAGGTACGGAGATCTTCTTTAGGGTGGAGAATATAACGGATGATGAATATTCGACAGTTGCAGGATATCCCCATGAAGGGATGTTGTTCTACATGGGTTTCAAAAAAGCTTTTCATTGACACACAAGTTACGAGTTCCCTATAATTGATGAAATAGGAGGATTTTAAAAGCAGCCTTTTACCTGTTATGCCAGGAGACAGTTGTGTTTCATATTATTAGAATCGGATTCTGCCTGCTACTGCTTGTTTCACATATATCATTTGCATCTCAGCAGTTAGAGACCGATGAATTTATCCGTGTGTCAAACACGGTTCTCGAACCGGTATACGGACCCCTTGCCGAGCAGATCGTAAATGATTACAGCCTGGCAGAGATGAAAGGTATCGGCATTGATCTGGGAAGCGGTCCGGGAGACCTGATCATAGAGCTTTGTAAAAGGACCAAATATCTCCACTGGATAAATGCTGACATCAATCCTGGATTTTTCACGGCATTCTTCAGAAAGGCAG
>SMTZ1_10007938_pt1 | contig 10611 bp, 7 predicted proteins | sample DeeMarSWOR136_30_FD_25667 | JGI IMG/M metagenome (IMG submission 25667) | reverse complement strand
CAATGCAGGTAATTGCGAGTCCGGGGATCTGGATATTGATGGCTATCCTGATTTAGTCTTCACGAGCTGTACAGGTAACTGTATTCGCATATTCTGGGGGACGGCCAACGGCCCGAACCCAAGCAACTGGACCGATCTTCTTCTGTATTCTTGGAATGAGAGTTGTTATATTGCGGATTTCAATAAAGACGGGTATCTAGATATCGCGGTCGGACACTATGATGGAATGAACGGTGCAATCTTCTGGGGTAGCGCAACTGGTTTCGCGGCATGGAGTGTTACGCTGTTACCCGGTGGCGGCCGGCACAATTTCGAAGTCGCGGATTTTGATAAGAATGGCTGGCTCGACATAGTCTTCGCGCAGCAATTGCATGGTTTCTCAGTAGTCTATTGGGGAGATACTTTGGGTTACAGCCCGAACGACACAACATTGCTGCAAAATCCGGGTTCACATACGCATGGATGTTCCGTGGCTGACCTTGACAAGAATGGGTTTCTCGACATTGTATTGACTTGCTTTGGTGGTGATGCTCTATACATTTATGCGGGCAGTACGGGCGGATTTGCACTCTGGAAGGTGCTGAATCCAGGACCTTGTTATGGTGGTACTACAATCGCCGATCTAAATGAGGATGGGCATCTGGATATTATTTGTGCGCGAGGCTATGGGGTGCAAGCACAACCATTGGTGTACTGGGGGAGCAGTGCTGGCTATTTAGAGTCAAATAAGACTCCGATCGGTATATCCGTCGATGCGAGTGGCGTACTCGCGGCCGATTATAACAATGATGGACATTTTGATGTTATGGTGCATAATTATGCATATCCACCCGAACCGAGCTATATACTGATGGGACCCGACTATATGCCACAGTATCAGCTGCCAACGGCCAGAGACCACCATGGGCGATTTCGGGAAATCGGCAATGTCTATAACCGTGAATACTATGAAGACTATGTTTCGTCGGTCTTCGACGCAGAATCGACCACTGATTGGGGCACAATCGAGTGGGATGCGATACTTCCTGGTGGTTCATCGATATCGTTCTGGGTCAGAACCGGCGACACGCCTAACCTAGATGATTCATATCTGGATTGGATTCCTATTACTAATGGCGCGCTGATCCCAACTGGGTTTAATGCAAGATATATACAGTACAAGGCTCGCCTGGCATATTCGAATCCATGCGGTTTACCCAGGCTTGAAGAAGTTCGGGTGTCTTATGACTCCGGCGCACGCCGTGCACCATTTGCCGAGGTTGAGTGTGTACCGAATCCAATTATAGGAAGTGCAGAGATCCATTTTACATGTGTTAGTAATGAAGTATCAGTCAGGATATTTGGCGTTGATGGCGCATTGATTCGCGAACTAAGTAACCTATATTTTCATAATACAGAAGGAATCGCTGTTTGGGACTGTAGAGACAATGCTCATCGTGTCGTACCCGGCGGCGTTTACTTCCTGAGAATCCAGGATGGTGATGTGTCGTCAAGCCATAAGGTAGTCGTATTGGAATAGAGGTTTTCGCAAGAGGATATATACATTAAGCGGTATTAAGAACCCAAAGAAAACATTTCGTTAGTTGACTATGAAACGTTCGGATAATACGTTGCTTGACACACATCATCTTTAGACTATAATGGAATGTGTCAGACATAAGAGAAATCATTGATAAAATCAAAGGCATTGCTAAGCATGCGAATAAAATAGTAAAATTACTTCAAGCTTACGAAAAAGTCCGCGCGCAGCCGATCGAAAACGCGTACGTGCTCGAAAAAAAATTCGCGGAGATCGAAAAAATCCTGGCTTTGCTATCAAACGTTGCACTGCGAGATACACTGAATACATGGTTACAGAATGAAAGAGCGACAATCAGTAAGCTGAAAGACGATTTTCGCTTTCAGTTCGGGCAGCAAATAAAGGGCATGTTCCAAAAAAACGGCGTCAAGATTCGCGGCCAGTATCCTCTATTGAGAATTGGGCTCTTCACACTTAAGCTAAACTTCGAATTCGGCGAGGCAACCCTATTCTTTGGTCCCGAAGTAGAAAAGCTGAAGTCCAAAATACCACTACAACCTCAGGTGATCCATAGTACGGTGCAGAAATATAAGCGAAACATGCAGGACGCATCTTTTGACGCAAATAAGGCATATGATGATCTGTATGCGGCCTATCAGCGCTGCCTGGAAGTTTCCGGCAAACCGGATGGGGAAAAAGTGCGGATCACCGAGGTATTGAAAGAATATGTGTTCTTGAAACAACCAAAACAATTCATGGTCGACCCAAGCAGGGGACATTTCCGTGAATACTCACGCATAAAGTTGAGCTACATGCTCTACCGCATGAAGACCGCGGATGTCGGTGCGCGTGGCATGCGCTTTCATGTTGCGACTTTTGATGCGACCGTGGACAAGTTGCGCTCGTTCTGGATACCGAACAACGACGAGGGCGAAGGTACACACTACGAGTATATCTCCTTCGAACTTCCACACGAATAGAGACCGTGAAATACTATGGGTAAAGGAGAGCTTGATCCGAGATTGGCCAAGGCGATAATACACAAGCTGGGTAGTTTTGGCACACCTCCGGAATTCGGGATTGAATACTTCAGTGTCGGGGTTGAGCAATACCTTCGGGTCATTGAGGATGAGTATCTCAAAGACATTCTGAAATTCAATCTCTCATCCTTCAAACTCATAACCGGTAATTATGGCGGTGGCAAGACCCATTTCCTGTATTCAGTGCGGAATCTTGGTTGGCGTAACAACTACGTTACAAGTTACGTCACGTTGAGCCCGACCGAGTGCCCTTTTGACCGACTGGAATTGGTCTATAAGAAGATTGTACTCAACTTGAAGGTACCAATAGAACAAGATGGTATGGAAAAACCATGGGACGTCGGCATTGATGTTCTTCTACGGACATGGGTTAAGTCGTCAGAACAGGGCAACATACTTGCCCAGATCAGGAATTTTGAGAGCTCGAGTTTCACGAATGCCATTAAGGCCGCGATCGTGAATCTCTTGAGTAATGACGATGAAGGATTCCTCGAGGTTGTCCAGTGGCTCAGGGGTGAAGACGTACCCCGTGAATTAAGACTTCGCTACCGGATATCTGAACGTATCGACCGCAGCAATGCCTTCAGGATGTTGCGCAGCCTGGTTCAGTTTGTGAACAGCATCGGGTATTCGGGTTTGCTCCTGCTATTTGATGAAGCAGAAAGAGGAATGAGTATTTCCTCGGCTCGTGATAAGCGCCGGGCACTTGACAACCTCAGACAGCTGGTCGATGAATGCGGCAACTCGCGGCTTCCCGGAGCGATGTTCTTCTATGCAATCCCTGATGAGAATCTCCTTCTGGAGGGGAGCGGCGGTGTGTATGAAGCCCTTAAGCAGCGACTTCGCTCAAGCTTCACGAGGATCAACCCAATGGGTGTGAAGATCAATCTGGAAGATATTGGCATGAATGCCACGGATTTCCTGGGCGAACTTGGGGAAAAACTGGCGAAGGTATTTGAAGCCGCCTATGAGTGTCGACTGGATGAGAATTTGCGCAACGATGCCATGAAGAATATGATCGATGCCGCACTAGAATTTCAGGCGCTTGATGTTAGCTACCGGAGAATATTCGTGATTGGTATCATCGAAATTTTCCATCGGTTGAAAGAAGAAGCAACGGCAATCACAAAAGACGAGGCGCGTCAAGTTTTCCGTTCCAAGGCAAGGATGATAACTGAAACAGAGAAAGAAGAGGTTGAAAGCGAGGAATTCTGAGTATTATCTGTTAGGTCCGCAAGCAGCTAACCGACTACATACATTTCATGGCTAAACAAGAAGAAGTCGTAGCGCACCCGATTTTTGGTGAAGGAATAGTCGAAACCTCACGATGGGATGGTGCCGAACTGAGGGTGAAATTTCGGAGCGGACTGCGCCTTTGGTTACCCGCAAAGTGGTTCAAACCAATATCGATCCAACACGTCAAACTTGATCAGATTTCATCAAAGCGGTTGCTGGAGGCATTTCGATTGGGCATTGTGCCTCACCAGGATATTGAATATTTCACGTTTGGCCGCGGGTTTGAGCTTTCCGAACTCGAAGGCGGTCTCAAGCGTCTAAAAGATGGCAAAGGGGATGTGTATTTGATTGAAGGTGGTTATGGCTCAGGCAAGACCCATCTCTTAGAGTACCTTCACCATTTGTCAGTAAGGTATGGTTTTGTCACGACCTACTGCGAACTGAGCGTTCAGGAAACACCGTTGTATCGACCAAAGCGTGTCTACCGGGAACTGGTACATAACCTGAGGTATATTAAGGAAAGCTCGGAATATAGGTATCGAGACCTACTAAGAACGGCAGCCCGTTTAGAGGTCAGGGATCACTGTTTTCTAACTCCTGCACTGAGATATCTGGCTAGTTTAGAAAGTGACGATTCGAATAATGAAGTGTTCTGGCAATGGGTGGAGGGCGAATCAACCAAGGAATATGCGATTGATCCGCAGTCGCCTTTCAGGGTAAGAGGCGGGCAGAAAATACCAGCCCTTTATGACTATTCAACTGCCACTGACTACTATTCCTATATATTGAGCGGTTTAAGTTTTCTTGCACATAAATCAGGGTTGGGTGGATTAGTCATTATCCTTGATGAGGTTGAGACCATCACCCACATATGGGAATACACCCAGTACAGCCGGGGGCTTAGTTTCCTCGAGGGGTTAATTCAGTCTGCGCTTGGTAATGGAGAATTAATGAGATTGGAGACTCGTATGTTGCATAACCGGGTAAGGCCAACGCCCTATACTTACAGGGACCCCCATCTTCTGCTTATCCTGGCGTCAACACCCATCCACGGATTGCGCGGGTTTGAGAGTGTTCGCGAGCTAATCAATAAGCGGATCGTGCTGCGTAAATTCAGCAAGCCCGAGTTGGAGCTGATATACAATAATCTCTACGATGTATATGTTTGTGCCTACCCCCATTTTGCCCTTGTATTGTCACAAAAGGAAAATATCTTCAACGCGGCGCTGAAACGGAGCTATAATGAGCTGCGAGAATTCATAAAATTCTCGGTTGAAGCATTTGATTGGTTTAGGTTCAGTCGTCCCAGACCAAACAGTAGTAAAGATTAGGGCCGTGCGGCGAAAGGATCATGGGCTGCCGGGCCGCTAGTCTAAATTTCATTTATGGAAAAAGGTAATATCAAGAGAGCACTTCACCGGACTTGGGTGCCCTTTTTTGGACACTTCGGTAACTTCACGGCAATCCAGGAACTTACGATTCCGCATATCTTGGCAAAAAGCAATGTTGTCGTTATATCCCCTGCGGCCAGCGGTAAAACTGAGGCGGTCATCGCTCCGGTACTCCAGAACTTGTTCGAGATTGGAGGTTTCGAGGACGCCGTCAGCAAATTAAGGGTTCTGTATATCTCGCCGACCCGCGCCCTCGTCAATGATTTGTATCGCAGGCTACTCGAGCCCGTGAGTTACCTCAATATCACGATTGGAGTGAAGACCGGGGATCGGCCTCAGTTGACCGCAAAGAATGTACCAAATGTGCTCTTGACGACACCGGAGTCCTTCGATTCCCTTTTAACGCGCCGTCCAAAGTTGTTTTTGGACCTGCAGGCAGTGATCCTCGATGAGATACATCTGCTTGACAACACGCCGCGCGGGGACCAGTTGCGCATATTGTTGAACCGATTGCGTAAAATAAATGATCGACTGCAATACTGCGCACTATCGGCAACGATCGATGATTTGGGTATCGGCATCAGGTATTTCCCCGATGCCAAGGTTTGTTTGTTAAGAGCACCGCGCGAGATCGATTATCAGTTACTGCCGGTCAAGGATTTCGTACACAACCTGATGGTGATTACCAAGCAGAGGCATTTAAGAAAGATTCTCATTTTCTTCAACGCGCGGAGTCTGGCCGAACTCTATTCCCAGAAGTTGAATCAAGCCCCATTTTCAGATTTGGTTTATGTCCATCACGCCAGTTTGCCCAAGCCGAGGAGGGAAGAAGTCGAACGCATGATGAATAGCAGTGAGCGTGCCATTTTGTGTGCTACTTCTACGTTGGAGTTGGGTATTGATATTGGCTCGGTCGATTGTGTGGTACTTTACCGTCCACCATTCAATGTATCATCGCTGCTGCAGAGGATCGGGCGCGGCAATCGTAGAACCCAGGAGCTCTTTGCCGTTGGGGTGTACACGAGTGACTGGGAGAAGCTGTTGTTCAGTACATACTTTGATTGTGCCCGGCAAGGACAATTGTATGAAAAGCGGTACAATCCCACGTTGTCAATAATTCCCCAGCAAATATACTCCTATTTGTATCAACGACGTCGTATCGGAACGACGATGAAGAGCCTCTGCAGTATCTTCTCACCCGTATACAGTGAAGAAACCGTGAAGACCGTCTTCAAAAATCTGTACGAAACCCACAGAATAGAAGAGACAAGACCGGGTATATACTATGATTCTGCCGGTCTGGAGAAGAAGATTGATTGGGGTAAGATCCATTCGAACATCGCCGAGACATCGTTCGGCGAATACGATGTCTTCAATGCGGCGCTGGGGAATATGGTTGGGCGTGTTTTCCACCTGCGTGAGAAGTTCGTGCTCGGCGGCAAGTGCTGGCAGATCAATCAGATTGTTGAAAAAGAGAAGAAGGTATACGCGAGGTGCATTGGGGATGCTTCGGCGGTCACCAAGATTTTTGAGGGCAAAGGAGCCGGCTCATATAATTATCTCTTGGCGCCGACGATTAAGAGAGCGTTTGTGCCCGAGATGGAATTAGAGGCATTTCCTTGTGTGTTCGAATCCAATAATACACACATCCTGCATCTCTTTGGTTCGCTGTACGGTTTCATCTGGGCGGATGCGCTTTTGCATGAAGGTATCGAAGCGATGGACGTCGAAGGCAAGTTATTGGTATTAAATGGACACCTGCTCAGTGATGACCGTTTTCCCATGCCGAGTGTCGATGCGATCAAGAAAGTCCTTGGCGACAACATCCGGCGTCTTGAGGACGCGTTGGGCAGCGGCGCATACTTCTATGATTTGCCGCACGAGTGTCAGGTCGAAGACCATTTTCTAAATATGGACATCCACGGTTTTTTGGAATTTCTCGGGTCGTTGAGGTTGGTGAATATCGAGCTTGAGCAGTTCAAACAGATAGCCGAGTCTCTAGAGTAGTCATATGCAGGACTACCCGAAGCTAAACACAACGGGTCAGGAAAGCCCTGCCCTGAGTTTCTTCCAAACCCTAAATCCGAATATCTAAATCCTAAATAATTTCCAAATCCAAAATACTAATGACCAAATAACAGAACGTTCACAGATATTGGGTAAGCCTTTAGGTTTGCGGGATTTCTTTATTTTTTTACCTAACATGTTCCTCGACAGCTTGACATGAGTCATAAGGTGCTTATAATGCTAGCGTATATCAAGCCTCAAGATCAAAAAAGGAGGAAGCAGATGAAAAGTTTGTGCGCGTTGGTATCTTTTGTGCTGGTCGTCATGATTGGATGTAATGGTGCGTTGCGTGTTCAAGCACCGGAAATCACTGCGGTGATTATGGATGTGACATATGTAACTGTATTCTGGGAGAAGAATAACGTCATAGAGAACAATTCCGATTTCGCTGGATATAATGTCTATGTCTATACTGATTCGAATGCACTAATAGTACAGGACGGGGAGGAATTGAACAGATTTAATAGTCAACTGATCCAGGATACTAGCTATCAGATCAACGGTTTACCGCAAGATAGCATATACTATATTCAGATACGCACGGTCAACACCGATTCCAAGGTGGGCGATTATAATAGTACGACACCGTTTGTACAGGCTTCGCCGAGACCTGAGTTTACCGTGACGATGAATATGGCTGATGTTGGCCAGCTGGTCAATGATAGCTGCGCGATCCGGTATTATGATGCGATAATCATGGCCGATTCAGCAATGCAGGATAGTACAGCTGATATGTGGGTTAGATTGGCAAACAACACCGTGTACTTGGTATCGCCCGATATGCACCCCACGTATGGTGCTGGTGCACGTAATACCTTGTTCACCAATGTCGGGCCAGGTGAATTTCCTGCAGTTTCCGGGGTCACGACTGAACCTAATCTGAATGAAACGGCGTGTGGTGCTCTGGATATTGTTGTTGCCAGGACCGAGGATGGGAACTATGTCAAAATCTATATCGAATCAATCGATATGCAGAACAACGCGGTGACGATTCTATATGCATATCAGAATATCGCCGATTTTCCCTATTTCTGAGCGGTCATACTTGACTGTTATTTTGTCACTTGCTTGATCCAGTCTAGATAGTCTTTTTGTCCTTGGTCAATGTCCCAAGCGATGATTTCCGGGATTCGGTAGGGATGATTCTCCTTGATGTATCTTTCTACGGCCCGGTATTTGCTTCGTTTTGTCTTTATTAATACACCGTACTCCGGACTTTTTTCTATCTTACCCTGCCAGCGATAGATCGAATGAATCTTGAAAATGTTACCACATGCCACGATTCTTGCACTAACCATGTCGCCAATAATCTTCTTTGCACTTCGTAGATTGGGAAACGTTGTATAGATGGCTAAGTATTTCTGTTTCATTGAAATCTGTAGAGTAAGAGTATTGTAGTGTTGAAATAGATGAGGAGAGTGGTGGTATCCAGTATCGTAGCGATCAAGGGTCCGGACATCAATGCCGGGTCGACGCCGAGTTTCTTGAAGACTATTGGCAGCATGCCGCCGATCGAGGTGGCGATCACGATTGCTGCGATCATGGCGATTGCCACGGTCAGGCCGAGTGCGGCATCGCCTTGAAGGACCACTGCGCGTAGGGCGGTGATCGCTCCGGCAGTGATTCCCATCAAGATACCAATGAGGAACTCCTTGCGCACTACACGCCATATGTCGCGTAGCTTTATTTCACCGGTTGCCAGACCGCGTACGACAACGGTTGCGGCTTGAGTGCCGGCACTGCCACTGGTATTCATAAGAATCGGAATGAAGAAACTGAGCGTTACAATGCTCGAAAGCAAGTACGAGTAGCGTTCCAAAACCGAGCCCGAGATGAATCCGGCCAGCGCGAGAACAATGAGCCAGATCACTCTTTTCTGCGCAATGTGGAGCGGGCTCGCCGAAAGGTATTGGTCGGTTACTTCAGAGGCACCGAAACGGTATATATCCTCACTTGCTTCTTCCTTTATGACATCGATCACGTCGTCGACCGTGATGACCCCTTTGATGCGTCCTAGTTTATCCAATACCGGAAGTGATGGTATGTCGTATTTCTCAAAGACGCGAGCGACATCTTCCTGGTCCATATCAAGTCCAACACTGGGAAAGTAAGTCTCCATTACTCGTTCAATCTTACGGTGCGGGCTAGTCGTCAATAAATCCTTCAGTGGTATAATGCCCTGTAATCTGTTTACTTTGTCTACTACATAAATGTTCTGGATGAAGTCGATGTCCTTGGCTTTTGTCCTCAATTCCTTCATGATACTGGCTATCTTCACGTTTTCGGGTACCGTGATATAATCAGTGGTCATCAACCCGCCGGCAGTGTTCTCCTTATAAGCGAGCAACTCACGTGCCCTTTTCTGCTCTTCCACCTCGAGCAGCGGTATTAATTTTTCGATTTCCTCGTTGGGTAGTATTGCGAAAAGATCGGTACGGTCGTCGGGAGACATCTCGTTGAGAATATCGACAGTCCGCGCTGTGGGAAGATTGTCGAGTAATTCTACCATTTCTTCTTCCCGTAAGAATTCGAATATGTCAGCGGCGACCTTCGTCTCCAGGGTGTTGAACAGTTTCAATTTTTCGTCAATTGTGAATTCCGGCCATACTTCAGCAATATCAGCCGGTTCGAAATAAGACAGGACTTTTCTGATTGCGCTCTTCTTTCGAGAAGAGAGCAACTCTTTTATTTCCGGAAGAATTACGCGCATTGATTAGTCTATCGCGAAATGTAGTGAAGTCAATGGTGATTATATGTAATTGACATGATACAGGATATTATTATAATATTTGCATGAGAGAGAGATGGGATAGTAGAACAGCATTTATATTGGCTTCCATAGGCTCTGCAATCGGCTTGGGTAACATCTGGCGATTCCCCTATATTTGTTACGAATGCGGGGGAGGAGCGTTTCTGATCCCCTTTCTCGTTGCCCTTTTGACGGCAGGGATACCACTCATGGTTCTTGAATACTCGGTCGGGCACAAGTTTAAGAAAGGTGCTCCCCTTGCCCTGGGCAGTCTGAAAAAGGGTTTTGAGGTCCTGGGTTGGTTTGCACTACTCGTCGGGTTTGGTATTGCTACATACTACGCAGTCATCATGGGTTGGGCTTTCAACTACCTCGGGTATTCGTTCAACCTGGCATGGGGCGACAACACGCAAGGGTTCTTCTTCGACCAATTCCTCAGGATGTCAGAATCACCCATGCGGATTGGAGGAATCCAGTGGACCATTGCCTTGGGTTTGGTTTTGACCTGGATTGCAATCGTCGCCTCGATTTGGAAGGGTGTTAGGACGGTCGGCAAAGTTGTTTACTTCACGGTGATCATCCCTTGGCTTATACTATTGGTGTTCGTGA
>SMTZ1_10016826_pt1 | contig 10612 bp, 5 predicted proteins | sample DeeMarSWOR136_30_FD_25667 | JGI IMG/M metagenome (IMG submission 25667) | reverse complement strand
CGAAGAAACTCATCTGTCCCATTTGCTTGTCGGCCTGCAAGCTCGCACCGTTCTCCATCGCCCCTTCAAGCCCGGCCATCATCTGCGGACGGCTGCCGCCCAGATCGTCGAAGGCGCCGGCCTTAATGAGCGCCTCAAGCACCTGCTTGTTGGCGGCCCTGAGATCCACATTCTCACAGAAATGAAACAGACTCTGAAAACCGCCGATCTCTTCACGAGCCGCGATGATCTGCTCGACGGCTTTCTCGCCGACGCCCTTAACGGTAAAGTCCACACCGCTTTCGTTGATATCGGGCGCCCGGACTTCGATCCCCATCTGGTTGCTCTCAGCGATGTAGTCGACGATCTTGTCGGTATTGTCCATTTCGTACGTCAGAAGGGCCGCCATGAACTCGACGGGATAGTGGGCTTTCATATAGGCCGTCTGATAAGCGATAAAGGCGTAGCGGGTCGAATGACTCTTGTTGAAGCCGTAGCCAGCGAACCGCTCGATTAGCTCGAAAATTTGTCCGGCCTGCTGCTTGGCCAGCCCCTTATCAACGCACCCGGTGATGAATCGTTCCCGCTCCTTGGCGATGGTCTTGGCCTTCTTCTTGCTAATCGCTTTGATCAGGGTGTAGGCTTCGCGCAGCGGGATGTCCCCGAGGCGATTACAGATTCGCATCACCTGCTCCTGATACGTCATGATGCCGTAGGTCTCTTCGAGGACCTCCGTCATGATCGGGTGCGGCAGACTCCATGTGGCGCCGTGCTTGCGGTCGATGTAATCGGGAATCAGGATCATCGGGCCGGGACGGTAAAGCGCGTTGGCGGCGATCAGGTCCTCGATCCGGTCGGGCTTCATCTTCATCAGCAGGTTCTGCATACCCCCGGATTCAAATTGAAAAATCCCCTTCGTTCTGCCCGCTGAAAAAAGCTCGAACACCTTCGCGTCGGCAAGGTCGAGCTGTTCCAGGTCGATATCAACTCCATGAACCTCCGTAACCAACTGGCGCGCCCGCTCCAGAACGCTGAGCGTCTTGAGGCCCAGAAAGTCCATCTTCAGCAGGCCGACCCTCTCGACCATCGGCCCTTCGAACTGCGTCACGAGGTCATCGGATCCGGGCGCCTTGTACAGTGGGACAAAATTCGTCAGAGGCTCATCGGCAATGACGACGCCAGCGGCGTGGACCGAGGCATGCCGGGCCAGACCTTCGAGCTTTTGACCGATGTCGATGACCTTTCTCGTCTCGGCGTTTTGCTCGTACGCCTGCTTTAGTTCGGGCTCCGTCTTCAGGGCCTTATCCAGCGTCATGTCAAGCGAGAACGGCACCAGTTTGGCCAGTTTATCCGCCTCGCTGAGCGGCACGCCAAGCACCCGGCAGATGTCACGGATGACCGCGCGGGCCTTCATCGTTCCGAAAGTGATGATCTGCGCGACGTGACCATACTTTTGCCGGACGTAGTCGATGATCTCGCCGCGATGGGCCTGACAGATATCGATATCGATATCGGGCATCTCGTTGCGGTGGGGATCCATGAAGCGCTCGAACAGCAGATCGTATCGAATGGGATCCACGTCACACAATCCGAGGCAGTACCCAACGAGCGTCCCCACGCCGCTACCTCTGGCGCCGATGGGGATCTTGTTCTCATGGGCATACTTGCAGAAATCCCATACGATAAGAAAATAGCTGGCGAAGCCTTTTGATTCGATAACGTCCAGCTCTCGATCAAGCCTGGCCTTGATCGGCTCGGTGATCTCGCCGTATCGCTCTCCCGCTCCTTCATAGCATAACTTCGTGAGAAAATCTTCGGGCGTCGAATCATCCGGCGGCTCAAAGCGCGGCGCGTGCCGTCTTTTCAGATCGAGCTCGACATTGCACCGCTCGGCGATCGCGAGCGTGTTGTCACACGCCTCCGCCTTCGCAGGAAAAAGCTGTCGCATCTCACGCGGACTCTTGAGATACACATCCGACGGATAGATCATCCGGTCGGGATCATCGGCCCTTTTGCTCGTGCTGATGGCACAAAGGCAATTGTGCGCCTCGTGGTCGCTCTCGTCGAGAAAGTGCACATCATTCGTCGCCACCAAACCGAGCCCCATCTTCGTCGCCAGGTCCGCCAACCCCTGGCCAACGTCCGGGCTATCGCCTTCGTGGCTCTGTATCTCGATGAAGAATCGCTCCGGCCCGAAGATCTTCAAGAAGCTTTCCGCCGCTAAGCGCGCCGCCTTTTCGTCACCGGCGGCTATCGCCGCAGGCACTTCCCCCTTCAAACAGGCCGTGGTGCAGATCAGCCCGTCGTTCAGCTCGGCCAGGATGTCCTTGTCGATCCTCGGGCGGTAGTAAAAGCCGTCGAGATACCCGGTGCTGGCCAGCTTCAGCAGGTTTTGATAACCGGCGTTGTTCTGGGCCAACAGGATCAGATGATAGGCCGCGTCAGAAATGCCGGTTTTCGTCCTGTCGAACCGGCTGCCGGGCGCAACATAGGCCTCGATGCCGATAATGGGCTTGATGTGTGCGGCCAATCCCTTCGTGTAGAACTCAACGGCCCCGAACATATTGCCGTGATCGGTCACCGCCACGGCCTCCATATTGAGTTTCTTGCACCGCTTGAGGAGCTTGTCAAACGTGATCGCCCCATCCAGAAGCGAATACTGACTGTGCAGATGAAGATGCGTAAATCCTTTACTTGACATAAGTTAGACCATCCTTCCAAACTGTGATTAACGTCTGTATCATAGGCGCCCCCGGCGCGGCTGTCAATCGAAATACCGCCCAGCAAAAAGCTGCAAGTCTGGGAAACAGTGTTTTCCCTTGACAAATGGGTGCCAGTGATGTATACTTAATAGAAGTTTGCGGCATTCGGAGGTGTGGTGAAAACCTGTTTCTTCTTCTCGTGCAAGTTTTCCCCCGCCAGGAAACCGTCTCGTCCCGCTACTGAGACGCCACGGGGATGCCGGCGAAAAGAATGATGCGTATGAACTAAAAGTAGAAAAAGTTGGTTGCGAGAATAGAACCATGAAAGGCAAGATTACAAAGAACGTGTTGAAGGCCCGTACTCTCCTGCTACTGCTGACGGCGGTCGTGTTCGTCACGGCTGTCCCAAAACCCGTAGCGGCAAAATCGTTGTACGTCATCGCGGACAAAGGTTTCATCACAGACGCGACACAACCGATACACGTATACGACATCGGAGCGGATGGTACTTTGACATTTCAGGCTCAGCACATCATCCGTCATAGAGGGCACGGCGCCGTCGGGATGGCGATGGATTCGGATAAAGGCTTTCTCTTTATCACGTACGAACGCTCCGAAGAGATTCAGTTGCTGGATGCAGCAACGATGACGAACAGAGGGACGACGACTGTTCCTGACGCTGAGGATCTGGCCGGTATCGTCTACGACCACGAGAAGAAGTTGGTGTACTGTGCCGCCCGCCGCGAAAACCTGTTGTACGCGTACGAGTGGGACCCGGCGACGATGGTACTGACTCACGTGCCGGATTCTCCTTTCATGCTTTGGGGGGCTTCCACCTATGGGATCGCGCTGGACGAAATCGACGACCGGCTCTATGTTGCGAACGGCACGGACACAGTCAGCGTCTACAGCACCTCCGATTGGAGACGCGTGGACAGGATCGAATTGGCCCGTACGGCCATCAGCATCGCCGTAGATGTCACGAGGGGTTTCCTTTACACCGGCGCAGGTTTTGTAGGTAATACGTACCTCACACAGTACGACTTGAAGGCAGGCACCGAAGAAGAGATTCAGGTCGAGCCCGACGCCGGCGTGATGGGGCTTGGCGTGGACCGGAGCACCGGCTACGTATATCTGAGCACCGGTGCGGACAATGCGCCGGGCGGGGACAATCTTCAAGTCTACGACACAGAGCTCAACCTGATCGACCTTATCCCCGACGTCGGAAATCCGACCGGCCTGGTTGTCCCGGGCAAAGATATCAGTTACAACCCGCTCAGTTTGCGAAAGACGGTCATCCGCGGCGCTTCCAGTAGTGGTGCTTCTGGTACCGTGCCCACTGTGGGTCCGGGCGACACGTTGACCTACGGCATTCACTTCAACAACGTCACCGGCACCACCGTAACGGGCATATCGATCACCGATACGCTCCCGGACGAGGTCATCTACCTCACCGCTGATGACGATGGAATCAGCGGATCGTATGACGCCAAGACACACACCTATACGTGGCAGTATGCATCTTTGCCGCCGGATATCCAGATGACCCTGGAACTCACGGTGCGAGTAAGGCCGGATGTCCAGCTCGGTACGACCATTATGAATACTGCGGCGATTAACAGCAAGGAGGTCCCGCCAACTACCACACGGCTTGAAGTGGTTACAGGACACAATCCCCTTAACCTGACCAAGACCATTGTGGGCAGTGCGGAAGGCCAGATCATAGGGGTCGGTGCGGACGATCCCATCACGTACTCGATCGATTTCAACAATGACAACGACTTCGTCGTAACGGATATTTCCATCGTTGACGTCCTCCCGGACGAGGTCAGCTTCGTATCGGCTGACGAAGGTGCGGTACCCGGTGAATATGATCCCGCTACCCACACGTGCATCTGGTCACTGCCGTCTCTGGGACGGGGAAAAGCCGTGCATTTGAGTTTAATCGTCCGCGTCAATAAAGATGTCGCCAAGGGCACGATCTTCGCCAATTCCGTGACGGTTGAAAGTATGGAGACGCCGCCAGCCGTGGCGTTGGCCGAGGCGATCGTGGGAGAGACCCCGTCAGGCTTCGAAGACATGAAAGTATTGCCCGAGATCATCAGACGCACGGGCGCATCATACAACATACAGGTAAGCATCATCTTCCCACAGGGGATCGGAAAGAACGACATCGCAGATGTGCTCCCGATACTCTACCCGGGCGAGATCAAGGCAAAGCGTCTGTTTGTGTACGGGACGAAAACCAGAGCAAAGGTTGTTGCCTTGTTCGATAAGGATGAGCTGCTGGACGCGATAAAGGGCTATGGGGAGGTCACGCTGAGGATGGTCGGCGCACTCACGTCGGGCCGGTCCTATGACGGCGAGGCGACAGTCTACATAACCGAGTACTCCGGGCGCTAATCTGTCGGTCTGGCCGCGACCGGCTGCCGGAGAAACCGGCGACAAAAATGACACCGCGCACCGTACAGGCGCATCACCAGCGCCCGAAGTGTAGCCTCCAGGCAGCCACACACACGTCTCACCCAGAGCAATGAAGCTTTTCAGCAAAAAAGTCCTTGCAGATTATCTTTCGATATTTACAATGATGGCTCAGCAGGGAGTATCTATAGAGACTATTCACATGTTTAGGGGAAAAGAAATGAGAAGGTTATCTTTATTCAGAGGGCTATTCTATTTCTGTCTTCTATCAATCGCAGCTCTCACAACAGGTTGTCCTAGCGTCAGACTTGTTTACCCCGACATGGTATCTGTCAATTGCTTCGCGATGCCACAACAATGGGCCGACAGGTATATCACATCTGTCAAGGTATACGAAGACACAGAAAGCTCAAGAGCATCGAAAGAGCCTGTGTGGGTCATAGAAGCAACCGACAGAATTCCTGCAGGCAAGGTATACGTTTCAGTAGGATCAATCCCTGAGGGTTTTGAGCAGACGGTTCCACCTCTTCCGCAGAGATTCAAACCTATTGGTGGACAGACATACTATATTCAATTCGAAATTGAGCCCGCGGACGAGGATATGCTATTCATCTTGAAGCCGTGGGTTGCGTCGAGCTTTGCACAGATTGGTCCCGATGAAGATGATGACAAGCCATACACTCATCCGAACTCGAAAATGGAATTCCCCAAATATGTCGGGCTCTTCGAAAGAGGAGAAATCAAATGTTACGATAAAAAGGGCAACAATATTTCAGTTGCATACTACAGGCCTCCCGAACGAGGTCTCGTAGAGATGACCGTATATGTTTACCTGATGGATGATCCCAAGAGAGATTCGGACGGCTTGAAAATGCATTTTGAAGAGTGCAAGGAGACAATCGAGAAACTCCAGCACAATTCAAAAGTCGCCTCCGAAGGCAAGATCCACATCACACAGAACGGCAACACACACCAAGGATACGGAGTCACATTTTCAATCACGAAACAGACCCAACAGGGATCTATGCCATTTCTTACAAAGCTCTTTCTATTCGGACACGGCGAATGGTTCATCAAATACCGTGTGACTTACCCAGAAATGATGGATGAGCATGTAAACACAGAAATCAAACAGTTTACGAATGAACTGACGTGGCCCAAATATCCAACAGAATGACATCTTGGTATTGATCACATGAAATATGGAATTTGCTTGCTTCAGTAATCCAACGAGATACAATAACCTCAAATGAGAAAAATTGAATAAGCCAGGGGAGCTGGGGGCCGGGTGGTCGGCGTGGCCCGAAGCTGAGAGTTGACCCTACGAACCTGATCGGGATAATGCCCGCGAAGGGAGGCAGAAGAGAAGAAAAAAGGTAAAAGTGAAAAGGCAAGAATCGTAGTATAGAGTCCGATACTTTTTTACTTTGATCTTTTGGCTTTTACCTTATTTGGCACTCCGTTCGCTGGAGTGCTTTTTTTGTTGTTGCCACAGAGAGCACAGAGGACGCAGAGATGGAAATAAATTCGTGTAAATTCGTGTTTATTCGTGGTTTCAATAGGAGTCCTATTCTCTGAGTCCGCCGTCGCAAAAAATCCGTGTCCATGAAAGGAATAAAAAAATGATCGAAACAGACATATCCAGAGCGATCCTCGAAGAGTACAACAAGAGACTGTTGGAGCATCTTGAAAATGACGTGGTCATCGTCGGGGCCGGGCCGGCGGGCCTGACAGCCGGACACTACCTCGCCAAAGCCGGCGTCAAAACGGCTATCATCGAAAGGAAGCTGTCCATCGGCGGCGGCATCTGGGGCGGGGCCGCCGGCTACAACGTCGTCGTCACGCAGGATCGCGAGATTCCGGACGAATTCGAGATGACCGCAAAGAAGCAAAAGGGCCTGTACATCTACGATGCCATCGAGTTCGCCGCGGCGCTGGCCTACAAGGCCAAAAAAGCGGGCACGGCCATTTTCAACCTGATGGAGGTCGAGGACATCATCCTGAAGACCGACCGGATCGAAGGCGTCGTAGTCAACAACACGGCGATCACGATGGGCGGCCTGCACGTGGACCCGTTCTGCATCGCCTCGAAGGTCGTCTTGGATACGACGGGCCATCCGTCCGAAGTGGTGGGCATGTTAACCAAGAGAAAGCCTGAGCTTTTGCCGAAGGGCATTCACCGGGCCTCTACGTCGCCGGCATGTCCGTCTGCGCCGTATACAACCTACCTCGAATGGGCCCCATCTTCGGCGGCATGTTAAAATCCGGCAAAAAAGCCGCCGAGCTAATCACCAAGAAACTGAAGTCTTCCAAAACATAGTCCGTATCTATTACCACAGAGAGCACCGAGGACACCGAGTTTTTTTGCCCAGCGGTAGGGTGTGCACGGCACACCATCACAAGCTGTGTTCAATCTGACCAGTGCGCTCCGTCATTGCGAAGGAGCGAAGCGACTGCGGCAATCTCAATCGCCCGCAACCAGGAGATTGCCACGGCCACATGCTGTGCCCTCGCAATGACGAATGTAAGACTGTCATTCCGACCGGAGTCCCAACATTCGTTGGGACAAAGTGGAGGAATCTATTTTGAACAGATCTCTCCGTTCCGCCTCTGGCTCCAGTCGAGGTGACACACCCCTTTCGACGAAACACAACTCCAGAACACTTGTCTTTGTTCACACCAACTCTCCCTTGACAAGGCCATCTCTCTTGCGTACCATCCAACTACAACCGCGAAAAGAGCTCCTGCCCCTTTTACCAACATGCCATTCACCCCTGATCCCTTTTCCTTTTGCTTTCATTGAGGCTCTGTTTGATGGCAGGATACTTTTCCAAGAGTCGAAAAAATTTCTCAAGTGTTTCGAGGTCCTCGGACAACTCCTCCTTTTCACCTTCCGTTCTTAGAAAATCTCCCATAAGCTCCTTCGTTTCTCGTATGAGTCCGACCGTGATGTCCATTTGATCGTTCGGCATTTCTCCTCGCATGATCCGCTTTTGTAGCTCCTCTATCCTCCTTCTCGAGCTTTCTATCCATGGATGTTCTTTCCTCTTTCCAATTTCGTATTCGATCTCTGATAGTTTCTCAGAAATAGTGAACATGCCGAAAGCCATGAGTTTGAAGGACTCAGCTAGTGGATTCTCATCTTGCTCTATCTTGAGGAGGTCTATTGACAAGGATATAGGTGTTGTCATACATCCAGGGTCCTGTTCCAGGCTTCGCACCTGTTTACTTATTTCTTCGATGGACCTCTTTGCTTCCCGTATATGAGTACTAACAGATATCATTCTCATCATTGATACATCAAATGGAATTGGTTGTCTGGCTTGCATCAAGTGAACTACGGGCTTCTTGATGGCATGGCGAAGCGCAAGCTCATAATAAACGTTTGGGTTTGAATAGGATAGATCAGCAATGACTAATTCAGATGTAACTAGCCGCTCGATTATCTGATGACTTATGAGACCGCTCTCGGCTATCCTATCTGCCCGTTCTATCGTGTACCTGTTCTCCAAAGCGGGAGTTATGACATGCTCAAAAATGGTATCGGCCCATTCGCGTTGCTCAGAACCTCTTTTTCCGATTGGCGAGATGACAAAGCATTTCTTTTCTTGGCCTTCTTTTTCATCTTCGTTCATTTCTGTCCCCTTCTAATGCGTATCTCGCGACCAGTTTTGTAGCATGGGCAACTCGATTGCCCGTGCTGCTTGAAAACAGAATTTTGATTGGAGAGTAGTGAACCGCATGGGCAGGCAAGCTGCCCGCCCTACGGGCCTGTCTCATGCGGCGACCTCGACACCTTCCCGGCGAACGTTCCGCGCGAATTGCGATACCGACAGAGGACCTTCCTCGAACGCTTCCTGGCTGACAACAACGACGGAAATGACGTAGCCTTCTTGCAGGCTCAACTCCCAGGCCCGATCCAGGATTTGTCGCCGGGCCGTCGTTGTCACCTGGCGCAGCTCGACCAGCAGATCAAGGTCCGATCCGGGATCGCAGTCGCCCCTGACTCGCGAGCCGTAGGCATAAACCCGAACCATACCGGTCTCCGAGACGAGACCATCCATTAGCTTCCTGATGACTTCACGAATATACGTATCCATTTAGCTCGTCTCTTCCTGTGCGAACTATCAAACATACAACCGATCTAAGTGTAGCATAAAGGTGCATCTTGACAATGTCAATTCCTACGAGCGTATTTCACGGCGTCCACCGATGAGGTAGTCTGGCGTACTTCACCGGGTAAAGATCGGCGCAAAAAATGACAAAAAAGCGCAAAATCCTGTCAAATCTTGACTGTCGTCAGACAAGTTCGGCGAAAAAGTGGCAAAAAAGTCCTTTTCCTGGACAGGATTTACATGGATATATTTCTTCGTGGTTCTTCGTGCCTTCGTGGTGAATCCAAACCTGTGTTAGCCCGTGTCAATCCGTCTACACCCCGCGGGGTTACGCCGGACAGGTGCGTGTCTAATTTGATTGATTATTTTGTGCCCTCGGTGCCCTTGGCGGCTAAAAACCATGAAATCTCAGAAATCTGTGGCAAATTCTTGAAATTTCACCTAACAAATAACGGTAAATATCGTAAAATATATAACTAATATATTAGTGAGAATACAGAACACAAGATACAGAATACAACAGGGGAAAAATGGCTCCACCAATCTCTCACCAATCCAAGAATCCGTGTCAATCGGTGTAAATCAGGTGCCTAAAAACGAAAAAAATGTAAAACAAAGCCAATTTGCAATAGGACGAAGTAACGCTAATCCCTTTTTTGCAAAGGTTTATGTAAATACACTCTTATGGAGGTGCCGAAAAAGCAAACCCAATCAAGTCCACTCTCAAACGCGATAGATCCTTTAGCTTTAGCTTATGATGCAAAAGATTGCCGCGCCCGCCTTCGGCGGACTCGCAATGACCTCAGTCGCTCAGAACCTGTTTTGTGGCATTGTGGCTGTGAGTCAATCGTAAAAAACAAAGCCAATTCTCACGCTGTCGCCCTTGCTAAGCGGTTCTACGGGATCGGCGGAGCGTGGTAGAGGGCGAAGGTGGCGATGGTCGGGCAGACGCGCGCATCCAGGATCCTGACTCGCACCTTGTCAGACGCCACCTCTGGGATACGGCAGATGCGTTTGTAGCCGACGGTTTGGCCCTCAGCAACTTGTTGCCATCGGCCGTCCTTTTGCACATCAATGGCGAATTTGGCGATACGCTGGCCGAAATCCCGGATTTGCTCCTGGAACATCACGACGTTGAAGGTCTTCTCGCCGGGCAGTGTGACCGTCAGCTTGGCCTGCGTCGTCCAGTCCGGCGGCATCCAGCAGGTGGCTGTGTCGCCGTCGAGCGCGTTGGCGGCTTTGAAGCCCGCGCCGCGAGTGGCTGAGGCGGTCGCTGTGGCGCCGGCGGCGAGGTTGGTCTTGAACGTCTCGCGGAGGATGTGGCCGAGTTCGGTCAGCACCTTGCAATCACGCTCGGCGAACAGCCCGTCACGATTGGGCGGGATGTTGAGCAAG
>SMTZ1_10016667_pt1 | contig 10612 bp, 9 predicted proteins | sample DeeMarSWOR136_30_FD_25667 | JGI IMG/M metagenome (IMG submission 25667) | reverse complement strand
TCCCCCAATCTTAAACGAATTTGTCCTGCGCTGGTAGAATCATAAGAACCAATAGGATTAAATACAATCTTAACAATGCCACTATAAGAAGTGGCACCACTATTCACCACTCTCTCTATATTAACACCAAAAGAAAGGTTCCTCTCATATGGTTGATCAGTCCAGCTAGTTGAACCACTGCTCGCATTTCCACGCTGAAGAGTATACCTCCCGGTATCTAGATCAAATTCGATTGCATGCTGTACACCACTTGAAGTTGCCTTCATTCTGGCTAGCATCAGACTACTGGCAATGGTTCGGGAATCACCTTTAAGTCTATAGTGCGGCAGTTGCTGGTTTACGGTAAATACACCTACAGCCGAAACGATAGCAATAATAGCACATGTAATTATTAGTTCAGCGAGTGTAAACCCTGTTTGAATGTTTGGATGGGACTTTAAACCCTGCGTAAACTTATTGTTTTTTTCTCTCCACCATAAATGGTTGAACATTTTTTCTAGCGGGGTAAATCCATCACGAGAGCACTTCATTTCTTTAAAATCTCCTTTTAGCTTCACAGAGGATCCCTGCACAGGCTTTTGTTAAATTATAAAGAGCAAATATCATACCAACACCCACCAAAGCTATTTCTCAAAATAAAGAGTAGCTAAAATTACATAACTATCCGTATTTATTTAAATAACATTTAACCCTGCCGATACCAAAAAAATCACTTTTTTTAGCTTTATACTCTTGCTTTATCTATGATTATAAAAAAACACCCATTTTCGCCTAATGACTATTAAATTTTTTAATAGCTCATTTTATTTTTCCTATATAACTATTAAATCGAGATGAAAATCTTATCAAACAAAGGTTATCAACAGAATAGCCCAAAAAGCAAATAACCCCAATAGTGCAAAAATTGTTTTTTTTAAGGTTGATCGCATCACCATATGCCTCCTTCTCTCTCGTTTCTAGTATTAGCTCACTAAGGGACATCTACAGGATCACACTGATTCGTTAAATTAGGATGTAGATAGTCAAAATTTAAATAATATAAATATATAAAACCGTGAAGCGTAAAGCGTGATTACATTTCTCGCTCTACGTCTCACGGGAAACGCATAAAATAGTTTTCTGTTGGTATCTGGAAATTTACCCCGTGAGAAATAAAGTAACCAAACGAGAGAGAACTATTTGAAATCAGAAATGGGTAAACGATATCTTCAAAGTCGTCTGAAGCGTTTCGTTTCTCTAACGTGGTGGATCTGCGTCCTAATGTAACTTAAAATGCGGCTTCCCCTGGCGTAAATATACATTTCCCATATAACAATCCGCCCACTGACATCCCCATGACAATACTGTTTTGACTGTGGCGGACAACTACTATCAGAGAACAACTAGCTCAGTAAAATAGATATTTTTTATACAATCCCTTGATAAATACATAGTAAGTCTAGTGGTAATCTCTTTCCTTAACGTCTCTTTACCACGTGCACTTCTAATTTCTTTTGGTGATTTAGTAAGAAAAAGATCAATAACCTCTTTCCTAAGCTCGGATACCTTCTTATCTATCTCTTTTTTAAAACCATTATTCACCAGCTCAATGGCAACAGTTACTTTAACAAATCTTGTCCTCCCAGAACCGACAGCTAAGGGCAAGAAAAATTTCATGTCACTTACAGGACCGGCTATCTCTTCCAGAGATTTTACTTCCCCGCTATTAGTAAAGGGAAGGTTCGGTACTATGAGAAATCCAACTAATCCTACAATCAGCATGAAAACAGCAGCACCAGGGATAGTCCACTTTTTATTGATGCGTCTTGGGAATTTATTTAAGAACTCTTTTTTCCATGTAATCCACTCTTCATCAATAACACCCTCATCTGCTTCTTCTGCCAGCTCCTCCGATGAAACTAAACCTGCTTCTTCTCCTTCTTCTTCAGCAACAATACTTTCCCCCCCTTGAGCTACACGTTCCTCTCTCTCTTCCTCTGCACCTTTTACCTCATCCTCTTTTTCTTTAACCCCACCTTCAGCTTCTGTTTCCCTACTCTCTACTACTGTTTCTTTCTCTCCCGATTTTCTCTCTTCTCTCCTTCCCTCTGCACTACCCTCTTGCCTTCCGGTTTCTCCCTCCTGATCTGTGGCTTTCCCCTTAGTCACACCTTCTACCTCTGCCTTCTCTTCTCCCTTTTCTTCCATAGCATCTTTTCCTGCGTCCACCACATGTTCTTCTTTATCCTCCGACCTCGCCTCACTTACACTCTCTTCCACCTGAGCCTCTTCCTTTGCAGGCACTTCACCCTCTGCTGGTAGTTCCTTTCCCTTTGCTTCACTTAGCTCACTCTCTTTTGCTTCTCCACCTTCCGTCTTATCCCCTGCCTCACCTTTTTCTTCAACATTTCCCCCTTTTTGAAGCTTACCTGATGGAACTGCCTTTACCTGCACCTCTCCTCTCATCTCCTCCATCTTAGATGAATCCACAGAGTCCACATCTCCATCACTTCCCACACCATTTTCATCTCCTGAGAGAACACCCACACCATCACTTTTAACCTCAGCAGACCTGGTTCCTTTCCCTTCAATTCCCTGGGCATCTTGGGCTTCTTTCTGATTGGGATCGCCTTCGACTGTTTCAATGCCTTCCACAGAATCACCAGGAGATGTTTTTTTAACTTCTTCAGCCATAGTGCTAAATTTCCCTATCTGGTATATCTATTTTTCCCTTTGACTTGTCACTCTAAGTTAAAGTATTTAATCTCATTTATCGGAATTTCTATCCAAATTAATTAGGCTTTTTTATAGACTCTGGTTGGTGATAGTAAAATTAGGACGCAGATTTTCTTAATAATAAATGCTGACAACTATTTTCCTAAATTATCTAATCAGTTACGTGTTAGGAGTCGAAGGTTCTCTTTCCATTCTAAACCCGTAGACAACTGACAACTGTATAGGGAGTAAATTGACAAAAGAGGAGAGTATTGAAATGCAGATATTAATGTGGTGAGAGATGAAAATGTTGAGAAGATACTAGGTGAGGGTTAAATCGCTAAAATCTTCTTTACGATGGAAAGGAGTTCTTTCAAATCCGCTGATTTAGTAATATACGCATCAGAAGCCCACGTTCTTATGTCCCGTTTATATTCTCCATATGCAGTGCAAAGGATTATAGGAACATCCCTCGATTTCTTCCTGATGATATTCATGGTTTCAATACCATTAAGTCCTGCTAGCTGGATATCTAAAATAATGAGATCGGGTCGATGAATATCAAACTTTTCTACAGCTTCCCCTCCATTAGAGGCTTGAATAACCTCATAACCTAAATCTTGTAACTCTTCCTTATACAATAGTCTAACATTTTTCTCATCCTCAACTACTAAAATTTTACTCATTCACCTTAAACCTATCTTTAACGTAAAAACTTTGCGGCATCCTCTGGTGCAGTAGGATTGATATAGAAACCTGATCCCCACTCAAAACCTGCAACACGGGTCAATCTCGGTATAATCTCAAAATGCCAATGGTAGTAATCATTGATCTTCTCACTAACCGGTGAGGTATGTAACATAAAATTATAAGGGGGATTTGCCAAAGCCATATCTAACCTCTTTAATACATCTGAGAAAATTTCTGCCAGGAAGGTATATTTCCACTCAGGAGTTTCTTCAAAAGAAGAATTATGTTGTCGAGGAAAAATCCATATCTCAAAAGGAAAACGGGAAGCAAAAGGAACTATAGAGAGGAATTCTTGATTTTCACTAATTATTCTGACATCCTGCTTCTTCTCCTGTTTTATGATATCACAGTAAACACATCGTTCTTTATAATTAAAATACCCTTTAGCACCATCAAGTTCTTCCATTAATCTCTTAGGTACCACGGGAAGTGCAATGAGCTGAGAGTGAGGATGTGCTAGAGAGGCACCTGCAACCTCCCCTTGATTCCTAAAAATAGAAATATATTTAAATCGTGTATCCTTATATAACTCGTTGATTCTACTCCGATAAGTAAGGAGAACTTTTTCAAAGTTCGAGGTAGGGACAGATGAAAGAGTTTCGTCATGATCCGGGCATTCAATAATAACCTCATGGGCTCCCACCCCATTCATTTTGTCATAGATACCCTCACCCCTGCGATCAAGCTCACCTTCTATCCTTAATGCTGGAAACTTATTAGGAACTACTCTTAAACTCCATCCTGGTGTATTGGGCGGAGAATCAAAGGGACGATAGGCAAAGACTTCTGGTGGTGTCTTATCCTCATTACCAGGACAGAGGGGGCAAAATCCACCAGTTGATTTCTTCTCAGGAGTTTGAAAACTTGAAGGTCTCTTTCCCCTTTCTGTCGAAATAATTACCCATCTTCCGATGATAGGATCCTTTCTTAACTCAGGCACTTTCTGCTCCTGATCGTTTGAACCTTTTTACCAATTTCTTTATCTAGTAAGGTGTAAAGATATGGTAAAAAACCAAACGATGATAAATAAGGTGAGGATGAATGAACACAGATAATTGTATCTGCGGTTAGCTCTTGTCTTGGTTTTTCAATAATGAGTAATTTACATTATCCTCCTGCTTTCATTCATGGTAAAGGAATTAATAGTAATTAATTTATCTCCTCACAAACTGCGGAGAGGATTATCTAATGACTCCCGATTTTCTCTTTTTCCTCTTCGTCAGTTTTGCAATCGATACAAAGAGTTGTTACAGGTCTCGCTTTTAGCCTTTCTTCAGAGATTTCCTCTCCACATACCTCACAAATTCCAAAAGTCCCATTTTCTATTCTATCTAAAGCTTCCTTAATCTTAACTATAAGCTTTCTCTCTCTGTCTCTTATCCTTAAGAGAAAATTCCTATCAGACTCTAAAGAAGCTCGATCTGTTGGGTCAGGAAAGGTCTCTTCCTCATCACTCATGTCTTCAATTGTCTTCACAGCCTCAGCCAGTAATCCTTCCAGCCTCTTAGTCAAGAGATCCCTGAAATATTCTATTCTTTCTTTCTTCATTAAAACATCTCAATACATTTGATTAAGGGGATAAACCTCTTTGCAATATAATATTTATATACAAATGAGGGTAATTGTAAAGCAAAATTTTATTAGATTTAAATCTGGTAGGTTCCACTTTTACCACCACTTTTCCTCAACAATTTCACGTTAGAAATCACCATACCCCTGTCTACTGCTTTGCACATATCATAGATGGTAAGTGCTGCCGTACCCACAGCAACCAATGCCTCCATCTCCACCCCTGTTCTCCCTCTTACCTTTACCCTAGATTCAATTTCAATGGTGCTCTCTTCTTCCAGTGGGTGAAAAAGCATCTCAACATGAGTAATCTCAAGGGGGTGACACATGGGAATCAGCTCGCTTGTCTTCTTCGCCCCCATGATACCTGCTATTTTGGCAACCTCTAAAACATCTCCCTTAACAATCTTCTTATTCATGATCATCCGAAAAGTATCAGGTTTCATAGAAATAATCCCTGAGGCACTAGCTTCCCTCAATGTGATTTCTTTCTCACTTACATCTACCATCTTGGATCTGCCTGCTTCATCAAAATGGGTTAATCTATCCATGCTAAACCTTCCTTAAAATATTTTATTCGGTTAGTTCAACGCAAATGTTCACTACCATTTAGATTTTAATTCCAAAAATGTATTTTAGTCAAGCTACAAATAATAGTAAACCCCAATCTTCTCTCTCATAAAGCAAATGAAAAAATACTTGCCTAAATAACCCATTGTTTGCTAGTTATAATGGTTAATGTACTATTTTCGAGATTAACCACCCATAGTTCATATCCATGATAGCACAAGTCCTAAGTGGCGGTTTGCTCGGAATCGATGCGTATCTGGTAGAGGTAGAGGTAGATATCTCCTTGGGTTTGCCTGTCTTCTCTACAGTGGGGCTCCCAGATGGAGCGGTAAAGGAAAGCAAAGATCGGGTAAAATCTGCCATAAAGAATACGGGATATGATTTCCCCTCTCAGAGAATTACAGTTAACCTCGCTCCAGCCGATATCAAAAAAGAAGGTGCTGCCTTTGACCTGCCAATTGCACTAGGTATCCTCACAGCTTCAGATATCATTCTGAGCAACAGAATTAAAGACTACCTCATCGTAGGTGAATTATCTTTAGACGGAAGGGTTAAATCCATTCATGGAGGACTTTCTCTCGCTGTTGCCGCCCGTGATTCACAATTAAAAGGGATTATCGTTCCTAAAGATAATGCACTGGAGACCGCTGTAGTAAAGGGGATAGAGGTGCTGGCAGTAGAACATCTTTTCCAAGTCGTTGATTTCCTAAACAGCTCTCATGAAATCACCCCTACAAAGGTTGATATAGAAAGCATATTTACTACACACTCAGCATATCCAGTAGATTTTAGTGAAGTCAAGGGACAGGAACATGCCAAGAGGTCGATTGAGGTAGCAGCGGCAGGAGGGCACAACCTCATAATGGTAGGACCTCCTGGTGCTGGGAAGACCATGTTAGCAAAGCGTATTCCTACTATTCTTCCCAGTATGTCTTTCGAAGAGGCTTTAGAGACAACCAAAATCCACAGCGTGATGGGACTTCTAGAACCTAACAAAGCCCTTGTCACTCATAAACCCTTCCGCTCGCCTCATCATACCATCTCAGATGCAGGATTAATTGGCGGCGGAACCATCCCCAAACCAGGAGAGGTGAGTCTCTCCCATAACGGAGTTCTTTTTTTGGATGAACTGCCTGAATTCAAAAAAAATGCTTTGGAAGTTATGCGCCAGCCCTTAGAGGATGGCAAAGTTACTATCTCCCGAGCAGTATCCTCACTAACCTATCCTGCCCGATTTATGCTGGTTGCTGCTATGAATCCTTGTCCTTGTGGTTTTTATTCTGATCCTCACCAGGAGTGCACCTGTACCCTTCCTCAGATCCAAAGGTACAAGGCGAGGATATCCGGTCCTCTTCTCGATCGCATTGACATCCACGTGGAAATTCCCCCTGTCCGATTTCGTGACCTTAGCACAGAGCGTACAGGGGAGACCTCAAAGCAGATTAAAAAGAGGGTGGAAAAGGCACGGGCTATCCAACAAGAACGGTTTAAAGGAAAGAAGATTTACTGCAATGCCCAGATGGCCTCTCGCCATATCAAAAAATACTGCCAGATTGATGAGTCCTCTCAAAGACTTTTAGAGCGTGCTATGGAAAAGTTGGGATTAAGTGCTCGGGCCTATACCCGCATCTTAAAGGTCTCCCGCACTATTGCTGATTTAGAGGGAGAAGACCACATTCAACCTCATCACATCTCAGAGGCCATCCAATACCGAAGCCTGGATAGAGCTCTCCTCTAACGCACTGGAGACGTTATTAAGATCACACTTATGCTAAAATAAAGACTACAGGTGAGAGCATTATGGACAATTGATCATATACTTCATAGTGAGGAATTGATGTGAGTTTACATTAATAAAAACTCTTAAGGCAAAAAAGAAAGTTATGAGTCACATCATCAAGCTCTACTGTGCTCAATGTAGGACACCTCTTTACAAATATCAAAAAGAAGGTCAGGGACATTTAGTTAAGTGTTATAAAGATAAAATTGTAAAGGATTTTACCAAGGGAGATCTGAGATGTCCACAGTGTCAAAGAACATTTGCCAGAGAAGCAATGATTCACGGGAAACCAGCTCATAAAATTATTCAAGGGAAAGTCTTTGTTAAAAAATAAAAAGTCAAATTCTTCTATTGAGCTTTTTAGCCGTTGATCCTATGTTGTAAAATTAATTATCTCATCATATTGCTTCAGTTATGGTTAAAAGTAAAGTCAAAGAAAAATCTAAAAACAGAGAAAAGATGAAGAATTACAAGAAGGACAAAAGAGATATACTGAAGCTTGTTCCAAAGGTAAGAAAAGTCAAAAGGAATGGGAGATAAAATATAAAACTATTTAATTCAAACATCCCTCGTCAAGAAAAACACTTTATATGAGCCCACAATTAAAAATATTAATGTTCAATAAAGGTCCTTAGCTTTTTACTCCTCATGGGGTGTCTTAGCTTCCTAAGTGCCTGAGCCTCGATCTGTCTGATTCTTTCCCTAGTTACACCGAAATCACGCCCTACTCTCTCTAGAGTATGGTCTTCTTTTTCTCCTATTCCAAACCTCATCCTTAACACTTTTTCTTCCCGGGGAGATAAGGTAGATAACACCTTTTTAGTGTATTCCTGTAAACTGCGGTTAAGGGCAGTTTCTTCTGGGGATGCAACCTTTTTATCTTCAAGGAAATCACCTAAGTGGCTCTCTCCCTCCTCACCTATAGGAGCCTCTAAGGGTAGTGGTTCCTTGACAATTGCTAGCACCTTTTTCACCTTATGCAGAGGGAATTTCATCTTTTTTGCTATTTCCTCTGGTGTAGGTTTTCTCCCCAATTCTTGGGTAAGGTGACGCGAGGTTTTCATCATCTTATTAAAGGTTTCAATCATGTGAACCGGAATTCTGATACTTCTTGAACGATCTGCAATAGCTCGCGTGATAGCCTGTTGAATCCACCAGGTTGCATAGGTGCTAAATTTGTGTCCCCTCCGATAGTCAAATTTATCAACAGCCCTCATAAGGCCTATATTCCCCTCTTGTATCAGATCCAGAAAGTGTAACCCTCGATTGGTATACTTCTTTGCCAGGCTTATTACCAGCCTTAAATTAGCATTTACTAATTCTTCCTTAGCGCATTTGGTTTTAAGTTCTCCCTCTTCAATGGATTTGACGGCTCTCTTTAATTCCTCAGCATCAAAAGTTGATTCAACTTCAATTTTTTTAATCTGCTTCTGGGCTCTTTTTATAATACTCTCACATGCTAATAGCTCATTTTTAGAAATGCCGAAGTTTTTCTTTATTTTCTTTTCTTCATGGCGGCTCTTTTTGCCCTGGCGAAAGAGCTTCTTAAGTTCTTCCAAAGGAATACCTGTAATTTCCATGCATTGAATAATTTCTCCCTCAGCTCTATTCAGTTTCTCGAGAAAAAGTTTTAATTTCTGTGCACCATTTTCAATCTGGATTTTATTAAGATTTATCTGCTGGATTAAAGTGAATATCTTTTCAGATTTTTGATCAATCTTTTTCTTTACCTCTCTCTTCTCAGTTTCACCTAGGTTTTTCTGAATCAGTTTCTTTTGTAGTTCTAGTTTCTTTTTTTCACTCATTTTAATCCTCCCTATCAAAGAGAGCACTTTCTTTTTATAGTGTTCTTCATTACTATCTGTTCTCTCATCATCTAGATCTCTTATAATCTCTCTCACATATTTTTCGTCTGATTTGAGCTTCCCCCCCATACTGATGATTTCCCTGATAGTGAGAGGTGCGTGTAAGACTGCGTCAGCGATTTCTTTTTCACCCTCTTCTATGCGTTTTGCAATCTCTACCTCCTCATCACGAGTAAGTAAAGATACCGAAACCATCTCACGTAGATACATCCTCACAGGATCACTAAACCTTTCAAAAGATCCCTCTCCTAATCCCTCCTCCGCTTCACCTTCTACTTCCTCTGGGATTTTACGAGGATCACGCTTGGGGATCCTTACCCTTTGAGCTCCGTCAACAATTTCTATCTCCATTTCCTCAAAAATGAGCATCAGATCGTCAATCTTTTCTGGGGAAACAAAATCTGAGGATAAAATATCATTAATCTCTTCATAGGTTAAAAATCCCTTCTCTTTTCCCATAGCAATCAGCTGATTTACTTGATCAATGATGTGTTTCTTTGACATTAATACCCTTACTCCGTATCTTTACTGTACCTGAATAATAAATTGTTGTTTAAATGCTACAAATGTCTCTTACTCATTTTTACATTTTGTTAATTTCTGATTCAAAATATTTAATCCCTCACTTTGCTATAGCTACACTATGGCTCTCATCTTTTAAATATGTGTGCCCTCAAGTATCTGAAGTTACCATCATCACCTACTACTAAGATTTTCTTTTTCATAGCTCTTCTAAAATAGTGTGTGTCTTTTAGAGATAATAAATGTCTAACTGTTTGACTACACTCCAGCTCGTTTACCATGGTAACGTCAAAAGGATTTTTCACTGCAGATACAAATCGTATGATGAGGACTGTGATAAGAAAGAAGACAGGTGACTTAATAAGTTTTTAATCTTCTCGGAAACACTATAAAAAGCTAGTAAAATGAATCGAGATATACTATAACAAGCTCTATATTCAGAGCGAATTGTAAACTATGAGTCTTAGGGAGTTTAAAGTGTGTTACTACTTTAAGACACTAACAACGAGGCATGAAAATCTACACCTGATATGCGAGTAGAAATGTCTTGAATGTATGAAGTATACAACACCTTAATATCTGAATAATGCTATAAAAAATATGGTCCTATTAAGCTAAACTTCTCCTTTATAATCAGCTTTTTTTGATTTTCTCAACTGTTTTCCATACTTCTGCAGCAAAAGATCCAGTCCCTCTCTTATATATACTGATTGAGGCACCTTGGTTTTTTCTGACAGTCTTTTAACCTTTTCTATCTGATCTAACTCTAAATAGATACTGCGTAATACTTTGTTTCCCACAATAAATTACCTCCTTTTTTTAAAAATGAGATTTATGTCGTTTGAATCTGTTAAAATCAACA
>SMTZ1_10007936_pt1 | contig 10613 bp, 10 predicted proteins | sample DeeMarSWOR136_30_FD_25667 | JGI IMG/M metagenome (IMG submission 25667) | reverse complement strand
AATAGGTTTTATATTTTCAAATTTAATTCTACATGGTACTTTTTTACAACCTAAAACGATGTAAAAACAATAAAACTCAAATAGAATCATATTCTTTTACTAAATTAATGAATAACCACTATACCAAGTCAATTGTTGAGGATATTTTACCATCTGATGATGCATTTCATGGATCACCAAAACATGTTTCAGCGGAGTGGTGGTATTTTGATGCAATTTTTCATAACCAATATAGTGCCCATATTGGATTTAAAACCTTTTCAAGAAAAAAAATAGGTATGGTCTCTCCAAATATTCAATTTTACAAGGATGGAAAGCTAGTTGTTAATATTTCTAAGCGTTTCTTATTTCGTAATTTTGAAACCTCAAAGGAAATTCCTATTGCAAAACTATTCAAAAAACCTGTTTTTGAATTTAATCAAGATAGCTATAATAAAACTGGTGAATGGATTTATAATTATAAATTAAAGATAGGTAATAATGCTGTTAATCTTGAGTTTAAGGGTTTGACTCAAGGTTGGAAAATCGAGACTGATAAAGAGAGCTGGACTGTAGCTTTACCTAAAGCAATAGTATCAGGTGAAATTACAGTAAATGGGAAAAAAATGAATGTTAATGGTATTGGATATCATGACCATAATTGGAATTATTCTATGCTTACAGTAATGAATTATGGTAGAGGATGGTATTGGGGGAAAATAAGAAGTAAGTCGTTTGTCATAGTTTGGGCAAATATAATAAAATCTTCTAAGAAATCAGAATTAGTTGCAGTAATAAACCAGGATAATAAAGGGTATCTAAATATTAATCCTGAAAATATTCTTTTTAAGGCTGGAAATTTCTCAAGAATAAATTATAAAAAAATCCCGAAATCTTTTAAAATTCAAATTAATGATAAGGTTAAAGAAAAACTTGTTAAAGTTGACGTGAATATGGAATCACAAAACTTTCATTATGGTAAACAACTTCTTGCAGATTATTGGAGATATCATGTTAAATCCAATGGAAATATATCAGTTGGTTCTACAACCGAAAATTTAGATAATGAAGTTCAAATCATAGAATATCTAAAATATTAATTAAACAGGAAGTAAGAATGAAAAAAACAATTGATATGAAATATAATGAACTTGAAAATCTTATTGATTCACTACTTAAAAAAGAAGGTTTACCTGACAATATAGAATATAAAAGTAATGAAATCGTTTATTCAAGAAGAAGCAAATTTTTAATTTTAACAAAGGCATTAATTAAATTAATTGAAGCTGAATTTTTCTATAATACATATATTAGAAAAAGACTTAAATTTCTTAAAAAAAATAAAGAAATTTTTAATTCTCTTAAAAAAACAAGGTGCATTAAAGCTTTAAGAACATATTTACATCTATGTAAAATTGGTTTATCTGATTTAATGGTTCAACTCGGTGGAAGTTTTGATAATAAACTTTTTGCAAATTTTACAATTGCTACTATGCTTTATGATGCTTCTTTTGATGTTAAAACATTTAGAAAATATATAAAATATTTTGATGCTTTTATTATGAATAATGAAAAAATTGAGGAAATAGATGAATACATGGTTTTATTTAAAGAATCAGTAGATTATCTAAGAAACACACTTGGAAAACAAAAATTTGATGATTTTATGGACTATGTAAAAATTGAAAATGTTAGTCAGCTTATGAGCATTTATCAACTATCTGATAAAAAAGTATCGGAGAAAAATTTATTTAAAATAACTTTTTCAAAAGGTGGAATTTCTGCTTTAGCTCTTACTTATCTTATGGTTCCAAAACTAAATGCAAAAGAAAAAAAAGCAATCTATGAACTTGGAGCTGTTATGCAACTAGTAGATGATATCAGTGATATTGAGGAAGATATTAAATCAGGAATTCAGACATTACCTAATCTTAAACTTTTAAATTTTAAAGAATTAAAACAAATGTATCAAGGTACTGTGAATAATCTAATAGAAAAATGTAACATCGACCCAAAAAAAGCAAATTCAACATTAGATATGCTATGCTGGTTTGCTGATACATGGATGGAAAAAAGATACGCTTCTCTTATAGAGACAAAATAAAGCAAGTAATATAAATTATAATTTTATAGGATACTAAATAATTAAGATAAAATGATTTTATAACTGTTATTTATTTAGTAGTGCATCTTTTTTTCTATACTTTCTTCCGCTCCATGTAATTTCTTTTGTAAATGCCGAGGCAATATAGTTATATGCAATAATATACATAGCAAAGGGCATTAGTAATGAATATACCAACGAATGCCCTAAACGTTTTTTTGGGTAAAACATTAATTTTTTCACAGTAGTAATTGCCTGCCAACCATAGATTATCTCAAGGAAAAATGTTGAAATCATTAATAGTCCAGGTAATATATAGCCAAAAAATAAAAGAATTATACCTATAAAGATTAGAATCTTTACCACAATAAGCCTTAGTGCTGATGTTATCCATTCAAATGGATAATACCATTTTACCCATGTAAATTGTCTTGTCCCCCATCTCACAAAGTTCCCAGTATCATCACCAGTACTATTTTCTATAAGACACTTTGGTACAAATTTTATTTTGTAACCTGCCTTTTTCAAAGTTTCAGTTAAAATTAAATCATCTGCAAATCCTTTTTTCCAATGATTTGCAATGGCTAATTTTTCAAATACTGTTTTCTTAATCGCTGTCGAACCACCCCATGTATAATTAAAAACGGGATAAAAGAAAGGTAGAACACTTGCTAAATTCCATGTGGATATCAAATAGGATTTTAAATTTTGTATAAAGTACCATCTATAACCTGTAGTGGCTCCGATTTCTTTTTCATCTAAATATCCGACTAAATTTCTTAACCATTGTTTATGTGGTTTAATATCTGAATCTGCAAACACATAAACTTCCACATTACCTGCAATTGAAATACCTTTAATGAGAGCTGCAATTTTTCCACTACATCCTTTTATAAATTCTGCTGTTTCTAAACGAATTTTTTTATCATTTGGAATAATCTTTTTTAAATCTTTATAGGCTGAATCTTGAATTGAATCTGTTACAAATACTACCGTATACTCTTTATAATCTTGATTACATATTGCTTGGACATTTTCCTTGAATTTCTCATGGGTTTCTTTACAAGGTACAATAATACATGTATTTGGAGAATATGTTGGAAGTTTTTCCTTTTTATATTGGAATTTTGCTTTTACCCATAAACCTATAACTAGAAATTGAGATAAGATTGCAGCAATACCAATTAGTAATAATAAAATATGGAACATAATCTATGGTGATAATTATAAGTGAATATATAGTTATTATGTTTTCTTATTCTTAGAATTTTTTATCGATAAAATTAAGATGATGTATGTTTATATAAGGTTTGATTTTCGGAAATGTTTATTAAAAATTCGGAATTCCAGCCTCAGGATATAATAATCAGTGATGATGCTTGGCAAAAGAAGACTAATTTTTTTCATATTGAGACCTGGTATTTTGATGGGATTTTTAAAAATAACTATAATGTGGTCACACTTATAAACATCCTTACATTAGGAAATTTTGGAATTGTTCTAACAGGATTTTTTATATATAAAGATACAAACTTAATTGTGAGTAAACGAGAAAAGCACCCTTATAAAAAGTTATATGGGTCTGATAAAAGACCAATATTTAAAATTAATAATCATGATATTTTAAGTTCAATTGTGGATAATAATACAAAGAAATGGACTTATAATATTTCAATGGGAGATAATGAAACAGGTTTTGATTTACAACTTGAAAAAAAAATGAAGGCATGGAAAGGAAAAACCCAGTTGGGACGGTGGCTTGTCATACCTAGATTTGATATAAATGGTGTGATTCATCTATATGGTAAGAATATAAAGGTAGTTGGAGAAGGATATCATGATCACAATATTTATCCGATTTTTACACCAGCTTTTTCTAAGGGATATCATTTTGGAAAAATACCTATTAATTCTTTAAATATTACCTGGGCAAGGGTAATGAAGAGAATTAAAGGTGAAGAAATTATTGTTGTATTAAATAAAGATAATAACTATATTAAAATAAATCCAAAAGATGTAAGATTTATAGTTGTAAAAGAAAAAAAAGACCATGGTAAATTAATACCAGAAATTTCTACTTTATCAATAGAAAATGATATTTTGAATTTAAATGTTAAAATGCATACATTAAATTTTCATCATATAAGCATTCCTACAATTAATTATTGGAGATATCATATAAAATATGTAGGCGATGTTCAAGTAAATTCTTTATCAAAAAAAATAAATAAGGTTGATATTGCAGAATTTTTAAGGTTTTTTTAAAAAATTAACTAAAACCGATAGAATTTAATAAACCAAGAGTTGGCATTTCAAGTATAAAAAGGATATGATAAATCAAGCAACTAAAATAAACTGCACCCCCGAGTATATTTGTTGAATATTTCACAAATAACATTTGGGAAGAAAGTGGCTGTTTTTTTTGTTTTAAAAATATCAATCCAATAATTGCAATTATTATTGTTATTATTATTGTAAGATAATAGCTAATAGTATAAAGTAGAATAAGTGGAATTAATAGGATTAAATGAAAGAATGTAAGAATTGTAAGTATTTTTTTTGCATTATCTAGACCTATCCATACTGCAAAAGTTTTTGTTCCACTTTTCTTATCAAAAGAGTAATCATATATATGATTTTCAACTTGACCAATTAAACTAAATGCACCAATTGAAATTGCTGCTAAATAGTTAATAAGTTCAATATTCCCAGCAATTAATGAGCCCCAAATTACAATTATTACGAAAGCAAAGAAATGCCAAATGATATCAAGGCCAGGTCGACTCTTGAGCCTTAGGGGTGGTGAAGAATAAATCCACATCCAAAATAAAAATAAAATACATAATAAAAAAACTTCAAGTTTAAATAAAAAGGATATAATTAACGGAACAACCACTAGCGTTATATTTAGAAAAATTCCAGTTTGTTCTGAAATTCTTCCAGAAGCAATAGCATTAAAATCCTTTCTACGTGGATTAATTCTATCTGAATCAGCATCATAATAATTGTTTATTGAAAAGGTAAATGATATTATACAAAATGTGGAAATAAAAAATACAACAAACGGGATAGCGTAATTAGAAATATTTAAAGAAGACATTCCTAAAATAAACCCCCCAAATGATATTGCTGACCATCCAAATACATGTTCTATTCTAATAAATTGTGTTAGGAAAATAAAAATTATATTTTTCTTTTTATTGTTTTTATTTTTCATGAAATTCATTTATATCTGAATTGTTTGTGAAAAATAATTATTGTTTACTTATATGCTTTTTGAAATATTTTGTATAACATATCATTTTTTAGTGTATAATTAATCATTTTGAATATGGTTAATATGTAAGATAGAGGTCTAATATTATTATAAAATGAAAAATTTTCTGATAAGGTATAGTAATTTTCCCTTAGAATAGGTTTAAAAAACCGATATATTATACCCCAACGATATTGTGATTAAGATATTCTGTTTAACATCAGGGCGGACAGGTACAAAATATTTATCATATTTATTTAAAAATAATGTAAAGGATTGTATCGGTAGACATGAACCAGCACCAAGCATGTTTGGCAGATCTATTTACTGGTATCAAAAAAATCAAAAAGATAAGATAGAAAAACTTTTTAAAAAAAAGAAAGAAAAAATTAATAGTTTAAATGCAAATGCATATGTTGAAACTAATCATGCTTTTTTAAAATCATTTTCTGATGTTGCAATAGAGCATTTCCCGGATATGAAATTGATACATTCAATAAGAAATCCACTTAAAGTAGCAAAAAGCAATTTCAATAAATATGCCCAATTAAGATTAATTCATTATCCATTAAATTATAAAGGTGATGATGGTAATAGTTATATAAAATGGACTCTAACTGGAAACGAAGAAATTTATAAATCTTTTAATTTTGATAATAAAACAATATACCAAATTATTGATGAAGATAAAATCTATCAATATTTTTTACTTGAATGGATTGAAACAGAAAATCGTGCTATTGAATTTTTAAATAAATACAAAAAACATAATGAATGCTATACTTTAGATGCTCCAAAAGATCTTAATAATGAAAATAAAATAAAGAAAATGTTCAGCTTTTTTGGATTAGAATTAAAACAAGAAGATATCTCGTTCCGAGGTAGAAAAAACAAAGGTGGGAAAAGAACTATTATAACAGAAAAAGAAAAAAACCTATTAAAAGAAATTATTTCTAAACTGCCAGACAAATATTTACAGATATTTAAAAACAAACCCTATGTAGATTTTGAATGGGGAAAAATCTTTAACTAAACCAAGTTTAAAAAAGAAAATTTATTTCAAAATTTTTAAAATATTATATAATTTTATTAAAATTATTTTAAAAAATAAAATTTCATAAACTGTATTGTAATATAAAAATTAATAAATTATGTCAATTAATGCTATTTTAATAATAAGATTTATATACCGACACCAGATATATTTTATAGTGAATGGGGGAGAATTTGGAGTTTTTTTGTTAAATCTCTCCTCACCACCTTCATCTTCCCCATTCTCTCCTTCTTAATAGTCTATAAAATATTTATTATAATTTTTTTATATAATGTAAAAATTTGTCTTGAGAAAATTGAATACCAAACAATGAAAATACAAATACCCATCCTAAGACAAAGATTATTATTACAAGGACTCCTAATATTGTTATTTTATCAACAACTAAAACAAAAGCCATAGACATCATAGTTCCAAGAAATAATAAAGGATGTTTTCTTAGTGATTCCTTATTCTGTTTTCCATATATTTTATATATAAGATAAAGTTGGATAGGTACTCCAACTAGTAAAAATATGTAAAAATAAGTAGGTTTAAGTAAATTTAAGATAAATGGTATTGAATACGTAATATCAAGAAGAATTACAACAAATATAAAATATACAAAATTTGGGTCTCTAAATGTTAGATATTTATCATGAGTATAACCCCATCTTACGGCTGTTGTTGGTACTTTAAATTTTTTATCAGTATCAACATCTTTCATTCCATCTACCCATTCAGAATACATACTTATAAAAAATGCACATGTTGCTGCAACAATAGTAATATATGTTATATCTCCAATTGTGGTTGCACCGTAAACAATCAATAATGCCGCTCCAACAGATGGAGTTAAATCATATGCCCATGCAATATATTTTCCTTTAACAGTATATAAAGTTCCAAATGCTGCTGCAAGTATAAGTATAATTGGAGAGAAATTTAGATAAAATATAATTGAAAATGAAATAGTCAAAATTAAACAGAGATAGATATAGATTGAAGCATTTCTTTTAGATATGTCGCCTCTAACAAGTGGTTTATATTTATACTGCGGGTGTTTTTTATCTTCTTCAATATGCCAATACTCATTTATTCCACCAGCAAATGCATGAGCAAAAAAAGCAATCGGAAGTATTTTCAATGCATCAATAAATGTTGCCATAGCTGATGAAGTAAGAACACCAAGAAAAATTGCACCCCATGTATTTGTTGTTCCAAAAGATCTACCAAGTTTTAGATAATTTTTAAATATTTGTAACCTACTTATCTTCCTACTTTTCATTCATGCACAATACTACACATTAATTTTTAGGTTATAAGCATTATCATAATTGTCATAAAACTTCTATTAAAATTTATTTGTTACAACAGACTGATATTTTAATTAAATAGTATCATTTCGGCATTCTTTAATACAATATCTCTATATTTTTCATCTGTAATAATCATAACAAACCAATCTGGAATCTCTCGTAAACTAATTGCCTTTGCAACTGGGGTAAAATCATCGAGTTTTTTAATTTTGTTTTCATCGACAATTGTTATATCAGTTTGTTTAATTCTTGGCTCAGCTTGTATTAGCTCAAAAGATGGGACATCTATTATTATATGCCCACTTGGAATACAAAGTGATTCTTCAAATTCTTGCTCTTTTTCTCTTCTAAATTTTAATTTTTCTAGATTTTTGATTGCATCAATATTACTTTTATCCAAAGAAGATTTTGATTTTGCAAATGCCTGTTTAAACAACTTTCTATATTTCAATCTAGTTACGATTTCATATTGGAATTTTCCTATTTTTTTCAAATCATTTATTAGTTCAGCATCTGTCATTTTAAAAAAATCAAATGGCTCTGCATTTTCAATTTTTTCAATTGCCTTTGCAAGCATAAGCTCCGCTATACGAACAGTTTTATGAAAATAGACAGAGGAATACATAAGGTTTCTAGCCATTAGAATATTTTCTAAAACACCTACTCCTTTTTTTTTCACTGCAAGTTGGTTGTTGTTAATAATTAATGTTTGTAAAAAACGCTCTATATCAATCATCCCATAAGCAACACCTGTGTAATAAGAATCTCTAATTAAATAATCAATCTGGTCAACATCAACTGGACTTGTTAAAAGTTGACCTAAGTATTGTTTTTTATTAGTATTTCCTCTGATTATATTTGCTATATGCTCATGTTCTATATTGTGTTTTTTTAATATTTCAAAAACACTTGGTGATATGATATACTCTTTTTCCTTTTCATTATAGATTTCATGTTCACCAAAAATTAATTTCTCGGTTAAATCTATGTGGTCAGCATTTAGTGTATCTCTAAGGATATGCTCAAGTGTATGTGAAAATGGACCATGTCCAATGTCATGTAAAAATGCAGCACATGTAATAATTTCTTTCTCATCTTTATCTAAATTGATTTGTTCTGCAGCCTTAAAAGCCATGTGATAAGTTCCAAGGGAATGTTCAAGTCTTGTATGATGTGCGCCTGGAAAAACAAGATGAGCAAAACCAAGCTGTTTAATGTCATACAAACGTTGTATCTCTGGGTCTTATATTAATTCAAGGAATAATCCTTCTAATTTTATATCACCATGTATTGGATCACGTATTATTTTACTTTCACTAGTCATTTTATCAAATATCTCGATTTGATGGTCTAATAAATATAAGATTTAATAGTTAATTTAATGATTTAAATTAAACTTCCTGAAGTAGAAATGCTCCTAAAAACTTTAGTTTTTCTTCATAGGTGTCTGGATATAAAAATCGCTCTGTTGCAGCAATACTGCTTAGAATTGAATTGCCATCTTGTGGTGTAAAACAGAATCCAAAAATCTCATTATCATTAAGAACATGGATTGTCGGTAAAACAGCAACAGTTTGATCAAGTATTCTTCCATAATGACCATGATCCCTACCAAAAGAAAATACTAGATTAGCCGATTGTTTATAAGTAACAGCAACTCTAGGATTATCAATGAATTTTTGAATAGCATCCTCCTTAGTTATTTTTGAATTAAGTTTTAAATCATACCATATCGAGTGCATGTATTGAGTGTTTAATTTAAGCGCACTAGAAAAGACATTTAGATCGATTCCTAATGTCTTATACAGATGGTATACATCTACTGCATGATGAGTTCCCATTTTTACGTCTTTGTGAGTTCCTACTTCTGGTGAGGGGATAAAGCTTTTAGTCTGACTGATATCATTTGCTCTTCTTATACATAGGAATCTTCCTTCTTTAAGAATATTTTTATTGTTATCCATCCCAAGGGTTTTAATTAAAACTGCAATATTGTGAGTGTTACAGCTTACAATATGAATAAATTGATCCTTTGGTGTAATTGCTTCGTCATTTATTCCCAATGCATACATCTTTCCAAAACCAAATTCAGACCCCTGAGCTAAAAATCCTTTTATCTTGTTCTTAAACTTTGTATAATATTTTTCTTTATTCATCAATCCTGTACCTTTTGGAGTACAATCAATAACAACAGAAGCTCGTTTTATTGCTTCTTCTGCATCATACATAGGTTCCAGACCAAGCTCCTGAAAATCCTTTATTTTCGTTTCACTTACAGCTAGATTTGCACCTCTAGTAATCAGTCCTTTGATTTTTGGTCTATCGGTTAATACTGGAGTATGTTTATAAAAAGTAACCTCATCAATACCCAATTCATCATGTGCGTCACAAAGAAGTCCTATTAATGGTTCACCAATTGTTCCTGTGCCTACAACATGAATAATATTTCCATCAGACATAGGATTTTACCTCCCCTTTAGGCAGTTCAGTAATCAACATTTAACATTTAATGTTTATCATTTATTAATAAGAAAAAACTAAGGGAATACTTTAAAAAGGCTAATATATTTCACCTTCCCTATGGCTTTACCTTTAGATGTGCTAGAAAAAGCATTGAACCAGAAGCTATCTCTCCTATTAAAAGATGGAAGAGTAATTGAAGGAAAGCTTTCTGGTTACGATGAATACATGAATATGGTTTTATCTGATGTCGAAGAGACTTTTGAGGAAAATAAAAGACGACTAGGAACAATTATTCTTAGAGGAAATAACGTTGTAAGTATATCTCTTTTATAGACCTTTTAGCGAAAAACATATATATACGTTACTTATTTGTTTTTAGTGGAAGGAATCGGGCTGGTAGTTTTTGTTAGAGTGCATCCCATCCCCTCCTAGTGAGGCCAGCCATCCTTCCCTTTTGCT
>SMTZ1_10007934_pt1 | contig 10614 bp, 13 predicted proteins | sample DeeMarSWOR136_30_FD_25667 | JGI IMG/M metagenome (IMG submission 25667) | reverse complement strand
ATTATTATTAAAAATATTCATTCATCAATATTGCTTTCAAAACCCATATCTCTTGTGAGCGTCATCAATAGGTAGAATCTCAGAAATACGAACTTCTTTTTTATCTTCCAAGATCGAGTAAAAAACTGTCCATGTATGGCCTATATGCAAACGATAACGCTCTTTACCATCAATAGGCAGTTTTTCCTTATTGCCGATCCCTCTTCCAGGATAAGGATTATGCTCTAGCTTTCTCAAATTTTTCTTGATGATAGAAATAGTTTTTTTATCCAATAAACAAATATCTTGATAAACAGCTTCGGCAAGTTTAACCTTATAAGTCATCTAAATCAACTAGGTCTTCACTATCTGCCTCTTCAACTCGCTTCATTTTCTGCATAAGTTTCAATCTATTCCGAGCCTGCAATAGTTTACTGAGCAAATCATCATAGGTTTCTCCTGCTTCTTTTTCTTTACCTAGCCTTTTCCAAATATCTACAGAAACAGGAATTCGTTTTGTCTTTGTCAATGCCATGTTAAATATGTATATTATTTACAATATTTAACATTTATGGGTAAATAGTGCAAAAATGCATTGAATTCATGTTGATGCATCAGATATCACTGAAAATCATCCCCCAAGAATATATATGGAATTACGGTTCTGTGTAATATGAGTTTGGGAAAAATAGATTGGGAAATTAAGTTTTATTTTACTTAGAAAAAAATATTTATAAATCAAGCTATTTTTTTAACTTGAATTTCAATTAATAATGATACAAAAGCAAGAATAAAAATAATACATATCATTGAACAAAGATTTATAAATGATTTATCTGGAAGCAAATTAAAACTCACTCCTGTAAAAGATATTATCCCCAATATGACTATTAATGAAAAAATATCCCATTTATCTCCTTTTTTACTATACTCTTTTGTAAGATTATCAATTCCTTTGTCTATACCTTCATTTTCTGAGTTTGAGGATTGCATACACACACATCATTAATGGTATTATACTCACTAATGTTACACCAAGAGCAAAATAAAATGATAAACTTAGATAAGAAATAATAATAATAAAAATAATGAAGGATAATCCTAAATAGAAACTTGAAGTACGTGGTTGTAATTTTTTAATACTCGCTTGTAATTTTTTAATATCTTCTCTTGCTCGTTTAATTTCCCTTAATGTTTCTTCATTAAGTTCCAATTCATCTTCATCCATTATATTTGTTAAAAAACATATATTTATATGAACTTCTTTCTTCTAAAATTTGGAAAAATAATATTTTTTTCCTGTTGCAAAGGGGCTTATGGTCTAGTGGTTATGACGTCGCCTTCACACGGCGGAGGTCGCCGGTTCAAATCCGGCTAAGCCCATGCTAATATTTAACACGATAAATAATATTAATTAAAAAAAGAAAATAAGAGATGGACTATGTTTATAGCCTTAATCTTAAGATAAGTCGTTGTAGTATTGGAAACATATTAGGGAAGTATTTATGTATTCTTAATAATTCTCTGTTTTTTTCAAATAATGTTATATCATTTTCAATATTAATCGTATATTTTGCACTTTTAATTGCTTGGTGAGCATTAATCCGACCTGTTCCTATATATTCTTCTGAATCATATGGATCCACATATTTACGAATACGGGATTTAATATCCTCGGGTGATAATGACGGGTTTTTTGATAAAATTAATGCTGCTTCACCTGAAACATGAGGAGTTGCAAAAGAAGTCCCCCCTGGCATAATATCATAATTTTGCTCCAATTCATATATATCATTAAACCAAACATGATATGTTGGCATCGTAGAAAATATATCAAGTGCTGGAGCAGCTACATCCACCCACGGTCCAAAGTTTGACCCATGGTATTGTTGGCACACTTCACAATAATAAAGCATCCTACTATCATTATGATCAGTTCCTGCAACAGCAATAACATTATTATAAGCTGCTGGATAAGATTCATCTGAAATATTTTCATTACCAACACCACCTACCAAAACTACTCCCTTTCCATAAGCATAATTTACAGCATCAAAAATGTAGGATTTATTAGAATATATCCTTAGACTCATACTAATAACATCAGCACCATTATCAGCAGCATATTCAATAGAATTTGCAATATCAACATAATATGTCCAACCTGTATCATTCATGATTTTCAATGGCATAATTTTACAATCCCAGCAAACACCAGCTCCTCCGATACCGTTGTTACCAATTGCACCAGCAATACCTGCACAAGGTGTTCCATGTCCCATATCATCCAATGGATCATTATCATCATACCACCAATCCCATCCAATTATATCATCAACAAAACCATTTCCATCATCATCAATATCATTATCAGGGATTTCATCTTCGTTACTCCAAATATTATCTTTAAGATCAGGATGATTATAATCAATACCTGAATCTATCACTGCAATAACAATATCAGAACTTCCAGTTTCAATATCCCAAACATCTGTTGCATCTATATCACAATCAACAATTCCACCTGTTTGACCTGTATTTTCCAAAGCCCATTGTTTATCAAAATCAACATCATCAGGAATAAGACAAGCAGTTTGATCTAATCCATTTGTCTCAGCATATATAATGTCTGGACATGAAGAAAAATCCTCTACAATTGATAAAATATTATAATCCTTAGAGACTTTTAGCAAATAGATATTTTCAAGTATTGTGTTATCAGAATTCTTAAAAACTTTTTCAACTGATTTTACTTGATATTTTTCAAAAAGATTTATTACAGATTTACTTTCAATTACTGATTTTTCTTTGAATTTTACTATAATTTCTCCAGGTATAAAATCTTGATTAATTGATTCATCTGTGTGGTTTATTTCAAAATTTATAACATTATTCATGGCACTAACTACTGGTAAAGTAGTTGTAATCAACAGCGTTACTACCAATATACTTACTATTTTCTTTTTCATATCTTTTTTATCTCCTCTCAAAAATATTGAGTCTTATAATATAATATAAAATATTTATAATTATTCCAATTTATATCAAATAGTTTTAATATTTCAATCATGTTTCCTCCAATTATTATTTAACAATATTCCAAAAATAATTATTAACAATCCAACAACTGAAAACAATAAAATTTCTTCTCCAAGTAAAAAATAAATATAAATTAATGAAATAAAGGGAGTAATAAATACAATGCTTGACATCTCAATTATATTACCATGTTTTAATGCTAAAAACCAAAAACCAAAAGCAAGGCCACTAGCAAAAACACCCATCCAAATCAGCCCAATAAGTTCATATAATGAAACTGTTGGAATTGCTGAAAAAGAAATTGTAGCAATCAGTGTATAAATAAATGAAAAACCAAAATAAAACATCATAGAGGTAAAAATCTCATAATTTTTTTTCCATCCAACTACCGAAAATAATGCATATGTTATAGCACCTGCAAGGGCAAATAAATCTCCCTGAAAATTAATACTTAAAAAATTAAAAAAATCTCCTTTAGAGATAACAATAATTACACCAACAAAACATAAGATTATTGCAAGTATTTTCTTGATATTTAATTTCTCCTTCAAAAGGATTACTGCAAAAACTGAAACCCATATTGGCCAAGTATAATTTACAATAAATGCTTCTTGAGCAGGTGAAAATGTTAAACCTGTAAATAATAAAACATGGTATAGAAAAACTCCAATAAAACCAAGTAGTGCAAATTGGCAATAGTCTTTAAGATTATAATTTTTTATTATATCAATTTTTTTTAGTGAAACTACAATTATAAAAAGGCTAATAGTTGCAAATAATGTTATATAAAGAAGTATTTGAAAGTTATTAAGATTCTTAAGTAAAAGTTTTACTACTGCTGCGATAGAGCCCCAGAATAAAACAGTCATTGAAATATATAGATATGATATTTTTTTTGACATAATTTCTGTTTTTATAATCTCTTTTAGCCTATGTTTCTAACCATATTTTTTGTTTTAAAAATATCTGTTATTTTGTTTTCCCAATTCGATTGTAAACTACCGTTTGATTGGCAGTTGTTGAAAAAATCAACATATGGTAAAACAACTTTTCTCCATTTATCAACACTTTCTGATATTTGATTAAAGCAAGGACTACATAAAAGATGATTCTTTCCTAATGTTGGATGATGATAACCTTCGAAAAAACCCAGCGTCTTTCCAAATTCTCCACATTTTTTCATTTTCATCAAATAACAAGTAATGTTTATCAAAACATAAGATGTGTTATTAAAAATTCGTTCAAAACATTAAAATATTTAGAAAATAATGTAGTTTTGTAAGATTTTATGGAAAAATTGGATTTAAAAGATAGAAAAATTCTTTATGAGTTAGATTTAAACTCAAGACAGAGTGATTCAGAAATTGGTAGAAAGGTTGGATTAAATAAAGGAAGGATTAGTTATCGGATCAATAGATTAATTGAAAAAGGAGTTATAAAAAACTTCTATACAATGATTGATGCATCAAGACTTGGTTATCTTAGTTGCAGGTTTTTTATGAAATTTCAGTATGATGATTTGGATAAAGAAAAAGAAATTATTGATTATTTTGTATCTCAGCCTTATACTTGGTGGGTTCCTAGTATTGAAGGGCAATTGGATCTTGCAGTTATTCTTTGGGCTAATGATACTTACGAATTTTATGAAATAATAAAGGATGTGTTAAATAGATTTAAGCCATTTATTAAAGATTTTTTTCCTGGAATCTATGCTAAATTCCATCAATTTAGAAGAAATTATTTGATTGAAAAACCAAATTATGATATTAAACCAGTTTTGACCTGTTTTAGGGAAAAGATAGATGTTGATCAAACAGATATTAATATATTGAAGGTAATAGCTGAAGATGCTAGGATTCCAACAGTTAAAATTGCTGAAAAATTAAATTTAACAAGTGCGACTATTACACAAAGAATTAAGAGATTAACTGAAAAAAATGTAATTCAAGGTTATAGAGCGGCAATTGATTTAGGTAAATTTGGTTATTATTGGTATAAAATTAGACTTGATCTTGAAGATTTTTCTAGAACAAAAGAAATCCTGGTATATGCAAAAAACCATCCTAATATCATTTATGCATATGAGGTTATTGGTGGTGCAAATTTAGAGCTTGAAATGGAAATTGAAAGCTATGATTTTTTTAAGGAATTATGTAATGATTTAAGAATTAAATTCTCTGATGTAATTAGATTTTATGATCATTTTCTTTTCTATAAAGAGCATAAAATTTTGTATATGCCGATGACTGGTTAATATCATTTTTTTATTTTTAGTTTATGGTTTAAATTTTACTAAAAAATATACAAATAAAAAGAAAAAAGAAAGGATTTTAGTTAGATAGGTTTGATCTTTGAAATTTAAGATAATGCCAAAATACGAAAATCTTGGAAAAAATCTCTCCTGTTGGACCTTGTAAGTTCGGCTAAGCCCATGCTAATACTTTAAACAAATACAGAAGATTTTATATTAATAGTCAAAGTGTAGTTTTAAATCACTTTAAATCCGAAAAAAAAGAGATGTTGGACTAAATTTTATAGTCCTAAACTGTGTAGTAACCTTTGCAATAATGGGAACATATTCAGGTAGTTTTCCAAGAGGTCCAGAATCGATCTGTAGACATCTTTTGATTTTTTTGTTGCATGAACCCAACACCAGTCATCATCATCAACATGTGTACCGTGGGATCTACAATAGCCGTCAACCTTCACATAATTAGAATCGTACTCACATGGTTCTCCTCTAACATGAAATTCGATTAAAATTTCAATTACCTGACCTTGATCCATTAAATCAATATACCATTCCATATTGTATTCTGGTGGAGTATACTGGAAAAAATCTGGTTTTGGAGATGCACCGAGATATTCTAGGCTATCAGACATTACATCTTTAACGGTTATATTTTTTAAAACACAATCTCCTGTATTAGTTACTACAATCTTAAAATGTGAATCTCTCGTGCAAAATGGTAAATCTAGAGCCTCATCCTTAGTATCTGCATCAACATAATTTCCTGTTCTTGGATCGTATACCAATTTCTCAACGTCAATGTCAGCTTCACATTTTTCACATAACTCATAGCAAAACATAATATCTGGTGTACCTTGAAGTAGGCCTCCAAGTGTTGCTGTACCAGACATAAACTCTGTTGTGAAAAATAATCCACCAGCGATACCTACACTTGCCGGGAAATCACCTGCGACGTCATGTGTTACTCCAGTAAATGCTCCTGCTGTAAGGTCCCATTGGTGTATTTCTGCTCCGCTTCCTCCTTGGTCAAATACCCACAGATAAGGTCCACCACCGTTGCACACATTATCATAAGCAAGACCATATGTGCTTGTCGTTGTACTAAGATTGAACTGATTCAGAATGTTACCAGTAAGACGATCCACAACCCAGACTGGATCACCCCAGTTGGATACATAGAAAACATCAAGATCTTCATTGTAGGCAATAGCACGACATTGAAAAGCATCTGATAATGTAGCCTCAAGGGTCTCAGCTACAGGATCAAATCCCCAAATTGTACCACCTGCGGCTCCACCATATAAATAGCCATCTGCTGAGCAATATGCAAGATCACGCAGACCAGTGACACCTGATATCGAGAACTGTTTAGTTAAGATACCACCACTAGTATATTCGTGCAAAAGATTGCTTGCCCATCGAGTACTATAGAAGTGGTCGTTTATATATTCTGAACCAGCGTTACCAAGGGCTCCTGATGCTGCTTCGACATCAAAGGAAAATTGAATAGTCCATGGTTGAAAAGTTGATAGTTCTTTATTGCTTTCTTTACATACTAAATCATTTTTTTCAACATTTATTGCCCCTGTTACAGCCATTGCAGAAGCAGATATTAACAGCGTCATAACTAACATACATATAATTTTTCTCTTCATTTATACCTCCCTCAAATAATAATAGTGTAATATATTATTTTAATTTAAATATTTCCTTAATAATTGTTTTATACAGATTTCATACTAACATTCCTCTAATCTTTCTTCCGTGTTTCAAAAAGCATGATATTATCTTAAGGAATTAAAAAAAAAAAAAGTTTAGAGATTCAGAACTAAACTTTGGGTTAGGGTTGTTTTTGGCTTTCAACCCAAAGTAATTACTCCAATAAGATTCTACAGGCTTGGCTAAGCCTATTCTGTTCTACAGGAGTAACTTTTTAGACTGATGGATTTTTTTACAATAATCTAAAATTCTCTTTAACAATTGTTTAAAAATTATTTTTAAATTAATTAGTTTGTTATAAAACTATTAATATTTGAAAAAACATTAATCCTTTAATATTGGGAGGTTTTTTATCATGCAGGAAGTAAGGCTGACAATTAGGGTTTCCTTGAAGGATAATAGATTAATTGACATGTTTATAAGGACTGGTGAGTATGCAACCAAATCCGAGTTCATAAGGAGAGCAATAAAAGAATATTCAATGAATCACATGGAGGAGATAATAAAAAAAGCAAAGGCTATGCAGAAACTACAGCAGATGGTCAACAGTGTAGAACAAATAGAGGAATATACTAAAAAGTAAAAAAAAGATGTTTAAACTTGTTTCTTTCGTTTCCAGAACAATATCAAAGCAATAGCTAAGAGAATAGGTATTAGTTCAAAACCAGGTGTTTTTTCTTTCTTTGTTTCTTAATTATAGATAAAATATAAATTGTCTATTTCTATGTAGTTATCGAAGATGTTGGGAGAGATAGGATATGAATTGGAGAAATAGATCAGCATATGTTTTTATTAAAACAGAACAAGGAAAAGCCGAAGAGGTATGGAAAAGATTTCAAACCTGGGAAAATGTAATTGGTTCGTGGATTGTAACTGGAGAATGGGATGTAATCGTATGGTTTGATGCACAAAATCTTGAAACTATACATAGTTGTGTAGCTGAAATAAAAAAATGGAATGAAATAGAGCATACAAGTTCACATATGGTATATAATGGATATAAAAATGATAAATGGTGGTGGGAGAAGCCTGTAGGTACATGGGTTTTAATTCGAGAAAATGTTTTAGATGAAACACCGGAGAAAATAAAAAAATGGGATTGGTTAACAAGTGGAGCAAGCATTCCAGGTGATTGGGACTATATAACATGGGCAGGTGGAGAAAATTGGGATGAAGTTTGGAATCATGTAATGGAAATAAAATCTTGGAATTGGCAAACCATGACACATGTACCGATTAAGTCATGGTGGAATCAAAAATGGAAGAATGACTGGTGGTAAGGTTTAGTGAGATAGAACTGAACTTTGAGTTAGGGTTGTTTTTGGTTTTTAACCCAAAGTAATTACTCCAATAAGATTTGATAGGCTCGGCAGGAGTTTAACATACCAACAGGAGGAAAAAAAGGTAAAATATCTCAAATTTCATTTGTTTTATATTTCTCTATAAAATTTATATAATACTTATTAGTTAAAAATATTAATTAACGGGATTGTTTATGAAGAATAAAGTATCTATAAGATCAGGTTTTGTAATTGTACTTGCAACCCTTCTATTTGTTACTATTTTAACACCAATAATTTATGGTTTAAATACTATAAAAGTATGTAATATCGAGGAAGAATTTAATGACCATGTATGGCCTATGTATAAACATGATGCACAACGAACAGGGAGGAGTCCTTATGACACCAATGATAACCCAGGTGTTGAGAAATGGACATATTACATGCATATTGGTTCATGGAGTAGTATAGTTATTGATGAGGATGGAACTATTTATGCTGTATCTAATGGAGAAGAGGTTATTGCAATATATTCAGATGGTACAGAGAAATGGGAACAAAGACTCCCAACCCCTTATCCCCATGAACTACTATTAGGTCCAGATGGAACTATCTACGTAGGAACCACACGAGATTTTTATGCAATGTATCCAAATAATGGCTCAGTTAAATGGACTTTAGATGTAGGAGGAGAGAAGGTCTATACAAGTTATCCTGTAATTGATTCTAATGGAACAGTATATGTTGGAACAGCAGATGGATACCTATATGCAATAAATCCTGATGGAACCATTATGTGGGAATACAAAATAGATGGGTGGGTTTCAGCACCAGCAGTAGATAAAAATGGCAATATATATTTTGCATCACGTAACAGTAGAGTATATTGTCTGAACCCTAATGGGACTCTCAAATGGAGAGAAACGTTAACTGTTTTTGATAACGGTCCTGTCATAGGTGATGATGGACATATATATCTTGGACCAAGGACAGACTGGACATATGCTTTTTATCCTAATGGTACTGAGAAATGGAGGACTGATATTCCTGATAGTGAAGGTATGCCATGTATTGCACCTAATCGCAATATAATTGTTCCAGGACGACACGATTTTATAATGGCATTAGACCAATCTGATGGTAATATTTTGTGGAAGTATCCTCTAGGTGAAAATTATAAAAGAATAAGCCCATCAGCTATTAGTGCAGATGGTACTATCTATTTTGCAAATTGTGATGAAAATATATTTGGTCAAAAAATTGGATACCTAAATGCTGTTAACTCAGATGGGACATTAAGGTGGAGAACAAGGTTAACTTCAGAGATACAACCATATAGTACAATAACAACTAATGGAGCTCCAGCTATCGGTGCTGATGGAACAGTATATGTTACATCTGCGTATGTAAGAGAAGGTCAACCTGCAATTTACGGTTATGTTCATGCCTTTGGAAAACTAGATCCAGATGCACCATATGAAACAGAGATTAGTGGTCCTTTAAAAGGAAAAAAAGGAACAGAGTATGAATATACATTCAAGTCTACCTCACCACTTGGTAATGATGTATATTATCTGATTTTTTGGGGTGATACGTCTGTCGAGAAATGGATTGGTCCCTTTGGTTCTGGTGAAGAGGTAGGTGTTAATCATTCTTGGGAGAAGTGGGGTAAATATACAATCAAAGCTCGTGCTAAGGATACTGATAATCTTTGGGGTTCTTGGGGTGAGTTGAAGGTTACTATGCCCAGGAACAAAGCAGTATTATGCCCTTTATTGTTTAGGTTGTTAGACAGGTTACCATTATTAAAACAATTATTTTCTTTTCAATTTAAATTCAATTAAAGCCTTCTCTATTATATGAGTTCTATTTCTATAATTTATATCATCAATTTGTTGATCTATCCAGTCAACTAACTCTTTTGGAAGGCGTATTGTTATGGATTGTGTTTCTCTTTTAGACATAATTACAACGTAAGACTTAATAAGACAGAAAAATATAAATACTTGCATTACATTACATTATTTTGTAAGACAAAATAAGACAAATATTGGTGTAGATGTGTTTGAAAATATACGTAGTTTGAATAGACTCAATTGTCCGATTATATTAGATCCTAAAAGGTCAACATTTGATGATGTAGCTATGCATGCGATCCTAAGACAGAGACTATCAAAAGGTACTGTGGATAAAAGATTAAGATACGCAAGATTCATGGAAAATCATCCAATGCCTGTTGATTTTAGGACTCCAAACTATGAAAACTTCATAAGACACATGGATTATAGAGAACAAATCGAACAAGCTGGACAATCAGCTCTTTCACATGAATGGAAAACTATG
>SMTZ1_10017039_pt1 | contig 10615 bp, 8 predicted proteins | sample DeeMarSWOR136_30_FD_25667 | JGI IMG/M metagenome (IMG submission 25667) | reverse complement strand
ACTCCGGGAACACCGTCCGCAATTGCCACCACCTTCGACGGATACGCCCTTGCGAAAAAGGGTGACTCCTACAAAGCGATCGTTACCGCAACTATCTCGTCTGTAATCGGGGGGCTCATCGGAGTATGCTTTCTCATCTTTCTCTCACCACCCCTTTCCAAGGCCTCTCTTAAATTCGGGCCACCTGAATTCTTCTGGCTCACAGTCTTCGGACTCACCATCATTGCGACCCTCGCCTCTAAATCCATACTGAAGGGGCTTATCGGAGGCGCCTTTGGTCTTCTCGTCAGCACCATCGGAATCGCATCCATCGGAGGGAATGTGCGGTTCACCTTCGGAACACTGAGTCTTCAGGACGGGATCGGCCTCATACCTGCTCTCATCGGTATCTTCTGCATCCCTGAAGTCATCAATATGGTGGAGCAGAGGGACACCCATTACAACGTAATCCCCTACAGAAAACAGAAGGATGTAGTGAAAAATGTGACCCTCAAGCTCCTGAAACGCCCTATCCTCCTCATCAGATCGGCAGTCATCGGCACTATCGTCGGTATCATTCCCGGAGCAGGGGGAAACATCGCTGCAATGGTCTCTTACAACGAGGCGGTCAGAGCTTCCAAGCACCCGGATAAGTTCGGGAGGGGGATCATCGAGGGTGTCGCCGCAGCGGAGGCGTCGAATAATGCAGAGGTATCCGGCTCGCTCATCCCCCTTCTGACCCTCGGTATACCCGGTGCTCCACCCGCAGCCGTTCTGCTGGGCGCCCTTCTCCTCCAGGGGATGAGACCGGGAGCAGAGCTTTTCAGCGTTCACGGACACATCACCTACACCTTCATCATCTCTTTGATTATCGCCAACCTGCTGATACTGCCCATGGGCATCTACAGCGGTAAGCTGGTCTCAAAGCTCATCACCAACATACCGGTTGCCTTTCTTGCACCCTTTGTCGTCTTTCTCTCCGTCATAGGTTCCTATTCGATAAACAGGAATCTTTTTAACGTGTATGTCATGCTCTTTTTTGGACTTGTTGGATATATTGGCAGGAAGGTAGAGTTCGGCCCCGGGCCGATCGTCCTGGGGTTGATCCTGGGGAAAATATGCGAAGAGGGACTCGTGCAGTCCATCCTCATGGGGAGGGCGGCTGGCTCTATTCTCCAGATCTTTTTTACGCGACCTATCTCGATCATCCTTATCTTCCTGACAATAATTTCTGCAGGGTGGCCAGTCATTCGTAAGTTCACAGGTGGGAAACGCAGATATGCGAAACGCGGATAGGATTTCCTTTTTCGTTATCATAGGAATCTGTATCTACTTCTGGATCGAATCAAGAGGATTCGGCAAGTATGGCGTGCTCTTTCCCCAGGTCATCGTTTTCATACTTGGACTCCTCGCCTGCGTGCTGTTCGTAGTAAGCTTTATCGAACCGAAGGATAGAGCAGTCTTTCGCGATAAGACCCTGCGTTACGGCTTCATACTCCTGATCATTTTCCTCTTCATTGCTTGGATCGCACTCATCCGCTTCATGGGATTCGTGGTGAGCAGCATCCTCTTCATATCCATTATCAACGTTTTGATTGATAAAAAAAAGAGAACACCTCTCGCAATCACGGTCAAGGTGCTCATTATCGGAGTGACTGTCGGAGCTTTCTACCTCTTCTTTTCCAAACTCCTTCTCGTTTCCTTTCCCAAGGGATTTCTTTTCTAACGCTTACTGCTATCCATGGATAAAGGTTTTTCCATATAGAATCGGGACATATCCACTAAAACCTCACCGCACCTACACTGATTATTATGGACTTTTGATGTGCTGTAGTACCTACCCGCGAAACAGAGACTGCTCGAACTTGGCGAGCGTCTGATCCAGAACAAAGGCTAAAATCGCCGCAGATATTGCTCCTTCAAGCACAAAAGCAGGATTTTCCCTCACCAGACCCGATATAATGGGTGCTCCAAAACCGCCCGCACCAACGACGGCTCCAGCAGTCGCTGTACCGACATTAATTACCACCGACGTTCTGATTCCCGCCATGATCACCTTAATGGCAAGCGGGAGCTCCACCTTAACCAGAATCTGGCTCCTCTTCATTCCCATTCCAAAGGCTGCTTCTATAAGGTTTGGGGATATCGACTCGATACCCGAAATGGTATTCCTGAGTACAGGGAGGATGCTGTAAAGAAAAAGCGCAAGCACCGTAGGCTTGAATCCGAAACCAATAAAAGGGACCGCAAGGGCAAGTACGGCAACAGGTGGAATCGTTTGGGCAAGCGAGCTCAGATCGTTCACAATAGGGAGGAAAGCCTTTCCAAAGGGTCTGGTTACAAATAATGCAGCTCCTACTCCAACTGCAACTGCAGCCGTACTCGACACGAATACGAGTCGCACGTGCTCTCTTAGCAGTGTGAACAGATCCGCTCTCGGATAGATCACTTCACTCTCTTTCGGGAATAGAAAACCCAGAAAATGCTGCCAGAGACCCATGTTCAGCACAAGGAAGAGGAGAATAGAAAATAGAGCTAGAATATAGAGCCACCCCGATAAATGAATACCGCGTGTATAAAAGCTTCCTTCTATTCGCTCCACCGCTCCGTCACCTCTTCAGTTACCCTCTCAATGTCCTTCAGACTTATCTCACCCACTACCCTCCGTTCCCTGTCCAGGACGGGCAGTACCTTCACCCCTTCGGCGAGCATGCGTGAAAGCGCATCTCTGAGAGTCGAATCGTCACTTAACCCAAAGTGCGGGTCCTTCACCTCCGTAATCACCTCCGCTTCGGCTCCCTGCTCTTTGAAGTCTCGTGTATCAAGCCACCCCCGGAGCTCACCCTTTTCTCCCACGATCCAGAGGAAACGAAGCCACGGTTGTTTTTTCAGGTATTCATGCACCGTTGTCGGATAATCGTGCATACTGAGCGAATATGCTCTGCGCATAATTGTGGCCACGGAATAGCGTGAAAGCCGTTTCAGTGCCCGGTCGGTACCCACAAAATCGTGCACAAACCTGTTCGCTGGGTGGGCAAGGATGTTCTCTGGGGTATCGTACTGAACGATCGCTCCGTCACGCATCAGCGCTATCTTATCGGCCAGCCTGATTGCTTCATCCAAGTCGTGAGTCACAAATAAAACGGTCTTCTGGAGCTCTTTCTGGATTTTCATGAACTCGGCTTGGAGGCTCTCCCTGTTTAGTGGATCAACGGCTCCGAAAGGCTCGTCCATGAGAAGGACGGGTGGATCGGAAGCAAGAGCCCTCGCAACCCCAATTCGCTGGGCTTCACCTCCTGAGAGCTCGTGGGGATACTTATGTCTGTAGGTCTCCGGTCGAAGCCCGACCATGTGAAGAAGCTCATCCACCCGATTTGATATTCTCCCCTTCTCCCATGAGAGGAGTTTCGGGACTACAGCGATGTTATCAGAAACCGTCATGTGTGGAAAGAGCCCGACATACTGAATCACATATCCAATGCGCCGCCTGAGAAACTCGGGCTTGAAGCCTCTCACATTCCTTCCGTTCACGAATATCTCACCGCTCTCGGGTTCAAGCATGCGGTTTACCAGCTTGATCGTCGTCGACTTTCCGCACCCCGATGGACCTATAAGTATACACACCTCACCCTCTGAAACAGTAAGCGTGAGGTCCATTACTGCGGCCTGGTCACCGTATTTTTTTGTGACGGAACGGAGTTCGATCATCGCGGTTCCTTACCGTAAGATTTCACCCGCCTTTTTAAGGCCTTCAGGGGTGAGCAGTGTCACGAGGAGCTGCATTATCTTATCTGTAAAAATTGCAAGCACTATCACAGGAATAGTGCCCAGCAGGATCAGATCAAAGGCCGCTTGACCCAGTCCCTGGAATACAAAAACCCCGAATCCCCCTGCACCGATGAGCGCTGCCACCGTTGTATTTCCGATGGCCTGGACCATAGAGACCCGGATTCCGCTCAGAATTATTGGAATGGAGAGGGGAAGCTGGATAGTGAGGAGGAGCTCAAGCCTGTTCATTCCCATTCCTTTTGCTGAATCCAGAATGGCAGGGTCAATAACCTTCAGGCTCGTATAGGTATTTCTCGTGATTGGCAGGAGCGCATAGAGGGTGAGTGCAATGAGCGCAGGAGTGCTCCCTATGCCCTTCACGCCCATCTCCCGTAGAAAGGGAACCTTGTAGGAGAGCACCGAGAGCGGAGCGATCATAATCCCAAAGAGTGCGAGGGAAGGAATCGTCTGTATACTGTTTACCACGAAAAAGATTGGTCTCTCAAGCAATCTTCTCCTGAAAGCAAGCACTCCAAGGGGAGTACCAATCACCACTGCGAGCAGAACGGCCACACCGGAGAGAGTAACGTGCTTTCCCAACTCCAGGAGAAAGCGGTCTTTCCTTACTGCATATTCCTTCAGAATCGAAAGCTCTTTCAGATAGCCTGTGCTGAGCAGTAGAAGTACTGCGAGCAGTCCAGAGAAGGCGATCAGAAACCTGCCTGGTCTGTAAGCACGAGCCTTCTGAAAGGCGTCGATTATGAGAATGTACGATGCCCCCACCAAGCCCCAGCTCCCAAAACTCATGGAAACCCGCGCAAATGGTTCCTGCCCGATCATCAACCTTTCTGCCGAACGGCCAACAAGGAGAAATACGGTAAGCACTGCAACGTTCGCCACCACACCCACGAGCAGTGGGTAAAAAGGGCGCTCAGAGATTATCAGTACTAGAGCAATCAATACAATCCAGGGAAGTAAGAGCACAAATATTTCAACAGGTGGTAATACATTCCATAGGGAAAAGGCGCTCCCCTGGGCGAGCCTGTTGGGCTTAAGTGTGAGAAAAGGAAAGCCGAGAGAAAGGAGCCCGATTCCTATTCCCCCAAGCGAAACCTTTTCAACCTTCAAAGAAAAAGCACCCTCCCTTATTTCAGAAATCCTTTCTCCTCAAGATAATCTTTCGCCACTGTTGCAGCATCCTGACCCTCAATGGCAATTTTCGCGTTTAAAGTCTGGAGGGTAACAAGATCAAGGCCCTGAAACACGGGATTGAGTATCCCCTCGATCTCTGGATACCTGTTAAACACTTCTCCCCTTACAATCGGTGCAGGCTGGTAGACAGGCTGCACTCCCTTTGTATCTTCGAGTACCCAGAGTCCGAGCGCCGCGAGTGCTCCATCAGTTCCATAGGCCATGGCCAGATTCACCCCATCCGTTCCTTCTGCAGCCGCTTTCTCTGTCTGTGCAGTATTTCCCCCGGAGAGAATGATCATCTGATCCTTGGAAAGCTTGAAACCATAAGCCTTTTCAAAGGCAGGGAGCGCGTCTGGGCGAGAAACGAACTCCTCAGAACCTGCCAGCTTCACCCTGCCTCCCCTATTCACGTATCTGGCAAAATCCTCTAGGGTTTTGACCCCGTCTGATTTGGAGATGTCCATCCGGATTGCAATTGCCCATGTATTATTCGCTGAAGCGGGTTTAAGCCATACGATGTCGTGGGTCTCCTTTTCGAGCTTTTTTACAGTTTCATACCCTTTTTTCAGATCCTTCCAAATTGTCGGATCTGTGTCGTCGTAGAAAAAGCCGCCGTTGCCGGTGTACTCAGGATATATATCGATCTCTCCGTTGATGATCGCTTTCCTGATGACGTCAGTTGGACCAAACTCCGTTTTGTCCACGGTTGTGAATCCGTTCGCCTGGAGCATGTGAATTATCATCTGCCCAAGAAGGGCACCCTCTGTATCGATCTTTGATGCAACCGTTACAGGACCCTTCCCCGTCTCTACTTCCCGCTTCCCGCCCCCTGCAAATACAGGGAGTGCGCAGAAGAACACGAATAGAACGATAGATGTTACAGGGAATATCTTTTTCATTCTTTCCTCCTTCGTCCTCAAAGACATTGTACTCATTTTGAACTGCACCGTATCGATTGGATATCAATAAGTACGGTTCGAGTTTTTTCACGACTGTGATACATAGGCAATAAATCTAACGAGCTGACTCGACCATTCTCATGAACGCTTCGTTCAGCTAATTTTAACACAGCTAACTTTTTGACATAATTGCTAAGACCATAGTAACCAGTATGGGATAAGTCAAGCCTTTTTCCCTCCTCCCCCACCCCATACATACATCTCGACGAGGGCAAAACTCAATTAATACATGTACCCTCACCATCGTGAGAGTTAAATTCATCCATGGAAGAACTGCTATGAATAGTCTTCAGTGTGAGCTCCCTCTTGCGATTACATCCCACAAGGACAGGGACACCTTCACTCACGTTATCTACGATTACTACAAAGAGTCCGGAAGGGACCTTCCCTGGCGACAAACGAGGAATCCCTATCACATCTTCGTATCGGAGTTCATGCTCCAGCAGACACAGGTGGAGCGGGTACTGAAAAAATATGGTCACTTCATCCTCATGTTCCCCGATTTCGAAACACTTCACCGTGCATCGCTCCTGCGGGTGCTCTCATTCTGGTCGGGTCTTGGATACAACCGCAGGTGTATCTATATGAAGCGGTGCGCCCAAATCATCTATACCCTACATGGGGGCGCCCTTCCAGACTCTGTTGATACGCTTTCGAGGCTTCCCGGAATCGGAAGAGCAACTGCATCGGCGCTCGTAACCTTTTCCTATGACAGACCGACAATCTTCATCGAGACCAACATCCGGAGTGTGTTTCTTCACTTCTTCTTCGGTCAGGGGGAGCGTGTTCCGGATGCCGAACTTCTCACCTGTGTGGAAAAAACCCTTGACAGAAGCTCCCCCCGCATTTGGTATTACGCGCTCATGGATTACGGCACGATGCTGAAAAAATTCCGGGAAAATCCAAACATCCGGAGTAAATCCTACAAAAAGCAGCCACCCTTCGAAGGTTCGAACCGGCAGGTGCGGGGGAAGGTACTTAAGGTCCTCGTGGCTGAACCGCATCTTTCCGAAAATGAGATTGCACTCAGGACAAAAACGCAGAGTCATAGGGTGGGGAAGGTGCTTTCAGAGAGAATCTCTCGAAAGGTAATCTTGCTGCAGCAAATGCATAGGCTATATATGTATCGCCCATCCCTCGGCCGCTCGCATCGCTTCCATCACTGCTTCGGAGAGTGTCGGATGGGCATGAATCATTGCCGCGATATCTCCCGGGAGGAGTTCTGCGGACTTTGCAAGAAGTATCTCATGGATCAGCTCGGTTGCTTCACTTCCTGCCACATGGGCGCCGAGAATCTCTGAAGATTCAGGATCGTAGAGCACCTTCACCATGCCGTCGATCTTTTCGATTGCAACCGATTTCCCCGCACCCCTGTAGGGGAATGATGCCTTTTTGTAGGCTACATCCTGCTCCTGGGCCTGCCACTCCTTGTACCCGATGCTCGCCACCTGGGGCTCGCAATAGACTGCTGAGGGAATGAGGAGCGGATCTATGCGAGAGGGAGGACTCTTGCCTACAAGGTGCTCGACCACGATTTCACCTTCTTTGGACGCCACGTGAGCAAGCTGCGGCGTTGCAACCACGTCTCCTATCGCAAAGATCGTCGGGACTTTTGTCTGGTAGTAGTCGCCCACCGGTATGAAGTCCTTTTCCGTGGTAATTCCCACTGACTCAAGCCCGATATCTTCCGTGTTTGGTGCCCTCCCTACAACCACAAGTACTTTCTCTGCCTCGATGCTCGTCTGTCCACCATCCTTCTTTTCCAGGAGGAGTGACACTTTTTTCCCCTCTTTCTTCATCGAGAGGGCCTTTGTCGAGGTGAGGATATCGATTTTTCTCCTTTTGAAAGCGCGTGTGAGCACCTCTGAAGAATCCGCGTCTTCAAGAGGAAGCAGTCTCTCCAGAAGCTCGACAACTGTTACCTTTACCCCGAAGGCGTTCATGATGTGAGCAAACTCAACACCGATGAACCCGCCTCCCAGAATGATTATGCTCTCAGGGAGCTTCTCGAGCATCAGTGCCCTGTCTGAAGAGAGCACCCGCTCCTCGTCGAAATCGAATCCCGGAATCGAGCGGGGACGGGAGCCTGTCGCAACAATAATGTGTTTCCCCGTGATGGTCTTCCCCGAATTCACCGAAACCTCGTTCGGACCCTTGAGCACTGCATTACCCTGGATGAGCTCCACCGAATTCTTCTTTAAAAGAAAGCCCACTCCTTTGGAGAGTGTATCGGAAGCCTTTCTCGATTTTGCAAACACCTTGCTGTAATCGAAGTTCTTCCTGTCGACGCTTACACCCATGTGCTCCAGGTCTGAAATCGAGCGAAATACCTCAGCCTGGTGGATGAGCGCCTTGGAGGGGATGCAGCCGATGTTCAAACACACGCCACCCGGCTTGTTCTTTTCGATCACGCAGGCTTTCAGCCCGAGCTGTGAAGCTCGTATACCCGCCACATAGCCGCCAGGACCAGCCCCTATAATAACCAGGTCAAAATCATATGTGTGTGCCATTGGTCTTTCCTTTCTCCCTTATCTCATCTGGAAATGAGATATAGATACTACTATTTACTCAGTTCGTAAAGGAAGAAAGTCAAAAGAAGTGGCTGACTAGTACAGCGTCCTTATAGGATTTTCCATCATATCTTTCAGATCCCTCAAAAAGAGGGCGCCCTCTGCACCATCAAATACCCTGTGGTCACAGGAAAGGGTGAGCGTCATGGTGGACCGAACTGATATACTATCATCCTCTCCTACCACGGGTTCCTTTCTTATCTGTCCCACCGCAAGAATTGCTGAGCCTGGGGGGTTGATGATCGCAGTGAACTCCTGTATCCCTAAGGAACCAAGGTTACTGATCGTGAAGGTTGCCCCGGTATATTCCCCGGGGCTGAGGCGCCCTTTCAGGGCTTTATCGACGAGTAATTTGAGCTCGCTATCTATCTGGATGATACCTTTTTTCTCGCAATCCCTCACAATGGGAGTGATGAGACCATCCTGCTGAGCAACCGCAAGTCCCATGTCAACACTCCCGAATAGGATGATTCTATCTCCTGCCCAGCCAGCATTTACGCTCCTGTGCCACTTCAGTGCCTCAGCGGTAAACTTGATGAGAAATGCGTTGAGGGATATCTTCTCGTCCCTGCCTCGGTTGAGTTGGCTCCTGGCGTACATGAGTCCATCCACCATTACCACGGTTCTCAGATAGTAGTGAGGGGCTGAGAACTTTGATTCAGAGATACGCTTTGCAATGACCTTTCTTTTTCCGGATAGAGTGATTTCCTCCCTTCTCAATGCACCTGGAACCTGCATCTGCTGCACGAGCTCTACCGGAGGTCTCTCAAGCGCCCTCTCGATGTCTCTTTTAATTACTCGTCCCTCAGGCCCACTTCCCATGACGAGTGCTAGGTCGATGCCGTGCTGCTCAGCAAGCTGACGTGCGAGTGGGGACGCTTTTATATGATCAGCGGTAACCGGTTCTTTTGCTCCGGGGGAGGGTACAGCTTGTTCCGCAACCAGTTTCTCTTCTCTGGATATCCCTTCTTCCGAAGGTGGGGCCTCCTCAGAAGCACTTGCCTCATCATGCAGGGCAGCCTCCTCTGGAACGCCGGCTTTTTCTTTGACCGCGCCTCCTGGTTTGATGGCCATTGTATCTGTGCTCCCTTTGCCAATCTCTTGGAGGAGAGCAGAAATGTCCTCTTCCTTTTCACCAATCACGGCAATCGGCTCCTCGATCCTGGCCTCCTGTCCTTCCTGCAAGAGTATCTTAAGCAGGGTTCCCTCGCTTACCGACTCGTATTCCATCGTTGCCTTGTCGGTTTCAACCTCGCACAGAACGTCGCCTATTTCAACGAATTCACCTTCCCCCTTGCGCCATTTCACAATCGTTCCGGTCTCCATTGTGGGAGACAAGGCTATCATCAACACTTTTTCCGCCATAGTTCTACTCCTATTCCATGTACATCACTTTTTTAAGAGCGCGTGTGACTTTCACCACAGACGGTTGAGCAGCCAGCTCAAGCCTATGATTATAGGGCATCGGTACATCCTCCAAAGAGACCAGCTCAACTGGAGCATCGAGCCAGTCAAAGCAGTTCTTCGATACCAGCCACGCCACATGGGAGCCCACACTCGCAAAAGGCCACGCTTCGTCCACGATCACACACCTGTTGGTCTTCCGCACCGACTCATAGATGACATCCTCGTCGAGCGGCCTGATGGATCTGAGATCGATAACCTCAACACGGACCCCCTCCTTTTCGAGCCCCTCGGCTGCGGTGAGCACCGCATTCATCGGTTTGGAAAATCCAACAACCGTGGCATCTTTTCCGTCGCGCCTCCGCTGGGCCTTACCCAGGGGTATAAGGTACTCACCTTCCGGCACCTCCCCTTTCAATGAATATATAAGCTCTGCTTCAAGAAATATGACCGGATTGTCATCCCTGATTGCGGTCTTGAGCATACCCTTTGCGTCATATGGAGTTGAAGGGGCCACCACTTTCAAACCGGGAATATGGGCATAGATCGACTGGAGTGCCTGTGAGTGCTGAGCTGATAGATACTCCGCAGGTCCGTTTGGGCCCCTGAATACGATCGGTACCGAAAACTGCCCCCCTGACATATACCTCATCTTCGCCGCGTTATTGATGACCTGATCTACTGCCTGAAGCGAAAAGTTAAGGGTCATCCATTCCACGATCGGCCGCAACCCTGCAAGAG
>SMTZ1_10019655_pt1 | contig 10616 bp, 8 predicted proteins | sample DeeMarSWOR136_30_FD_25667 | JGI IMG/M metagenome (IMG submission 25667) | reverse complement strand
CTCAGCGACAAGGTTGACCGTCGTGTTAGCGGCATATACAGAAGTCCCTACACTGGGGGTGGTTACCGACCCTCCGACGGTTCTGGAGATGGTGAGGCTATACCAACCTTCATCCAGCTCAAAGGTGGCGATGATGGAGTAGGAATCATTCATAGTGATGGTGGTCGAGGCAGCCTCGACATCGGTGATGGTACTTACATCGCCAGTCCAGTTGCCAAAGTGGTAGTGTTCGTGAGGCTCAGCGACGAGGTTGACCGTCGTGTTAGCGGCATATACAGAAGTCCCTACACCCGGGGTGGTTACCGACCCTCCGACGGTTCTGTAGATGGTGAGATCATACCTAGTAACATCACCATCACAGCCTGCCATCCCGGCAATTAAAGCTACCGTGACCAAAAAGATGCTAACTCTGGCCAAGTGGTGGTGTCTCATCGAACCAGGCATTATCTTCATGCCCTATATTCGCCTTATAATACTCAAGATATCATTATACAATACAATTGTTAAAATTTCATTAAGGAAGGAGTTTTTGCAACTGATTATAATTAGGCATCACGCATTGCTCAGCTTGTGATAAAATCTTGGGACATTATTTGGGGGAAGAGCGCAAGCAAAAAATTAAGTGAAGATCACGCTTAAACCATTAGGCAATATAGCTGACGAAATAATGGAGGAGTTTAAGGATAGGGTTGGCGGCGTTTTCCATTGTCCGGTAGAAATAGAAGCAGGTTTTAGCGATTTGGCCCAGGCTTACAATCCCCAGAGGAAGCAATACTTTTCCTCAAAATTGCTGGCCTCTCTTAAAAAGTCGGAAATAGATGAAAAGGTTGTAGGTATAGCTGGTGTTGACCTTTATGTTCCCAGGCTTAACTTTGTATTCGGCGAAGCCGATATAGCCTCTGGGGCAGCAATCGTATCCCTGTGTCGACTGAGACAGGAATATTATGGTTTAGCTCCAGATGAAGCTTTATTTCTGGAGAGAGCCACCAAGGAGATAGTTCATGAACTGGGGCATACCTTCGGCCTGGGACATTGCCCCAATAACAAATGTGTAATGCACTTTTCCAACAGCCTGGCCGACACCGACCTGAAGGAGGCAAGTTTTTGCAGTAGCTGTCGCCCCAAAATAATCTTTTGATATAGCCCGAGAATTTGCTATACTTGGTAAATTCACAGATAAACTGTCCCACAGCAATGTGCGAGGCTGCGATTCAGCTCCGCTAAGATATGCGATTCAGCTCCGCTAAGATATCCGGGTCATACTGCCCGAGAGGAAATTCTGATAGAAGGAGATTAGAGCATGAAAAAAGAAGTAGTTGCCGTCAGCGGCGCCAGGACAGCAGTTGGCGCCTTCGGTGGTTCTTTAAAAGATATACCTGTTGTTGTGCTGGGTGCTGCGGTAATCCAGGAGGCACTTAGGCGAGCCGGACTAAGGCCGAAGTCCAGCGAAGAATTACTCGGTTACGGTCCCGACGCACTTAAGTCTGACGGCATGATAGAGCTGGAGAAAAAGCACTATGGTTACGATTCCTCTTTGCGTCCTGTTCAGGTTGACGAAGTAATCATGGGGAATGTCCTTCAGGGAGGGCAGGGGCAAAACACAGCTCGCCAGGCTTGTATCTACGCTGGCGTTCCTAAAGAAACCCCCGCCTTTACAGTGAATAAGATCTGTGCCTCAGGTTTGAAAGCTATTACTTTGGGCGCAGAAGCCATAATAGCGGGCGAGGCTGATGTTGTAGTCGCTGGCGGCATGGAGTGTATGAGCAACACCCCTTACGTTCTCCCTAAGGCTCGCTGGGGCTATCGCATGGATGTTGGAGCCCGGGGAGAGCTTATAGACCTCATGGTCTATGATGGATTGTGGGAAATATTCTACGGCTATCATATGGGCAATACCGCAGAGGAAATCACCGAGAGATATGGATTCACTCGCCAACAGCAGGATGAGATAGGCTATCTTAGCCATATGCGGGCACGCAAAGCCATTGCTGATGGCTTATTTAAGGATGAGATAGTTCCTTTTCCTGTCCCGCAGAGAAAAGGAGAGCCCATTGTTTTCGATACTGATGAGCGGCCTATGGACACTTCCATGGAGAAAATGGCTAAGCTACCTCCGGCATTCCGAAAAGACGGAACAGTCACTGCCGGTAACTCTTCAGGGATTAATGACGCAGCGGCTGCCGTAGTGCTTATGTCCGGAGACAAAGCTAAAGAATTAGGGCTCAAACCTATGGCAATCCTTAGAGCCTGGGCTTCGGGCGCGACAGACCCTAAATACTATACCGGCAGTAAGGAAGGTGCTCAAAAAGACCGGGCTCGGCAATAAGGATTTTGATGTTATCGAGCTTAATGAGGCCTTTGCTGCTCAGACAATGGGGTGTATGAAAGAGCTCGGTTGGGATTTTGACCACATTAACCCTCATGGTAGTGGCATATCTATGGGTCATCCTATTGGCTGCACCGGAGCTAGAATAGCAGTCACCATCATCTATGATATGATGCATAGAAATCTGCATCGTGGTCTGGAAACCATGTGTATTGGTGGCGGGCAGGGAATGGCAGCCGTGTGGGAAAGGCCCTGAAATTTCACGAGAGGTCTGGTGTCAACATTACCATCTGTAGTCGAAGCCCTTCTTAAATCCCAAGCCTATCCCCACAAACCACAAGACATAGAACTGGTCCAGACCCAGATGTCTTTTATTTTCCTTACCGGCGAATATGTATACAAGATTAAAAAGCCGGTCAATCTGGGTTATCTGGACTACACGACCTTGGAGAAACGACGTTTCTTCTGCCATCAAGAGCTGGAGTTAAATAGACGCCTCTGTCCCGATGCTTATTTAGCCGTGGTACCGATTGTCGAAGAAAAAGGTGAGCTTAGCATCGAAGGGCAAGGCAAAGCGATAGAGTATGCCGTCAAAATGAAGCAGTTGCCTCAGGGTCGCATGATGGATGTGCTTTTGCCCCGGGGTCAGGTAACTCTGGAAATGATGGCAAGGGTGGCTGAAAAGCTAGTGGGCTTTCACCAAAAAGCCGAAACAAATCAAAAGATTGCCGCCTTCGGCAGGCTGGATGTTATATGCCAGAATACCGATGAGAACTTCGTTCAAACTGAGAAATATATTGGAACTTCCATCACCGCCGGGGAATATCAGCACATCAAGAATTACACTGATAACTTCGTGGACAGTAACGCAGGCCTGTTCGATAAACGAATAAGAGAAGGGAAAATAAGAGATTGCCACGGCGACCTTCATGCCGCTCATGTCTGCTTTACCGACGGTATCTGCATTTACGACTGCATTGAATTTAACGACAGGTTCCGATATTCCGACGTGGCCTCGGAGATCGCCTTCCTGGCTATGGACTTAGACCGCTATCGGCAGGCTGGCCTTTCCCGACATCTGGTAAATACCTATGTGGGGCTGAGCCATGATGAAGAGCTCCTGAAATTGCTCGATTTCTACAAATGCTACCGGGCTTATGTCAGGGGCAAGGTGGAAAGCTTCAAGCTCGATGACCCCTACATTCCCGAAGAAGAGAAGGCCAAGGTGTTAACTGCCGCCCGGAGCTATTTCCAGCTTGCTGCGTCGTACGTGTGATATATACAGAGTGAGGAGCGAAGCGGCGAGGGCAGGGATGGGAGAAGTAGCTCGCGACTACAATATAACCATACCTCAGCCCTTATGAGCGTAGGTGCGGGGGAAAGCTCAGTTCAGCGTTCAGCCGCCGACATCGCACTGCCTAGTCCAGATCCCATGTGACAAGCTCAGCCTCCCAGCCTGCAGCGACCACGGTGCCGTCGTCATTAACCCCCACCGTGTGCCCCCCCCAGAACCCGTTGGTCCCATCGCCTGCGTCGACCTGGGTGATATCCGTCCAATCGTCAATATCGCACTGTCCGTAGCCGTTGTCTCCCACGGCGACCACGGTGCCGTCGGACTTAATCCCCACCGTGTAATACCCCCCATACCACCCACCGCCTGCGGTGACCTGGGTAATGTCCGTCCAGCTGCCGACATTGCACTGCCCGGCGCTGTTATCTCCCGTAGCGACCACAGTGCCGTTGGACTTAAGCCCCACCGTGTGATGGCTACCTGCGGCGACCTGGATGATGTCCGTCCATCCGCTGACATCGCACTCCTCTGAGTAGTTCTGTCCAACGGCGACCACAGTGCCGTCTGACTTAACCCCCACCGTGTGAGCGTAGCCTCCGGCGACTTTGGTGATGTCCGTCCAGTCGCCGACATCGAGTCGCCCGTCGCCTTCGGATCCCACGGCAACCACAGTGCCGTTGGACTTAAGACCTACTGTGTGCCAGCCGCCTGCGGCGACCTGGGTAATGTCTGTCCACTCGTCGACCCCGATCACCCCGAGGAAGTTTCCCACGGCGACCACTCTGCCATTGTACCTAAGCCCCACCGTATGAAAGATGCCTGCGTCGACCTGGGTGATGTTCGTCCAGCCGCCGACATTGCACTGCCCGTTTCCATCATTGTTCTTTCCCACGGCGACTGCGGTGCCATTAGACTTAAGCCCCACTGTGTGCATGCCACCTGCGGCGACCTTGCTGATGTTCGTCCATCCGCCGACATCGCATTGCCCGTAGTAGTGGTATCCCACGGCGACCACGGTGCCGTCGGACTTAAGCCCCACCGTGTGACTGTTGCCTGCGGCGACTTGGATGATATCTGCCCAGGCATCGACATTGCACTGCGAATTCCAGTTCTCTCCAACGGCGACCACAGTGCCGTCAGCCTTAAGCCCCACTGTGTGGTCGAGGCCAGCGGCGACCTTGATGATGTCTGTCCAGTTGCCGACAGCGCACTGCCCGGAGTTGTTGTTTCCCACGGCGACCACGGTGCCGTTGGACCTAAGCCCCACCGTGTGCTCGCCGCCTGCGTCGACCTGGGTGATGCCTGTCCAGTTACCGACATCGCACCGCCCGGAGCCGGTGTCTCCCACGGCGACCACGGTGCCATCGGACTCGAGTCCCACGGTGTGATAGCCGCCTGCGGCGACCTGGGTGATATCCGTCCAGTTGCCGACCTCGCACTGCTCGTCGTCGTTCCGTCCCGTGGCATCCACGGTGCCATCGGACCAAAGCCCCACCGTGTGATGGCGGCCTGCGGCGACCTGGGTGACGTCTGACCACCAGCTGACATCGCACTGCCCGTCGTAGTTGTCTCCCGTGGCGACCACGCGGCCGTTGTACCTAAGCCCCACCGTGTGCTTAAAGCCTGCGGCGACCTGGGTAATGCGACTCCAGCCGTCGACATCGCACTGCTTGTCGTCGTTGTCTCCAACGGCGACCACGGTGCCATCGGACCTAAGCCCCACCGTGTGAGAGCCGCCTGCTGCGACCATGGGGGTGCATTCGGTGGGCTGGCCACAGCCCACCATCCCGGCAATCAAGGATACTGTAATCAACATAATCAAGAGGACGCTGACTATCGGCCTGTAATGGTGTTTCCGCCGACTAAATATTATCTTCATACTTCACCTCTTTCGTAGCAGTTAGGTTTCCCCAAAATCCTTATCTTTCGACAGAGCTTCAGCGGAAAAAAAGAGCCCAGTTCACATTTCTATGTGTACTGGGCTCAACATCGCGTGAACCACTACAACTACTTGCCACACACACTTGACACTTAACCTTATCTTGGTCTTATAGCCCTATTTCTTATACAAGACTTTTGGAGATATACTGTTCTGTTTGATACTATATGCTATCATCCAAGGAATTGTCAATAGTTTTTGTGTGGCGCTCAGGACACACTATGGGGTTAAGGGGCAACGATATATCTTAGTGGGCAACTAAGTAATATTTCAGGCTAATGGGCAATTTCACCCTTAGGTATACTGCGGACCTCTGCCTCGCTGCCTCGTTTCCCAGACCGCCAGTGCGGCTGAAACCAGCACCAGTAAGCCTATCATGGCTGTCTTCTCGACTGGAGTGGTGTTGACGGCTACGGTGCTCATGGCCAAAGCAGGCATTAGCCCGGCCCTCACTATTGGCTTCAGGCTGGGATGCTGAGTTATAAACTCAGCTATTGGTGGGCTGACCCTGTAATAAAACTCCACCAAAGCTTTTCCCAGCGGGTTGGTGAGGAGATATTCATCTCTGAATTCACGCAAAATTTCTATTTCCTCAGCCATTGGCGTGCCGTAGGCTGCGGTGGCGATGAAGCATAGCAGCCAACCACCAGGCCTACCAAAATTGGCTGTGATGGAATAGTCGCCGTTCATGATGATGGTGGTCGCGGCAGCGTAGATATTGGCGAAGGTGTTTACATCACCAGACCACTGGAAAAACTGGTAGTCACTCGCTGCCTCAGCCACAAGGTTGACCTCGGTGCCGAGAGGATACGAGAATGCTCCCTCACCGGGGGTGGTTACCGAGCCGCCAGCGGTACTGGATACCGTCAATGTCACCATTACGGGTTCGGGGTGAACTGTCTTAAAAGTGGCGGTGACGGAGCAGGAAGCGTTCATGGTGATGTTGGTCGAGGCGGCATAGATATCGGCAATGGTACTTACATCGCCAGTCCACCTCAAAAACTGATAGCCTATGTTAGTCTCAGCGACCAGGTCGGCCGTCGTGTTAACAGCATAGACAAAAATCCCCTCACCGGGAGTGGTTACCGAGCCTCCTTCGGTACTGGAGGTGGTGAGGCTATACCAACCCTCGTCTAGTTCGAAGTTGGCGGTGATGGAGTAGGAGCTGTTCATGGTGATGGTGGTCGAGGTATTATAAACATCGGCGATGGTACCCACATCGCCAGTCCAGTTGCCAAAGTGGTAGTGTTCATCAGTCTCAGCGACCAGGTCGACCGTCGTGTTAGCGGCATAAACAAAAATCCCCTCACCGGGGGAGGTTACCGAGCCACCAGGGGTGCTGGAGGTTGTGAGGCTATACCAACCTGCGTCTAGTTCGAAGTTGGCGGTGATAGAGTAGGAATCTTCCATGGTGATGATGGTGGTGGCATCATAAACATCGGCGATGGTACCCACATCGCCAGTCCATTCTGCAAAGTGGTAGTGTGGGTCAGGCACAGCGACAAGGTCGACCACTTCCCCCTCATCGCAGCTAAACATCCCCTCACCGGGGGTGGTTACCGAACCGCCAATGGTGCTGGAGATGGTGAGAATATACTGATTCTCCAGAGGCTCAACGGCGATACCAAGCCCATTAATAATGTACTGTGCCTTGTTAATGAACGCGTAGTTGGGGGCGCCAGCAAAAACCAGCCCTACGAACTCTCCATCTTTATCCACCGCGGAGCCTGAATCACCTGGCCCTGCGAAGGAATAGTTATCTTGAGCTACTGCAATCTGGTCCACGAAATGAGCTTCGTGACCGTCATAATCAACCCATACAGAGATGTTGGTGAAAATCACCTCGCCGGTGGTTACTCCACTCGTGCGCCCAGATTTTCGTACGGTATTTCCAATGGAGACCCCAGTCCACCCTTCAATCCAGTAATTACCTCCTTCATTAAACTGCTCTCCATAAGACGCATCAACACCACCATCAATAGTGCCTATAGCTGCATCAGCGTAGTTTTCCGCCTCCTCATCAAAGTCAATAGGTATGTAGTTCTCGAGTTCCCCCACCCGAGCGCCTTCCCTTCCTCCGTCGCCACTTCCGGGCTGTATGACGGGTGTTCCTATGTCGAGAAACTCATACGTAACCGGATGCATAGCGATAACGTGGGCATTAGATAGAATCTTGTCGTCATAGGTGACCATGCCCAGGGTGCCGGTATAATACAGATCCTGGATCCAGGCTGACAGGCTTACCCCTCCGACCAGAGGTCTGACCTCGCCTCTCCTCTCAGTGCTGACGTCGGCCAGGGGCTCTGCTACCTGAGTAGAAAGTGCTTGTATTTTCCCGGTAACTTCCGTCCGCACCGTGTAGCCGTTAAAGGAGCGAGGCACTCTTTGCTTCGTCTGCTCATCCTCGACAAAGACGATGACCTCGCCCTCAGCTTCCGAATGGCCGATGCCAACAAAGCCGGCTCCAGCCAGAGGCAAAAGTTCTTGTTCCAGGGCCTTTCCGGCTTCCGCCAGTGACTTTACGCGACCAGGATTTTCACCGGCCGAAGCAGGGACAACGCTAAAAAGCAGCGCAACAACAAGAACCAGTGCTAAGAATAATAGAAGCCTTTTCTCTTTCTTCATATCCTGAAACTACTCAGAGATTGCCATACTATACTATTAATATAATATGATTAATGTTTTGGAAAGAGTCAATCACCCATTTGTACTGATTAATATATCATTTGCTGCCCGCGTAGCACCAAACACAAAACCTATCCAACGATTGTAGAGGGGTGCGAAAGGATTTCTGTTTGGTTGACATAATATACTGATAGTGAGTTAGCACTGAATTATAGTAATGGTCCTTAGCATTAGGGATTAAGCAAAACTAGGAAGTAGAGGAATAATCCGGCACATTTCAAGGGTAAACGGCTAAAGTTTCCAGCCCTGTGGTCTCAGGCAGGTCAAACATCAGGTTCATATTTTGTACTGCTTGCCCGGCCCCTCCCTTGACGAGGTTGTCTAGGCAGCTAATAACTATAAGTCTGGCTGTCTTCGAATCGACAGTGGGATAAATAAGGCATAGGTTGGTTCCCCAGGCATGCTTGGTATGGGGAGGCTTGGTCGTTATTTGAACGAAGGGGGCATGCTTGTAGAACTCCCGGTATATCTGGCTTAGCTTTTCTCCAGCCTTGGCATCTTTGAGTAATTTTTCGTCTCTTAATCTTGCATAGCAGGTGCTCAATATGCCTCTGGTCATTGGCACCAGGTGAGGCACGAAGGTTATCGAGGGAGAAAATGGCGGATTAAGGCATAGCAGGTGCTCAATATGCCTCTGGTCATTGGCACCAGGTGAGGCACGAAGGTTATCGAGGGAGAAAATGGCGGATTAAGTGTTTTCAATTCCTGTTCTATTTCAGGTAAATGGCGATGTCCTTCAAGGGAGTAGGCGCAGACGGTCTCGTCGGCCTCTGAATAATGAGTAGTCAGGCTCAGGGTTCTGCCGGCGCCCGAGAGACCTGATTTGCTATCCACCACTATATCGGGATGAATAAGCCCTGCTTTGACTAGAGGTGCCAGGGCTAAGATAACACTGGTGCTATAGCAACCCGGGTTTGCTACCAGGGAGGCTGAGGCAATTTCACTTTGATGCAGCTCGGGTAGACCGAAAACTGCTTCTCTCAATAGCTCGGGTGATGGATGAGTGAATCCATACCATTTGGGATATTCGCCAGCGTTCTTTAATCTGAAATCAGCACTGGCATCGACAACCTTGATGCCTTGTTTTAGCAAAGGTGGCACTAGGTCCACACTGCTTTTATGAGTCATTGCTGAGAAGGCGATGTCGATTTTGCTATCAAGCTCGGCTTTTATTATATAGTCGGTTCCCGCGAAGTTGGGGAAAACATCGCCTAATTTTTGCCCGGCTGCGCTTCTCCCGGTGACAGTGACGAGCTCTACTTGGGGATGTTGGCAAAGTAAGCGAGCCAGTTCGGCACCAACATACCCTGTAACATTTATTATACCTGCTTTTATTTGTGACATAGTATGTTCTAAGCATTATACTACATAATGGGTAATGTCAAGGAAACAATAGACAATCTCTCTTTCCGTCTCAGTTCCTTTATATTCCCTGCCTGAAGTTATATCGTTTTCCCAGACAAATCGGCACGGAGGACACACTTATTGGGCCAGCTCATTAGATTGCATAATAATATATAATATATTGTGTGATACTACATAAAGGAGGAGTTTGGCGGGCATGAGGTTTGAGAGCAGCATCGACATTAATGCCCCTGCTGAGAAAATCTGGGCGATGATAGACAAGCTTGAAGAGTGGCCCCAATGGATGCCGTCTATCAAGAAGATTGAGAGGCTCTCTAAAGGGCCTTTGACAGTAGGCTCGCAACTTTCTGTCACAGCTAAAGTAAGCAGGCTTACGGTTAAATTATTGATGACGATTACCGAGTTTGTCCCGGGGCGGACTGTGGTTCTCGAGGGGAAAGCCTTAGGCACTAAGTTGACACGCTTCTATAATCTGGAACCTGTAAATGGCAAGACGAATGTTACTATTGGCGGCGACGTTTCTGGGGCTCTAGCCTGGCTGGCGTGCCGTGGTGGTCGGGTAGTCTCAGCTGAGATTGGCCAGGCAGTAAAGAAAAAGATCGAGGAATCGGAATGACAAGCCAGAGCAAAACCTTTGTGGGAATAGATATAGGCTCGGTCAGCCTAAATATAGCTGTAATTGATAAAGAGCTCCGACTTCTTGAAAGCGTCTATGAGAGGACAAGGGGGCAACCTATTCGCACGGGCAGTGGACGTAATCTTATAGCTGATGTCATGGGTGCAGACAAAGAAAATGAAATTATTAGTCAGGCAAAGGCTATCGCATACTTCCAGCCTGGGGTTAGGACAATTATCGAGATTGGAGGGCAGGACTCAAAGCTGATTTTCCTGGACTGGGATGAAAAAAGTGAAAGAACAGTCATCGTCGACCATGCCCTTAATGAGATATGCGCTGCGGGAACTGGTTCTTTCCTTGATCAACAGGCATATCGTCTGGGGATTTCAATAGA